>ERZ773170.16-NODE-16-length-164127-cov-11.855070_pt1 | contig 164127 bp, 157 predicted proteins | sample MGYA00581002_ERZ773170 | MGnify/ENA primary metagenome ERZ773170 (study PRJEB29015, sample SAMEA2737811) | human gut metagenome | biome: human gut; feature: human-associated habitat; material: faeces | place: China | collected 2012 ... | reverse complement strand
ATAGATTAACACTTGATTTATCAAAACTTGTTGGATTGTCAGTATATTTTTTTGATAGATACATTGATAACTCATCCTGTATAATAGTCATATCCTCCTTAAATGTTGCCTCTTTTGCACTACTTACTGGATTATTTTTTGTTATTGTTAAAATAACTGCTGCTGCAAGTATTATTATCACTATTATTGTAATAATTAACACTATTAGCGATATACCTCTTTTTTGAGTTAGTTTTGTAAAATTATCTTTTGGTTTTATTTTTTCATCTTTTTCCATATATCTCTTTCCTCTCTTTCTTTAGTTTTTATACATAGAACTAGTACGTACTTTTATTATATTTTATATTTAAACTTTTTTCAATAATTATTTATAATTTTTTGTATATTATATTGCTAATAGAAATTGATTTTGTATTTTTGGTTAATTATAGTCTGAATAGTAACCTTTTTTCTAAAAGAAAAGCAGGAATAAATTTCTAATTACATAGATTTTTATTCCTACCTTCTATACAGCATTTATTTTACATTTAAATTTAAAAGAATATTACAAGTGGATTATAACTTTCCAACTAATCTTTTAAAATGGTTACCTCTTTCTTCAAAATTTTTATACATATCAAATGATGCACTAGCAGGTGACATTACAACAATATCATCTTCTTTTGCAATTTTATTTGCATAATTTACACATTCTTCTAAAGTATTAAATTCAACAATACCTAAAATTTCATCAATATTTATATTTTCTTTTTTTGCCTCTTTAATTACAGCATTACGTATCTTAGTTGCTGTTTTTCCTATTAATATTAAATGACTTACTTTATCAAGTATGTATGGGGCTAATGGCTCATATGGTATATTCTTGTCATATCCTCCTGCAATCAAAATCACCTTTTTATTAAATGATTTTAGTCCTGCAATTGTACGAGATGGACTTGTTCCTATAGAATCATTGTACCATTTAACATTATTTATAGTTCTTACAAGTTCCATTCTATGTTCAACGCCACCAAATGTTGTTACCACTTCTTTTATATCATCCTTGTCTACTAAATCATATACTGCAGTTGCAGCAGCACATATATTAGCAACATTGTGCATTCCAACTAATTTTACTTCGTCTAAATTACATATTTTTGTTTTTCTACCAGATATATTTGAATATATCTTATTATCACAAAAATATACACCTTTTACTACACTCTCATTAATACTAAAAGCTCTAATATTAGTTTTTATGTTTCTATCTTCAATAAGTTTTAAATACTTATTAGTCATATCAGAATCTTTATTTAACACTAAAATATCATCACTATTTTGATTTAAAAATACATTTGCCTTTGCCATTATATATTCGTTATAATCGGTATGGTAATCCAAATGATTTGGAGATACATTTGTAATTACAGATATATCTGGACTCTTAGATAATGTCATAAGTTGAAAACTACTTAATTCCAAAACTACAATATCTTCTTTTCTCATTTCATCTAGTTTTGAAAATAATGGTGTTCCTATATTGCCTCCTACCCACACTTTATATCCTGCTGTCTCTAAAAACTTAGATATTAATGTAGTAGTTGTTGTTTTACCATCACTTCCTGTAACACCAATAATTTTACATGGAGCAAGTTCAATTACTTTCTCTATTTCTGATGTAAGCGTAGTTTTTCCAAGTTCAACAGCTTTTTCTATTTCATAAGTAAAAGGCTTTATACCTGGAGATCTAAATATATAATCATAATTTTCAAGACCATATAAATATTTATCACCAAGAACAAATTTTACCCCTATTTTTTCTAAAGCCTTTATTTTATCTGATATATTTTCTTTTTTATCTCTAGCACTTACAAGTGCTCCTAATTTTACTAAACTTTTTATTACAGGTACATTGCTTATTCCTATTCCTAATACTGCAACCTTTTTACCTTTTATTTCTTTTTTAAATTTTTCTAATTTTTCATTAATCACAAAATACCACCTTCTTAGTTTATTATATTACAATATATTATAAAATTCAACAAAATTCATCATTTAATTCTACAGAAAAAAAGCTAATATAAAAGTTAACTTTTATATTAAGCATTCTTTTTTATCTTTGGTTACTTCCGGCAGGATCACCTCTTCCAAGTCTTTCAGCAATATTCATTTCTCCAATATAAAAATACGAACCACAAGAAGTTTCTCCTTCTGGTGTCCTTGCTTTATCACCAGCACATGGCCTTACCATTATTCTATCTAGTCTACAAGTACAATCTTCTAAACAATTATGTGCACAAGAAGAAACATTGCATTCAATTTTTTGATGATACGACATAAAATCATCTCCTTGATATTATTATTTACTAGTTTTTAAATAATAATACACTAATATAACTATTTTATGCTATCTCTTAGTTTTCTGTGATAAGTAATTGTAAACCTATGAACTTCGTCTTGCAAAAATGTAAGAAAATTAAGAATATTTTTGTTATTTGATAAGTCAACTTCGTTTCCATCTTTGTCTATAAGGCCTCTAGTTCTATGTTTATCATTTTTTACCATACCATATACAAGTACATCTTCTTCTCCTGCCTCTTTAAGTGCCTTTTTTACCATATTAAGTTGTGTCTTTCCTCCATCAATAAAAAATGCATCTGGAAGTGGCCAGTCCTGACTATGTTTTAGTCTACGCGTTATAACCTCATACATAGATTTTGGATCGTCTTGTGTATCTGTGCTCCTTATTTTAAATTTTCTATACATTTTTTTATTTAATTTACCATCTTCATATCTTATCATACATCCAACTATATATTCATTTCTTAGATTAGATATATCAAAACTTTCAATAGAATTTATTTCAAATGATAGAGACAAAATCTCTGATAAATCAGCAAGTACATTTTTCTTTCTGTCTTCAATGTTTATCTGTATATTATTTTCAACCATATTAATTAATTTTGCCTTATCTCCTTTTTTAGGACATGTAACATCTAATTTTATTTGCTTCTTTTCAAAGAATTCATTTAACAATTCTATATTTTCATCATCAAGCTTTACATATACTTTCTTTGGTATATCTTTATTATCTAAATAATAATTAGATACAATTGATTCAATAGATTCTCTAACCTCATCTTTTGATATATCATTTAGTATAACATTATCATGAAGTACAACTTTATAATCTCTAATTTTAAAAACTTGAACATATAACTGATTTAGATGATGTACATAGCCAAAAATATCTGTACTTGTTTCATTTAAATTTCCAACTTTTTGCTTTAAGCTAATTTTTTCTATATCATCTAAACGTTTTTTTAATTTTGCTGCCTTTTCAAATTCCAATTTTTCTATTTCTTCATCCATTTGTTTTTTTATTTCATCTTTTATTTCAGAATTCTTACCTTGTAAAAACATTACTATTTGATTTATCATCTCTTTATACTCTTCTCTTGATACATCATTTATACAAGGTCCTAAGCATCTTCCTATATGATAGTATAAGCAAGGTCTTGTAAGTTTCTTTTTTTCCAAGTTATACCTGCAACGTTTTACAGGAAATATCTCTTTTATAGATGCAAGGCTCTCTTTCATAGCTCCCACATTTGTATATGGTCCAAAATACATTGCTTTATCATTTGTTTTTCTTCTAGTTACTGTGATTATAGGATACTTATCTTTTATATTTATTTTTATATATGGATAAGTTTTGTCATCTTTAAGCATTACATTAAACTTTGGTTTATTCTCTTTTATATAATTACATTCTAATACTAAAGCCTCTACTTCATTTTCAGTTACTATATATGATATATCTCGTATTAAAGATACCATTTTTTCTATTCTTGCTGATTTATTATTTTTTTGGAAATATTGTCTTACTCTTTTTCTAAGAGATATGGCCTTTCCCACATATATAATTTTACCATTCTCATCTTTCATCATATATATGCCAGGATTAAATGGCAAATTATCAACAATATGTTTTACATGTTCTGTCATATTGCCTCCTATATATATTAAAAGAGGGTTATTAACCCTCTTATTTACATTTTTTAATTATTCAGCATCATCAGTTTCATTGTATTTGTCAATGATTGCTTTTTGTAACATTTCTCTAGTTTCAGTTTTGATTGGATGAGCTATGTCTTTAAATTCACCATTTGGAGTTTTTTTACTAGGCATAGCGATAAATAATCCTTTATCACTTTCGATAACTTTGATATCATGTATTACAAATACATCATCAATTGTTATTGAAGCGATAGCTTTCATTCTGTTTTGAGAAGCTACTTTTCTTACTCTTACGTCAGTAATTTGCATGTTGAACACCGCCTTCCTTATATGTAATTATATTATTACACAAGATATTTTTAATGTCAATAGTTTTTTTACATAACTTTACATTTTTTTCAAAATTATTTTTTTATAGAAATATTCGACATTAAGCGACATTTTATGCATACAAAATTCTAGTTCTTTTAACATTATAATTTAATTTTTCCGAAATATATTCAAAATATCCATCCATTAAATTTGAAATATCTAATTTTTTTCTAAGACCAGAACAAACAGTTATTTCTAAACTTCCATCAAGTAAAAAGTCAAAATTTATTATATCTGATTTTATATCTATTCTTTCCATTCTACTTTTAGATTTTTTTACAATAGATATTTTATCTTGTTCTAAATATTTCTTTAAATTATTGATATAATTTCTTTTTATTTCTTCTACTTGCCTTGGCGTTTTATCAATAAATTTATTATTATCATAAATTAAACTTATAAGATATGTTGATGCGTACACTTTTTCCATTATATTAACGTTATCATCTTCATAATATTCAGCATTTAGGACTGTAAGTCCTGATGGAAGTACACTATTAATTTGTTTAACAAAATATGGTATATCTAGTTTTTCTTCTAATTTTACCTCAACTATTTCTCCAACACTTTCAATTCCTTTTGGAAGAGGATCTGCAAAAACAATTATTGGCTTTGAATTTTTCTTTTCAGTATATTTTATCTTAATATCAGCTCTAATAAATGCTTGCTCAAATACATTAAACACATCTATATGAGTTAAAAATACAGCATTCTTTGATTTACTAAATACAATTCTCAAACTATTCAAATTTTTCTACCTTTCTAACATTAGAAATTAAATTTATCTAATATTTTTTTTGATTTTACTTCAATTTTTTCCATTCCCTCTTTTGTTATTTTATCCATTATATCTCTTGCTTCTCTATATGCATTTTTATACTGTTCAGATGTTATCACAAAATTATTTAATGCACTATTTATTTTATCTTCGTTGATTAATATCACATTTCTATTTTTAGTTATTACAACATCTAAATATAAGTCATCATAAAATATTCTTTCATCAGAATCTATTCCATTCATATTAGTAATGTCAATATACCACTGTACTATTTCTTTTTCATTATTATACATAATTGTAACAGTATAATGCTTACTTGTAGGAATAATTTGTATCCAAGTATAACCATCATCAAGTATTAAAAAATTTTCATCTCCATATGATACCTCAAATTTTTTATTTGCTTGCTCTACATAAATACCATATATATATCCATCAAAATTTTTATCTTTTATTTTTAGTGTTTTATCTTTAAACTTTGTAACTCTTATCCAATTACTTCTATCTACAAATTTTCTTATCATAAACGTTCCTCTACTAAAATCCATATTAGTATACCACATATTATTTTAATTTTCAAGCTAATATTGCATATGTTCTTTTATTTTCCTTCAAATTAATATTTTTAACTAGATTTTTATTTACATAACATTGACATATACATTAATTTATGTTATAATATAAATAGTTAAAAACCCAAAAAATATTTTTAGAGCGAATGCTCAGAAAGGACATAGTTATGAGAACTAAATTTACTAATGCAGGACAATTGATCACTAATAAAGCACCACAAGAGAAAAGAACCGAAATAACAAAAAAGTATAATTCTGGAGAATACACAATATTCGATTTATACAAAATGTATCCAGGCTACGGTCCTTTTATCGATAAGCTGGGTGCCCAAGATTAAAAAAAGCTCGGAAGTATATTTACTTCCGACTTTTTTATATATAGATAGGATTAAATTTAAATCAAAATGAAAGTGCTACAGTAATAACTGTAGCACTTTCATTTTTAGTATTTTTATTTAGTAATTCTTTTGTATCTGTCGAGCTCAGAAAAAATACTTAATAAGTATTTATTTTCCTTTGTAATACAATATAAATCAATATAATTATTTAATAGCTTCCATGAATTTTTTCCCATTAGTTCTTCATATTCTGTAATAAAGACATTTATTGATCCTGTTATTGCAGTATATAATAAAATATTTTCAACCTCGCCATCCTTAAATGCATCAAGCTTATCATATATTGGTTTACCAAAAGTACAAATAAGCTTTTCGGTTAGATCATATGTAGAATAATTATTGGTTTCTGTTTCTACCATATTGACCAGTTCTTCCATTGAATATCTTTTTTCATAAATCTTGGATAAAATTACTAATGATAGATAATCGCATAAAAGTTCTTCAAGCCAGCATCCGTAAGTTTTACCATCCGGTGTTTGACGCCTTACATATGTTTCTGCAAAACTATCATCCGAAGGACAATAGCAAGAAGTCCGAAGCATATTTATATCCCTAAATAAGAGATGTGCAATTTCATGGCCGATGACGAACTTTATATATTCTTCACTGTCATTTTCATTTATACAGAGAGCCATCTCATAAAAACAACCAGCATCAGATATTAGTTTGGCTGATGTTAAATGGCTATTTGTATAATCAATTGTGATTTGCATTTCTTTAAGTTTAGATTTTAAAAGTAAATTATTATTTAAATTACTAATAAACGCCTTAGATACTTCAGAAATAAAATTAATATACTTATTTTTCATTTTCTTCTTCCCCTTAAAAAATATTTTTTGGTAAATGTATTTATATCACTTATATATTTTACCATCTTTTCAAGCAAATGTCAAGTATTATGTAATCTCACTATACAGTGTTATGTAATTTCATTGCACATTAATATTTATAAAATTAGACTGAACCCTCTTTACTAAACATTTCGTCTAATAAATTGGATTCAGTCCCTCTTTAACCTATTTTATAGCATCAATTTTTTAAAGTTAATAGTATATTTTATATGACTTTCCTTTTTTGTTGTATTCAAGATTTTTATTTGTAATTCTTTTATACCTGCTTATTTCAGAAATAATATTTCTATACTCACAATTAGTATGCGCAGCATAATAAAAATCAATATCCTCATTAAGCATTCTCCAAGAATTCATTCCCATAAATTTGTCATATTTTTCTATAAACTGTTCCATTGTATCTGTAATAGCAGCATGTAACAACTCATTTCTAGATGTACCGTTATAACAAACTTCATCAAAAATATCTGATACTACCATCATTCCAAAAATATCAATAATTTTTTGACTAAAATAATATCTACTTTGATTAATAATATCGGGATGCATTTTACAAACAATATTTAGTACTTCAAATACTTCATACTTACCTTCATAAATTCTAAATAAAATTTGTAAAGCAACATAGTTACACAAAATTTCTCCAATTCCTCTTCCATATATCACATCCTTAGAAACCTTCTGTACTAAGTTAGTTTTATCAAAATTTTTGCTACAATAATTTGAAGATTTAGATTTACAAAATAATAGATGAGCCAATTCATGAGCAATGATGAATTTTATATATTCCTCACTATCCTTTGGATCTATATAGATTTCCATCACATATTTACAATTGGTATCAGAGATAATCCGAGCAAAAGTTTGACGTGCATCTAAACTTTTTACTTCTACCGCCATGTCTTTAAACTTATTTCTAAAAGATAAGTTGTTATTAACGCTTTTAATTATTTGATTGCCTATCTCAGAAACAAAGTAATTATACTTATTTTTCATTTTTTCTTCCCCTTAAAAAATATTTTTAGAATAAAAAAATCCTTGCAATGTACATTATATCATTTTAAAATTAAATGTCAAATATTACATTTATCTATTTATTTTAAACATGTTCATATCTTTAGTATATAATCCTTTAACTGCATTTCTTAACATATCAGCTCCAATTGTTGCATACAATATTCCATTTGAACCAAATGCAAGATTACAAAAGCAATTTGGCATATTTGGAATTTCATCAATAATTGGTAATTCATCTTTAGTATTGGCTACTGTTGAATTAAAGGCAAATTCAATTGGGATATCATCAATACTATATAGGGTTTTCTGTAAATTATTAAATAATTTTCTATATTTTTCGGCTGAAATATTGTTTAAATATTTGTTATCTAAAAACTTTTCAGTAAATTTTACATCTTCTCCACTATATATTACTCTATTATTTGGAGCAAATCTTAAAATATGCGATGGTTCCAATGTATCTCTTGCAGTAAAATTGGTATTAAAATTTTTTAACTTTTCAATCGGTTTTGATACTATTGAAAAAGTTTTGTATAACTCAGCAGGTGAATTTTCAAGATATTTCAATGTTTCGATTCCAGATGCCATTATTACTTTATCTGATGTTATTCTAAAATTATTATGCGTTTTACATTCAACCTCATCTATCCTACATTTTATATCATCAATTTTTGTATTTTCAAATATTTTTACATTATCCATTGTATCTAAATACTCAAAAAGCCCTTGCGTAAAAGAATATGGATTCATTATAGCGCTAGCATTCTTTGTTACAATACCACTATTTAAATTTACAAGAGAATGTGAATCAATATATACTGCATCAAATCCTGAATCTTTTCTTTTATCAAATTCCTTTGCAACAGCTCCTCTTTGCATAAATTTATTTGTAAAATATATATTATCTTGCCTTAAAAATCCAGTTGGTGCTTTAAACTCTTTATTTATGTTTTCGATTTTTGAAATTGAATCTAAACAAAGTTTATATATCCTTGTTGCATCTTTTCTTCCAATACTCTTTTCAAGCTTTGACATTTCACTTTCAAGTTGATATTCAAGAGCTGCTGTATCTGCAATTGTATTTCCAAAACCAATAATATTTTTTTCTACTGTAACAACATTTGCTCCCTCTTTTGCAAGAAAATATGTAGTAAGTGCTCCTGCTATTCCTCCACCAATAACTAATACATCTGCTTTTATATCATGAGTTAAATATGGATATATCTTATTTATTTTTGATTTATTTTTCCAATATAAATTTCCATTATTTACTTGCATTAAAAACACCTCTATTTATATTTTTTACTATATAATTTTTTTTATTCAGTTTATAACATTTTTTTCCATTTAAATTTTAACTGATTAATTGATTATAAAATACAAACAATAATTATGAGGTGAAAAATATAAATGAAAAAAAATAAATATATAATTATTTCACTTTTTGCATTTTTCTTTTTAATAGTTAAAAGTAAAGTTTTTGCATATAGCACATCAAATTTTAATCCTGAATATGGTATAACTACAAGCAATGTAAATTTAAGAAAACAAGCTCGAATAGAACCATCAACTATTCTTTTTTCTATTCAAAAAGATACAACCATCAAAATAGTTGGTACAATAAATGAATTCTATATTGTCATACTTAGTGATGGTAAAATTGGTCTTGTTTCAAAGGAATTTGTAAATATAAATGGAAATGAAGGTAATTTTCCTGAATATACAAATGTTGATAAATATTATGCCACTGCAAATTCTTCAGTTAATATAAGGGGCGGCGCTGGTACAAATTTTCAAATTATTGGAAAACTAAAACAAGATGAAAAAGTTGAAGTAATTGGTAAAATTGATAATTTTTTATTAATAATAACAGAAAACAATTCTGTTGGTATGGTAAGGGATGACTTAGTTTCAAAAGTTTTTAATATTTCAGAGTCCCAAATAGATGATAAAGTTAATGAATTGCTTAACTTAATAAACAACGAAAGAGAAAAAAATGGACTAATAAAACTTCAAATTCTACCAAGACTCCAAGAAATTGCTATGACTAAAGCTGAAGATATGGTAAAAAACAACTATTTTTCACACGAATCGCCAAATTATGGCAATCCATTTGATATGATGAAAAATTTTGGAATTACATACAAAAGTGCAGGTGAAAACATTGCTGGAAACTCAAGTATTGAGGGTGCTTTTAATTCATGGCTTTTATCTGAAAATCATAAGCAAAATATTTTATCTACAGCATATAACTACATAGGAATTGGTATAAGTCCAAGTGAAAAGTACGGATACATAATAGTAGCAATGTTTATACGGAAAATAGCAAGCAGATATTAGCTTGCTATTTCTTTTATTTTACCTATTACCTTCTTTGCTTCATTATATCCAAGCTTTACTAAATAATTAGTTTTACTACAATCAAGTAAAGATATATTACCAGGAATTTGAGGTCTAATTATATAATCAGATTTGCTTAGCTCTTCCTCATTTACCTGATGTGACATTATATCAAAAGCTTTAAGTGATATAGATATAACATTTAAACTCTTATCTGTATATCTTTTATTTCTATCAAAGCCTACTGATATCACTTTTGTAGCTCCCATTTTTCTTAAGACTGTAACTGGAGTATTTACTCTAACTCCTCCATCTACTAAGATTCTTCCATCAAATATTTTAGGCTCAAATACACCTGGAAAGCTAGAACTAGCCCTTATTACAGCAGAAAGTTTACCATTATACTTATATGTTGGTATATCGTCATATAAACTTCTAGAAAAATTATTTGTTTCATTGATACTTTTACTTAAAAAGTAAACAACTTCTCCTGAATTTATATCAACAGCAGGTATAGCAAGAGGAAATTTAACCTCCGAAATATCATTTATATGCTTTTTTTTACAGAAATTATTTATTATATATTCTAGTTTATCTCCCTTGGCTAGTCCTTTTATACCTATTTTACCTGTAAAAGCTGTACTTAGCACCTTAAAGCCAATCATTTTATCATAGTCTCCTATGCCATTACAATACATATTAAAAAATTTTATCAAATCTGTTGGTGAATAGCCACATGCATAAAGACCAGCTATTATACTTCCGCTGCTTGTTCCTGAAATATATTCAATATTTATTCCTTCATCTTCAAATGCTTTTAATACTCCTATATGTGCAGCACCTTTTGCTCCGCCACCGACTTAGTGCAAGTCCTAAAGACATAAGACACCTCCTAGTTAATACTATATTATATGTTAAATGTATATAAAGGTGTCAAAAAAATATATTATGCAAAAAATAGAGATGAATAAATAATTCATCTCTATTAAAATTGCTTAACCTATTACCTTTTCTGTCATAGGTATCATATGGAACGTAAATTCGTTATATTTTACTGTTCTGCAGTCTATCAATGTAGCTCCTTTTGGTAAATTAACAGAATTTATATCGCCTTTGCGATATACAATCCATTTGACACCCGAATAAGGGCTGTCGGACTCAATTTCAAAAGTCATAGTTGGATTTCCTTTTCTTAATAATTCACAAAATTTTTCAATGTTTGCCATACAAAATCTCCTTATATAATTATATTTGGTATTTATGTTTACCACAATTATATTATAATACACTTTTTTTAAAAAGTCAATATTTTATGTAAATTAAATTAATAAAATATATTTATATATACATCTAATCACTATTTTTCAATAAAGCTATTAATTCTATAACTATTTGTATGACATATAGCTATTGCAAGTGCATCTGTTGTATCATCAAGTTTTGGCATTTTTTCTAATTTAAGGAACTCTTTAACCATATTCTTTACCTGTAGCTTTTCAGCTCTACCATAGCCTACTATTGCAAGTTTTGCCTGAAGAGGAGTATATTCGTATATTGGAATATTTTCACTCTCAACAGTATTTAATATAACACCTCTTGCTTCTGCCACTTTTATGGCTGTTTTTGAATTAGTATTAAAATATAAATCTTCAATTGAAACAGCATCAATTTTATATCTTGAAATTATTCCTCTAAGCTCTAGTTCAATTTTATGAAGTCTTTTTGGAAGTGGAGTATTAGCTTCTGTTGTTATAGAACCATATTCAATTGCCTTATATTTATTTTTTGTATAGTCAATTACTCCATAACCCACTCTTCCATACCCAGGATCAATTCCTAGTACAACCATTTAAAAATCATCCTTTCCTAAAGAAGCATATCATAAAGCCTTATTATCTCTGCATTAGTAAGCAAATCATAAGGTAATGTATCTATTTGATATCCCTTTTCGCTATATACCTTTTTTACACCACAATTTAAATATTTGTTTATATCTAAAAATAAATCTTTTACTAAATTAAATGCAATTTTTCTAGAAGCTCGCGTTACACCATTTTGTCTTAAATTTGCCTTTACAAAATGTGCCATATACTTTGGATAAATAAGTCCTGTATTACGTGAACTATTTTTTGAAAATTCTCTTAAGCCATATGGAGTATACAGCTCTTTAAAAACAGTATCTAATAATCGAAATTGTATATCAGATACAATACATGGATATGACAGACTTATGGTATATAGCATTTCTATGTTTGCATATATTTCTTTTTCATCCAAATTCTTTTTTAATACTCTTTTTTCTTCATTCCAAAATTCATTATGAATTTTAGTCCTAAAGTACTCTTCTCTCACAAATATAGCATTTTCTTCCTTACCATCTTTCTTAAGCATATCTTCATATATCTTAAGTGCATTATACATAAGTGCAACGGCTTCTATATTTTTAAAATATTCATCAAATAATTTATCGCTAAATATAGAATTTATAATATATTTTACAAAACTAAAGAAAACATTATATAAGTCTTGCTTTTGTATTATTCTATTTATACTTTCAATCCACCATAATTTAAGTATCAAAATTTTATATAATGTTTCATACTCAAATTCTTTTTCTTTTCTAATTTTATCAATTGCTTCTATATATTTTTTTATTTCAAGAGTTCTTCTAGTAGCCTCTTTAATTTTTCCAAAACTTAGATATTGCCCTTCCACAGCTTTTACACAATTTATTAATATATTTAAAGTTTTGTTTATATTATCAATATTTACCTTTTCCATACTAAGCATAGAACTACCATAATATGGTAAAGAATCTATCATAAAATTTTCTAGTTTTAATTTATCAATTCCATATGAGAGTTCTTTTAATTCTACGTACTCATGCTCAATACTATTTGAAATATTTTCCTTTATAAAGAAGTCTTTTTTAGAAAGTAACTCCGTATTTATTTTAGAGATATCTTTTTCTTTAGGAAGTACATATATCACTGCTTTTACGTGTTCATCACTTTTAATACATATATCAAAATATCCAGGTACAAGTAAATCTTCAACATATTCTTTTAAATTTACATTATCTTCCCTAACATGATAAGTAATATTGTTTAAGAAATTTACGTCTTTATTCCATGCAAGTCTATCAGATTTTAATATTACATCCTCACCATTTACTATACTTAAATTTATAACTACTTCATTATTTTCATCTCTTTGGTTGAACTTTAACATACTAGCATTTTTCATTTTATATATATCCCTATATGTGATAGCTGGGAATACTTTAAATGTCATATCATATTTACTTTTATTGTAAATCTCATATTCTATAGCTAGAATTCCTGTTTTTTCTTCTAAATACAATTTTTTTGAAAAATATGCTTCATCCATGTCATATTCTATAAAAAAATTTTCTAAATCTACACTTAAAATATATTCATCATTGCTTTTATCATAGCTCTTTACAGATGATATTATATTATTAATACTGTATTTATTCTCCTTTGTTTCTATTTGTTCAAATAAATTAGATATTATTACTTTTCCATTTTTTATATATAATCCATTGAATGGTTTTCTTACAGTAAAATCACTATTTAGACATATAGTAGTATTTACTTTATCACTAGTTACAAATGAAGATTTGTGTAAATAATTAATTTCATTTATTTTTCTTTTGTATTTAAACATTTAAATGTTATCCTTTCTTCATTGTTTTCTTTATTTTTTCCATTGTAGCTTTTGTATGTGCTGCAATTTTTTCTTCTTTAATTTTTTCTTTCTTTTCATTCTTAATATTTTTATGAGAATTACTAGAATTATGTTTCGTATTTAAATTAGTAGAGCTTTTCTTTAATTTCTTTTCGCTTTTCATATGTTTCTTCTTAACTTTTACAATGTTTAAATCCCCTGTTCTTCTTGATTTTGCAAGGCGGATTATTATTTCAGACAACCTTTTAGTATCATGGATAATTCCTGATTTAGTTGCAAGTACCAAATCTTCTCTAATAACTGAAATAGCTCTATTTTGGATATTTTCAAGATCAATTTTAACTGGTGTTGATTCCTCTTGGTTGAAGTCCTTAATCATTTCTTCTGTTATTTCACCATTATTTACTATTGCATAATCAATTACATGTTTTCCAAGATATCTTTCAACTTCATTTACATATCTTGCTAATGTATATCCATCAGTTTGACCTGGTTGATTCATAATATTAGATATGTATACTTTTTTAGCTTTTGATTTAACAATTGCCTTGGCAACGTCATCAATAAGGAAATTTGAAACAACTGATGTATAAAGAGCTCCTGGTCCTATTACAATAACATTTGCATCTTTTATTGCATCTATAACTTCTGGTATAGGTGTTATACTTCCTTCTTTTAAGAAAATTTGCTTAATTGGAGATTTCATTTTGCCTACTCTTTCAATAATATTTTCTTTTCCAACAACAACTTCTCCATTTTCAAGTCCTGCACATAAAACAATATCATTTGTAGTTACAGGATAAATATTTCCTTGCATATCAAATATCTCAGATAATTTTTCTACTGCCTTTGGAAAACTTCCTGTTATTTTTATTAAAGATGAAATAATCATATTTCCAACAGATTGTCCTGATACTAAATCTTCTTTGTACGTAAGTAACTTGTCCATGTCAGATTCGTTAGTAGAAAGAGCAGCTAAGCATTTACGTATATCTCCTGGTGTTAATTTTTCTACGTCACTCATAGCTGTAGTAAGTGATGCATCATCATCTGATACATTTACAATAGCGGTTATATTTGCTGTATATTCTTTCAATCCTTTAAGTAGTATAGGCAGCCCACTTCCACCACCTACTACTACAACTTTTGCACCTTTTTTTAATCTTGGGTCTGAATATAACAATTTCTTAACTCTTATACTTTTATTTTTTTTACCAATATTTTTAAGTGAAACATATAATATATTTTTTTGTGCAAGTATAAAAGAAAAAATTATACCAAATATAGAAAGTGTAATTAAAAATATATATGCAATTAAAGTCATCTTATTTAAATCTAAGATATTAGTTAAAGATATTACACAAAAAATTAATACAGCAATTGATAATATTTGAAGCCCTATATATCTTTTTACTCTTGTTCCTGGTTTAAACCATTCTAAAATTTCTTTCATTTATTTATCTCCTCCGATTATTATTACCTCTGGTGTTAATTTTACATTAAATTTGTTGTACACCGTAGTTTGCACATATCCAATCAAATCCAAAACATCTTTACATGTTGCATTGTCTACATTTACAATAAAGCCTGTATGCTTTGTTGATACTTGTGCTCCTCCAATTTTATACCCTCTAAGTCCAGCATCATCTACAAGTTTTCCAACGAAGTATCCTTCTGGTCTTTTAAATACGCTTCCAAAGTTAGGATACTCAAGTGGCTGTTTGGCTTTTCTTGCAAGTGAATTTTCTTTCATTTTATTTTCGATTTCATCGATATTTCCTCTTTCTAATTTAAATTTTGCACTTAAAATAACATAATTTGGATTTATGGTAAAAATACTTTTTCTATATCCAAATGAACAATCTTTGTTTTTTATAGTTTTTATTTCTTCTTTTTCATCCATATATGTTACTTCATATAAAATGTCACTTATTTGGGAACCATAGGCTCCAGCATTCATTTTTACTCCTCCACCTATAGTTCCTGGTATTCCACATGCAAATTCTAAACCTTTAAGACTATTTTTTTTAGCAAGTTGTGAAAGTGTTGGCATTGTTGCACCTGCGTATGCTAAAATATATTCCCCATCAAGCTCAATTTTACCAAATCTATGTCCAAGTTTTATAACTACTCCATGTATTCCTTCATCCTTTACAAGTAAGTTGCTTCCATTTCCAATTACAAAAAAAGTAATGTTTTCATTTTTACAAAAATCTATAACTTCTTTTATCTTTGAAATTTCATCAGGAAACACAATACAATCACATGGGCCTCCTACTCTCATAGTTGTATATTTAGACATTTTTTCATTATACTTTACCTTATCTTTTCCAACAATTTCTTCTAGTTTATCATATTTATTCATTTATTAATATCAACTCCCATAATTTACTATATGCAAATTATATTATAGCTTCTACAAAATCTTCAATGTTAAATTTTTCTATATCATCAACAGTCTCTCCAGTTCCAACATAAAGTATTGGAATGTTAAGTTCTGATACAATACTAAATACAACTCCACCTTTTGCTGTAGAATCTAATTTTGTAAGAATAATACCATTTACATTTGTACTCTTAAAGAAACTCTTAATTTGACTTACTCCATTTCCACCAGTTGTTGCATCTAATACCATTATAACATTCTTAGTTATATCAGGTAAGTTTTTAGTTAATACTCTATTCATTTTTTCAAGCTCGTCCATTAAATTTTTCTTGTTATGAAGCCTTCCAGCAGTATCACAAATTAAAATATCATAGTTTCCTTCTTTAAATTTCTTGGTTGCATCATATATAACTGAAGCAGGTTCTGCATTTTCCTCCCCCATATATATATCAATTCCTATTCGTTTTGCCCAGACGTCTAATTGTTCGACTGCTCCAGCTCTAAATGTATCAGCTGCAACAAGTAATACTTTTTTTCCTTCTTTTTTTAATAAATTAGAAAGCTTTGCAATCGATGTAGTTTTACCGACACCGTTTACACCAACTACCATTATTACTTGTTTTTCATTATTATCAAAAATATTTGTATTATTAGATACAGCTAAAATATTTTTCATTTCTTGTTTTAATAATTTCTTTATTGCATCTTCACTTTTATCTATCTGTTTTTTTAGATTATCTCTTACATTATTACAGATTTTCATACTAGTTTCTACCCCTATATCAGACAAAATAAGGGTTTCTTCTAAATCATCCATAATTTCATCTATATCTTTATTATTAGCAAATACATTACTAATTTTAATATCTATTGCCTCTTTGGTTTTTTTTAGATTTTCTTTTAATTTTGAAAAAAACATAGTGCCTCCTTTTATACATATAAATTATATCATATTTTGCTTTTTTTTCAACATTATTGCTTAAAAAGAAAAAATAACTTGTTTTAATTAAAACAAGTTACTTTATATAAATTAAATTTCAATTTCACCATCTGTACAAATTACTTTTTGTACGCTTGAGCCTACATTCCAATTATATTTACTAATGCTATTCCATTCTTCCTTTGTTCCTTTAAATGTTACAGAGGTAAGTTTAGAGCAATCATAAAAAATACCGTTCTCTATACTAGTTACACTATTTGGTAAAGTTATTTCTGTCATACTTTTGCAGCCTTCAAAAGCATGCTCATCTATTTCTTTTACACTATCTGGTATACTTACATTTTTTAAATTATAGCACCACAAAAACATTTTCTCACTTATTCTTTCAATACCATATGGTATTGTTACATTTACTATTTTCCTACAAGCCGCAAAAGCACCTGTACTTACTGATTTTGTTCCCTCCTTTATATCAATAGTAGTATCACTTAAATTATCATCCCTGTATCTATACAAAATATCATTAACATATATTAAACCATCTTTACTGTTATACCATTTTGTATCTTTAAAAGCATCCTGACCTATAGATGTAACACTTGATGGAATCTGAATATTTTGAAGTTTTTTACAATTTATAAATGTTTCATAGCCAATTGTAGTTAAGTTTTTTCCTAAATTTACCTTCTCTAAATTTTCACAATTAGAAAAAGCTCCCCAATGTAAAGACATAACACTATCTGGTAAATCAATTTCTGTAAGGCTGACACAAGATGAGAAAGCACTAAATCTTATGGATTCCACAGTATTTGGTATTATTACATTTGTTAAACTACTACAACCATTGAATGCATTTTCATCTATTACCTCAATACCATTAGGTATTGTAATACTTTTTAGATTTGTACACATATAAAATGTGTACGTATGTATTCTGTCTGATAATGTATCTGGCAACTTAATACTTTCTAAATTATAACAACTTTCAAAAGTACTTCTCTCAATACTTGTTACACTATCTGGAACTATTACACCTTTTATATTATCGCAATATGCGAATGCATTGTGACCAATACTCTTACATTTTTCTGGAATTTTTAATACTCCCTTATTTGAACTCAAGTATTCATTAAATACATCATTATTACGTCCTATTATTTTTGTATCATCATTTTCATCCCATTTAAATATTCCTTCATCTGCTTCTTTTATATCATTTCCATATGGCTTTATTCCTAAATCTTCTAACCACTTCTTTTCTTTTTCGGTTACTTCTTTAGGAAAATACACTATTTTATCATCTTCTATACCTAATTTTTTATCATATTTTTCGTTATAACTTGCTATATAATTTTTCATTTCATCAAATGTTGCCGGAATATTTTGGGTATTAATCTTTCTATCTCTCATTCCCTGTAACGTTGTATATTCATTTGATATATACATATTTAATTCTTCTTGAAAGTTTCTTACATCCTGTTTAAACGCTGCTTCTTTTGCACTATTTACGGGATTATTTTTAGTTATTGTAAATATCACTGTTGCAGCTAGTATTATCACAACAATAATCGTTATGATTAAAACTATCAGTGAAATACCTTTTTTATTTTTCATATATTTCCTCACCATATATTTAGTATATACTAAATATGAAAAATAAACAATACCTATTTTTATATTTTTAATATTCATTTTATACATTTACATTTAAACATAAATTTGACATAATTCCAAAAATATGCTATACTATTTGAACAAATTTCTTTATATAAAAATATAATTATACTTTTTAGGAGGATTAATTTTAATGGAAAGCTCTAGAATTTTTTTGATTTAAATGATGATGGATTTTAAACAACATTCCACAATAAAATGGAAGAAAAAATAAGATTTATAATGAAAAAATGTATTGGTGAAATATTGCCTAAGCGCTAAAAAAATATATATGATATTAATATATGGTATAACTTTAATATAAATTATGAAGTTCTACCTAAGGCACAGCTTACACCTTTACAATATAACGTTTTAATTTTATTTTTTTAACATAAAAAACAATACAAAAATATCTTTATATCAAAGGAGTCAAAAACTATGGATAACATTACTACAAGACCAGAACTTAACATCACAAGATCAAACAGACATATTCTTAATGGTGTTACAAATGAAAACTTCGACAAATTTTATGAATTGGTTGTAAGTCATTTAAGTAAATATGATTTAAAAACTTTTCATATTATTATTGAAGGAAAAACTAAAGTTTCTGAGATGCTCCACATCAGAAACTATGAAACTGTGCGAAAGGCTATTAACGATGTATTGCAAAACGAATCCTTGACCACTGATACTAAGCCAGTAAATGAAGTTGTTAAGCTGCCTGAACAGGTCCCACAGACTGAGGTTGAAAACAATGGTACAACTCTTGAAGAGCCAAAAGACTTAACGCCAAAATTTCTCTATATTTTAACTCATAAGGTTAAAATAAAAAGCAAAAAGCTCTCAACTCTTTGTGAGTACTATAATTCTGGCGACATTTATATGCTTGAGAAAGGACTTGATAAGATAATTTCCAAGCACAAAAACAAAAAAGCAAGTAAAAAATAATATTTAACTTAAAACCCCTATTCAAAATTGATAGGGGTTTTATTTATCATTTGATAAAGGAAAAATTACATTAGAATAAATGCATCTATAAATAAATTGATTTAACTTTTTTGCACTCTAAGTAATGTACTAATCATCCTTTATTCCTCTTCACTATATTTTATAGTATTTGAAAACGCAAGTATTGAATCAAATATAACTGGAAGTAGCCAAAGACCAAATCCAAATGCTGTTTTCTTTCCAAAGTTTTTAGATAATTCAAATCTTGATACAATTTTTATTACAGCAAGTATTATCCATCCTATTATTGGTAGTAAAGCAAAAAGAATAACCCATGGACTTATACTACATATCTTAAAATATACTATATCTCTATATATCGGAATAATTGCTGCAAATCCATGTTTTCCTGCTTTTGTAAATATAATCCACCTTAAAATTATAGAATATACTAATAAAATTCCTAATATAGCAACTATAGCCTTAAAAATTTTATTAGCAAGTAAAAGTTTAATACCAATAGAAATTTTTTCTTCTGTACTTAAACTTTTTGTTACATCTGATACAACTTCACTTGGGGTATATCCCTCATCTAATTTTTTCTTTACATCGTCAATTTTTATATCTTCTTTTAAAATTTTAGTAACTTTCTCTGGTTCCATATTTCTTAACACTTCTGTTCCAGCAGATATAGCTTCACTACTTATTCCCTTTTTCTCTAAAACATCTTTATTTTCTTCTATCATATCTGCAATTTCATCATTTGAATATTCTTTAGTTAATTCCTCATACTCTGTTACTAATTTTGTAACATCAATATCTCCATTCTCATCGCCTAAAATTTCCTTTGCTTTTTTAGTTATCTCTGATGAATTCATATTTTGGTTTGCATATATACCATTAAAATCAAAACAAATTCCTATGCAAAAAATAAATAATAACACCAAACCATATGTCTTCATTTTAGTTTTCATGTGCCATCTCTCCTTCTCATATTATTTATATTATATACTAACTATATTATTAAATCAATCATTCTGTATAATTTCACAAAAATTATTATTTCACATAGACTATCATAGGATGGTGAAAATCTATGAATATTATTGTTCAAAAATATGGTGGCACCTCTGTAGAAAACAAAGAAAAATTGAAAAGAATATGTAACAGAATAATTCAATATAAAGAAAAAAATAACAAAATGGTAATTGTTGTATCTGCAATGGGAAAAGAGACAGATCATTTAATACAAAAAGCTAAAAATTATTCTAAAGAGCCTAGTAAAAGAGAACTTGATCTATTACTTTCAACAGGTGAACTCCAAACAGTAGCATTGCTTTCAATGATGTTAAATGAAAGAGGTCATAAATGCGTTGGCCTTACTGGCGCTCAAGCAGGAATATTATCTGATTCTACATATGGTAATGCAACAATAAAATCAGTATATACTAATAACATATTAAACTACTTAAATGAAGACTATATTGTTGTAGTTGCAGGATTTCAGGCTTCAGATAGATTTGGAAATGTGACAACTCTAGGACGTGGTGGAAGTGACCTTAGTGCCGTAGCTATTGCCTCTGCCTTAAATGCAAAAAAATGTGAAATATATAGCGATATAGATGGTGTATTTTCTGCAGATCCAAAAATAATTACAAGAGCAAAACTACTAAAAAAAATATCATATAACGAAATGCTTGAAGCAGCTTCAGCAGGTGCAAAAGTATTACATAATCGTTCTGTACATATGGGAAAGAAAAACTCTATGCCTATATATGTAAAAAATTCTGGAAATAACTCTAAAGGAACAATCGTAACAAATACTAGCTCTCATAAAAGTAGAGGCTCATTTTCAAAGGAAGAAGATTTCGAAAATTATAAAGTAAAATTTATCACAAAAAAAGATGACATATCTAAAATATCAATAATTGGCGATATGGTTATGACAAATAAGGATACTGTACATAAAATATTTGATCTAGCTTCAAAAGAAAATATCACAATCTATATGATAACATTTAGCGAATTATCTTTAAACCTTATAGTTGATAAAAAAGTAGCTGAAAATTTTATGAAAAAGCTGCATTACGAACTAATAGAAAAAGAAAATGAGAATATAAAATAACAAAAATAGTGAAAAGGAATATCATTTTCCAATTCACTATTTTCAAATTATATAAAAATTTTTATTATATATATATTTAATAAATTTAGTTACTTTGACTCTCTACTTTTCTTTTTTTCTTAATATTATTACTAGATCTTTTCTTATCTGTCTTATGCTCGATTTTATCCTCTTCATCATCATCCAAATTAAACTTGTATCTTAAATATACTTTTAATCCTGCAAGTACTGGCATTGCTATTAGCATTCCGACTACACCAAACATTAATTGAAATACAATTAAGCCCCCGATAACAACAACAGGATGAAGATCAACTGATTTTGCAATAATATTAGGCTGTAAAACGTTTGCATCAACTATTTGAATTATAAGTAATGATACAAGTGTAATAAGTGCAAAAACAGGTCCACCTGTTACTAGTGCGTAAAGCGATACTACAAGATATGATAAAATAGCTCCTATATATGGTATAAAATTAAATATCATAATTAAGATTCCAAAAACAACAGCATAATCAATTTTTAATATCATACATACAATTGTTGTAAGGATACCCACTATTAAACTATCTATTGCATATCCTTTAATATAGCTCATACATGTTGCATCTATATCCATTATCATCTTATATCTTCTTCCATCTTTACTATTTCTTGATAAAAAAGCTATAACACTTTCTTTAAATTTATCAATATCTTTAGCCATAAAAAATGATACAATTATTGCTGTAAAAAATGAAATTATAAAACTTGTTATACTTTGAACTGTATTTATTGAATAATTAATTGCATTAGCTACAGTACTTTGAACAAAATCAAGGCTTTTTAAGCTACTAGTTATATCAATTCCATTTGGCATATCTAAATTCTTGGCTAAAAAATCATTAATAAATCCTATAACACTTGCATAAATACCTGGTAGTTCTTTAATTAAGTGAGATAATTGCTCAACAAATATAGGTACTACAAAACCAATAGCTACTCCAATTATACCAAATATAATTATCAACGAAAGAAATGCTGCTAAATTTTTACTAAGCCCTATTTTTCTTAACCTTCTTACAAGTGGCATAGAAATCCAACATATTATTATTCCTACAAAAACTGGTGCTAAGGCTGCAATTCCACTTAAAATTTTATCCATAATTCCTATATTTTTTAAAAAGAAATATAGCCCTATAAAAGCTGCTCCATATATTGTTATGTTTATAAATTTAAAATCTAGTCCATTTTCTTTTATTTTCATAAAAGCCTCCTCATATTTATATTTCAAAAAGTTCCTTTAAATAAGTATCAATCTTAATATCTGTTTCGTAAATTTCATTATTAATCATTATTTCTGAATCATTTATATTAACAAAAAATTGTGCGTCAGATGTATAAATATATATTGTATAATCTATTTTTTGTTCTTTTTCAATTAGTTTTAATTTACTTTCTCTTACTCTTATTTTATTAAAAAATTCCTTTAATTTCTGTTTATCTTCATCGCTATTAATTTCTATCACTTTTTCATTATCTATATTTTTAATACAAATATACTTAGAATTATCAATTTTATCTGAAAATTCATATAATTCATTTATATTTTGAAATTTATTATTAAAGTTATATATAAGCAATATATTACCAAATATAACAACTAAGCAGAATATAACAAGAGTAACTTTTTCTAATATCTTTTTTAGCAATATTTTCATAGATACCTCCCTACAGGTATATTTTATCATACAAAATTATATATGTAAATATCTCATATAATTATTATATGCAAAAATTTGTTATATTTATATCATCAAAATCAAATTATATGTCTAATATAAAATAAATATAACAAAATTATAGTACGTTAACCTATTACATAAATTAACGTACTATATAATAAAATATTTATATTTATCATGACCAAGAATAAGTTATTAAATCACTTTTTATTCTTCAACTTCTTCAAATTGTGAATTATATAATCCAGCATAAAAGCCATCTTTTTTTAGAAGTTCGTCATGAGTTCCCTGTTCAACAATATCTCCATGGTTCATTACAAGTATTAAGTCAGCATTCTTTATAGTTGATAATCTATGTGCAATTATAAAACTTGTTCTACCCTTCATTAAGTTATCCATTGCAGATTGTATTTGTTGTTCAGTTCTTGTATCTATAGAACTTGTTGCTTCATCTAATATTAGTATTTTAGGATCAGTAAGTATTACACGAGCAATTGTTAAAAGTTGCTTTTGCCCTGCTGATACATTACTAGACTCCTCATTTAATACTGCGTTATATCCATTTGATAATGTTTTTATAAAATGATGAACATGAGCTGCCTTGGCTGCTTCAACAATTTCACTATCTGTAGCATCTTCTCTTCCATATTTTATATTTTCATTTACAGTTCCATTAAATAACCATGTATCTTGAAGAACCATACCAAACATTTTTCTAAGTTCTCCTCTATCAAAGTCTTTTATATTATGACCATCTACAAGAATAGCTCCACTATTTACATCATAAAATCTCATAAGTAATTTTACCATAGTAGTTTTACCAGCTCCTGTAGGTCCAACAATTGCAATCTTTTGTCCCTCTTTTACATCAGCATTAAAATCATTTATAATTGTTTTATTAGGATCATATCCAAAATTAACGTGGTCAAATTTTACATTTCCTTTTAATTTAGCTACATCTATTTTACCTTTAGCTGTATTTACTTCCTCTTCTTGTTCTAAGAATTCAAATACTCTTTCAGCTGCGGCAACCATTGATTGCAACATACTAGATACTTGTGCAATTTGATTTATAGGCTGTGTAAACTGCTTGTTATATTGTATAAAACTTTGAATATTACCAACTGTAATTTTTCCATTTACAGCAAGATATCCACCTAAAATTGCAACTGCAACATATCCTATATTTCCAATAAAATTCATAACTGGAAACATAAGTCCAGATAAAAATTGTGACTTCCATGCAGAGCGGTATAACTCATCATTTGCTTTATCAAATTCTTTCATTACTGCATTTTCTGAGTTAAATGCTTTTATTATTAAGTGTCCACCATATACCTCTTCTACTTGACCATTTACATGACCTAAAAAATCCTGTTGCTTTTTAAAGTGCTTTTGTGATTTTTTTACGATCTTAGATACGATAAATGCAGATATTGGAAGTATTACTAAAGATACAACTGTCATAGAAACACTTATTGAAAACATCATTATAAGTATACCAATAATTGTACATATAGAAGTAATTATTTGTGTTATACTCTGGTTTAAATTCTGTGACAAAGTGTCTATATCATTTGTTACTATTGATAAAACTTCACCATTTGTTTTTTTGTCAAAGTATTTCATAGGTAATCTATTTATTCTCATTGCTAAGTCATTACGTAATTTATATGTTAATTTTTGTGATACAGATGTCATTGTAAATCCTTGTATAAATGAAAACAGTGCACTAATAATATATAATATTAAAAGTGTAAGTATTATTCCTGCAATTTTAGAAAAATCAATTCCATCTCCACCTGATACTTTACCAACTAACCCATTAAAAATTTCAGTTGTAGCATTTCCTAGTATTTTAGGTCCAACTATTGCAAATATTGTACTTCCTATTGCAAATATTATTACAATTGCAAGTTGAAATTTATACTTTGATAAATAATCATTTATTAATTTTTTTGTCGTTCCTTTAAAGTCTTTTGCTTTTTCCACAGCACCTCTTCCACCTGGTCCGTGTCCTCCCATTGGAGGTCTTTTTTCATTATTTGCCATTTTCAAGTTCCTCCTTTGAAAGTTGAGATAATGCAATTTGTTTGTATATCTCACAATTTTTCATTAATTCTTCGTGTTTGCCAATTCCTACTATTTTTCCTTCTTCAAGTACGATTATTTTATCGGCATCAAGAATTGTACTAATTCTTTGAGCAATTATTATAACTGTTTTATTTTCTGTTTTTTCTTTTAAAGCAGCTCTAAGTTTGCTATCCGTTTTTAAGTCAAGCGCTGAAAAACTATCATCAAATACAAATATTTCTGGATCTGTAGCAATAGCTCTAGCTATAGATAAACGTTGTCTTTGACCACCAGATACATTTGTACCACCTTGTGATATTTCTTCATCATATTTTTTAGGTTTACTTTCTATAAATTCTGTAGCTTGTGCAATTGTAGCCGCTTTAATCATGTCTTCATCACTCATAGATAGATTTCCATATTTTATATTTGATCTAATTGTACCTGTAAATAGCATTCCTTTTTGTGGTACAAATCCAATTTTACTTCTTAATTCTCTTTGTGAAACATCTTTAATATTAACACCATCTATTAAAAGTTCCCCACCTGTAACATCATAAAAACGAGGTATTAAATTTACTACTGTTGATTTACCACTTCCCGTACTACCAATTATTGCAGTAGTTTTACCAGGTTCTGCAGTAAATGATATATCCTCTAATATTTCACTGTCAGCATCAGGATATTTAAACGAAACATCCTTAAATTCAACAAGCCCTTTTTTATCATCATCAAAATCTTTAGTTTTATCTTTATCTTTAATACTTGGTGTTGTATCAATTACTTCATTAATACGTTTTGCAGATACAGCAGCACGTGGTAACATTATTGATATCATAGAAATCATTAAGAAGCTCATAACTATTTGCATAGTATATTGAATGAATGCCATCATATCTCCTACTTGCATTATTCCACTATCAACATTATGTCCTCCTACCCAAACAATAAGAAGAGTAATTGAATTCATTATAAACATTAGAAGTGGCATCATCATGCTCATTGATCTGTTTACAAAAATACTTGCTTTCATTAAATTTTTGTTAGCACCGTCAAATCTTTTTTCTTCTTTCTTTTCAGTATTAAAAGCTCTTATTACTGGAAGACCAGTTAAAATTTCACGTGATACCAAATTTAGCTTATCAACTAAATCTTGTAATTTTTTAAATTTAGGCATTGTAAGTAAAAATAATGTTCCAACAATTCCAATAATACACAAAATTGCAAGTCCAATTATCCATGCCATTGATGTATCACTATTTGTAAGTACTCTAATAAATCCTCCAATACCTATTATTGGAGCATAAACTACTACCCTAAATAACATTGTAATTAACATTTGAATTTGTTGAATATCATTTGTACTACGAGTAATTAAAGATGCTGTAGAGAATTCGTTAAATTCTTTTGTTGAAAAACTAAGAACTTTCTTGAATACCTTATCTCTTAGAGTATTTCCAAGTTTAGCAGCAACTCTTGCAGAAAATAACATAATTGTAATTGCTGAAGCCATACTTATAAACGCAATTCCAAGCATTTGAAGTCCTGCAAATACAATGTATTTATTTTGTATTTTATCGATATCCATGTTTAATTTTTTATATTCTTCTTTTACAGATGATATAGCTGCTTGATCAACTATTGTTCCTTGCATGTTATCTATTTGCTCATTTATATTACTAGTAATTTTTTCTAAATTTTCCTCAGGCATAGTTTTTAATATGTCCATTAATTCCATATCTTTCATAGCTTCTTTTTGAGGTTCTGGTACATTTACAAATAAACTTTCTTTTATTTTTTCTTGCATTTGATCATTTTGCATTAGGTACACTTGAACTAATGGTTTCTTTAACATTTCTTCTAAATTATATTTTTGATCCTTATTTAATTTATTTAGAACATAAACTTCTTCATTTTCTAATGCAGGATACTCTTTCAAATAATTGTTATATTCATCATTACTTACAGTATCTTTTGAAACTAGTTTGTAACAATCCAATATTTTACTATCATCATTTGTAAACATTAAAAGATTATCCATTCCATCTTTAGATATTGCCTCAGGTATAGCTGTATCAATTCCACCTTGTTGAATTCCAATATTTACAATTTTTGATGTATAATCTGGAAGTGCAAGGTCAGCAGCCGCTTGAACACATAAAAGTGCAACAATAACTATAACTGAAATCCATGTCTTTTTTAAATATTTTAGTACTTTTAACATTTTTTACTTTCTCCTTTCATATAATTTATATATTCTTTTGCTTGATTTATAAGTCTAATAATTTCCAAAGCATCTTTTTCACCAATATAATCAATGTATCCTTTAAGTGAACTTCTCCATCTATCATTTACATTTTCTGTAAACCTCTGGCCTTTTTCTGATAAATAAATATAAATATTTCTTCTATCTTTTTTATCTATTTTTCTCTCAATAAGACCCTTTTCCTCAAGAGACGTGATAATAGGAGTCACCGTGGATGGTGCAAGTTTTATTTTATTGCGAACCTTACTTAATAAAATTCCGTTATCATTTCCAATGTTTTTTATAATAAATAAAACCATTTTCTCATTTCCTGAAAGATTATCATCAATACAAATACTATGAGATTTTACCTTTTTTAATTCCAACATTGATTCTATTAATTCATATACTAAATCATCATTTTTCACATTAGCACCTCAATATTTTGTATACCGAAATATTTTAACATAGAATTTTTTAAATGTAAAGTGCAATTATGTGAAATTTCAGTGAAAATAGCAATTATTAAATTAATAAATAAAACATTATAGCAAAAAAATAGTGAAATAGAAATATTATTTTCTAATTCACTATTCTTTATATCATTAGTTATCAAACTTGCATTTTTCTAAAAGAAATTTTATATCATCATTTCTAGAAAAAGCTGAGATACAATTTATTGCCTCATCCTTTGCAAAAAGTTCAACTCTTTTATCTGATAGAAGAACTTTAACAAGATTTAAATTGTTACTTTGAGCAACTATTGTTATTAAACAATTCATTTTAGCCGCCGATAGAGTTACTCTTCCATCTGATAAAATGTATTTTATGACGTCCAGATCTATACAAGAATTATATCTTGCAGAATATAATATAGAATCACATATTGATGACTTTACTCTTCCATCTTGCAATAATAATTTTACAACTTCTAAATGACCGTTTTCTGAAGCTATCCTAATTGCATCATTATCATATATCGATGGATCCACCCTTTTATCCGACAATAACAATTTTACTACTTCTGCATGACCATTTTTTGAAGCTTTCCTTATTGCGTAATTATTATCTGCCGATGGATCTACTCTCCTATCAGCTAATAACAATTTTACTACTTCAGCATGACCATTTTTTGAAGCCTTCCTTATTGCATAATTATCCTCTACTGATGGATCTACTCTCCTATCAGCTAATAACAATTTTACTACTTCTGCATGGCCATTTTTCGAAGCTTCCATTATTGCAGAATTATCACCACCTGCTGATGGATCTACCCTTTTGTCAGATAATAAAAGCTTTACAACTTCTGTATGACCATTCCCTGAAGCATCAATTATGGCATAATTACAATATTTAGATGGATTTACCCTTCTATTTGATAATAATAGTCTTACAACTTCTACATGACCGCGTGCTGATGCACACCTTATTGCATAATTATCCTCTGCTGAAGGATCTACTCTCTTATCAGTTAATAATAACTTTACAAGTTCTGCATGACCATTTTCTGAAGCCCACTTTATTGCACGATTATCCACTGAAGAAGGATCTACTCTGACATCTTTCAATAATAATTTTACAACTTCTGTATAGCCATTTGCTGAAGCCCATCTTATTGCATAATTATCCTCTGCTGAGGGGTCTACTCTCTTATCCTGCAATAATAATTTTACAACTTCTATTTTGTCTTTTTGTATAGCTTTCATCATTGTATAATCGCTACATCCTCCTCTTAAAAGAAGTAGTTTAAATAGAATTTTTGATATAAACTTATTGTTGCCTTTCATAATTGTAAATCTCCTTTTTATTTATTGTTTATACAATTTATGTCTTTTATATTCGTTAATTAACTCCTAACTCAATATATTTTTATGTCTTGTATTTTATCATGGATATATACTAATGTCAATTATTAAATCAGAAAAAATACAAGATTATTGAATATGTTATGTATCTTTATATTCAAAATCTTGTATTTTTTTATTTTAATAATTTATTAATTTCCTTTTTAAATTCATTTATATCCTTAAACTGTCTATATACTGATGCAAATCTAACGTATGCAATTTCATCTAAAGCTTTAAGTTTTTCGATAACCATGTCCCCAATTTTTGTTGAATCTATTTCTTTTATCATCATATTGTTAAGTTCAGCTTCAATTTCATCTGCAGCTTTCTCAATTGTTTGTGTTGAGACTGGTCTTTTTTCACATGATCTAAGCATACCACTGATAATTTTTGCTCTATCAAACTGTTGTCTTACACCATTTTTCTTTATAACCATAATAGGCGTATACTCAATTCTTTCATAAGTTGTAAATCTATTTTTACATTCTAGGCATTCACGCCTTCTTCTTATTGAGTTTGACTCTTCAACCATTCTTGAGTCTACTACCTTACTTTCCTCACAACCACATTTTAGACAATGCATAAAGTTTCTTCCTTTCTAAAATTCATGGAGTATTATTCTATTTTCCTTTAAGCTACTTTTTACATCTATTGCCCTTTGATTAGTACTCCCTCTAAATTTTGCACTACTACTTTTTAAGTCTTTCATAAATTTTCCATCAATTAAAACGTCAGTTAATTTCAATAATTCTAGATATCCGTTATCATCATTTGCATTACTAATTAAATACTCATATTTAAAACCTGTATATGTCATCACGCTATATCTTTTAAGATCAATAAGTGACAATAACTTTGCTAACTTTTTAGCTTGCATAAATGGTTCTCCACCACTTAATGTAATTCCTTTTAAAAGTGGATTTTTTGTTATATCTTCTGCAAGAGTTGTAATACTTTCTAATTTTCCACCATTCATATCATGTGTTCCTGGATTATGGCATCCTTCACAATGATGAGGACAACCCTGGGTAAAGATTACATATCTAAACCCCGGGCCGTCAACTGTAGATTCTTTTATAACTCCAGCAATTCTTATCTTATCATCATCTACTACGCTCATGTTTACTTACTCCTAACAACAAACACTATGTTTTACTCTATCGTGTTCTTCTGCTCTTTTTGCATTGTTAAATCTTTCAACTGTTCCAACTAGATATCCTGTTATTCTTCTTATCCTTTCAAAAGGAACACTTTCAAAAGTATAATCCATATCTACATAATCCCCATCAATTTTTAAATTTAATGTATCAATTTTTTTTGTAGGAAATTTTTCATTTAAATAATCCACATAAGAATCAATTTCCTTTTGTTCCATTTTTCCACCAATAACATTTATTTTCATATCAATTACCTCTCCTTCTATCTAACTAAAACATTTTTATTAAAAACTTTCTAAAGATGCACACTCACCATGAGTCACAAATCTTTTTAATCTTTCAGAACATTTAATATCACTTTCATGTTCTTTTCTTCCACAATGTGGACATTCATCTTTTATAATTCCTGTATATCCACAAATTGGATCTCTATCTACTGGATGGTTTATAGCTCCATAACCAATTCCATTTTCTTTCATACATCTTACAACCGCCTCAAAAGCTTCTAAATTTTGTGTAGGATCACCGTCAAGTTCAATGTAGCTTATATGTCCACCATTTGTTAAATTATGATATGGTGCTTCAATCTCTATTTTCTTAAATGCAGGTATTTTGTAATATACAGGCACATGGAAAGAGTTTGTATAATAATCTCTATCTGTAACGCCTTCTATTACTCCATATTTTTCTCTATCCATTCTTACAAATCTACCAGATAAACCTTCTGCAGGTGTTGCAATAAGTGAGAAATTAAGTCCTCTTTTCTCAGATTCTTTGTCCATTCTTTCTCTCATATGAGATACAATAGAAAGACCTAGTTCTTGTGCTTCTGCAGATTCACCATGATGCTTTCCAATTAAAGCTTTTAATGTTTCTGCAAGTCCAATAAATCCTGCTGTAAGTGTACCATGTTTTAATACTTCTCTTACTTCATCTTCTGGATTTAATTTTTCAGAATCAAGCCATACACCTTGTTGCATTAAGAATGGGTAATTCTTTGCTCTTTTTTTAGATTGAATTTCAAGTCTATCTAGTAATTGTTCAACAACTAAATCAAGTTTTTCATCTAACATATCAAAGAATTTATCAACATCTCCATTAGCTTTTATTGCAAGTCTTGGAAGATTTATTGATGTAAAGCTTAAATTTCCTCTACCACATGTAATCTCACGAGTTTTGTCATAAACATTTGCCATAACTCTAGTTCTACATCCCATATATGATACTTCAGAATTATAATCTCCTTTTTTATAATATTGAAGATTAAATGGAGCGTCCATAAATGAAAAGTTAGGAAATAATCTTTTTGCAGAAACTTTGCAAGCAAGTTTAAACAAATCATAGTTTGGATCTCCCTCGTTATAATTTATTCCCTCTTTAACTTTTAAAATTTGAACTGGGAATATTGGAGTCTCACCACGACCAAGTCCTGCATCAGTTGCTAAAAGTACATTTTTAATAGCAAGTCTTCCTTCAGGTGTAGTATCAAGTCCATAATTAATTGAAGAGAATGGAACCTGAGCTCCAGCACGAGAATGCATTGTATTTAAATTATGTATAAATCCTTCCATTGCTTGGTATGTTTCTCTATCTATTTCAATATCTGCATATTTTTTTGCAAAGTTTTGGATTTTTTTAGCTCTTGTATCTCCAAATCTTCTTCTTAATTCTACTCTTTCATATTCCATATATCCACTTGTATTTTCAAGAGTAGGAACAACACCTTTTTCATTTTTTATCTTTTCCATTATTTCTTTTGCTATTTCTTCAGAGCTTTCTAGACTAGAAAGAAGTTCGATAGTTCTTTTTAAAGATGGAATAATTTTATTTTCACTCTTTATTTTTAATATTATATCATTTGCAACTTCTTTTGAGTATTTTACATCTTTTAACATATTTAAAGCAGATTCAAGAGCTGGAACTAAATCTTCTTCTTCATTTATTTTAGCTATTACCATATTTTTAACTTCATCTGCATTTTCAACATCTGTTAAAAGTTCAATTGCTTTTTGTAAGTTCTTAGCATATAACTTTTGGTATGATTTTCTAATTCCTTGTGCCATAGCATATTCAAAGTTTGGTATACTTTGACCACCATGTTGATCATTTTGATTTGACTGAATTGCGATTGCTGCAAGTGCTGCATAACTTCCAATACTTTGTGGTTCTCTTAAATGACCTTCACCTGTACTAAATCCATCATGAAATAGTTTTATTAAATCTATTTGACAACATGTTGTAGTAAGTGTTAAGAAATCTAAATCATGTATGTGAATATCACCATTTATATGAGCTTGTGCATGATCTTTTTTTAACACAAACATTTGATAGAATTTTTTTGCGCCTTCTGAACCATATTTTAACATTGTTCCCATTGCTGTATCAGCATTTATATTTGCATTTTCTCTTTTTACATCACTATCTTTAGCATCTTGAAATGTTAACTGTTCATATGTTTTCATAATATCAGAATTCATTTCTCTTTGTTTTGTTCTTTCAGATCTATACAAAATGTATGCTTTAGCAGTTGCTGCATGACCTTCTTCTATTAAAACATGTTCTACAGCATCTTGAATTTTTTCAACTGTAGGGCATTCCTCATTTTGTGTTTTTTCAACATACTTACATACTTTAGTTGCAAGTTCCTCTGCTTCTTCGTAATCTTTTCCACCAACAGCTACTGCTGCTTTGTAAATAGCCTTAGCTATTTTTTCGACATTAAAAGGAACTTTTCTTCCATCTCTTTTAATAATCATTGTAATCATATATACACCATCCCTTGTATCTTTCATCAGCAACATATACAATATATTGTGATTTTCTGACTATGATTATAGCACTAAGAAAAATGTCTGTCAACGATTTTTTGAAAATAAAAATAAAAAATTTAAGCCATTTTTTTCCAATTTTTATGACATTTTTTTACAAATATTTATATACTTAAACAAGAGATATTTTTATTCTACATAACGATTTTACATTAATGAAATATTAAAGAAAAAAATATACATTATATTGTATACATAATTTTTATAAATACAATATAATGTATTAATTAGATAAAATATATATAATTTCATACGCAATAAATAACAAAAAGCACAAAGAATGTATTACTACATCAAATATAACTATTCCTTTTATTTTATTTGAAGTTCTTAGATAAATAAACAAAAAAATTCTAAATATAATTTCAAAAATAACAAACATAATCATATATCCAAACGGACAGTTATAATACGATAAATTAAAAAGGTTATCTTTAATACCTGATATAAACCTTGTACCACCACATAACGGGCATGGCCTTCCTGTTACATTTTGATATACACATGTTGTAAGTATTGGTGAGATACAATACATAATCCTAGCAAATAAAGGGAAAAAAACTATATATATTGAAAGACAAAGCATAGTCACACTCAAAAATATATAGTTTTTCTTTTTAAAATTAAATTGTATCATTTGATGTTATACCATTTTGTTCATTATCAATTTCTTGGTGTATCTCATCATTGAAATTTTTAAACTCCCTTTGTAAATCATCTGAATTTAAAGCCATTCCAAAAACAAAGAACCAAAATACCATTATAAGAATTGCAATTGAAGATAAAATCACACCAGCAATAGATGTTCCTTTATTTTGATTTTGTTTGTTTTTTATTACTAAATCAATAATTCCTAATATAAGGCCAACAAGTGCAGGTAAAAAAGCTATTATTCCACAAAACGGAACAAATGCAATTATTATAGATACAATTCCAAGTACTAGTGCGGCAATTCCCATAAAAATTCCTCCTTAAACTATTATATACTAAATTATATTTACAATCAATAAAATAATTATGCGTTCTGTGTTAAAACTGGTATAATTTGTTTTTTACGTGATACTATTCCTGGTAAAAAAGCTGTATTTTCTTCAAGTGTTACATTATATGACTTTTCAACAAGTTTAGCATCTTTACCTAAAGCAATTACTTGAGAATTACTATTTATTATATCAGTAATTGCAAGGAAAAATAAATCTAATCCTTTTTCTTCTATCTTTTTATTTATTGATATCTCAAGTTCTTCTTTTCTTTTTAACATATCAGGAATACTTGCTGTATTTACTTGTGCAATAATTGTTTTATAATTTCCAATTGTAACTTCTTTTGCATCAAGACCTATTAGTTCGTCAGCACTAAGGTCTGATACGTCAGTCCCTGCTTTTAGCATATCAAGTCCATATTCTTGAATATTAATATTTGCAATTTTATTTAACTCTTCTGCCACTTTTATATCCTCTTTTGTACATGTTGGTGATTTAAATAAAAGTGTATCAGAAATTATTGCAGAAAGCATAAGAATTGCAATATTTTTTTCTATTTCTACGTTATTTTCCTTATACATTTTGTATAATACTGTCGCAGTACATCCAACTGGTTCAGCTCTATAATATAATGGTTCAGCTGTTTTTAATCCACATATTCTATGATGGTCAACAACTTTTTTTATTTTTGCATTTTCAATTCCATCTACACTTTGCGCAAATTCATTATGATCAACAAGTATAACGGCTTGTCCTTCATCTACTTTTTGTATAAATTCTGGTTCATCTATTTTTAAATAATCAAATACATACTTTGTTTCTTTATTTAATTTTCCAAGAACACATGCTTTTGCATCTATTCCTAATTTATTTTCTAAATTTGCCATTACAACTGCAGATGTCACTGTATCTGTATCAGGACTTTTATGTCCAAAGACTAAAACTTTATTCATTTAACTTCCCCCTTATATTTACTATTTAGTTAAACTAAATAGTATTAAACTTACAAATAAAAATAAATTAAATACTATAGATATTATAGAAATTATTATTGCAAATATATATTTGTCTCTCTTTGCCTTATATTTCTTTTTATTACTAAGACTAAGTAATAAAGCTATAAGGGATATTATAAACCCACCAAAGGAAATAGCTATCAAAATACTATTTTCAAGAGATTTCATAATATTACAAAACACAACTACAAACCCTAAAAAAAGCGAAAAAATTGCTATATTACTTTCTTTTACCATTTACTTTTTCTCCTTACGTTTACCAAATTTTTTCTTCTTGCCTTGTTAATATCCTATTTATATTTGCTCTATGTTTAAACATTATTATTGAACATGCAATTATAACAGGAATAACACACTCTTTTACAGAAAAAATTGTTATTACAACATATACAATTGTTCCAATTAATGTACCCATTGCAACTGTTCTTGTAATTAGTATAACAATTACTCCAACTATCATACATATAAGTGCTGTTTTTGCATCTAATATAAAAGCTGTTGTCATTCCAACAATAACACCCTTACCACCTCTAAATTTATAATATATTGGATAACAGTGTCCTATTACAGCAGCCAGTATAAATACAGATTTTAACATAACTGAAATATCTTGTTTAAATATTTTCCCTATAACATATACAATAGCAAGAGATATAAATACTTTCAAAATATCACATATTATTACTACTGTTCCAAGAGGCTTTCCAAGAACTCTCATAGCATTTGCAGTTCCTGCATTTCCACTACCAAGTTTTCTAATATCTTCTCCTGTTTTTAATTTACAGATTTCAATTGCAGGATTAACACTACAAATTAAATATGTAATAATGAAAGCTACTACCATATATACAGTCATAAAGTATCCCCCCAATGTTACCTCATAGTTTTATTTTTTACCTTTTTCTCTTATTATCATATGTATTGGTGTTCCTTTAAATTCAAAGTATTTTCTTATTTGATTTTCTAAGTATCTAACATAAGAAAAATGCATTAAAGGTTTTGAATTTACAAATATAACAAAAGTAGGTGGCCTTATTGATACTTGAGTTGCATAGTACACTTTAAGTCTTCTACCTTTATCAGAAGGTGGTTGAGTAATTGCAATAGCTTCAGCAATTACATCATTTAAAAGGCCTGTAGGTACCCTTAAGCTATTATTTTTATCTACTTCATTTATCATTTCAAATATATTATTTACTCTTTTTCCAGTAAGAACTGACATAAAGATTATAGGCGCATACTTAAGATATGCAAGTTTTGAATATACTTGTTTTTTGTAACTATCAAAAGTATAATTATCTTTTTCAATAAGATCCCATTTATTTATGACAATAATTACACCTTTACCAGCTTCATGAGCAAGTCCTGCTATTTTTTCATCTTGTTCAGTTACTCCCTCTTTTGCATCTATTAATATCATACATACATTTGCTCTATCTATTGCATTTTTTGCTTTTACAACTGAGTACTCTTCTATATCTTCATATATTTTATTCTTTCTTCTAATTCCTGCAGTATCTATAAAAGTATACTTACCATATTTATTATTAAGTTCAGTATCTATTGCATCTCTTGTTGTACCAGCTATATTTGATACAATTAATCTTTCTTCTCCAAGAATTTTGTTTATTAAAGATGATTTACCAACATTAGGTTTCCCTATAATTGCAACCTTTATTCTATCATCTTCTTCGCTATCTTCAGAAATATCTCCTAAATTATCATATATTTCATCCAACATTTCGCCAATTCCAAGTTTCTTTCCTGCAGAAATTCCAAGAGGATCACCTAAACCTAAATCATAAAATTCATATATGTCGGCTGGTACTTCTCCTACCCTATCACATTTATTACAAACAAGTATAACAGGCTTTTTAGTATGTCTTAACATAAGTGCTATTTCCTTATCAGAAGGTGTAACTCCTGCTTTTACATCCGTAATAAATACAATAACATCAGCTATATCCATAGCAAGTTCAGCTTGTCTTCTCATTTGCTTTAATATTATATCTTCAGATTCTGGTTCAATTCCCCCAGTATCAATTATTCTAAATTTTGTATTTCTCCACTCGCAGTCAGCATATATTCTATCTCTTGTAACTCCTGGTGTATCTTTTATAATAGCTATTTTTTCACCTGCAAGTACATTAAAAAGAGTAGATTTACCAACATTTGGGCGACCAACTATCGCAACTGTTTTCTTAGCCATAAGCCCTCCTTTTTTCATCAATATATATATTTTAACATTTTTATGTCAAAATGTCAAAAAATTATAATTTCTTTTTTCTATAATTAGAATAAAAATTAAGTATTAAAGCTATAACAATAAATATCAAACTAAATATTCTTAAAATTGTAACATTATCATTATATAAACATGATGAAATACCAAATACAATTGCTAATAAAGCTAGAACTATAACAATTATTTCTAATATTTTTTGTTTTAACATTATATCACCTACACTAATTTTACTACTAAATTTTAAATAAAGCAATAAAAATAACCCCACTTAGCAAAATGTTAAATGAGATTATTTTAAATATTATTTTTAAATACAAATATATTTAAAGTGTTATTACGCCGTCTGTGCATGTTATTGTTTTTAAGGTTGAGTCACACCAATCAACTTCACCACTTACTATACTTTTGTCTATTTTATTCCATTGCTCTTTTGTTCCCTTATACGTTATATTAGTTAAACTACTGCAATTTCCAAAAGCACTTTGTCTTATACTTGTTACACTTTCTGGTATTGTTATACTTGCCAAACTGCTACAATTATCAAAAGTATCGTTTTCTATCCTAGTTACACTATTTGGTATTGTTATATTTGCTAAACTGCTACAATCTCTAAAAACATACATTCCTATATTTGTTACACTGTTTGGTATTGTTATACTTGTTAAACTGCTACAGCCATCAAAAGTATGCGATCCAATACTTGTTATACTATCTGGAAGTGATATATTGGTTAGGCTTTTGCAACCAATAAAGCAATTCTGCTTAATATACATTAATCCATTTGGTAATATAATACTCTTTAAATTAGTACAGTTAGAAAATGTTCCTCTTCCAGCTGAGCCATCTCCTAGATCAATAATTCCATTTTTTACAATTGCTTTCTGCAAAGTATCTTTTCTATCAGACATTGGAGAACTTATAGTCCACGGTGCAAATCCCTGTATAATTCCATCACTTTCTTCACCATTTTTTGTAATGACTACTTCTGTATAATCGTTATTAAATTTTGCAACAACATATTCTGGTTTAGTCTTACCTATTGCATATAAATATTCACTACTTTCAATCTCTTCAGATGTATAATTGGTTTCTTCTGGTTCAACACTATTTAAATTTAGATCTTCAATCCATAATTTTTCATTTTCAGTAACCTTATCAGTAGCTACTAAATTATCATCTACTATAGCAAATTTATTTACATACTTATTTTTAAAACTTGGAATATAATCCTTTACAGCTTCTCCTTTTGCATTTATCTTTGTATCTCTTTGACCTTGATTATCAGTATACTCTTTTGCAACAGTAAGTGCTAAATCATCTTGGAATGATTTTACATCTTCTTTAAATGTTGCTTCTTTTGCACTATCTACTGTATTATTTTTATTTATTGTAAGTATTACCACTGCTGCTAGTATTATTACAACTATAATTGTTATTATTAATACTATAAGCGATATACCTTTTTTCCTTTTCATATATTCTATCCTCTTTCCTTTGTATTTTTAGTATACATTATTAACTATAACGTAATTACTCCATCTGTACATGTTACTGTTTTTATTGCACTACCATAATCCCAATCCCATGAATCTTTGTTTATACTATTCCATTGCTCCTTTGTTCCATTATATGTTATATTGGTTAAATTACCACATTGCTGAAAAGCAAAATTTCCTATACTTGTTACACTATTTGGTATTGTTATACCTTTTAAACTTCTACAATAATTAAAAGCATAATTTCCTATACTTGTTACACCGTTTGGTATTGTTATGCTTGTTAAACTATCACACCATTCAAAGGCATGTTCACCTATGTTTGTTACACTATTAGGTATATTTATATTTAATTTCTTTACTTTTCCAAAATTATGAAAAGCATAACTTCCGATTTCTATAACGGTATCTGGAATTTCTACTTTTTCTATTCCAGCTATAAAATCTCTATAACTTTCAGTTCCACCCCTTGCATAATCAGATCTAATTACCTTACACTTTGATGGTATTCTTATCTTCGTGACTCCGGATAACTTTTCTTCATTAAGTCCTATTATAGTTATTCCATCGTCATCCCATAAAAAGCAATCTTCTGGAGTAGCTGGTTTATTATCCCATTCTACGGGATCAAAAGGAATATTACTTGATACAGAAATATTCAAATCCTCTAACCATTTCTTTTCGTTATTTGTTACTTCCTTTGGAAAATATACTATTTTGTCATCTTCTATTCCTAATTTCTTATCATATTTTTCTTTATAGCTTGAAATATAAGTTTGCATTTCTTTATACGTTGCTGGAATATTTGTAGTGTTAATCTTACTATCTCTCATTCCTTGTAATTTTGTATATTCGTTTGATATATACATATTAAGTTCATCTTGAAAACTCCTTACATCCTCTTTAAAAGTTGCTTCTTTTGCACTCTCTACCGGATTATTTTTGTTTATTGTAATTATTACCGCTGCTGCTAGTATTATTACAACTATGATTGTTATTATTAATACTATAAGCGATATACCTTTTTTACTTTTCATATATTACCTCATCCCTTCTTTGAATTTTTAACATATATAGTATATATTAAATTCAAATAATTTACAATAAAATTACACTTATTTTAAATATCATTTATGTTACAAAAAAGTTGCATTTGTGTTACAACTGTAAAATGCTGTTTTTTAGATTATTAAAATATGCTTTGTTATATAAATATTTTTCATCGTCTGGTCTTATTTTACCTAGTAATTCGTTATATTTCATTGCCTTTTTATAATTTCCTATTTTATCATAACACAAACATAATCCAAGATAAGGTATATAATCATAACATTCCAAATTTTCAAATCTACCACTATTTATATCTTGTTTTAAATTAATAGCCATATTATACCAATATATTGCTATATCGTATTTTTCCTTTTGTATGAAATAATTTGCTACTTCACAGCAAATATTGGCTCTAGGTGCGTCATATTCTAGACTTTTTAATAGAAATCTAATTTGATTTTTATAATCATTTATGTTATAAAAACAACGGCTAATTTCAATACATGCATCTATTTTATTTTCAATCCATGCTTCATCCATATTTAAAAAATCCCTATATTCTTTAATAGATTCTTCATACATTCCATGATAATATAATTCTCTAGCATAATAATATTGCTGTCTTGCATCAAGCTTAATTCCATTATTTATCATTTTTTTAAATATATTTAAATTTCTTTTACTATACTCTTTCTTTACACTTTTATGTGATATTGCAATATTTGAGTATAATATATTTCCTGTAGGAACAATAACTTCATGAACAGGGCTTACCCATTTGTATTTATTGTTATTTTTAACTAATCTTTCTCTATTATATGAAAAAGTAGGATTTCCATTTTTATCATAGGCTGTGTTATATTTCATCATTACAATATCTATATTCTTGTCTAAAGTCTTCTTTAGCGAAATAAACATTTCTCTATCTTTTTTTAATATAACATCATCTGCATCAAGCCATAATATATATTCTTTTGTTGCCTTTGAAAAAGAAAAATTTCTTGCTTTTGAGAAATCATCACACCATTTAAAGTCATACACATTATTTGTATATCTGTGTACTATTTCTTTTGTTTTATCTGTAGAACCAGTATCTACAATGATTATTTCATCTACTAAATTTTTAACACTTCTTAAGCACCTTTCAATTACTTTTTCTTCATTTTTTACTATCATACATAAACTTATACTAATCATAAAAAGCCCCCTTAATACTATGGTATTAAAAAGGCTTTTATTTAGAATGATTTATATATAATTTTTAATTTCTTCATATATACAATAATTAATTATTTTTGTAATAGAAATATTGTATTTTTTAGTAAAATCAGAAATAGGGTCATATAAACTTTTATATATTCGTATTTTAACTTGCTCCCCTTCTTCCCTTTTGTATATATTTATTTTATTTAAGTTTTCTTTAAAATTATTTTTTATTGCCTGATTTATAAATTCATTAAAACTTATTTCTTTGTTTTTTATTATTCTTTCAATCTCTTCTTTGCATGTTATAGAAATTTCCATAGTCATATACACTCTTTTTTCGTTAAATTCTTTCATAGTTTCCCCCATTTTTGAAAAATATAAATATATTATACATTCTTTAATGGTTTTAAAATAGTGTCAAAAAAATACTCTTTATTACCTAAATGTGTTGATTTTATTTTTATAAAGAATTATAATTATTCTATACATATAGATAAAATTAATATTTTATAAATATTTTATAACTTTTAATAAAGATATATAAATATGCATATAAATTAATATATTTTTTACAAATATGTAAATAAATGGTAAAGGAGGTTTTGTTCTGAAAATAAATGAAGACTTAAGGAATTATCTTGATAGTATAACATTAAATTACTCTATTACTATTACAGATACAAACAATATGATATATTCAAATAGCTTAAATAGTAACGAAGAAATTTCAAATAAGCTAAAAGAGCAGTTATATAAAATATATAATGATAAAAAAATAATGAAGTACTTCAAAGAAATAGATAAACTAGAAAAGAATAATATTGAATACTCACAAAATGTTGTATTAAAAAAAGATCCTACAAAAAGCAAAATCATAGATTATGACTATCTAATACAAAAATTGGTATATACCCAAAATACAAATATACCAATTCTAAATTCAAAAAACTTAGAGGGATATTCTTTAAAATGCATAATTCCAATTAATAACGATTTTTTTAAAGGCTCTTTAATAATTCAGACAAATGAATATAAAATGTCATCAGAGATAAAGGAATCATTTTTCAGATTCTGTTATGGTTTGTTTTTTATAGTTCAAAACTATATTTTATATGGTAGTTATGAGCAATATAGATTATTTTAGAAAAGAGTAGCAAAGTCAATTTTATTTCATTAAATATACTATAAGGAGTTATATTTAATGAAAGGATGATACTTTTGTTTGAATTACTATCCGGAGCTCTTTTTAGTATATCAGCAAATATTGACAATATACCAATTGGGCTTTCTTATGGAGTTAAAAAAATTCATATTTCTATATTAAAAAATATAATAATATGTGTTTTTACTTCATGTGCAACTTTTTTATCTATGATTATTGGACAAAATATAGCTAATCTATTTGATATTAAAATCACAAATATGATAGGCTCTATTTTATTAATATTTTTAGGGATATATCCTCTTTTTAAAAAAATTTACAAAATATGTAGAAATAATAAAAGATGCATTAAAGAAATAAAACAAAAAGAAAGGCAAAATAACAATTACATAACTTTAAGAGAATTAATAGCTATAATACTTACTCTATCATTAAATAATATTGCTGCTGGTATTGCTGCAAGCATCACAGGAGTTAATGTAATTTCTACAACCGTTTGTACTTTTATATTTGGTTCAATATTCCTTTTTATTGGAAATAATCTAGGAAAAAAGATTAATAATAAATTAGTTGAAAAATATTCTGAAATAATTTCTTCCATTATTCTGATATTAATAGGAATTATGGAGTTATTCATATAAATAAGTGAACTTTTATTTTATAAGTTCACTTATATTTTATATATTTAAATAATCTATCTATAAGAAAATAAACTTCAAAGCACTTTATATATAGTACTCTGAAGTTTTTAATTTTTATTGGCAGGGGTGGAAGGAATCGAACCCTCCTCTGGAGTTTTGGAGACTCTTATTCTACCGATGAACTACACCCCTGTATATATGTTACAACAAATATTGTAACATTATTTCTTGCTTTTTGCAATACTTTTTTATAATTTTATTAATTTAAATCCAGTATAATCACAACCAACCATTACATACTGCACTCCATCAATCATACCTTCTTTAACCAGCGAATGTGCAAAGCCATGTAAATGCCCATAAATACATTTTTTAACTCCATATTCTTCTAGTATATTTTTAAAATTACCTGTAAAGGGTGGAAAATGCATAGCTACAAGAATATCTTTATCTATTCCTTTTTCTAAATAACTTCTTTTTATTTCCATACCTTTATCAAGTGATATTCTAAGCCTTCCCTCTTCTCTTTTAATTATTTTCTTTTCAAGTTCTTTATCTTTACTTTCAGTTTTTCCCCAACCTCTGGTACCACAAATAATATACTTTTCTGTATCAATTGCATCATTATACAGAACTTTTATTGTATTAAATTCATTTTCCTTTAAAAAATTATTTACTTTAGTCTTTGTAGAAAAATAGTAATCATGATTGCCCTTTAATATAATTTTATTACCTTTTAAATTATTTATGAATTCGAAATCTTTAACTATTTCCTTAAAAGTCATCCCCCATGAAATATCTCCAGGAATAATAATAACATCATCATCTAAAGCCACACTATTCCAATTTTCCTTAACCTTTTCTTCATAATTTTTCCATTTGCTACCAAAAATATCCATTGGTTTATTTACTCCAAATGATAAATGTAAATCCGATATTCCATACACGTTCATGTAACACTATCCCCTTTATTTAAAAAAACTCTCTTCACTTACTTTATATGTAAGCCTATCCCAGTTTAAAACATATTCATCATATTTTTCTTTCATTTTTTCATCGTCTAAAATTTCAATATCCAAACTTTCTAAAAAATTACCTAGTTCAATTTTTATAAGATCATGTTCTACATTTTCATCTATATCTTTGCTTAATTCAATTAAATATCCATATCCTACAATATAATCTAAATTAATAAAAATATCATAATCTAATTTAGCTTTACTTCTTGTTCTGTACCATTTCACACTAGGTTCATAACCAATAGATTTTAAAATATTTTCCATACTTTTTGAGTACTTATTTTCTATTTTAACATAATTTTCACCTGAGTCCAAACTGCAATATCTTTTGGTTTTCATAAATCTAAAATTATTATCGTTAAAAATATAAATAATCTGTTTTTCTGTATGTAAAACATCATTATACTTCTCAATAAGTTCTTTATACTTATCTGCTTTTAAAAAAGTTCTAAGTGTAACTTTAGCCATTTTGTCTCCTCCATTAATTACATATCAATTTTTAAGTTTGCAACAGCGTTTAAATCCATTTTATCTTTTATATTGTAATATTTTCCAGCTTCATAATTGTAGCTTGCTGCCACCCCAACCATTGCAGCATTATCAGTACAATATTTAAGTTCTGGCATATATACTTTAAAGTTATTTTCATCTGCTTTCTGTTTAAGAAGTTTTCTAAGATAGCTATTTGCAGATACTCCACCTGCAAGTACAACTTCTTTTAAATTCATATCTTTCATTACAGTAATAGTTGTGTCTACAAGTTCCTCACATACTGTTGTTTCAAAAGAACAAGCTAAATCTTCTTTTCTTAAATTTTCTCCTTCTTTATGTGCAAGGTTTATAACCGCAGTCTTTATTCCACTAAAACTAAAATCATAGTTATCAAATTTAGTTTTTGGAAGTTTATATGTATTTTTTCCACTACTTGCAAGTTTTGACACCTCTGGTCCACCAGGATAAGGGAGGCCAAGAACTCTTGCAACTTTATCAAAAGCTTCACCAACAGCATCATCACGAGTTTTAGCTATCATTTTAAATTTAGTATAGTCCTCAACATATACTAAGTTTGTATGTCCACCTGAAACAACTAAAGATAAAAATGGTGGTTTTAATTCTGGATATGAAATATAATTTGCTGCAATATGTCCATGCATATGATTAGTTGGAACAATAGGTATATTAAGTGCATATGCAAGAGATTTTGCATATGCTACACCAACAAGTAACGCTCCAACAAGACCTGGTCCATATGTAACTCCAATATAATCGATATCTGAGAATGTTATATTAGCTGTAGTAAGGGCTTCCTCTACAACAAATGGTATATTTGATATATGCTCTCTTGAAGCTATCTCAGGAACTACTCCACCATATTTTTTGTGTATATCTATTTGTGTCGATACAATATTAGCTAAAACTTCTCTTTTATCCTTAATAATAGCAACAGCTGTTTCATCACAGCTACTTTCTATACTTAAACAAATCATCTTATTATCTCCTTTATTACAACATAATAAATTTTGATAGCAGTCCAAGTACAAAATTTACAATTGGGCTTACTAATTTACTTCCTATCCCTGTAACTAAAATTACAAGTACAATTATAAAAGAATATTGTTCTATTTTATACATATACTCTCTTCCTTTTGCAGGTAAGAAAAAATACAATATTCTAGATCCATCAAATGGAGGAATTGGTATTAAATTAAATATTGCAAAAACAACATTAAATTGAATGGTAAGAATAAGCATATTTAATATAATTGATCCTACCACAGAATTTATTGTTGGTAATATTACACCCGTTATAAGCAAAATTTTAAGTATTATAGTAAATAAAATAGCCATTATAATATTAGAACATGGACCTGCAAAAGCTGTTAATGCATTACCAGCTGCTTTATTTTTAAAGTTTCTATCATCGATCATTACAGGTTTTCCCCAGCCAAATCCAAACAAAGCAATGCAGATAAATCCAGCTATATCAATATGTGAAAATGGATTTAACGTAAGCCTTCCCATAGCTTTTTGTGTCCTATCACCAAGTTTGTACGCTGTATATGCATGTGCAAATTCATGCACTGAAAGGCAAAATAAAAGTGCTGGTAAAGTGTATAAAAAAGATATTAAGCCTTCTTTTGAAAATATATTAAACAAAATAATCACTCCAATTTTATATGTGTATTATATCATTTTATTTAAAATATGTAAATAACTATGAAAAGAAAAAGTAAGAACTAATAGTCCTTACTTTTAGTATTTATATACCCTTATTTTCTTATAAGTTTTCCATTGCTATCTAATGTAAACGATGGATTATCTTCTGAGATTTCTATTTTCTTTATAAAGCAATTATTTACGCCACTTAATGCGCTATATAATATACTTGTTACTTTTCATATAATTTATAATTTTTTTATCTACTTTATTACAATTTTTATTTAGTCCTATAATGCATACTCCTATTAGCAATAGTACAAATATTGATAACGTATATATTAGTCTTCGTCATCTTTTCTCAAAACTCTTTTATCTCTATTTTTTACTTTCTCTATTTTCTTTATATATTTTAGAATATTTTACTAAATCCCTAAATAATGGATGTGGTCTATTTGGTCTTGATTTTAGCTCTGGATGAAATTGTGAACCAACCATCCATAAATTATTACTTACTTCTACCATTTCAACTAATTTGTTATCAGGAGAAGTCCCAACTATATTTAGTCCGTTCTTAATAGCCATATCTCTGTAGTCATTATTAAATTCAAATCTATGTCTGTGTCTTTCATATATAAGACTATTTTTATATGCTTCAAAAGCTTTAGTATTTGCATCGAGTGTGCAAGGATATTTTCCAAGCCTCATAGTTCCACCTTTATTTTCAACATTAATTTGATCTTCCATTATATTTATAACCGGATTTTTTGTTGTACTACTAAATTCTAAACTATTAGCATCTTTTAGTCCAACAACATTTCTCATAAATTCTATAACCATAAGTTGCATGCCTAAACATATTCCAAGACATGGAATATTGTTTTCTCTAGCATATTTTAAGGCATTTATCATTCCTTCTATACCTCTATTTCCAAAGCCACCTGGAACAATCATTCCATCTATGCCATCTAAAATTTTTTCAGCATTTTTCTTTTCAAGTATCTCGGAATCAATCCAACGTATTTTAACATTAACATTATTTACTTTTTCACTATGGTGCAACGCCTCATAAATTGAAATATATGCATCTTTTAAAGATACGTATTTTCCAACTATTGCTATTTCAACACTCTCATTTATATTATCATCTTTTTTACACAAATCATGCCAATTTAAAAGATCATTTTTTGTTTCTTTAAGATTAAATCTATTCATGATTATATTTGATACACTTTGTTTTTCAAACATAATTGGAACATCATAAATAGAATCAGCATCTAAATTTTCAATTACGTTTTTAGGACTTATATTACAAAAAAGTGATATTTTTTCCTTTAAATCATCGTTTAAAGGGAAACTTGTCCTTGCAACTATCATATCTGGTACAATACCTATACTCATCAATTCTCTACAACTATGTTGAGTTGGTTTTGTTTTTAACTCTTCAGATTTTGGCAAATATGGAATTAAAGTTACATGTACAAACATAACATTATCAAAACCTTTTTCGGCTCTAATTTGCCTTATAGTTTCCAAAAAAGGTTGAGATTCTATATCGCCAACGGTTCCACCAATTTCTGTAATTACAACATCAGCACCTGATATTTCTCCAGCTTTATATATCGTTTCCTTAATTTCATTTGTTATGTGAGGTATTACCTGTATTGTTTTACCTAGGTATTCACCTTTTCTTTCTTTATTCAATACCTGCATATATATTTTTCCAGTAGTAATATTACTATATCTATTCAAATTCTCATCAATAAATCTTTCATAGTGTCCTAAATCAAGGTCACATTCAAGACCATCATCAGTTACAAAAACTTCTCCATGTTGACAAGGGTTCATAGTACCCGGATCAACGTTTAAATACGGATCTAATTTCTGAATTGTAACACTTATTCCTTTCGATTTTAAGATTCTACCAATTGAAGCTGCTGTTATTCCCTTACCAAGTCCTGACACAACTCCACCTGTTACAAAAATATATTTTGTAGCCATAATATCACTTCCCTTTCATCACACAAAATTCACGTAAATTATATTATATTATCTAACAATTTTCAACAAATTTTGATGCATAAAAAATACTGTTACAATCTTATGAAATCTATATTTAATACACTTATTTAAAAACAACTATTTTCATTTTTAAAATTTAACAAAAAAAGATGAGATTAAATTAAAAATCTCATCTTAAACATTTCAACCAATACTCTCATATATATCTTTTCTACTTTCAAGATATGTTTTAAAGTTTGGTCCCATTATCTTCCTAACAGCAGTAAAATTCACTGTAATATCTTTCGGTGGCTTATCTGCAGGCTGCTTCCTTTTTGTACTTAAATTATTTGTTTTACACATAATTATCCTCCTTAATTAATTTAGATTTTATTTTTGAGTGTTTCGTCATTATATCACTTTATGTTAGCTTTGTCAACATTTTTGTATGAATACTCAACGTTTTTTAATAATTATATATAAAATTACATTATTTTACAAAATTTGATACAGATTATTTATTGACTTTTATATCTATATGATATAAAATTTAAATATTAAGAGGGAAAATATGAAAAATTATTATGAAATTTTAGAAGTAAATCCAAAAGCAAGTGACGAAATTATAAAAAAAATATATAAAATAAAAATTAAAAAAAATCATCCTGATCTTTTCCAAGGTGAAGAAAAGAAAAAAGCAGAAGAAATTACAAAAGAACTAACAGAAGCATATAACATACTATCAGATACTCAAAAAAGAAAAGATTATGATATAGAACTACAAAATAATATACAAGAAGATTCACAATATTATAAATACCAAGCTCTAATTTCAAATTTAAAAGAAGAAAATGAGTACCTAAAAAATGTTATAAAATCCAAAAATAATGTGATAAACGAATTTATTCAAACTACGACTAATACATTTCAATATAAAAATGATCAGGATTATCATAGATATTATAGAGATCAAGAAAATTATGATAATTATGAAAATAATAAAAATACAGAAAATACTTCAAACAAAAATTACTTTAGATATGTATTATTTGATTTAAAACAACTTTTTTCTAAACTACTTGTATTCTTTTTAATTATAATTTCTTTGTTACTTATACTTTGGGGCATAACAGGAAATAACGTTTTTAAAACTCTATTTTAATTTTAACGTTAATTAAAGGAGAATTTAGCTATAATTCTCCTTTAATTTTTATTATTGTATTATTTATAATATTATACAAATAAGGCCTCCACTTCCCTCATTTATAATTCTTTGTAAAGTCTCCTGAAGTTTCATTTGGGCTTCATCTGGCATACGGTAAAGTTTATTATGAAGTCCTTCATTTACAAGCTCATGAAGAGATTTTCCAAAAATATTTGATTGCCATATTTTTTTAGGATCAGTTTCAAATTCACTAAGAAGATATTTTACCAAATCCTCAGATTGTTTCTCACTTCCAACTATTGGAGAAACTTCTGTTTCAATATCTGCTCTTATCATATGAATAGATGGAGCTGATGCTTTAAGTTTAACACCATATTTATTTCCTTGTTTTACTATTTCAGGTTCTTCAAGTTTTAAATCATCCATTTCAGGTGTTACAATTCCATAGCCTTTAATTTTTACCTCTTCTAAAGCCATGGCAATTTTGTCATATTCACTTTTACATCTTGAAAATTCCTTTAATAATTTAAATATATCGCCATCTGATGTAATTTCTAAATTTGATATTTCGCTTAATATTTTATAGAACATATTAGAATTAATGTCCATCCTTATTTTTATTGTTCCATCTTCCATTCTTGCATCAGCAATTTCTATTCTATCAAATATATCACTTTCATCATCAATTCTTGATATTAATTCTTTTATTTCTCTTAGCGAATAACTTTCACTAAAACTGTTTTTTACAATGTTTATAACATCCTGTTTAAGCCAATTGTCAATATCAAGTATACTAAACCAAGCTGGTAATCTAAATCCAATCTCAGTTACAGGAAATTCATCTAAAACTCTTTCAAATGTATGTGATAAATCTCTATTATCCATATTAGCAATATCCATTGGAATAACAGGAACATCGTGTACACTACTCAACTCATCAGCTAATCTTTTCGTACTTTCATCTTCCGGATGAGTAGAATTTAAAAGAACAACAAAAGGTTTATTTATCTCCTTTAATTCACTTATTACCCTATTTTCAGCTTCAATATAATCCTCTCTTGGAATATCTGTTATACTTCCATCAGTAGTTACTACTAGCCCAATTGTAGAATGCTCTTTTATAACTTTTTCAGTTCCTATTTCAGCTGCTTTTACAAACGGTATTTCTTCTTCTGACCATGGAGTCTTTACCATTCTTGGTTGCCCATCTTCCATATGTCCTACAGCAGAGTCTACTAAGTAACCTACACAATCTACTAATCTTGTTTTCATTTTTACATTGTTATCTAATGATATCTCAACTGATTCATTTGGAATAAATTTTGGCTCAGTAGTCATTATGGTTCTACCTGCAGCACTTTGAGGAAGTTCATCTATTGCCCTTTCTTGTCTATTTTCATCTTTAATATTAGGTATAACAAATTTTTCCATGAATTTTTTAATAAATGTAGACTTTCCCGTTCTGACAGGTCCAACAACCCCAATGTAAATATCTCCATTAGTTCTTGTCGCTATATCTTTATACAATCTCAAATCTTTCATTTTCTACCTCCAAGTTTTTACTTTACTACAAATATATTAAATACTTGTATTTTTATGATAAAGTTTTTAAAAATATTTAAGATCGAAAAAAAGAGTTATTAACTTTAACGTTAAATAACTCTTTAAAATTTTATTTACTTATTTTATTTATTTTCTTTTTTATTTACTTTCTTGTTCTTTTTAGAATAAACTGCTGTGCCAATTAAAGTAGCAAGTGCAATACCTATAACAACAACTACAATTACAATATAAGTACCTGTACTTGGATTATTTGAAATAACACTATTGATTTGATCATTATCAATATTTTTTTCAACAAGTCCTTTTATTGCAGCTAAAACATCTTTTTCAACTTCATCAAATTCGTCTGGACTAATATTATCTTTAATTAATAATTTCTCTGCCTCTTTTATAGCATTTTTTAAAGCTTCTACAGTTTCATCCGTATAATTATTAAAATCATAACTCTTAGCTTTTTCAATTAAAGATGTAATAAGTTTTCTATTAAACTTAAGTTCATCAATTTTTTTGTCCACATCTTTAATTGCATTTGAAACATCATCAGCAGTTGCATTATCATCTGCAATTACTTCATCTGCTTTACTTAATAATTCTCTCATTTCTGCCATGCTTGTAGGATCTATATATTTAGAATAATCATTTAATAAATCCTTTACTATCTCAACTAAAACTTTTAACTTTTCTTTATCAACTTTTAAAGCTGAAATAGCATCAGATAAAATACTAACTTGGTTAGTTACTTCATTTACAGTTATATCAACATCTGCATATTTTTCTTCAGCACTATTTATTGCATCTTTTAGTGCATTTACTGTCTCCTCAGTATAACCAGTTAAATTTATAGCCTTTGCCTCATCAATCTTTTCTCTTAATGGTGCAATATCAACTTTTAAATTACTCTTAACATTTTCAAGATTTAATATTTGATCCCTTACATCATTTGCAGTTATGTTTACGTCATTATACTTAGCTTCAGCAGCAGTTATAGCATTTTCTAAATTAGAAACACTTTCATTAGTATATCCTACCAAAGATAAACCTTTAATTTCATCTATTTTGTTTTTCAAAGGTTCTTTGTTTACAATTAAATTATCTCTTGCTGCCTTTAAATCTGAAATTCCAGTCTCATATGCACATTCGTAGCCACCAGCAGGATCATCTCCTACTCTTACTTCATTATTTAAAAGATTGTTTGCACTATCTAATTTTTCTTTAAAATTATTCCAACTATCCTCAGTATAATATGTACTTTCATAGTCTTTTACAGAATTATATAACGCTTGTAATTCGCTCTTATCATATACATACCAATATCCTGTTTTTTTATCGGTAGAGTTGTTATCTGCCATAAATGCATAACCAGTTTCAAAGAATCCTAAATCAATACTTTGATTAGAGTCTCCTCCAATTCCATTATGAAAAATAATGCAATCACAATTGTGTGCTTCAGCGTTTAAACTTTCTGGAACAGTATATGAATAAATAGTACTATTTTCACTTACTTTAGTCATAGTAACACTGTTATCCCAAGGAACCATGTAAGCATTACTTTCAGAATTAAAGAAATAAATTTTAACATTATCCCAATTTACATTTTTATTGTCAAAATATATAACATCTCCTGTTTTTACAGATCTAACATCTTTGTGTGCGCAAAAGGCAACATTAATGCATGAAAAAAATGTTACAAAAGCAACGAAAGCAAAAAGCATCTTTTTTACTGTTTTCATATTCAAAACCTCCATTATACATACATTTTCACTATATCACACTTTTATTATTTGTGCAATAAAATCTAATATACATTTCTTTATAATTAAAAAAAGCAATTTCTTTGTAATATTTTTGTAATTTTGCACAATAAATAATAAATAATTAACAAATCAACTATATGAGTGTAACAATTTGACATTTTTTGCTAATTTTTGTTGACTTTTATTTAAAAAAAATGTATACTAATATTTGATATACGTAAAAATATATATGAATGTATATAAATCATATATATTAGGTAATTTAAGGAGTGAATATTTTATGAAAAGAACAAAAATCGTATGTACAATTGGACCTGCTAGTGAAAAACCAGAAATACTTGAAGCTCTTATAAAATCAGGTATGAACGTAATGAGACTTAACTTTTCTCATGGAGATTATGAAGAACACCAAGCTAAAATAAACACACTAAGAGAATTAAACAAAAAATTAAATACAAATGTTGCTTTTATGCTTGATACAAAAGGACCTGAAATAAGAACTACAGATTTTGCTGATGATGCAAAACACACTTTCAATGAAGGTGATAAAGTAACTCTTACAACAAGAGATATTAAAGGAGACAATTCTACACTTGGTATAACATACAAAGGTCTTCCAAATGATGTTGAAGTTGGTGGACATATCTTAATTGATGATGGACTTATGGATTTATTAATTGAAAGTATTAATGGAACAGAAATAAACTGTAAAGTTCTAAACAGTGCAACTATTAAAGGTAGACGTGGTGTTAATGTACCTGGTGCAAAATTAAAACTTGAAGCTATGACTGAAAAAGATAAATCAGATTTAAAATTTGGTGTTGAAAATGATTGTGAATTTATCGCAGCATCTTTCATTCGTAAAGCTCAAGACGTTATTGATATGAGAAATTATTTAAAATCAGTAGGTGGAGACAGAGTTAAAATAGTATCTAAAATAGAAAATCAAGAAGGACTTGACAATTTCAAAGAAATACTTGAAGTATCTGATGGTATAATGGTAGCTCGTGGTGATTTAGGAGTTGAAATTCCTGAAGAATTAGTTCCTGCTGCTCAAAAAATGATGATAAAAGAAACAGCTGCTGCTGGTAAATTTGTTATAACTGCAACTCAAATGTTAGAATCAATGCAACATAATCCAAGAGCAACTCGTGCTGAAGTATCTGACGTTGCAAATGCAGTATACGATGGTACAAGTGCTACAATGTTATCTGGAGAATCTGCGCAAGGTGATTATCCAAGAGAAGCTGTAAAAACTATGGCTAAAATAGATGAAGCTACAGAAAAAGATATTTGTTACTGGAATAGATTTAAGAAAAGAAATATTGACTATTTCCAAAATATAGAAAAAGCTACTTCTATTGATAATGAACTTGAATTCAAAAAACAAGCTAATTTTGCTGTATGTTGTTCTGCAATGTTTGCAAATGCAGATGCAATAATAGCAGTATCTAAAGATGGAGTTACTCCTTCTCTACTATCAAGCTTCAGACCTGGTTGCCCAATATATGTGGTAACATCTGATGCTAAAACATACAAACAAATGGCTGTTGAAAATAACGTAACTGCTATATTAATTGAAAATACTGAAGACTATGACACATTACTTGAAAAAGGAATTGAAGAATTAAAATCAAGAGGACTTGTAAAATCTAACGATACCGTTGTTCTAAGTGGTGGTATTTCTAAAGAAGCTAATAATTCTAAAAAATTCTTGTCTAACCAATCAACTGGTACAATTATTAGAATATAATAATTTTATAGAGTAATTTACGTAAATTACTCTATTTTTATATATAACCACTTGATTATTTAAAAAATTTGTGTTAAAATATTTAGGTAATTCATTAAACTTGAACAAAAGGGGGGCATTTAAAATGGCAAGATGTGAAATATGTGATAAAGATACAACTTTTTCTATGAGCGTAAGTCACTCACATAGAAGAACTAACAAAACAGTTAAAGCTAATGTGCAAACAGTTAAAGCTAACGTTAATGGAACACCAAAGAAAATGAAAGTTTGTACTAGATGCTTAAAAAGTGGAAAAGTTGAAAGAGCTATATAACAATTAAGAAGAGACAGTTGTCTCTTCTTTTTTTATAAATTTTCGAGTTCAATCATAGCATCAGCAGCTAAAAAATAAGTCGAAAATAATTTATTAATTATTTTTATGTTTCTAAATGATGGTTTGTTATTTATCATGTCCTCTACAAGACAAAGCCCCAAACCTTTGTCAACTATATTTTTTATTTCTTTTCCTCCTTTAAGTAATTTTTTAAAATCTAGCGACTCCCTTACCCTGTTATAATTTTGTGTAGCTTTATTATGTGATTCTAACAACAAATCAAGAAATTCTTTACAAGTATACACCCTATATTTATCTATACCATAAATTTCTGCTGCATATTCAAGACCATATAATTGTTCCAACGTAAATTTATGAAGTATCCTATTAAACTCATAGGGCCTAAAGAAATACATATGCCCCTTTAATTTATTGAATGATTTCATTGTATCAAGATATCCAAGATTAATATTAAATTTTATTTTTTCCTTGTTAAACTCAAAAGTCCCACCTAGTTTCTCACTTGCTTTAACAACTTTAACATAAGTGTTTTTATCAATAAGCCTTTTATTGGCATTTACACTTCCAATATCAATAGCAATTATATTTTTATATCCTTTTTTTATTAACATATTAATTGGCATATTATCATGAAAAAAGCCATCGACATATTCCTCATCTTTTATTTTTTGTGCTTTATATATAGGAAAACAAGATGAAGCAAGTAGATAATCTATAAAATCTTTTTTAGGTATATCTTCTTTAAAAACCTCAAGTGCCTTCTTTGATTTTATAGAATAAGAGACCAAACCAAACTCAATATTACTACTATATACTTTATCTATATCAATTTCCTTTTTAAGCATCTTTTTTAAAGGTAAATTGTTTAACCCTTTTTTCTTATTAAAATCTTTTGCAAGTTTAAATATATTTTGAAAATTAAATATATCTTTATCTGGATTTATTCCAGTATTTTCATCTATATCTATAACATTATCAATTTTAATATTGTTATACATTTCCTCAGCCTTATCCAAATTATCAGAAACAAACATTGCTCCATTTAAAGCACCAATAGATGTTCCGGCTATTGCAACGATATTTATGCCAATTTCCTTTAAAGCCCTATACGCTCCTATCTCATATGCACCTCTAGTTCCTCCACCAGATAACGCCAAAGCATACTCTTTATTCTTCACATTAATCCCCCACTTTCCAATAACCCATACTAATATTATACACTATATTTTGATAAAATCAATATCTCACAATCAGAGTTAGTTTTGTAAAAAATATATAATATTAAAAACTAAAAAAGAAATGACCGTTTTAAAATGAGTCCAAAAAATAAATATTTTTGGACTCATTGATTATCTTAACTTATTATTTTCATCAATTTTATTCTTTGCATCTTTTAATCTTGTTATTATTGAATAATCAGAAATTTTTAGATTTTCACCAATTCCAAGACCAATTTTAATATTGCTATCAAAATTATGAAAATCACTTCCAACAGTTGGAATTAAATTATGTTTATCACATAATTCGAGGAGCTCCTCCCTTTTTTCAGCGCTATTGTGCGGATTATATACTTCTATTCCACAAAGTCCTGCTTTTTTAAATATGTTAATAAAAGCTTCTAAATCATTATTATTAAATTTAAGACTTTTTGGATGTGCAAGAACCGGAACGCCACCACATTTAATTATTGTATCAATTAATTTTGTAGGCTCCATTTTTTCTCTTTCAACATATGCATTTTTTCCAACATCAAGATACTTTGAATATGCGTGTGCAGGTGACACGGCATACCCCTTTTTAAAAAGAGTATATGCAATATCATATCTTCCTATACTTTCTTTTTTCACTTCTCTTGCTATTTGACCTGAAGTAATACTAATTCCCATTTTATTTAATCTAGATATTATTTTTACAACATTTTTCTTTCTGTTTATTTCATACTCATCAAGAATTTTGTATATTTTCCGGTTAACAAAATATGCTGTAAAATGACATACATGCTTTTTTGATATTCCATAATCTAAAAGGCTGGAACCAATTTCAATTCCTGGTATTATTTCAAGACTACCTTTAGCAATATTTCTTGCAATTTCAAGTGAAGAAAGATTGTAGTGTTCTGTAAGAGAAATAGTTCTTACATTATTTTCTATTGCACTTTTTACAATGCTTTCTACACTCTCTTTACCATCTGAAAAATTACTATGAATATGTAAATCTATATATTGTGGATTCATTTTTTGTCCCTCCTAAAATTATTTTAGAGATTATTATTAATTTATCCACATTATATCATTAAACTTTTTTCTTGTAAATATTTTTTATATATTATCAATTTGCCAATCAATTGGAGCAATTTTATTTTTTCTTAAAAATTCATTTGCTTTTATAAAATGATTGCAGCCCTCAAATCCATAATGCACAGAGAATGGACTTGGATGTGACGAAGTTAAAACCAGATGTTTTGGATTTGTAATCAATACCTGTTTTTTCTTAGCAAAGTTTCCCCAAAGCATAAATACCACAGGTTCTTCTTTTTTGTTTATCTCCTCTATTATTCTATCAGTAAATAGTTCCCAACCCTTTCCTTGATGTGAGGCCGGTTTATCTTTTTCTACCGTAAGAACACTGTTTAACATAAGTACACCTTGTTTTGCCCATTTTAATAAATATCCATTGTTTGGAATATAGCATCCAAATTCTCTATTTAATTCTTTGTATATATTTACAAGTGAAGGTGGTGTTTTTATTCCAGGATTGACAGAGAATGCCATTCCATGTGCCTCTCCTTCACCATGATAAGGATCTTGTCCTAAAATTACTACTCGTATATGCTCATATGGTGTATTCTCAAGTGCAAAAAAGATATTTTTCTTTGGTGGAAATATTGTTTTAGTGGCATATTCATTTTCTACAAATTCATGTAATTTTTTGTAATATTCTTTATTCTTTTCTTCCTCTAAAATTTCACTAAATCTTCCCATTTTTCCTCCTAATTTAATTCTATCCCTTTCATTTTTAAAAGCATTCGTATATATTTTTTTGCTTTACTTAAGTTTATAGCTCTTCCGTGTCCAGGATAAATTATTATATCATCAAACCTATCAAATATTTTTTGTATAGAGTTCACCATCTCTTCAAAATTTGCAGTTGCAAGATCACATCTTCCATAACAATCATAAAATATCGTATCTCCTGTAAAAAGACAGTTACTAGTTTTTTCAAATAAACAAATGCCTCCTGCTGTATGACCTGGAGTATGTATTATTTCAAAATTTAATATTCCAACTCTAAAACAAAAATTGTCTTTTACTTTTTCAATATCACATGAACTTAAATCTTTTCTTTTTATTCCTTGTGCTATACTATAATCTTCAACTTTTCCAATTAGCATATCATAATCATTTTCATGTATTAAAACTTTGCTTTTGGTATATTCATAAACCTCTTTTAAAGCACCTGTATGATCCCCATGTGCATGTGTTAAAACTATATATTTTATGGATATACCAAGCTCTACAATCTTGGATATAATTTTATTTGCTTCATATCCAGGATCTACTATTATACCTTCTTTTTCTACATCATCATATACTATATATGTATTTGTAAAATGTCCAAGTCCTCCTACATTAACTCTTACATTTTCAATATTTATCATTTTTCCTCCCAAAGTTATTTTAAGCGCTTTACTTCAAAAACACTATCAACTTTTTTTAAATTTCTAATTATTTTTTGTAATTGTGCTACATCTGATATATTTAAAGAAAATTCCATTATATTTTCCCTATCTTGTGTTGTTTTTGTATTTATTCCTTCAATATTTACTTTTAACTCATTTAATTTTGAAATTACATCAGTTAATATGTTATTTCTGTTATTTGCTTTTACAACAATTTTTGTAGTAAATGAAGTATTGTTATTTTTTACCCAAGAAACATTTATTTTTCTTGAATTATTATTAAGTTTTGTAATGTTATGACAATTTAGCGTATGTACAGATACTCCATTTGAATTTGTTATATATCCTACTATTTCATCACCTGGTATTGGATTGCAACATTTTGCAAATTGTACTTTACAATTTGGTATATTTTCTACTATTACTAAATCAGAATTTGATTTTGACCTTAATGAAGAAACTTTAGATATTCCTTCATTTTTTACTTCTATATTATCTTTTTTGTATGCCTCATTTAATTTATTCATCACCTTTAATGGGGATACACTTCCGAATCCAATATTTTCATAACAATCATCTATTGTTTTAAAACTAAAGCTTTTTAACATTTCTTCTAAATATTTTTCTTTTGTAAGTTCATCTTTAGAATTTTTTTGTTTTCTTAAATATTTTTCAAAAATTTCCTTTCCATGTGCAATGTTAATATCTCTACCTTGTTTTTTTAAAAAACTTGATATTTTAGACTTTGCACCTGAAGTTTTTACGTATTTTAACCAATCTCTACTTGGTCCTTTAGAATTTTTTGATGTAATTATCTCAACAATATCTGTATTTGATAAAACAGTATTTATTGGTACCATTTTTGAATTTACTTTTGCACCTACCATTTGTTCAGCAATTTTTTGATGTATAGAGTAGGCAAAATCAATTGGTGTTGAACCTTTTGGTAAAGATTTTATTTCTCCTTTTGGAGTAAAAACAAATACTTCTTCTCCAAATAATTCTGTTTTCATTTTACTCATATTTTCTGTTGTATCTTCTAATTCTTGTTGAAGTTCTAAAGCTTTCCTTATCCATATTAATTTTTTATCTGCATTATCAATTTTTGAAGTTTTTTCTTTGTATGAAAAATGAGCTGCTATACCTTCTTCTGCAACATTGTGCATATCCCATGTTCTAATTTGGACCTCAAAAGGCACTCCGTTTGCGCCGAACACAGTATTATGTAGCGATTGATACATATTTGTTTTTGGTACTGCAATGTAGTCTTTAAATCTACCTGGCATTGGCTTGTACATATCATGTACAATTCCTAATGCACTGTAACAATCCTTTACAGAGTTTACAATTATTCTTATTGCAAGAAGATCAAATAAATCAGTTGCCTTACATCCCTTTTGTTTCATTTTTTTATATATACTATAGAAATGTTTTGGCCTTCCATATACTGTTGCTTCAATACCCTCTTTATCAAGAGCCTTTGTAATCTCAGCTATTCTTTCATTTATGTATGCTTCTCTTTCTGACTTTTTTTCATCTATTTGTTTTTTTATTTCCTGATATTCATCTTTATATAACGTTCTAAAAGAAATATCTTCAAGTTCAGCTTTTAGTTTTGACATACCTAACCTATGTGCTATTGGTGCGTAAATATCTAGACACTCTTTTGCCATTTCTTTTGCTGTTTTTTCATCTACTTCTTTTATATTTTGCATATTATATAGTCTATCTGCAAGTTTTATAATTACAGTTCTTATATCTTTTGCAATTGCAATAAACATCTTTCTTAAAGTTTCAACGTCAACTTTTTTATTTCCATGTTTAAAATTAAAATATGACAACTTTGAAATAGTATTTACCATATTTACTACTTCCTTTGATGATTCCTTTAACATATCTTCTTCGTTATATTCATCATATTTTATTACTTCATGTAAAAGAGCCGCGTATATTGATGTATCATCAAGTTTAAGACCTGCGACATATTTGGCTACTCCAAGCGTATGTTCCATAACACTTTTTCCACTTAATCTTTTTTTATCTTTATATATCTTATTTGCATAATCTGTTACATTTTCTAATTCATTTTTTTTATATTTTACACCATTATCATCCATTACTTTTGATAATGTATCTGCTATATTATTCATAATTTTTAGCCTCCTTTATACTAAAGAAGATTACCTTATTTCTTTTATACTTGTAACCATATAATCTATTATTTCTTGTTTGCTCTTGTCATTTTTATTTTTTTCTTTTTCTTCCCTTGTTAAATCAACAAAATATTTGTTTAATTCTGGAAGTATTGATATAGAATCAAGTGGATAACCAGGATTTCTTTTATTACTTGGTGTGTCTATAATATAGAAATGATTTTTCTTATACTTAAAAGTTTTCTCTTTATTTCCATTACATATTGCAATTCCATACACCCAAGTTGCCACTATTTTTCCTCCATTATCATGTGCCAACTTCGAATAATATTCTATCATTTCTTCATCAGATAACGACTTCCCATTTACACGCCTTACAAATACACCTGGTTGCTTTTCATCTGGAAAATCTTCAAAAAACAAATTATTATCCATTCCAATTGTAATCATTCCTGTTTTTTCGTTATATGCTTTTGCCTTTATAACGGCATTTTCTATAGCATTTTTTCCATTTTCTTCTACTTCTATTTTTTCTTTTAAATCATTAATGGTTAAAACATTTATTCCATTTTTTTCTAATTCATCTTTATATGTCTTAACTTTAGCTGGATTAGTTGTTGCAAATAATACATTCATACAAAATTCTCCTTTTATATTTTATAACTTCTCACAAAATTCTTTTAACATAACTTTTTGATATTCATGATACATATTGTCAATATGTTCTTCAGGTTTTGCCCATAAAATAGGATGATTTTTTTCTATAGGTTCACATACCTTTTCACCAAATTTAGCAGTATATATTGTAGCATTTATTTTTAAATAACCTCTACCAGAATTGTACTCATATGAAATTATATCATCAAATAATTTTATATCCTTTAATTTATATCCTGTTTCTTCAATCATTTCACGATTTAGCGTCTCTAATGCTGTTTCATTTTCTTCAGTACCACCGCCAAAGAAAAAATATTTTCCATCATTTGTAATAGCAACATTTCCATTATCATCACAAATCATAGCATATGCACATTTTCTTTCCCTATATTTTATACTAGGATTTTTTTTACATATTACTCTCTTTTTTTTATGAGTTCTCATATATATAAGTCTATAACATAAAACTAATTGAAAAGCCATAAATATCACTGAAAGTCCAAACATATATCTTAGTCCTTTTACAAACATAATTCCACAAAACGAAACACCAATCGCTTCTCCTAAATATTTTACAATATATCTTAAATTTGTAAACTCCAATTGATATTTGGTATCAACTGAATTTACATATGGGCCATCACACACATTCTCATAAGCATCTCCAATAAAAATAGACCACGATATTGCAATAAATGTGATTAACATGTTATTAGTAAGAAATGCAAGTAAATATCCAATAAATCTAATTCCGAATTTTATTGTCATCGTTATATAATCATTTTTAGGTGTTAAGAATTTAAGTGCTATTATTCCAAAGACATCAGCAGCAAGTCCTATTGCAAGAAAATAATTTGTAGCCAAGCTATCTGAAAAAGAATAATAATCCGTAAGAGTTAACATCTTTAAGCCAAGCGCTGTTGAGTTAGCTATTGTAGTTATAAAAACATAAATTAAATATATGGTTAATATTTTATCTTTTAATACTACATTTTTCATACTCATTTTGTTAACTTTATTACTTTTTATATTTAAATTCTTAATATTTACTGAAAATATTATAGCAATAAATAAAAATAGATTTGATATTATTAAACACATGTTATAATTTATAACATTACCTAATATATACTTTCCTATAAATATTCCACCAAATAAAATTCCTATATCTCTAAATAAATACTCAGTAAGCTTTCTTTTACTATATAAAGTATTACTTTTTTTAATTGTTGTTATTAATGGATATATACTAGTTATTACAATATATTCCATGACAAGATCAATGGCTATACATATATTAATTATATTATTTAATCCACTATGATTTAGGAAACAAATTAAAATTACATTTATAAATTTAATAATAAGGGCAACTATAACAGTATTCTTTAGTCTTTTTAGACCAATATATCTTCCTATAAATAATATTCCTAGTACACTTATACATGTCCCTATACTAATTATGCTACTAATATTTTCAATGCTAAAGCCATTATCTTGTAGCCATAATTGCCTAAAATTTCCCCATAATCCAATTGAAATGCTAAAAGCTGCAAGCATTATTAAGATAATATTTTCATTCTTTATTTTTTTCACTCTCAAACCTCTTTATATTCATTCTTGTTAACTTCGTTAATAACTAATTTAGGATATTATTACTATCCATTTACTGATTTTTTAAAGTCTTGTAATATTAATTGTATAGTCCTTGGGGTTGTATATGTGTTAATATCAATACTACAAAGTACATCAACTTTATCACCAAGCCTAAGCTCATCTCTCCTATTTCCTTGAGAAAATGCTAATGCTTCTATCTGATACTTATCATCTCTTAATGTAAGTTTTAAGTGTTTTTCTTCTTTAATTGTTCTAATTGATTGTACTTTTAATCCTTTATACATAAACAAAGGTTCTCTGTTTGCTTGTCCATATGGTTTTAATATATTAATATCTTTTAATAAATTAACATTTAAATCTCTATAATCAATTCTTTCATCAACAGAAATTATTTGTTTTACTTCTCCTGTCATTGAAGCTGTTACAACTTTTTCAAATAAATCTGTAAATTCTTCAATCTTGCTTTCATCAATACTTAAACCTGCTGCAAGCTCATGCCCACCAAACTGAATTAATGATTCTTTACATTTTGTTAAAGTATCATACAAAGAAAAACCTGTTGGACATCTTCCAGATCCTCTTACTACTCCATTTTCTTTTGTTAGCAAAATTACTGGTTTGTAATATATACTTACAAGCCTTGATGCAACTATACCTATTACTCCATTATGCCAATTTTCATTATATAGTACAATACTATTTTTTAAATCTAAATGATTTTTTTGTATCATTTTTTCAGCCGCATCAAATATTTTCTTTTCTACTTGTTGCCTTTTGGTATTTTGATTATTTAATTTGGTAGCCAAACTATCTGCAACGCTCTTGTCTTTCTCTAATAATAGCTCAACTGCTACTCCCGCATTTCCCATTCTTCCACATGCATTTATTCGAGGAGCCATTCCGAAAGATACCATTGTACTATCTATACTTTTAAAATTAATAATATTAAGTAAAGATTTAAGTCCTAAATTTTTAGTTTCTTTCATCATTTCAAGCCCATACTTAGATATTATCCTATTTTCATCTACAAGTGGTACTATATCCGAGATTGTACCTACTGCAACAATATCTAAATATTTTAAGTAACTATCTTTTGGCATGTTATATTTTTGTGCTAATGCTGTTATACATTTAAATGCTACGCCAACACCTGCAAGCATAGAAAAAGTTTCATCATCCTTTTGTTTTGGATTTACAATACACACTGCTTCAGGTAATTTATCTGCACATTCATGGTGGTCAGTTATACACATATCAAGGCCTATACTTTTTGCATAATTTACTTCTTCTACTGCTGTTATGCCACAATCAACAGTTATTACCAATTTCACTCCTTCATTTTTTATTTTATCTAAAGCTCCTGTATTTACACCATAACCTTCCATAAGTCTATCTGGTAGATAATAAATTACATTTAAGCCAAGTTTTTTTAGAAATTTATACATTACAGTTATACTAGTTATACCATCAACATCATAGTCACCGTATATACATATTTTTTCATTATTTTCTTTTGCTTTATTAATTCTTTCAACAAATTTTTCCATATCTTTCATTTTATATGGATCCTTTAAATCTTCAAGTGTTCCATTTAAGAACATATCAACATCTTCAATTTCTCTAGCTAAAATTAGTTTTGCAAGCATCTCAGATATGTTATATTTCATTACTAATTCATTAATCTTTTCTTTATCATATTTTTTTACACTCCATACTTTTTGCATAATATCTCCCTTCTAAAAAATATATAATTTAACACTTACATTTTACTACAAAATACAATAAAAATAAAGAGAAATTTACAAAATAAGATATTATAAAAAAATTTCTTTAAATGACTATTATATAAAATATTTAAAATTTATCCCCTATAGCACTAAAAAATGCTGTAGAGGATATTAATTAGTTTTTATACACTTTTACTTCTTTAATTTTATATTTTTTTACATCAGCAAAGTTATTTAGAAAAGACTTTACTCATTATTATCTAATAAAAATTTTAAATAATAACTGCAATACTCTTTTAACTTTGAAAAATTTTCTTTTTTACTATACTTAGATATAATATATTCTGAAGTTTTATTTACCTCAACATATTGTCTTGGGGTAATATCATGATTTTGAAGTGCCAAATATAGCTCATCTTGATCTAATACATATATCTCATTTTCTTTTGTTACAACTACATCTAAAAACAGATCATGCATATATGGTATATTATCCTTTGTTATTGATATGTTATCTGCCATGTCAAAATAAAATTCTATTAGTTCACATTTTTCATTATACATTGCTGTAATTGTATATCCCTTACCAATAGGATAAAGAAGTAGCCATTTATAATAATTATCAAAAATCTTTTCGCTCTTTCCATTATTCCTTGGAACAATAGACACACCTTTTGCTTTTGTAACGTCAACTAAAGATATATATCCATTAAAATTTTCATCATCAATTCTAATACTCTTAAATTTACAGTCCAATATTTTTTTTGGCTGTGGATTATTTGCATATTTTATTTTCATATAATCATATATTATTAATCTTACAAAAATATTAATTAAATATTTTATTGATTAATTCCTTTCTTTTATATTAATATTCACTTTCTTCCAAATATTCTTTTCTTAAAATTTCCATAGAAATGACATCATGATACTTACCATTACAATAATATGCTTCATGCCTTCTTCCATATTCTTTAAATCCCACTTTTTTATAACAAGCTATTGCATTTTTATTAAAATCAAAAACTTGTAAATCAATATTATTTAAATTTAGATATTTAAAGCCAAAATCTAGTAAAAGCTTCAAAGCTTCACTACCATATCCTTTACCTCTATTATCTTTATCGCCTATAAAAATTCCAATAGTTGCCTTTCTTGAAATATGATCAACTTTGTTAAGTCCACAATTTCCAATCAGCGTATCATCCTCAGTTTTAACTATTGCAAAATTACTACTTGATTTTAAAAGATTTTTTTCTATCCATTCTTTCTCACCATATTCATTGCAAATATTAACACTCTGATTTAATCTATCTGTTATCTCTAAGTCATTAAACCACTTTACATATTTATCTACATCCTGAATATTCATTGGAGAAAGATATACATTTTTTCCTGTAACTTTTCTATAATATTTCATTTTAATTCCTCCTAAAAAATCCCACGAAGGCCCTTATACATAATAAGACTCCTCCGTAGGATTTTCCTACATCTGTGTAAGGTGTTGTAATACCCACCCCTATACCGCTCATTTAAAAAACTTAGGTATACTCTTACTTAAACATTATATCAATATGTTTTTCTTTTGTCAACTAAAATATAATATTTCCGTCACTATAATGTAATCTCTCCATCACTGCAAATTATTTTCTTTATACTTGTATTTCCATTTCTCCATGAACTTGTTTTACCAAGTGTACCATTCCACTCATCCATTGTTCCAAGGTAATTTATGCTTAAAATCTTTTTATTTGCATTAAAAATATTATTACTCCATTTTTTAGTATTTTTTGATATATTAACAGTTTCAATATTAGGACAATTATTAAATGCAAAATAGCCCAATTCACTAGAGTTTATAGTTACTTGTGTAAGATTTTTACAAGTATCAAAAGCCCAATTTCCAATATTTTGAACATTATCTGGTATATCAAGAGTTATTAATTTTAAACTATACCAAAATGCATACTCTCCTCTTTCTTTTGTCATATTTATATTTTACCACATACATTATTTTTTTACTATATTTATAACTCATTTTATAAATTTTGTTTTTGACATATATAGAACGCACTAAAAAAATGCAAGTTTTCATAATAATTTTTATATTTTATGCATAAAATTAGTGCAGATTTCAATCTATTTTAGACTTACTTTCTACACCTCTTTATAATTTTAATTTGCAACTTTCTTTCTAACTACACCTGCTGTATTTATATAAAAGTCATGTCTTTGTATAATGTTGTTAACATCTTCCTTAATATCAAAAATATCATAACAATTTATTATATAACCATCACTTTCATTAAGTTCTAAATACTTATTAACCTTAGATATAAATTCCTCCTTACCATTTACAACAAAAACAAATCTTTCATATTCATAGTCATTTATAATCTTCTCATTTAGCCATTCTGTATAAAACACCTTATCATTCATCTTTTTATAGAATCTACTTATTATATTTTTTATTTTTCTTCTTTCACTCTTTTCACTTTTTTCATTAATATATATTACTTTAACATTTTCAAGCTCACTATCTATAAAATTATTTGCAATGATATATGAATGAGTTGAGTTTACTGTAAAACAACATAATTTAATTTTTTTCATCTTTTGTATTCCCCCTTATAGCTTAATTTTATCACCAAGATTTATTAAAGTCAATTTCTAATTTTAGCTATTTTTGCTTTATTTTGTTGAATTTTAAGCATGCTATTCGACATAATTTTTATTTTGACAAATTATATTTTTATTAGTCAATACTAGACAAAAAAAACATGTATTTATATGTATTAATTACTAATAATAATTGCAGGTGATAACATGAAACAAAAACATATAACTTTTTTAATAGCAATTTTTTCATTTATATTATTAAATACATTAGTTGCTTTTAATATATATAAAACAAAATTTATATCAAAAGATATTTTTAGACTACATGTAGTTGCAAACAGTAATAGTATTGAAGATCAAATAATAAAACTAAAAGCAGAGTCAAAAATAAAAGAATACATATCAAATTTTAATATAAATAATAAAAATGAATTAAAAAATGAAATAGAAAAAAATAAGGATGAAATTTTACAAATTGCAAATAACACAATATGTGAAAATGATAAAAAATATACCTCAAGTATTAAAATTGGAAAAATATCATATGATAAAAAAGATAATATGCAAACTCAAATGTATAGCGGTACATATGATAGTGCAAGTGTTATTTTAGGAAGTGGCAATGGAAAAAATATATGGAGTATAATATTTCCAAATGATAGCACTATAGAAAAAATTAAAGAATTAGATACAATAATACCTGGTATATCTAATATATATAATCACGATGAGGAAATTGAAACTGATGATAAACAAATAAATTCCCTTATACTTGATTTTCTTAAGAAAAAATAATAATATTAATATTAATATAAATATAAATTAAAATATGAATTAAAAATAAATTTATATATATAAAATACAGCATATTACAAAAAAGTAAATGCTGTATTTTTATAAAAATTAATTTTTAACCTTATTCTTCACTTAATCTTCCAAAGAATGTAAGTGACCAAAGACCTGCAAGCCCAACAATTGTAAATATTATTCTGCTTAACATTGATGTCATACCTCCAAAAATTGCACCTACAAGGTCAAATTGAAATAGACCAATCAATGCCCAATTTAATGCACCAATTACTATAAGAATTAAGGCTATATAATTTAACGCTTTCATAAGATACCTCCTAACAAAACAAATTAAATTGTCTAATTATATATTGTGCAATTTTAAAAAATATATACATTAAAATAAAATACACAGGCACCATTTAAAACGTACCTGTGTTATACAAATATAATAATATTTAACGTATATCAGAGAAAATGATATACTTAATATTATAATATGAATTTTTTTAATTTTTATACATTTATTTTTTAAATTGTTTATATAAAATTATAGAAGTAGCAACACCAACATTTAAAGACTCTGCATTTCCAGTCATAGGAATTTTTATAAAATAATCGCATATTTTTTCTATTTCCTTACTTATTCCATTTGCTTCATTTCCCATAACAAAAATGCTTTTTTTTGAAAAATCAAATTTTTCAATTGAAATACTTTTTTCATTTAATGTTGTTCCAACAATAGCAAAGCCATATTTTTTCAGTTCTTCTAATTTTTGTAAATTATCAATGTATGTTATTTTTTCCCTTAAAATAGATCCCATAGTTGACCTAAGTACCTTAGGTGAATAAACATCTGCAGTTCCCGAAGTACATATAATTTGTTTTATTCCAAATGCATCTGCACTCCTAATAATAGTTCCTAAGTTTCCTAAATTCTGAACCTTGTCTAGAACTAAAATATTCTCATCATTTAAAACTTCTAATTCATTTGTAAATTCAAGTACTGCAAGAATACCTTGAGGCGTTTTGGTATCTGTCAATGTATTAAATACATCTTTAGAAAAAGATATTTTATTTTGTATTTTTTTAATTTTATTTAGAATTTCTTTTCCACCATTGACATTAATAAGTATTTCTTCAGAATAAGCGATAAACCTTAAGTTTATCGCTCCTCTTCTTTCTATAACCTCATTTACAACTTTAATTCCTTCTAAGTAAAAGCAACCATTTCTTTGTCTTCCTTTTTTATCATTTAGACTTCTTATAAACTTTGCTTTTTCATTAGACTTACTAGTTATAACTTCAATCATACCTTATTCTCCTGTAGATGTAGAATTAGTTGTTGTGTTGTTATCAGTTGTTGTGTTATCAGTTATAGTAGTTTGTGTACTATTTGTTGATGTAGTGTTAGTAGTATCACTTGAAGATTTACCTGTAATTTGTTCAACAGCTTTCTTTAGATTATCAGAATTAACTTTAAAGTTCTTTTCTGTACTAATCTTGTTTATATTTTCATTAACAAAGTTTTCTCTATCATATTCATTTTTAGCTCTTCCATTTTCTGTTATACTTGCAAGTTTAATTACATGATATCCATATGAACTTTCAACTAAAACAACATCTCCAACTTGCATAGATTTAACAGCGTTAGCATAACTTTCATCCGTTTGACCATCCATATATACAGTATAGCTTCCTCCATTGTCTTTAGTTCCTGTATCTTCAGATAAATCCTTTGCAATTGTAGTAATATCTTCACCATTTTTTACTCTTTGTAAAACAGCTTCAGCTTGAGCTTTCTTATTTGCTTTTTCTTCATCTGATAATGCTGTTCCACTATCACTTTTTGTTTTAAATAACACATGATTTGTTTCATATGAATTTAAATTAGGATTTTCTTCTTTGGCCTTTATATAGTTTATAACATCCTCATCACTTGCATCTGCAACCTTTTTATCAATATATGCGCTTATTATAGCATCAGCATAATATAGCTCTTTTAATTGATTTGCATTTATTTTTTGTTCTTCTAGTTGAGATAACTGCTCTTTATCTTGAAATTGCTCATCAATTTCTTTTTTTCTATCTTCAGGAATCGTAACTCCTTCTTTTTTAGCCTCTTTTAAAATTATTTCATCTAATGCAGCTTTATTTGCAATTTGTTCAGGAATTATATCATCTGAATACCCAAAGTAAGTAAGCATAGGTTGGAAAGTTTTGTAATATATAGCATATTCAGATTTTGTAACTTTTCCTCCGTCATAAGTTGCGACTGGAAGCATACTTGTTGCATAAAAATAATAACCAAAAATTCCAAATGCTACAAGTAAAATAGCAACAATTATTGAAATAATAACTACCTTTTCACTAACAGGCTTTTTCTCTTTTTTTACTTTTTCAACTTTTTTTAATTCAGTACTATTCTCTTTTTTTTCTTTTTGTTTTTCATCAGTTTTCTTTGTTTCTTTTGATACTTTTTCTTTTTTTTCTACTTTACTATCTTCTTTCTTTTCTACTTTACTATCTTCTTTTTTAGAATTATTTACTTTGCTTTTATTATTTTTTTCTTCTTCAACATCCTTATTTTTTTTGATTTCCTTTTTTTTACTCATCACTCTTCCCCTTTTCTTTTCTAAGCTTTTCAAGCTCTAACTGTACACGAATTAGTATATCACTACGCGTAAAATTTGTCAATTTAATTTTCAAATTATACGGTTCTATCTTTAAAATTTCACCAAATGAACATATTTTAGTTATTCCAAGTTTTCTAGCCTGGTTTCTTATTTCAACAATTTTAATTAAATTTTCTGTTTCTTTAGGTAATTCACCATATCTATCTATAAGTTCATCAATAACATCAAGCATCATATCTTTATCATTTATATCTGAAATCTTTTGATACATATTTATTTTTTGTATTGGATCACTTATATAACTATCACTAATATATGCAGAAACATCTAAATCTATTTTTATTTCCTGCTCGATATTTTGAGTTTCACTAATATTATTCTTTTCTTTGTTTACTGCTTTTTCAAGTAATGATAAATACATATCATATCCTACCTTTAACATGTGACCATGTTGTTCTTTTCCAAGTAAACTACCTGCTCCCCTTATTTCTAAATCTCTTAGTGCAATTTTAAATCCACTTCCAAACTCAGTAAAATCTCTGATCGCTCTTAATCTTTTTTCTGCTACCTCAGAAATTTGTCTATTTTTTTGGTAAGTTATATATGCATATGCAAGTCTACTTGAACGTCCAACTCTTCCCCTTATTTGATAAAGTTGGGCAAGTCCTAATTTATCAGCATTTTCAACAATTAGTGTATTAGCATTAGGTATATCTATACCTGATTCTAAAATAGATGTACATACTATTACATCAAATTCATGATTTATAAACTTTAGCATTATGTCTTCAATCTGATGAGGTTCCATTTGACCATGGGCATACTCAACTCTTGCACTTGGCACTAAACTTTTAACTTTATTTGCAAGATCTTCTATGCCTTCAACTCTATTATTTAAGTAAAATACCTGACCATCTCTTAATAATTCCTTTTCAATAGCCTCTTTAATTACTGTATCGTTATATTCCATAACATATGTATGAACAGGAAGCCTTTCAAGTGGCGGCTCATTTAGCGTACTCATTCCTCTAATTCCAACCATTGACATATGAAGTGTTCTTGGAATAGGTGTCGCAGTCATAGATAATACATCCACTGTTTCCTTTATCTTTTTTATGCTCTCTTTAGCCTTTACACCAAATCTATGTTCCTCATCTATTATTAAAAGTCCAAGATCTTTAAAGAACACATCATTTGAAAGCATCCTATGAGTTCCTACTAATACATCAATTTTACCGTCAACTAGATCCTTTAATATATCAGTTTGTTCTTTCTTTGTTTTAAACCTACTTAACATCTCAACTCTTATTCCAAACTTTTCCATTCTTTCTTTAAAAGTACGATATTGTTGTAAACAAAGCACAGTTGTCGGAACTAAATATGCAACCTGTTTTTTGTCCATAACAGCTTTAAAAGCAACTCGAAGAGCAACTTCTGTCTTACCATAACCAACATCACCACAAAGTAGTCTATCCATTACTCTTGGAGATTCCATATCTTCTTTTATTTCAGATACAGCCTGCTTTTGGTCATCAGTCAAATCATATTTAAAAGACTCCTCAAACTCTTTTTGCCATGGCGTATCAGGAGAAAAAGCATAACCTGGATTTTTTTCACGTTTTGCATAAAGTGATAAAAGTTCCTTTGCAATTTCTTCAACATGAGCAGTTACTTTCTTCTTAGTTTTTTCCCACTCTTTTGTTCCAAGGGAATTAATCTTAGGTTTAGAACTATCATCACATACATACTTCTTAACTAAATCAAGTTGATTTATAGGGACATATAGGACACCATTATTTGCATATTCTATCTTTATATAATCTTTTACAACCTCTTGGACATTTATACTTGATATACCTTTATATATACCAATACCATGATTTTCATGTACAACAAAATCATCAATTTTTAAATCTTCAAAGCTTTCAATATCTGTTCCTTTTGAAAACTCTCTTTTTACTTTCCTTTTTACATTTGTACCACTTACAGGTTCAGCAATAACAACAAGATCTTGTATACTAGAATAAAATCCACCAGAAACTATTCCATATGTTATATATACCTTTGATTTTTTTAGATTATCTTCTCTCCATATATTATCAAGCACCTCAACTGATACATTGTTATCCAAAAGGTAGTTTTTTACTTGTTCTACTCGTACTTGACTTGGAAATACTAAGAGAATCTTTTTATTCTTAAGTGCTTTTACATCATTAAGTAATGTTTCAAAAGAACTTTTATAAAAAAACATTTCTTTTGAATTAAAGTCAAAGATAACTCTTTTTTTATTTATACTACTATCAAATACCTGTTTTTGCATGTATATATTTGTAATTTTAGACACACGTTTTATTACGTCATCATATGAAATATATTTATTTGCAAAAGGAATATACATATAATTACGTTCATCTAAAATTTTTAAAGTCTCAGCATTTTCATAACAAATACTATCTGCTTTTTTCTTACAATTTTCAGGTTCATCTATAAAAATATTATAATCTTTTAAATAATCTGTGAAAAAGCAAGGATTTTTCACTAGCAAATTAAAATATTTATCAGTTAAATTATCAAGCATACCATTTTCTATAAGCTCTATATCTTTACTAATATTTTCTTTTAAATTACTATTTATATCTCCACATTCTACAAGATTTTCAAGATTTCTTGTTATATCATCTAACATTTCTTTAGTAATTACCATATCAGAAACACGAGATATAGAAATCTCCTTAATAGATGAAATACTCCTTTGAGTTAATACATCAAAAGATCTTATACTATCAATACTATCCCCAAAAAACTCAATTCTTACTGGCATATCACTCTCTACTGCAAAAACATCTACTATTCCTCCACGAACTGAAAATTGTCCCTTTCCTTCAACAGTTTCAGACTTTTCATAGCCGAAGAAAATCTAACTGTTTTACAAAACCAGAAAAATCAATAGTATCGTCCTTTTTTATAAAAATACTTTCATTATTCTTAAAACTATTATCATTCATTGGAAGCATTAAAGAATCAATTGTTGTTACAACTATTTTTTTTGTACCATCATTTATTTTAGACATGACGTACATTCTATCATTTTGATTTTCTCTACTTTGAGCTTCAACATCATAATATACAACAGTTTTTGCGGGAAAATATACAACTTCTAGTTCAGAAATAAATTTTAAATCCTGTACCATTTTATTAGCTGTAAGTATATTGCTACAAACAATAATACTACTTTTATGATTATTAGTAGTTAGGCTATATACGTAATATGCCTTTTGTATATCCATTATATTTTTAAAGGAAATAGCCTTATTCTCACTTTTTAGACTTTCTAAAATATCATTAAACATATCTACTTTTTTTAAATTTTCTGTAAGTAGATTCATATCTTTACCCTCTTTCATACATTTGCATTCTATGCTAATATCATTTTTTCTAAATGTTCAACTGAAATAATAGGTATACTAAGTGACTCAGCTTTGCTTAATTTACTACCCGCATCTTCTCCTGCAATTAAGAAACTTGTCTTCTTAGAAACACTTCCTGACACCTTGCCACCATTTTTTTCAATTAATTTAGTTATATCACTTCTAGAATAACTATCAAAAGAACCTGTAATTACAAAAGTTTTATCTTTTAAAATTTCAGAATCCAACTCTTTTTTTAATCCATTAAGATTTACTCCTGCCTTTTCAAATTTAGAAATTAACATATCAGTTTCTTCCTTAGAGAAAAAATCAACAACAGACTGCGCCATAATAGCCCCAAAATCATCAAGACTATTTATATCATCAAAACTTGCATCTTTTATCATATATATATTATCAAAATTTTCTGCTAATACCTTTGCTGCTTTCTTTCCAATATGCCTCATTCCAAAGCCAAATAACAACTTATCAAGTGAATTGTTCTTTGTTTTTTCAATTGCATTGATTAAGTTCCTAGCTGACTTTGGTGCGAACCTATCAAGTTTAACTACATCATCATATTTTAGATAATATATATCAGCAATGTCTTTTATTAAATTATTATCAATTAATTGTTCAACTATAGCATCTCCAAGACCTGATATATCCATTGCATCACGTGATGCAAAATGTACTAAAGAACGAAATATTTGTGCAGGGCATTCATTATTTGTACATCTAAGAGCAACCTCATCATTTATTTTTTCTAATTCTTCGCCACATACAGGACATACTTTAGGAATTTCATACTCAACTTCATTTCCTGTTCTTTTACTTTTAACTACACTTATTACCTCGGGAATTACATCTCCTGCTTTTTGAATTACAACTGTATCTCCAATTTTTATATCTTTTTCTTTTACATAGTCAAAATTATGAAGAGTAGTTTTAGATATAACAGATCCAGCAAGCCTTACAGGATTAAGGATTGCCATTGGAGTCACTTGTCCTGTCCTTCCTACTTGAACCTTTATATTAGTAAGTTTTGTTTCTTTTTGTTCAGGAGGATATTTATATGCAACAGCCCATTTTGGAACTTTTACAGTAGTACCAGCTTCCTCCCTTATTTTAAGGTCATTAATTTTAACAACAGCTCCATCTATATCATAAGGAAGTCCATCTCTTAAATTTCCAATTTCCTCAATTGCATTTAATACCTCATCTTCACCAACACACACTTTAATATACTCAATAGTTTTTATTCCCGTATTTTTTATATACTCAATACTTTCAGAATGAGTTTTAAATTTTTTACCTTTTTGGAGATTAAACACAAAAATGCTCAAATTTCTTTGCTTTACAAGTTTTGAGTCAAGCTGTCTTAAAGTACCAGCCGCTGCATTTCTTGGATTAGCAAGTATTTGTTTCCCTGCTTCTTCAAGTTTATTATTAATACTTTCAAATTCTTTTCTTGGTAAGTATACCTCTCCCCTTACTTCAAATGTATCATCAGTAGTAAGAAGTTCTGGAATACCATCAACCATCTTTAAATTTTCTGTAACATCCTCTCCAACAAAGCCATCTCCTCTGGTAGAACCTCTAACCAATTTGCCTTTTTCATATTCTAGTGATACAGAAAGGCCATCTATTTTTGTCTCAACAGTAAACTGTATATCTTTTCCATACTCTTCTTGCATTTTACGTACAAAGTCTTTTACATCATCATATGAAAAAACATCTTGCAAACTTTGCATTTGTACATCATGCTTTACCTGTGAAAAAATATTCTTAACATGTCCACCTACTTTTTTTGTAGGAGAAGAATCTAAAGCATACTCTGGGTGTTCTTTTTCAAGTTTTCTTAACTTTAAACTTAATTTATCATACTCATAGTCACTTATTTCAGGATTATCATCATCATAATATCTTTTATTATGATACTCTATTTCTTTTCTTAATTTTTCAATTTCTTCTTTTATTCCATCACTACTAAATAAACTTAGTTGTTCACTTTCCATATATATCCCCCTATTTAAAAATTGCACAACGACAAAAAGAGTAATGTGGTAAGGATATTACTATCATTACCATATTACCTTTTTATATAATTTAATCTATGTATTTTATTCATCAACCTTAACAGAATCTTTAAATCTTGCAATATAATCAATTAAAGACCAAACTGTTGCAAGTACTGCTGCAGCAACAGATACGCTCATACCAATATTTATTAAAAGTTCAATTGGAGTCATAACTAGTGATTGTGTTACAAAATCACCAAAATTATATGTTCCAACAAGAGCAAGAATAATTGCTAAAAGTTGAAATACAGTCTTTACTTTTCCTGTTAATGAAGCAGCAAGATCTTTATTATTATCAGCTCCAAAGTTTCTAAGACCAGTTACAAAAAAGTCTCTTAAAACAATTATAACCGCCATCCATGCTGGTATAACGCCTGCTGTTGCAAGTAATATAAAACCTGAAGCAACTAACATTTTATCAGCAAGTGGATCCATTATTTTTCCAAATTTTGTAACCAAATTTTTCTTCCTTGATATATATCCATCTAAAAAATCTGTAATAGAGGCTACAACAAAAGCTCCTAATGAAACATATTTTGCCCATACAAATTTTGTGGGTAAACACATAAATACAACAAACACAATAACTAAAAGCATTCTTAACATTGTAAGTTTATTTGGTAAATTCATTTTCTTTAACATTAAACATCATATCCTTCCTCTGCCATAAGGCTCAAACTTATATATAAAAAACAATTTACTTGATTATTATATCAAACTGTCAAAACTAAGTCAATAAATTTACAAAACAACCTTAAACTTTTCACTTTGCTTTCACAATTAAAATATAATCCATGATAATGCATTAAATATCCCAAAATAGCTTTACAAATTTTACATAATGTGGTAAAATATATTTGTAAGTTATACTTTAAATTAAGTTAAAAATTTAAACTTAGAATTTATTCAGAGGAGATTGCTTATATGATGACAAAAAATGAATATGAAAAAATCCTAGTTAAAATTTTTGGAAAATGTAAGAGTGATATTATAGAAAATAATAAACTCTTAAAGGAACAGCAAAAAGAAAAGGCTAAGGTACTTTGCATACCCAGTCAAGAAGAAAAAAAAGATTATAAATTCAGTCTTCCAAAATACATTATACCAAAATTTGGCGAATTTGATGAAATAAGAATATGCGAGACTTCTTATTTTAAATATGAAGATGGAAAATGTATTAACTTTTCAGGCGTCAATGTACTTTATTATCTTGTATGTATGTATTTAAGAGCCCAGGGAAATAAAGGAATTGAAGTTTATTACAGTGCGGAATCTGAAATTATAAAATCATTTGAAAGGGTAAAAATACTAAAATCATCATCATTTATTTTCAGTTATGGAAATGAAAAATTTACCTATTACCCATTAAGTGAAATTAAAGGAACTGATCAATTTAAATTTGACATTCCTCCATGTATTTAATGCAGAAAAAGTCGGATGAAATTCATCCGACTTTTTATTTTGATGCCATATCAATTAAATTTTCAAGAAGAGAAATAACTGTTGTAATGCCAACTCCACCAGGTACAGGCGTAACATATTTTGCAACATCAAGAACATTTTCTGTATCAACATCACCTATTATTTTACCATCAATTCTATTTATACCAACATCTATTACTATTGCATTTTTCTTTACCATATCACTAGTTATAAGATGAGGAACTCCTGCTGCAACAACCAAAACATCTGCCATTTTAGTATATTTTTTCAAGTTTTTAGTCTTAGAATGGCATGTAATAACAGTAGCGTTTTTGTTTAACAAAAGAGCCGACACAGGCTTACCAACAATAATACTTCTCCCAACAACAACTGCAGTTTTTGATGTAAGATCGACTCCAGTACTTTCAATAATAGACATTATCCCTCTAGGGGTACAAGCTACAATTTCAGGTTTTCCCATAAGCAATTTTCCTATATTTAAAGGATGAAAACCATCAATATCTTTTTTTGGAGAAATTGATTCTAAAATTTTTCTTTCATCAAGATGTTTAAATACTGGAAGTTGAACCAAAATTCCATGAACAGAATCATCCTCATTTAATCTATTAATTATATCAAGCACTTTTTCAGTAGTAGTATCTTTATCAAGCATATACTCAATTTCTTCAACTCCAAGTTCACTACACATTTCTCTTTTCTTTCTCACATAAATTTTAGAAGCATCTAAATCATTTGCCAAAATTACTGCAAGCTTCGGTACAATTCCATTTCTTTTTAATTCGTTTACTTTCTTTTTTAAAAATATTTTTTTATTTTCAACAATACTTTTTACATCAATTAAAATTCCCTTTTGTTCACTCATCCAAATCATCCCTTCTCAATAAGTTCATCAATAACATTCTTTAGATAAAAAGCTGCTGTTTTAGGTGCAACTTTTGTAGGAAGCGCCAATGCCCATGTAGTATTTAAGTCAAGTTCTTTAGCAGCAGTAAAATCTACTCCTCCAGGACTTGAAGCAAGATCAATAATTGCACAATCCTTTTTTAGTAACATAAGTCTTTTCCTATTTAAAACCAAACTTGGAATTGTATTAAAAATTATATTCATTTTACCTAAATAACTATCGATTTCCTGTAATTTTATACTATTATATCCCATTGCTTCAATAAATGCAATATCTTTTTTATTTCTCGCCTCACAATAAACATTTGCACCAATTCCATACAACATCTTAGAAAGAACTTTACCTATATTTCCATACCCCATTACTAATACATTTGACTTATGGAGTGTAAAATTAGTCATATTCATAGCTACAGAGATTGCCCCCTCTGCCGTTGGTATTGCATTTGAAATAGAAACTCCATCTTCATTTAAAACATCAAAAAATTTAATACTAGCTTTTTTTAATTTATTTTTTATATTATTTGAAATTGCACCAGCATATAGCACTTTAGATGAATTTTCTAAGCTTTTAATTAACTCCTCGCATCTAAGCACCTCGCCATTTACTTTAACATCATCCTTTGAAAAAGGCGTTGGACCAATAATCACATCTGCACTTTCAAAACTATAAAGTTTACCCACATCATCCAAATACAATTTTCTCAAAAATTTACTCCTATCATCAGTACCAAGAACACAAATTTTCAAATCACAAATATTATTCAACACACACACCTCTACCCTCCAGTATATTACAGCCACCCCTCATTTATGCCAGAGTTAGTTTTGTAAAAAATCATAAAATATGATTTTTTTCCTTTATTCGACAAAACTAGACTCTAAATTTAGCTTCATTTTTCTTTTAAACTAAAACTTTCTTTGATATAATGAGGGTATATATTCCAAAGGAGGTTTTTATGCAATACAAAACATACACTTTTAGAGCATATCCAAATAAAACTCAGGAACAATTGATGTATCTAACGTTTACTATGTGTAGAACGATTTATAATTCTATGTTAAAAGCTATCTTAAAAAATTATTCAAGTTATATATATGAAGTAGAAAAGTGTATATCAAATGAAAAATCATTTGATAGTAAAAAATTCTCAAATTCTCACAAAATTCCGAAAGTATCTACTTTGAAAAAGCAAAATGAAAATTATAAAAAGGTAGATTCACTTGCACTATGTGCTGAATACAGTAACCTTGTAAGAGGTATGGAACTTTTTTATAGAGGTCATTCCAAGCTTCCAAAATTCAAAGGCAGAAAGGATAAAAATTCATATACAACAAGCCAAGTAAATAATAATATACGAATAAATAAAAATAAAATTCGTTTACCAAAGTTAGGCTTCATAAAAGTAAGAGGAATGAGAGAAATTCCATGTAATTTTAATATAAAAAGAGCCATTATTTTTGAGGATAAAAAGGGAAAGTTTTACATTTCTATAATTTTTGAATATGAAGAGTCGTGCAATAAAAGAACTATTATAAATTCTAAAGTGATAGGATTAGACTTTAAAATAAATAATATATTTGTATCAAGTGATAATTTCATTCCAGAATTTTCTACAAGATTTTTTTATCTTTTACAAGATATATCGAAACTCCAAATAAAAATAAATAAAAAAAATAGATTTTCTAAAAATTATTGGAAATCTATAAATAAGCTTAGAAATTTACATAGAAAAATTGTTAATATAAGAAGTGATACGTTAAATAAGCTCTCTAGCTTTCTTTATAAAAATTATGATTTGGTTATAATTGAAGACATTTCGATACAAGAAATTGTTTTTAAACTCGGAAATGGTAAAAATACGTATAATACAGGTTTTATGCTTTTTGTAAAAAAACTGCTTTATAAATTTAATGAATATTTAATAAAAGTAAATAAATGGTTCCCTAGTTCAAAAAAATGTTCTAAATGTGGAAAAAGAAAAAAGAAATTAAAAATTTCACAAAGAATATATAGATGTAAATATTGTGGTTTGGTTATAGATAGAGATTTAAACGCAGCCATAAATATAAAAAATGAAGGTATACGAATACTTAAATAAACAATTATGCACTGTGGGGTACACAGGGTGAGCGTTCTAACTACACTTTTTAGTGATTATCTACGAATTTAGTAGTATATACTACATACTAAAATGCCAAAAATTCTAACTCAAGTTCATATATTATAAAAAAGCCTTAAGGCTGAATTTATTTTTTTTGATATTTTTCCAACCTTAAGAACATATATTAAAATTTTACAAAACTAACTCTATAGCATCGGGGCAAATGCTGCCACTACTGCTTCTGATATTTTGATTAATTTTGATCTTTGCTTCCAAGTATCTAGATCTATTTCTTTACAATTTGTAAGCATTCTTTGAAAATCTTGTTTTACTTTTTCTTCTTCTCCTGTATTATATGTCCAAACAATATCTTCAAAATTTAAATGCATACTTCTAAAGTCTAAATTTGCTGTTCCGACTATTGATGTATTATCATCTGCAACAAAAGTTTTGGAGTGTATAAAACCTGGTTTATATTCATATACTTTTACTCCTGCTTCTAGTAAAACTTCATAGTATGATCTTGTTGCAAGATAAACTAATTTTTTGTCTGGAATGTGTGGTACAATTAATCTTACATCTACTCCTGCTCTTGCACTATTTAATATTGCTGTTAGTAATTGTTCACTTATTATAAAATAGGGAGTTGTCATATATACATAATCTTTTGCATAGTTTATTGTTTGGATGTATGTATTTTCTATTGGTAGTTTACGATTATCTGGCCCATCTGCAAGTGGTAATACATAACCTTGATTATTTTTCTCACTTTTTAATTTTCTCTTATACCAGTTATACTCAATATTTTTGTTAGTTATGGTTTCTAAGTTCCTTAAGAACATTATTGCAAAGCTCCATACTGCTTCACCTTCTATTTTTATTCCAACATCCTTCCAGTGTCCAAACTTTGATACTAAGTTAACATATTCATCAGCTATATTTACTCCTCCTGTATATCCATATTTTCCGTCAATTACTACAATTTTTCTGTGGTCCCTATAATTTATATATCCACTTAAAATTGGCGAAAATGGATTAAATTTGTATAATTCTATACCTACTGCTTCTAATTCTTCTTTTATATCTTTGTTATTTTTAAAAAGACAACCTAATGAATCTATTATTATCTGAATTCTTACACCCTGTCTTGCTTTTTCTTTTAAAATTGCAAATACTTCATCCCATAATTTTCCTTTTTCTAGTATGAAAAATTCAATCAATATATACTTTTGAGCTTTCATTAAGTCTTTTTTTAATGAATCAAAAAATTTTTCACCTATTTCAAAATATTCTACTCCTCCATTTTCATATAATGGATATCCTGATATTTTAGTCATATACTCTATTTGATTATATTTGTATTTATCTGTTTTCTTTATTTTTTCTAATATATTCTTTGAGTCTTGAAGTAGATTTTCAGAATATACTCTTACTTTTCTTATTTCTAGTTCTTTCTTCATTCGCATTTTACTTCTACCCCAAAGTATATATGCAAGTATACCAACTATTGGTACAAACATTATAAATATAATCCAAGATATTTTGTAGGCTGCGCTATCATGATGGTATATAATATAAAGAACTGTTGCTATTTTTGCTATTATATATACAACTCTTGCATACATATATATTACATGTGCCGTTGTATATAAAAGAAGCATCCCTACAATTTGAATTAAAAATAAAAAAATTACTATTAGAATTTTTATAACAGTGACAAAAATGTTCTTTTCGCCTTTTCTTTTTTTATTACTGGCCATATAATTCCTCATTTCTATATTACTATTTTGTATTACAAGTTCTTGTATTATTCAGTTAATCTAAATATCCATATTTTTTATAAAAATCATTTTTAAATTCTAAAAGGCTATCTTCTTTAATTGCTTCTCTTACATTTTCCATTAAGTTTACAAGGAATCTTAAGTTATGTATAGAAAGTAGACGTGCTCCTAGAATTTCTTTAGCCTTAAATAAGTGATGTATATACGCCCTAGTATAATTTTTACATGTATAACAATCGCAGTCTGGATCAAGCGTAGTAAAATCCTTTATATGACATGCATTTAACATGTTTAATTTTCCATAATGAGTAAGTGCACTACCATTTCTTGCCATTCTTGTTGGAAGTACACAGTCACACATATCTACTCCTGCAAGGGCTGCTTCAATTAAATAATCTGGTGTTCCAACACCCATTAAATATCTTGGTTTGTCCTCTGGTAAGAGTGGTGCAGTATATTTAAGTATCCTTAAAAATTCTTCTTTAGGTTCACCTACACTTATTCCACCTATTGCATAGCCAGGAAATCCAATATCTATTGTTTCTTTGGCACTTATCTTTCTTAAGTCCTCATACATACCACCTTGTACAATACCAAATAGAGCTTGTTTTTCTGTATTTTTATGATAATCCTTGCAACGTGCTGCCCATCTTAAAGTTCTTTCCATAGAATTCTTAACATAATCATATGTTGCTGGATAAGGTGCACATTCATCAAAAGCCATCATAATATCTGAGCCTAAACAATTTTGTACATACATTGAATCTTCAGGTGCCATAAACTTTTTAGCTCCGTCTATATGTGATCTAAATTCTACTCCTTCTTCTGTTATTTTTCTTATTTTACTTAAGCTAAATACTTGAAAACCTCCACTATCTGTTAAAATATTTCTATCCCAGTTCATAAATTTGTGAAGTCCTCCTGCTTCTTTAATTAGCTCTGCACCTGGTCTTAAAAATAAATGATATGTATTTGATAAGATAATATGTGAGTGAATCATATCCTTCATTTCATCAGGTGTCATTGATTTTACTGTTGCTTGTGTTCCAACTGGCATAAATACAGGTGTTTCAACATCTCCATGAGGAAGGTGCAAAACTCCAAGCCTTGCTCCTGTATTTTTTTCTATTTTCTTTACTTCAAAATTTAACGCTTCCATTTTTCCTCCTTAATTTATATAAAAGATATCCTTGTAACACTTGTTAACAAATAAATATAATACGAAAGTCCAGAAATAACAAGAAATGTAAGTGTTAACGCTATTAATTTTACTAAGTTTATTCTAAATGTTTCAGGGCTTACAGTTTTGTTTATAAACATAATAACAGCTGTAATCTCTAAAATTATTGATGTTCCAATAACACTAAGTGCTGCTATAGCTTGCTTTTTATTTACCATAGTTATAACTTTTGCTGACTCTGGCACATTTGAGTTCTCATCTATATTAACAAACTTATACAAAACAAAATATATTGCAACAAAAATTATTAGTATAATTAGAACCTTCTTAATCCATTCTTTCATTTTTACCACCTCAAAAAACACTAGTGTTAGTTTTGTAAAAAATAATTTTTTACAAAACTAACTCTAGGGCTATGATATGAACATGCAATCACCAAAACTGAAGAAACGATATTTTTCTTCTACAGCTTTTTCATATGCTTGCATTATATGTTCTTTTCCTGCTAATGCTGATACTAACATAATTAATGTTGATTCAGGTAGATGAAAATTTGTAATTAGTGCATCTAACATTTTAAATTTATAACCTGGATATATAAATATATTGGTATCTTTTGCCATAGGATGTATTATTCCGTTATCGTCTGTTGCGCTTTCTAGTACTCTACATGAAGTTGTTCCTACTGCTATTACTCTACCACCTTGTTTTTTTGTATTATTTATTACACTACATGCCTTCTCATCTATTACGAAGTATTCACTGTGCATTTGATGCTTTGTTACATCATCGACTTTTACGGGCCTAAAGGTTCCAAGTCCTACATGAAGCGTTACATATACTATATTTATTCCATCACTTTCAAGTTTTTTTAATATTTCTTGTGTAAAATGTAATCCTGCAGTTGGTGCTGCAGCTGATCCTACATGTTTACAGTATACCGTTTGATACATATTTTTATCTTCTAGTTTTTCTGTTATATATGGTGGTAGTGGCATTGTACCTAATTTATCTAATATTTCATTAAATATTCCATCATATTTAAATTCTATTACTCTTTGTCCATCTTCTAGTATATCTTTTACTTCTGCTCTTAATAATTTTTCGTCAAATATTATTTCAGTTCCAATCTTCATCTTTTTTCCAGGCTTAACCAAGCATTGCCATCTATCATTTTCATTTTGTTTTAATAAGAGTACTTCTATAGCTTCTTCTTTTCCTTCTCTATGTCCAAAAATTCTTGCTGGCATTACCTTTGTATCATTTAAAACTAGAGTGTCTCCTTTTTTTAAATATTTTCCTATATTTTCAAATATTTCATCTGATGTTTTTCCTGTTTTTTTATCAAGTAACATCATTCTTGCTTTTTCCCTATTTTTTAATGGAGTTTGTGCTATTAATTCTTTGGGTAAATAATAATCAAAATCGCTTGTTTTCATAATAATTTTATCTCCTTTATTTTACATATTATAACATAAATATACAAAAAAATAAACCCAAACCACTAAACTTTTATTTAATATTTTTTTACTAAAATTTATTTTTATTTTTTTGCGTATAAGTATTTACATATAAAAAAATTAATGTTAGAATATAAGTAGAGATAACGAATTTTATGAAAATCTACAAGCATTGATACGGGAATCGGGAATCATACTTTGTGTTGAATGCTCTTTTTATCAGAGAATCCTAATGAGTATTGACAAGATGCCCACCTTTATATAAAGGGTTTTATCATTTATCGTTATCTCTTTTTTATATGCATACAAAAAATATGGTGCCTAAAATGGCACCATATTTCGTTATGATAACTACGAATAATTTATTGTTTTATACACTATCTGTCCATTTTTGTGATCTTTACCAGATAATTCTAAAGCTCAAAACTTTATAACTGTTTTTCCATTAAAGTCATTTATTTTAACAAATGTATTTGCAGTGCAAGCTGCAATTTCACATTATATTGAATATCCAATTAAATCAGTATAATATTACTTTTCCATATTTACTTTAATCAATATTTGCATTCATTATCAAATATAAATTTGAAACAAGTTTTCTGCAATGATGTTCCTCCTGAAGCAGTAGAACACTTTATTCATATAAGTAACAAGTCATAAAATTCTACAAAACTAGACATCAATTTTATACTCAAATTTATTGAATTATAGTATTATCTATTATATAATACATATTGATATACACTGTGGGGTACACAGGGGGAGCGTTCTAACTACACTTTTTAGTGATTATCTACGAATTTAATAATACCTTTTTTATCTTTTGGAATTGGTTACTATTATTAAAATGCCAAAAATTCTAACTCAAGTTATATTTTTTATCAAAAGATCTAATTTATTTAAACAAAATTTAGCTGTAATATTATGTTTTTTAACACAAAAATACAGCTAAGACTTTTTACACTTTTTAGATTATTTTATCATAAAATAAATATTAAAATCAGAATTAAAATCAACATTTAATACTAACATTCAATATTAACACTACATTTTTTACAAAACTAACTCTAGATTTTGAAGATGGTTTTTAGTATTAGTTTCATGAATTTTCCTGGTTTGTAGACTACAATTTTCATTATATATACCTCCTTTAGCAAAAGAGCCATGATATGCCTAGGGCTACTAGTGCTATTGCAACTACTGTTACCCAACACCATACTGGAAGTAGTATACTTATTGCTACTCCTACTCCGAAGGCAAGACAAAATAATCCTATTGTTTTTCTAAATGCGCCCCAGAACAATTTTTTCACCCCTCTTTTGACAAATAATATAAAATATTGTAAAATATTTAATATATATTATGAAAGATTTTTAATATGGTGATGCTAAAAATGAAAATTTATACTAAATCTAGTAAAAAAGATATTATGAGTATGGTTACTATACTTGAAAGTGTATATAAAGATGCTAAGTGTGGCCTTGATTATAATTCTCCTTTTTCACTTGTTATTTCTTTAATACTTGCTGCACAATGTACTGATGCACGTGTTAATGTTATTTGTCCTATTTTGCTTAGTAAATATCCTAATGCTTTGTGTCTTTCTAATGCAAATATATATGATATACAAAAAATTATTTATCCTTGTGGCTTTTACAAAAATAAGGCAAAAAGTATTAAAGGATGTTGTGGAAAAATTGTTAATGACTTTGATGGAAAAGTTCCTGATACTATGGATGAACTGGTTTCTCTTCCTGGAATTGGTAGAAAGTCTGCAAATATTATACTGCAGGAGTGCTTTGATAAAACTGTTGGAATTGCTGTTGATACTCACGTGACGAGGATTACAAGAAAAATGGGAATTTCAAATTGTGGGTCACAGGAAAAAATTGAAATGGAACTTATGAAAAAATTACCAAAATATTATTGGAATAAAATTAATCACATACTTGTTAATCATGGAAGAAAATATTGTAGTGCTAAGAAACCTGATTGTATTAATTGTCCAATAAATAATTTATGTCCAAAAAATGATTAGGAGGTATTCTCCTAATCATTTTCTATTCCTAGAGTTTGAAAAACTATATCTACAAATATTTTTTCATCAACTATTTTTTTATGATTTATTAAATCAATTATCCCATATATTAAAACATATGCTGTTTCTTTTGGATGAGTTAGTTTTATAAAACCGCTATTTAATGCTTCTGTTATAACCTTTTCAATTAAATTTGCTAATCTATCAATAGTTGCATAAACCATACTCATATATAGGTCTTTATTTTTTTTATTATTAAATTTTTCAAGTGGACTTGTATTATCTTTATATAATTTAACAAGCAGCTTAATAGTTGTCTCTATTTTTTCTTTCCAGTTATCATATTCCATTTGGATACTATCAACGCTTTTTTCAAGTTCCTTACAAAAAGCTTCTACATATTCGTTAATAATTATTTCTAGTATTTCTTCTTTACTTTTAAAGTAATAATAAAATAGTCCTTGGGCCATTCCAACGCTTTTTACAATGTCACGTATAGAAACATTGTTTACACCTTTTTCATTTATAAGATTTTTCGATATCTCTACTATTTCCTGTTTCTTTTTTGTTGGTATTTTTTTACTATCCATAATATACTCGTATGATAATATTTAACAACTTAAATATATCAATACTCTCCTTTCCTTATTCATTTTTATATAAATATTTTATATAATCTAATTGTGGTAACTGTGGATTTTTAATTTTTCTTATGGTATTGGTTAGATATGTCTTTAAATCTTTATTCCTCACAAGTTTATAAAGACAAATACTCATGTAAGTGGTCGTGATTATTATTTTAAAAGTAGATGTTTATATGTACTCTTATTTTGACAGTATAAATACTGCTAAATACTCATTTGACCTATATATTACCTGTTTTTAAACTTGATACTCTATCAAAAGATAAAATTAAAATTGATTTAAAATATACTGCTTATTACGGAAAAAACATCAATTCATATCTATTTTCTTTAAATTTTAATATTGGTATAATTTAAAAAATATTACAATTTAAAACGTTCTGAATGCAAATCTCACTATTGTGATTTAGGACATATTTCCCATAAATAATTTGTATCATATTTAAAATGTAAAAGGACAATGTTGAATCTAATTTAGATTAACTAAGATATTATCTTTCAATGTTCTAACTTGTTTTTAAAAATATTTCAATAAATTTCTACTCTTCTATTAACTTTTCATAGCGAATTCACTTACCTAAAGTGATTTCCCCATTATGACAGGTTTATCATCATATATATGAATATTGTTATTTATATTACAAATTATTGTAACTATTTTCCTAGGGTTCTCTACTCCTTCAAATCCTATTCCATTTTTCATTTGTTCAATTAAATTATTTGCATAAAAATTAAATATTAGATCTCCATAGTTCTTTTTTTCTCTTACAATTCCAATATGTTCTATATTAGATATATTTCCCATTTTAAAACCATTTTTTGAATTGTATAATGCTATTTTTTTATTTGTTACAAAGTATTCGTTATTCTTGTTTACATGTTTTAAAAAAATATTATAAATCAACCCATAAAGTAGACTAATGGTTAGTATACACAAAATAATAAAACTTATTACAATTTCAATGGTTGCTCCAAATATTTTTATCACTATTATATTCAATATAAAAAATAATAATAACACCAAAAGGGCCAATAAAAATCTAAAATATTGTTTACTTGTTTTACTAACATCAGAAAATCCATGAAATAATATTCTTTCATCTTTATCTAATTTTGTTATAAATTCTTCTTCCATCTCTATCTTATATGATATATTTAGCAACTTAAATATATCAATACTCTCCTTTTCTTATTCATTTTTATATAAATATTTTATACAATTTAATTGTGATAACTTTGTACTTTTAATTTTTCTTATAGCTTTAAATATTTTAAGAAATGTATTATCACAGTCCTGATCTTAATTATTTATTGGTTAGATAATTCTTTAAACCTTTACGCCTCACAAGTTTATGAAAACAAATACTCATGGAAGGGTAGTCCATGGTTATTATTTTAAAGGTAGGTGTTTAACTGGTGCAATTTTAGCCTGTATTGGTGATATTAATAGTTTAAAATACTCATGTTAATATTACTATTATACTTTAGGACATGTTGACCATATATTATTTCGTATCATATTTAAAATATTGAAGGATAGTGTTAAATTTAACTTGTATAACTAAAATATTTCAATAAGTTTCTATTTTTCTATTGGCTTTGCATAGTTTGTCCCCTTATACAACATATTTTAGCACAGCACTTTAATTATGTCAATAATTAAAGTGCTCATATTTGAGTAAATCTACATTATTGGTATACTTATATAAAAAGTCGTTCCCATATTATCACTGTCAAAGCTTATTTCACCATTAAATTCACCTTTTATAACAGAATATGCTAAATATAATCCTAGTCCTGTTCCAAATGTTCCTTTGGTTGTAAGTATGTTTTTAAAAATATATGGTTTTATTGCTGGATCAAGACCTCCTGCATAATCTCTAACCTTTATTAATGCTGTTTTATGAGGTCCTTTAGATAAAGATACATCTATTTTTCCTCCAATATCTCCATATGCCTGTGCAGCGTTTACAACCAAGTTTGTTAAGACTTGACCTAATTTTGTAGGATCGCCTTCTATAGATAAATCATCCTCTATTGTAATATTGAGTTCTGATTTGTTTTTGCATACCTCATGATATGTTATTACTTTAATATCATTAATGACTTCACTTATTTTAAAATTAACTTTTGTTGTTCCACCTAAATTTCTTATTTGATTTCTCATACTGTTTACAATATTAATTATTTTTGTAGCACAATTATCCATTCTTTGTAAAATTTCTTTTTCGGATTCATTTCTATCTGGATTTTGATTTAACATAGTTATGCCTGTCTTTATTGCTGAAATTGGTGTGTTTATATCATGTGCTACTCCGCCTGCAAGTTCACCGATTGATACTAGTTGTCCCTGTTTTACTATTATTTCCTGTTTTTCTTCTATTTCTTTTATATCTAATTTATGCTGCGTTATATCTTTAAATAAAAGTAAAGTTCCAATATATTGATTTTTATTTTTTTTAGCTTTTATAGGGTGAATATCTACTTCAAAGAACTTTTCATCATTTTTATACCTAAAGTTATATTCTACATTTTGCATTGTGTCATTTTTTTTGGCTTGTTTAATTATTTTTTTTAGTTTATTTATATCAAACAATTTATTTTTAGATATTAATTCAAATAAGTTCTTTTCTTTAGAAAATTCCTCCAATTTTGAAAATGTTTTTCTAAATGTTAAGTTAGAATCTGCTATTGTTCCGTCATCTGAAATAACAACAAACGCGTCTGACATAGTATCTGTTACTGTTTCAAGCGCAACAGGCGTAATATTTAAAGCTTTGTATTTTATTATAGCTATCATGTAGAAAATAAGTGTTATACAAAATAGTGTTGGTGTTATGTATATTGATATATTTATTATTCTTGCTGTGCCTAGCATATTAACAACTAATGGTATTAAACTTCCAATTATAATTAATGCCGTTTGCCTTGTAAAAAAGCCTGATTTTTTTATTGATATATTTATCATTTTTACCATAAATATAAATGCTAAAGTATATGAATATATAGTATTAATGTAAAAAGCTGGTCCATATATAGTTTCATAAAATTTAATTGAATAAACTTTATAAAATAAGCTATGTAAATCATTTGTCCATAAAATAATTAAACACATAATAGGAACTATATACAAAAGAAACCATTTTTTATTAAATTTAATATTATTATCGTTATAGTAAAAAGATAGCACTATCAAAGTTGGAAATAACAAGCATATTCCAATATATGTAATGTAATCAAAATATATAGGTTTTATATTAAAATTAAAAGCAATTGATACTTTTTGTAATAATAGTCCAAAACACCATATTATTAAAAAAACAAATAGCATTGACATTACATTTGAAAGTTTATTTCTTTTTAAATTTAACTTCATTGCTATAACAAGTACAACACTTACTAATATAGCAATGGTAAGTAATATTTCTTCCACTTTTTTCCTCCTTATTCTATATTTTCTATATACTTTATTATATATTTATCCTCAATTTCAGGCCACTCAAACCCTATCTTCTTTAAATATGAAATTGTATAATCACATTTAATTTTAATATTTGACAAATAATTTAGCTCGTTATTTTTTCCAAGATCATTAATTATTCCAGCTAATATATCTCTTTTATTTGAGTGAGCAACTTGGGTTATTTTCTTTGCAAATTCTTCTGGTGTTACAATTTTAATTTCTATATTTTCTTTTTTTAATATTTCAAAAAATCTTTTTATACATACATGTTTATTATCATATAAATGAAACATATTATGTCTTGTATTAAAATATTGCATAATTTTTATAATTGCCTCTGCTGTAACATCAACAGGTGTAAATTCTAAGTACATATCTTTGTTATTTTCAGGAAATATTTTTAATGAAATTAAAGTTTTTATTCTATTTGCAAAAGCGTTATCTTCAGCATTATACTGAAATTTTAAATCACTATACCTATTTGTTAAATTTCCAATTCTTACAATATTAGCCTGTAAGCCTTTTATCATGTAATCAAGAACTATTTGTTCTGCCTTAAATTTTGTACATACATATACATTTTCAAGATTTTGGTTTTTATAAAAACATGTTTCATCAAATGTAAATCCTTTAGATTTTTTTAAATTGTAATTTGATGTTTCAAAAGCATTTCCAGATACACTTACAGTTGAAATATGTATTAGTTTTAAATTTTTTTCATAACATAATTTTGCTATTGCATAGGCACTATCTACATTTATCTTTTTAAAAAAGTTAGTATCACCATGATGTTTTACACAGGCAGCAGAATTTATTACAAAACTTATATCATTAATAATTTTACTTATTCCATCTTTTAATTTTTCATAATCTGTTATATCAGCTGTTATTGGAATAATACGATTACCGATTTCATCATCGTATTTATCTTTAAAATAAAAATTTAAAATTTCTCTTAACCTTTGTGTACAGTCTTTACCATTTTTTTCTCTTACAATGCAATATATTTTACCAGTTTCATTTTTCATAAATTCATCTAATATATGAGAACCTAAAAAACCTGTGGCACCTGTAAGCAATATATTTTTAGCCTTAATTTTTTTAGGAACATAGCTTTCATCAGAATTTGAAATTAAAACTTCATTATATTTTTGGTTATTGGCATAATTACTTTGAATTAATTCTATATTTTTTCTGTATTTAGCCTTATTAATTAGCTCTTTATCAAGAATCATTTTTTCTAAGTCGATTATAGTTGGATACTTAAATAAATCTTCATATTCAATATGAATTCCAATATTTAAAAGCTCAATTTGAATTTTTATTGCATCAAGTGAATCAGTTCCTAGTTCAAAAAAATTATCATTAACTCCAAAATTTGTCTTTTTTATAATTTTCTGCCAAACTTTGTATATACTATCTTGAATTTTTGTACTTGGCATAATATTCTTTCTATTTTCTTCTACACCTACATAAGTTGAGCACAATTTTTTTCGATCAATTTTTCCATTTAGTGTCATTGGAAATGTTTCTTGCAATACAAAAATTCCTGGTACCATATATAATGGTAATTTTTTGTATAAGAATTTTATCATCGAATTTTTATCAATATCATTTTCCTTATTTCTTAAAGTATAAAAGCAAACAAGTTTATTATCCTTAAGTGAAACAATATTATTATCAATATTATCAAATTTATTTATATGTTTTTCAATCTCTTGCAATTCTACTCTTTGCCCATTTATTTTTACTTGTAAATCTATTCTTTCTAAGACACATAATTCACCACTAAAATCAAGTTTACACAAATCTCCTGTAAGGTATATTCTTTTTTCTAAAGCTTTATCGTATACAAAACTTTTTTTTGTAATTTCATCATTTTTATAATACCCCGTTGAGACACTGTCACCTGCTATTGCAAGTTGCCCACTTATATTAATAGGTAATAATCTATTTTTTGAATCTAATATATATATATATGTATTATCAATAGGTTTTCCTGCATTTACTGTTTTACCATTCAATTTCTTTAATGTTGACCAAATTGTAGTTTCACTTGGACCATAGACATCATATATTTCTGCATTTGTCAAAATTCTTAAATTATCTACAATATCTTCTCCTACTATTTCGCCACCTAGTAATATTTTTTTTATTTTCTTCATAAAAATACTATTATTATCATTTAATAATAATTTTAATTTAGTTGGTGTAGTTTGAATAATATTAACATTATTTTTTACACATAGTCTACTAAGTTCATTTCCATTGACACACTCTACTTCATTTGCAAATATCATAGTAGCTCCGTAAGATAGTGTCACCCAAATTTCAAGTCCAAATATATCAAAACATACTGTTGTTATAGACACAACATTATCTTCCTTTTTTATATTTACTTTTTTATTTATTCCTATTATAAAATTAAGTAAATTACTATTTGATATTACAACACCTTTTGGTTTTCCTGTTGAACCTGATGTATAAATTATATATGAATTTATATTTTCGGGATTAACATCTATCTTATCTAATTTATTTGAATATTTCTCACATATTTCTTCAAATTTTTGATCTGTAGCATAAATAATTGTTTCATTATTTATTTCCTTTTCTGAAATTATAATCTTTGGTTCACTATTATTAAGAATATAATTTATTCTTTCACTTGGGTATGTTATATCAATTGGAATATATGTTGCTCTACATTTTAAAGTTGCAATTAATGTCACTATAAGCTTAATATTTCTTTTCATACATATAGCAATTTTTTCATTTGGACTTACACCATTTTCTATAAAGAAGTTGGCAACTGCATTTGCCCTATTATTTAACTCTTCATAAGTTAACTTTTCATTTTCAAAAATAAGAGCTATATCATTAGGATGTTTTTTTACCTGCTCTTCAAAAAGTTCTATAACAGATTTGTCTTTTGGATAATAAGTTTTTGTATCATTAAATTCATACAAAATTTTATTTTTTTCCTCCTTAGACATTATTTCTATATTTTCTACATCAATATTTTCATCTAAAATTGCATTTTCAATTATTGCAATAATTCTAGTATGCAAATATTCTATTTCTTTTATTGAAAAAAGCTCATTTAAATAATCATAATTTATTTCTAAAATACCTGTGCTATCCATATCTAAAATATGAATTTGTAAGTCTTCATTTTGATAATTATTCCCATACCATTTTGTATCATACTTTTCCTTATCTTCAAAATCAACCCTTGCATTTTGATATGATAACATCATGCCATATAGATTATCACTAAAGTTACTTCTTTCTCTTATACCTTTTAAAGTTTTAATATATGGAAATTTTTGATGCCTAAACATACTCATAGTATTTTTTGCAATTTCATGCGCTAAATCTAAAAATTTAATATTTTCCTCAATTTTTACTCTTAAAGGTAAAGTTGAAACAAACATTCCAATCATTTGTTTTTCTTTAAAATTTGATCTATTTAAAGAAGGTGTTCCTATCACTATATCATTTTTTTCTGTTATTCTATACATATATGTAGAAAGAGCTGTAAGGAACATAACATACGGTGAAATTTTATTATTTTTACAATAACTTATAATTTTATCATTTATTTCTTTATTCAACTTTACATTATATCTACTTGATGAATTTTCTATTTTTCTAGTATTATCTTTAATTGAAACTTTACTTGAGATTCCATCCAAATATTCTTTCCAAAATTCTTCATCTTTTTTATATTTTTCACTATTTTTATACTCTTCTGTTGAATTTATATATGAAATATAACTTGGTACTTCATCTTCTGTAACATTACCTGTTTTTTCTAATAACTCATAATTTTTTACAAATTGTTCTATAATTTTAGAATAGCTCCATGCATCAGATATAATATGGTGCATTTTTAAAAGTATCGAACCTTTTTCATTACCGTAATCAAGTATCTTAAAAGAATATAATTTATCATTTTGTATATCTATATTCTCTGATTTAAACTTGTTTATATATTCATTTTTATTTTCTTCATTTTCTATTTTTATAACTTCTATATTATTGTATAAATACTCTTCAACTTTTTGATATGGCTTGTTATCATTAATATATAGGTGTATTCTCATAGCATCATTACTTTTAATTATATTATTTATTGCTTTTTTACAATATTCTATATTAAGTCCCTTATTTATATTGATAATTCCTGTAATCAAATTTACTTTGCTATTTCCATATAACCTATCTTCTAGCCATATATTTTGTTGTGGAAAAGTAAGACTGTATCTTTCATTCATAATATATCAACCTCAATTTCACCTATATTAACTTTATCCTACACATGTTTAGTATATCAAAAGCTAAAACTTTATTCAATACATTTTTGACAATTTTTAGTGTATTTTCTATTGGAAAATAATTACAAGAGAAAGATTTAGAATAAAAAATTATAATTAACTTTATTGTTTTTAACACATAATTAAGAACTATATGAGGTAATTTATATTCACTAAGAAAAAAATCTTAAACATTTTGTAAAAACTATTGACAAACAAATTAATATATGGTAACATTATAATTGTTGCGGGTATGGTGAAACTGGCAGACACGCGAGTCTTAGAAGCTCGTGCCGCGAGGCGTGAAGGTTCAAGTCCTTTTACCCGCACCATTTTTTATTTTTCATATATTTTTGAATAATAAACACATAAGTATTAAGCTTATGTGTTTGTTTTTGCATAAATTTTACTTAATAAAATAAAATTAAATAGGTGATTTTGTGGATAAAATATATTTGAAAAAATTTATATTATCATATAATGATATATGTAATCTTCTAAATGAATTTTGTAACAATAAAAAATATGAATGTAGATTAAAAAAAGAACCTACTTTATATTACAGCCATTTTGGTTATCCTTTTAATTCATATAGTATTGGAACCGGTTCAAAACATGTTGTTATATTAGCTAACACACATGGATGTGAGATAATAACTTCTCTTTTTGTTTTAGAATTTATTTTAACCCTTATTCTAAACGATAATGTATACTACTATTTTTCAAAACAATATACATTTCATTTTATCCCTCTTTTAAATCCAGAAGGTTTTATAATTTCATCATCACAGGTATATTTTAATTTAAAGGATTTAAGTCAAGATGAAATTCAAAAAATTTCAAAAATGTACCTAGAGGCATATAACATTGATGATAAAATAGCAAGTAAAAATGTAAAAAAAGATAAATTATATAAAAGTATACTTAGAACTTCTTGCACATTAATTGAAAATAAAAATATGATAAGAAGTGTAAACAACATACTAAAAAATTGTAATTTAAATAGTAAAATTCTCCCTGTTTGGGCTGCTAATGCTCTAGGATTTGATCCAAATTCTAATTCACTGCATAAATTTTGTGAAATGAAATCTTTAAGAAATGACTGGAAATTTTCTAAACTAAGGTATAATGACATTCCAGTTACAATTCCAAGTCCTATGTCCTACCCTGGAAGAAAGCCTCTAGATCCATGTTGCCCTGAAAATGTATTTTTATATAAATATTTAACTAATCTATTTTTAGGATTACCAAAATATAATTCTAAATTAATTGCTATTTTTTCTTACCATTCAACAGGTGGTGAAATTTATGGATATCCTGATAAATGTATATCATCTAAAAATAATATAAAATTACATGATTTAGCAATTGATATATATTCAAGTGAAACTGGATATACCAAAATTGATGAAGAATTAAAATATGGTGTTATGGATTATTACAGAGCATATTTTGAAAATGTGGTCTCTCTTACTATAGAACTTTCAAAATTAAATGGAAATCCTATAGGTCCTTTTTCAGATTTAGATAGCTTATTTAATGAATTTTCTAATAATAAAAAAGCTATTTTAAAAACAATAGAAAATCTAGGCACATGCTAATATGCATAAGTCTAAATTTTTATTTAATTTTTTTATTAATTTCATCAATAACAACATTAAAATCTTTTAAGAACAAATAACTAAATCATAATATTTTTTTATATTTATTTTTTGTATTTTTAATTGACAAACCTATGTTTGTTTGATATAATTACCTCGTATTGAAAAGAGGTATGTATATATGAATTTAAATTTAATTTTACTATGCATAATCATATTCTTAATTATAGTTTTAATGATTATGGTTATATCAAACAAAAAAAATAAAAATAATTCCAAAGAATTTAAAGAGCTCAGAATGGAACTTTCTTCCATGCTTATGCAAACTCGTGAGGAACTAAATAAAAACATTGGTACAAGAATTGCTGAAACAGCTAATATTCAGCAAACATCTCTTGCTAACCTTACAAATATTAATGAAACAAAACTTGATAATATTCGTAAAGCTGTTGAAGATAATTTGTCAAAAATACAAAGAGATAATAACGATAAACTTGAAAAAATGCGTATAACAGTTGATGAAAAATTACAAGGAACTCTTGAGAAAAGGCTTGGTGAGTCATTTAAACTTGTAAACGATAGACTTGAATCTGTATATAAAGGTCTTGGTGAAATGCAAAACCTTGCGCAAGGTGTCGGAGACTTAAAAAAGGTCTTTTCAAACGTAAAATCAAGAGGATATTGGGGCGAAGTTCAATTAAGTGCAATTTTAGAACAATTTTTAACAAATGAACAATATGATAAAAATGTTAAAACAAAACCAAATTCTAATGACTTAGTAGAATTTGCAATTAAACTTCCAGGAAAAAATGATAACGAATTTGTATGGCTCCCAGTTGATTCAAAATTTCCTATTGAGGATTACTCAAGGCTTGTAGATGCGCAAGATATTGGTGATGTATCTCTTGTTAATGAATGTAGAAAGAAATTAGAAAACTCAGTTAAATCATTTGCAAAAGATATTTTTGATAAATATATTGAACCTCCTTATACAACAGACTTTGGTATAATGTTTTTACCTACTGAAAGTTTATACTGCGAAGTTTTAAGAAATACTGGGCTTTGTGAATTTATAGCTCAAAAGTATAGGATAACTGTATCTGGTCCAACTACTTTCGTTGCGCTTCTTAACAGTTTACAAATGGGATTTAAATCTCTTGCTATTGAAAAACGAACAAGCGAAGTTTGGCAACTATTAGGTATGGTAAGAAGTGAATTTACAAAATTTGGTGACCTACTTGATAAAACCAACAAGAAGCTTCTTGAAATATCCTCTACTATGGAACTTGCATCAAGAAAATCTAGAACAATTGAAAGAAAATTAAAAAAAGTTGAAGCATTGCCTGTTCCAGATGAGGAAAAATTTTATGGAAATGAAATTCAGGATGTAATACAATTAGATAATTAATACATACTAATACTAGGAATTAATCCTAGTATTTTTTTACTTATGTATACTATTTCTTTACATTAAAAATATTTTGTGCTAAAATATTTTTGGTAATTTGTATAAAATGCAAATTTTAAGGAGGAGATTAAATGTCAAAATTAAAAGCAGTAATACTTGCTGCAGGAAAAGGAACAAGAATGAAATCAGAACTTCCAAAAGTTCTACATAAAATATATGATAGGTGCGCTATAGATTACGTATGTGATGCTTGTGAAGGCGCTGGTATTAAAGATATTAACATAGTTGTAGGCCATAAAGCCAACCAAGTCATTGAACACGTAAAAAATAGAAATAATGAAATAAAGTTTTGCTACCAGGAATCTCAACTTGGTACAGGTCATGCTGTTATGCAAGCAAAAGATAATATAGACGATGATGATTTAGTACTAGTTATAAACGGCGATCAACCACTTATATCTTCTAAAACCATTAAATCTATGATTTCTTTTTGTGAACAAGGAAATTATGGTGGTGTTGTACTTTCTGGAATTGTTGATCATCCAGGATCTCTTGGTCGTGTTATACGTGATGGTAAAGGAAACTTAAATAGAATTGTTGAAAGAAAAGATTGTAATGAAGACGAAGAAAGAGTTAAAGAAGTAAATATAGGTGTATACTGCTTTAATGGAAAACTATTAAAAGAATCATTTAGTAAACTAGATGATAATAACGCTCAAAATGAATATTATATTACAGATATACCTGTCCATATAAAAAATGCTGGATATAACTTTGGTGTTTGTACTATTGCTGATATGTCAGAATTTCAAGGAATAAATTCTCGTGAAGAGTTATCTCTTGCTACATGTACACTACTTAACAAAACAAGAAAACTTCATATGTCAAATGGTGTTACATTAATTGATCCATCTAGTACATATATAAGTATAGATGCAAAAATAGGTAGAGATACAATTATATATCCAGGAACTAATATACAAGGTGAAACAGTAATTGGTGAGAACTGTGTAATCGGGCCAAATTCACATATAATATCATCAAAAATCGGAAATAATGTATCTGTTGAAACAAGTAAAATTACAGAAAGTACAATTGCAGATAATTGTAAAATAGGACCTTTCGCACATATACGTCCTAAGTGTGATATTGCAAATAATTGTAAAGTAGGAAGCTTTGCTGAAACAAAAAATGTTACTGTAGGAGAAAATACAAAAATTCCTCATCTAATTTATACAGGAGATGCAACAATAGGTAAAAATGTTGAAATTGCTTGTGGCGTTATTACTGCCAATATGAATACAAAATGGGAAAAGAATAGAACAGAAATTAAAGATGGTGCCTTTGTAGGTTGTAATTCTACTCTAATTGCACCAGTTACAGTTGGTAAAGAAGCAGTTGTTGGTGCTGGATCTGTTATAACAAAAAATGTTCCAGATAAAGCTCTTGCTCTTGAAAGAGGAAATGAAATAGTAAAAGAAAACTATAAAAAATAGTATTTAATTGCAAAAAAGAATTATGAATCACGTCGATTTTTAATTCTTTTTGCTTTTTTTTAACTTTCTCTTGTATATTTTTATATTTTGATATACAATGATATATGATATATAATATTTTTTACGGAGGATAAAAATGATAAATTATTTAGATAAACTACAAGAAAAATGTAAAATTCCAGACAATTTTATGTCCATTGTATCTTCCCTATTTGATAGATTAATTGACTTTGGATATATAAATAGTTCTGGTGCAAAAAAACTTACAAAAAAGTTATATGACAACATTGACACATTAATACTTGGAAAAACAATAGGATTAGATTATAAATCAGGATACTATGATGCAGTTAAAAAAGAGTTATACATAAAGGATATACAAAATATTGAATCAATATATCTTCGTATTATTTATGTAATAACTACAACTGAAATTAGTGAAGGTGTATATGGCGTAGGTTATTCAACTTCTACCCTTTCACATTCTGATTATAAAATACAACATAAAAACTTTGGAATAAACAGAGCTGTTGTCTCTAATCTTGTTTGTCGACTTTTATACACAATTCCAGAAACTTTAAGCATAGTTCCAACATATCGAACTTTTAATAGTGATTTTTTAGGAAATGAAGTAAAAAGTGATAACGATATATATTTTTTAGAGGGAAAAATACTAAGTCAAATATGCTATTCATTAAATCTTAATGAAGAAGATCTATATAACAACTTATTCTCTCATTCTCCAAATAAATATTTATCTAGATTTTTCTCTAAAAGCAAGATCAAAAATTTAGATGAAGTATTAAAAGATTTAGACAATGTAAGTAGGGCTTATTCAAACTACAATAAGCTATGTTTTTTAAATAGTAAATTAAATACCAATTATATTAATATTAAGAAAAATATTTTAAATGAAGGAGCAAATGATTTAAAAAAAGAAAATCAAAAAATTAAACTTGCTATTGAAAGTGCTCTTATCAAACTTTCGCCAGAAGAACTTGATGATGATGAAAATTCAGCAATAGAAGTTAGCCTTTCTGGTAAAATAAATGAATTGGAAGAAACTATTTTAAAAATTATTTCCTCTATACAAAATAAATTAGTTGATATTTTAATTAATGAAAAAGATAATTATTCAATAATTTCTTATTCAATAAAGCTTAAAACTTTGGATAAAATACTTATTGTTCCAAACAAAAAACTAAAGACTACTTTATTTGAAACCATAAGTATAGAGCTTTTAAGTAATGGCGAAAACAACGCTTCAAATTTAATTGAAAAAATTAAATATAGTATTGTAAATGAAATAATTTCTAGCGATAAATATATAAAAATATATAAAAATATGTACTTTAAAAAACTTGATGGCCTAGGTCTTGATAGCAAAACAAGCATTGTTGCCTTAAATGTGGATAATGAATTTATGCAATTAGTAGAGATTACTTCTCTTAACAAGGTAACTAAAAATTTAGCAAATAATACAAGAAAGTTACAACTTGATAGTCTTGGTTACCTACTTAATAATCCATCAGCTGTTTCTTCTAATATTGCGACTATTGAAAAAATTATAACATGCATAAGAAACCACAATAGTAATTTTAATAATGTAAAAATTGAAGATATTTATATGACAAGCTATAAAGATTTTAAAATAATAGTTATTAGACAAAACGGTAACTTTAGTGTTTTGAAACTTTCTAATAAAGATGGTGAATTATCTACTAAATCGGTTAAACTTTCAGATAATTTTTCTATTTTCAGTTTTTCTAATTCAAAATCAAATTTACCTACTGTGTATAAAGAAAAGAAAACTGGACCATTCAAAAAAATTCTTGCTATATTTGGAATTATATAAAAAAGAAATCAACCTTATTACATTCTAATGTAAGGTTGATTTTTTTATTTTTATTTTTATTTTTATTTCTACTTTACTTATATACAATAATATTATTTATTAAAAACATTATAACCAAGATTAATATAAATAAATACCAGTATTTATTTAATATTCTATTCATAAAAGTCAAGTATTTATTACTATTTTTAAATATATCAATTAAAATGAATACGCATGATAATAATATAAATATAAACATGAATACAGAAAAAATATTATATTCAAGTGCTCCTATCAAATTTAGTTTAAATATCTCCCCTATAGCTCTTGTCATACCACATCCTGGACAAGAAATACCAAGTATGCTCTTAAACATACACGGTATTTCTATTTTTAACACAAATAATACTATAAACATAAATGTAACAATTAATAAAATTACAGTATTTATAATTCTATTTTTATTATTCTTTAAGATCGTTTCCATAAGCATCTTTTGAAGTCTCACCAGCAAGTAGTAAAATTCCTTCTATTAGTCCCCATATAGCTGATACAGGTGAAAGAATTCCACAACTAAGTATAGTTATTAACAATTGCGCTACAGCTTTACCTGTAAATCCAAGGTAAAAATTATGAACACCAAATGATCCTAAAAATATACCAAATAATCCAGCTGCAACTTTAGACTTTTGATTAACACTATTATTTGTAGTGTTATTTACTGTAGTATTAGCAGTATTGTTTGAACTATTAACAGTATTATCTTTAATAGGTGATGTACTTTCAGTTACAACGCTTTCCTTAACTGGTTGTTCATTTACAACATTTGTTTGTCTTGAAGCACATTCATCACATACTTCTTTTCCATTTTCAATTTCTTTTCCACAATATTTGCAAAACATACTTTTCCCTCCTAATTATTATAATTAAATTATAACACCTATATTTAATATTTACAAGATAAATTCAAAAATTATTACTATTTTTACTACATATCTTATTTTTTTATAACGCTTACAGCTATTCCATCACCTATATTCATTACTGTAGATTTTAATCTTTTATCGCTATTTATAATTTCTAAGTAACTTCTAAGTCTATTTACCGCCGTCCTATGTTTATGTTCGTTATAATCAGATAGCACTCTTCCTTTAAATAAAACATTATCTGCAATAATAACTGCACCATCTTTTGCAAGTCTAATGCCATTTTCTAAGAATTTTAAATATTGACCCTTAGCTGCATCTATAAAAACTACGTCATATGAATTATCTTCATTTAAATTTGGTAAATATTCTGTAGCATCTGCATGAACAACATCTATGAATTTTGAATAACCAATACTATTTATATTTTTTATTGCTTCTTCATATCGTTTGTCATTTCTTTCAATAGTTTTTACATAAACATCTTCCTCTAATTCATTTACAAAATTTATTGCTGAATATCCAACAGCTGTTCCTATTTCTAATATTTTTTTAGGCCTTTTTATTCTTAATATTAATTTTATAAAATCTAGAGATATATCCTGAAGTATAGGAACTTTGTTTTTAATAGCCTCTTCTTTTATACTAGTTATTATTTCATCTTTATCCATCAATTTGAAATCTCCTTTAGTAAATTATCAACTTTTTTACCATTATATACAACATCATATAGTAAATTAATTGATCGTACTTCTACTTTTTTTTGCTTTAATATGTCATATATAGCGTCTAATGTATATAATCCTTCTACAGTCTTTACATTCATATTATTAAGGGCTTCATCTTTACTCATACCCTTTCCTATAAGTTTTCCAAAGGAATAATTTCTACTTTTTGGGCTTAAACATGTAAGGAGTAAATCACCTATTCCTGCATATGAATAAACAGTTGCTTCATTTCCCCCTAAAACTCCCATAACAAGTCTAAAATCATTTAATATGGTTGTAAATAAAGCTGCTCTAGTAGAGTCAGTATCTTCCTCACCATTTAACATCGCACAAATAATAGCAAATACATTTTTTATAGCTGAACAAATCTGTGTTCCTATTATATCAGAAGTTTTTGTAAGATTTAATCTTTCAGTTGATATTACACTTTCAATCATATCTTTACATTTATCATTTTCTGATGCAATGACCATTCCAATATTTGCACCATTTGCGACTTCAATAGCAAATGAGGGGCCTGCAAACACACATATATTTTCTGCATCTATACATTCATTTAAAACATCAGTCATAAATAAATTGGTATCTCTTTCAATTCCCTTAGTTACTATACAAATTGTTTGATCTAAAGTTATATAATCTTTTAATTTATTTGCTACTTTTCTTACTGCAACTGCAGGTACAGCTATAAATATAACAGAAGAAGCTTTTACACATTTTTCTAAATCAGTTGTTAATTCAACTTTTTTATCTATTTTAACATTAGGGAGAACGACCGTGTTCTCCCTCTTTAGTTCAACTGCTTTTAACTCATCTTCAAAATTAGTCCACATTGACACTTCAACATCTTTTTTTAAAATCTTAGTCAGTGCAATACCGAATGCACCCATCCCAAGTATTGAAACTTTCATATATCCCCCTTCATTTGTTTTATTCGTCTTTCTTTAAATCTTCTTCCTTAATACGAATATGTACATCATCAAGTTGAGATTTATTAACCACACTTGGTGCGCGCATAAGTAGATCTCTTGCTTTTGAGTTTTTAGGAAATGCTATAACTTCACGAATATTTGATTCTTCTAAAAGAAGCATTATCATTCTATCAATTCCTGGGGCTGCTCCAGCATGTGGAGGTGCTCCATATGAGAATGCATTGAATAATGAGCCAAATCTTTTCTTTACATCTTCCTCTGTATAACCTGCTATTTCAAAAGCTTTTACCATTACTTCTGTATCATGATTTCTAACGGCTCCTGATGCAAGTTCATATCCATTACCTACTAAATCAAATTGATATGCAATTACATCTAGTGGATCTTTATTTAATAAACTGTCAAGACCACCTACAGGCATAGAAAATGGATTATGTGAAAATTCAATTTTTCCATCATCATCTAATTCATACATAGGAAAATCAACTATAAAGCAAAATCTATATGCATCCTTTTCAATCAAATCAAGTCTTTTTCCAAGTTCTATTCTAATATCTCCTGCATCTTTACATGCTTTTTTATATTCATCTGCAACAAAGAATAAAGCATCTTCTTCTTTTAAGTCACATATTTCTTTTATTTTCTCTAATACATCTCCTGTAACAAATCTTGCTATTGAGCCACTCATTTCAAAGCCTACATTTGCTTTTACCCATGCAAGACCTTTTAGTCCTAATTCATTTATAGCAAAATCTCCCATTTGATCAAAGAATTTTCTTGGTAAATCTTTTGCATTTATTTTTATAGCTTTTACTGTCTTACCTTTAAATACCTTAAAATCAGAATCTACAAATGCATCTGTTACATCATCAATTACAAGCGGATTTCTAAGGTCTGGTTTATCTGTACCATATTTATCCATTGCAACTTTAAATGGTATTCTTTCAAATGGAGCATCTGATATCTTTTTACCTTCAGTAAATTCTTTGAAAGTTGATGTTGCAACCTCTTCTAAAACATTTAGAACATCTTCTTGAGTTGCAAACTCCATTTCAAAATCAAGTTGATAGAATTCACCTGGAGATCTATCTGCTCTTGGATCCTCATCTCTAAAACAAGGTGCTATTTGATAATATTTATCGAATCCAGATATCATCAAAAGTTGCTTAAATTGTTGAGGAGCTTGTGGAAGTGCATAAAACTCTCCCGGATGTAATCTACTTGGCACTAAGAAATCTCTAGCTCCTTCTGGAGAAGAATTTGCAAGAATAGGTGTCTGAACTTCTGTAAAATTCATACTATCCATTTTATCTCTTAAAAACTTAAGTACCTTTGATCTAAATACGATCTTTTTATGTATTTCTTCATTTCTTAAATCTAAAAATCTATATTCAAGTCTTAAATCTTCTCTTACATTTTCACTTTCTTCTACTTTGAAAGGAAGCACATTTTTAGCCTTTCCAAGTACAGTTAAACTATTTACTCTTACTTCTATCTCTCCTGTTTTAATAGCAGGATTTACATTTTGGGCGTCTCTTTTTAAAACTTCACCCTCAACGCATATTGTTGATTCAACTGTTACTTTAGATACCTTATCAATCATATCTTCTGTATTTATTAAAAGTTGAGTTACACCATAATGATCTCTTAAGTCAACAAATATAACTCCTCCAAGATCTCTTATTGTTTTTACAAAACCTGAAAGTTTAACTTTTTTTCCAACATCTTCTAAACCTAATTCATTACACTTATGTGTTCTATATTCATGCATTTTCTATCTTCTCCTTTATTACATCTATATCTAATTTAATATTTTCTTGATCTCCAGTACTCATATTCTTAAATACACACTCGTTATTTTTTAACTCATTTTCTCCAAGTATGATAACAAAACTTGCTTCTATTTTATTTGCATATTTAAACTGTGCATTAAAACTTTTATTTGAAATATTTGTTTCAACCACATATCCGATACTTCTTAATTTATCTACATATTTTGCTATGCTAAAATATGTATTATCATCAGTTAAAAAGTATACATCTACTTTATTTTTTATACTCTTATCAAGTCCATATTCTTTTAAAAGAATTATAAGTCTATCAATTCCCATTCCAAATCCTACTGCAGGAGTATTTGCACCACCAATAATTGATACTAAAGAGTCATATCTACCCCCTCCACCTACAGCAAGGTCTAAATCTTTTGATACATATTCATATACAGTCTTGTTATAATAATCAAGTCCCCTAACAATTCCTGTATCAACCCTATACGGAATATCTAAATTATCTAATGCATTTTTTACATTTTCAAAGTCTTTACTACATTCTTCACATAGGAAGTCTGTTATAACTGGTGCATCTTTTAATATCTTAGCGCACTTTTCTTCTTTACAATCAAGCATTCTTAGAGGATTTTTTTCATATCTTATTTTACAAGTACCACACATATTATCTAAGTTTGGTTTTATATATTCCTTTAATTTTTGTATGTATTTACTTCTACATTCCTTACATCCTATTGAATTTATTGTAAGCTCTATTTTATCTGCAAGATTTAATCTTTTTAAAAGTTCATAAGATACTTTTATCGTTTCAATATCTGCAAGATATGAGCTACTACCAAACATCTCAACACCGAACTGAGAAAATTCCCTATATCTTCCCTTTTGCATTTTTTCATATCTATACATTTTACCTGTATACCACAATTTTACAGGTGAAGTCATTTTAGAAGAAAGTCCATTTTCAATATATGCACGAACAACACCAGCTGTAAGTTCTGGTCTTAAAGTAATACTTCTGTTACCTTTATCTAAAAAAGTATACATTTCTTTTGTAACAATGTCCGTCTCATCACCAACTCCACGAGCATAAAGTTCTGTGGCTTCAAATACAGGTGTCCTTATTTCTTGTATATTATGTACTCTACATATCTCTTTTATTTCATTTTCAATATATTGCCATAAAATCGACTCATCTGGTAATATATCTTTACAACCTTTTTGTCTAGTGATATTCATTAAATTACCTCACTTATTTCTCATATGCTAAATTATACCACAACAACGTACGTTATGCAAGAAATGGTATGCCAAAACGGTAGGATTTTTACAAAAAAATACCAACTACCTTTTAGGTAATTGGTATTTAATTAATTTAACATTTGCAATCATATGATCCACAAGCTGTACCTTCATGTGTTTTTGCTTCATTTCCATCTGTACATGTGCAAACTTTTATTGTTTCAAGTTCACATATACAATCTGGGTTACAATTATGAGCACAGTCCATAACATCACATTTTATTTTTTGATTGCTAAATTTTTTTGTTTTTGGATTTTCTTTCATTTTTATCACCCATTAATATTTTTTGTAAAAATATATAAAATATTATGGTTATTTTTGTAAATTTTTAAAATTAATAAATCAAAAACTAAATATTAATAATTTTCAGCCTTAATTTCAAAATATGATTTTGGATGAGCACATACAGGACATACTGCAGGTGCAGATACAGCAATATGAATATGTCCGCAATTTCTACATTTCCACATTTTTACTTCTCCACATTCAAAAACTTTGCCTTCTTCTACATTTGCAAGTAGTTTTTTGTATCTTTCTTCGTGTTCTTTTTCTATTTTTCCTACTTCTTCAAATAAAAATGCTATATGATCAAAACCTTCTTCTTTTGCTGTTTTTGCAAATGAGTCGTACATATCAGTCCATTCATAATTTTCACCATTTGCAGCATCTTTTAAATTTTCAACTGTTGATGGAATATCATTCTCATGTAATAATTTAAACCAAATTTTTGCATGTTCCTTTTCGTTTCCAGCTGTTTCTTCAAATATTGCAGCTATTTGTTCATATCCTTCTTTTTTTGCTTTTGAAGCATAATATGTATATTTATTTCTAGCTTGAGATTCACCTGCAAATGCGGCCATTAAATTTGCCTCTGTTTTAGTTCCTTTTAAATTCATAATAAAATCCTCTCCTTTTATTTATCACAATTTGGGCATATAACATTAAAAATAATATCATGAGATACAACGTTTATATTAGTTTCATTTTTAACATGTTCATCAATGCTTAGATCAATATTTTCTTTTAAAAAAATATCAATTACATTATTACATTTAATGCATTTTCCATGATAATGTAAAGATACATCACCATCAAATCGATCTTTTTCGTTTGCCATTTTTATTCTTTTAATAACACCTTGAAATGCTAATTTATCCAAATTTCTATATACTGTTCCGAGACTTATTTTTTTATCTTTCTTTCTTACTTCTTCATATATAGTCTCTGCTGTTGGATGTGTTTTAACAGATCTTAAATATTCTAAAATAATCTCACGTTGTTTTGAATATTTCATGCTATACCCTCCAAAATAGTAATTATTACTATTTTAATATATAATATCTTAAATGATGGAATATGTCAAGAGTAAATAATAAATTTAGAAAATAATTTTTAAAGGAATATCGCCAAAATGCAAACTACATCTTGGCGAATATTTAATATATATTTTAAAATTTAAAAAATTCGTGTATACTTTTAGTTTATTTTACAACACTTTTTCTACTAATTAAAGGCAATGTAGTTATTCCAATTAACCCAAAAATTGTTGCAAATATAAGAACACTATCTCCTGTTTTTGGATTATTTATTTTCTCATTTATTTGTTCAGTTTTGTTTTCTGTTGTTTGTGGTTCTTTTTCTGTTCCTTGTGCTGGCTCTGTTGGTGTAACTGGCTCTTGTGATGGATTTTTCGGTTCACTTGGTATTATTGGGTTTTTTTGTGAATTTTCTGTTGGTGTCATTATTAAACTTGTGTCAACCCACATTGTTGCATATTCACCTTCATTATATTGTAATAGTGGGTCGTAGTCAGTAGTATCATAATCGTAATACTTACCATTTATTTTTAGTTTTGTATCAGTTGTAAAACAATATCCTTCTGCTGCTTTAAAATATATTCCATAAGTATAAGACTTACCACTTTCAAACTCAGTAAATAAATCATCAGGATTGTTGATATTCCAAAAATCAGCAGCATAATAGTATTTTTTACCTCCATCAGTACTCCAATATTCAGATTGATAAATATATGGAACATTATTAGGTGTTGTTCCTGTGAATACAGGCTTATCGCCTACATTAAAACTAATTGCTGCATTATTTATTTCAACTTCACTAATATGTTTGTATGTAATAGTTTCAGGTTTTATAGTTTTTACAGCGACTACAAAAAGTCTTGTTCCAGAATTCGTTACATTTTTATTATCTACATATGCCCCATTTATCTTTACTTTTTTACCAACTGCAAATGTATTATCATCTTCTGTTTTTAAAGATATACTATACATATAAGTTTTTCCCTCTTCAAAAGTAGTTATTCTTTTGTCAGATGGGATCGCATCGTTCTTGCTCTTATCAGAGTACCAATATTTTACTGGAACTGATTCACCTTTTTCATTGGTCTCCATTTCTTCCCAATATTCATACTCTACACTATATAAACCGTACCAACCATCCATTGGAGTAGCATTTGCTTGGGGAGCATCACCTGGATTATAATCAAAAGTTACACCCTCAATATCCACATCGCCAAATTCTGTACTTGCAAATACTTTAATTGGCATAATAGCAAAACAAAGTAGTAACATAGTAGTAATAATTATTTTACTTTTTTTAAATTTCATTTTCTTTTCCTCCTAGTATTTTCCTATTACTTTTTGCACTACTAACCATTACTAATGTAATTATTCCTAATAGAGCAATTAAATACGATGCATAGTATGCTATAACATTATCACCTGTTTTTGGATTTACATTTAGATTATCTTTTTGAACATCATTATTTGTTAAATTGTTATTTTCTTATTCTTGATTTTTACTGCTTTCAGTATTTTGTGCTATTTCATTTTTTGTTTGTGCATATACACTTCCTGTACACAGTGAAAAAATTAAGCTAATCATTAATAAAAACATAAATACGGATTTTTTCTTTCTCATTACATTTACCTCATTTCTTAAATAAAATTATACTTTATTTTATCACAAAGGATTTAATTATTTATACTTTTTACCAAACATTCCATGCCATTTTGGCAATTTACAAACTTTGGAACAAAAATGAAGATATGACTACAAGACTTTCTATTTGTCTTATAATCATACCTTCAGTTATATTTTAATTTATTTAGATATATGTTAATTACACTAAAATTTTTCTACTCCCTCAGGAATTTCTAAACTATTTAAACTGGAGCAATTTTCAAAAGCATTTAAAGATATTTTTTTTAAATTTATCGGTAAATTTATTTTTTTTAGATTTGTACAGTCTGCAAAAGTATATATTTGTATGGTAGATATATTATCTGAAAGTCTTATTTCTTTTAAATTTGTACATCCGCAGAAAGCTCCTTCTTCCAAGACTATATACACTATCTGGAATATACACTATCTCCAAACTACTACAATCTTGAAAAGCACTATCTTCTATTACTTTGAGTCCTTTAGGAAAATTTATACTTTTCAAAGTAGAACAATGCTCAAATGCGCCATATTCAATACTAGTTATATTATCTAAAAGAATTACTTTTACTATATTATCGCAATTTGAAAATGCAAACCTATCTATTCTTTTACATTTTTCTGGAATTTTTAATGCTCCCTTATTTGTACTCAAGTATTCATTAAATTCCTTCTCGTTATATCCTATTATTTTTGTATCATCATTTTCATCCCATTTAAATATTCCTTCATCTGCTTCTTTTATATCATTTCCATATGGCTTTATTCCTAAATCATCTAACCACTTCTTCTCATTTTCTGTTACTTCTTTTGGAAAATACACTATTTCATTATTCTCTATTCCTAATTTTTTATCATATTTTTCGCTATAACTTGCTATATATTTTTTCATTTCATCATAATATGCCGGAATATTTTTTGTATTAATCTTGATATCTCTCATTCCCTGTAACTTTGTATATTCATTTGATATATACATACTTAATTCGTCTTGAAAATTTCTTACATCCTGTTTAAATGTAGCTTCTTTTGCACTGTTTACTGGATTATTTTTTGTTAGTGCAACTATTACTGTTGCAGCTAAAATTATCACAACTATTATTGTTATTATTAACACTATCAATGATATTCCCTTTTTATTTTTCATAATACACCCTTCTACATTCATACTAATCTCCTGTGTAGCCCCATTCTACATTTGCATTACAATACTTATTCCAATCATCATCCCATCCATCTGGCTTTGATGATGCTCTACACTTGATAGACTCTAGTTTGTTACATCCATAAAAAGCCCAATATTTTATACTTATTACACTTTCAGGAATTATTACTGTTCCTGAAGCATTGAAACAATTAAAAGCTTGATTTTCAATAACTTTTAAATTATTATTTAAAACAATTTTATTTATTCCTGAACATCCTTCAAATGCTCTTTCTTTTATTGTTTCTAAATTTTCTCCTAAAGTCAAAGTTCCTGTAATACCTTTACACCCATCAAATGCCAAACTGTCTATAACCTTTAAGCTATCAGGTAAAGTTAAATTATTTATTGTTAGTCCTTTTGGAGCAATTATAAGCTCAGTTTTATCCTTGTTATACAATATCCCGTCTTGTGAACTATAATTTAAATTATTACTGTTAACATTTATTTTTGTTACATATTCAGCATTAAAAAACGAGCTACTTTTAATTCTTGTAACACTTGATGGAATATTTACTTCACCAGATATTCCGCACTGCGAAAAGCTCTGCGATCCTATACTTATTAATCCTTCAGGAAGATATATCTTACCTTTAACATTTGTACTTCCATAAAAAGAGTAATCTCCAATTTCTTTTACACTATTTGGTATATACAAATCATTTACTTCACAAGCACTTGGTGCAAGAATTAATTTAGTTTTATCTTTATTATATAAAATTCCATCTTTTGAACTAAAATAATTATTACCACTTTTTACTTCAAATTCTTTTAAATTAGAGCAACGATCAAAAGTGGAATAGCTAATACTAGATATTCCGCTTATAGTTTTTAAACTATTTCCAATTATAACCTTTGAAATATTTGTACAATTTGAAAAGCTACTATTTTCAATTGATTCAACACTATCAGGAATAACTAACTCTCCAGTAATATTTGCTGAAGAAAAGGCGTCGATGTCTACTTTTTTAAGTGTATTAGGTAATTTTACTTCTGAAAGTGAAGTACAATGTTCAAAAGCTCTCGCTCCAATACTTTCAAGGCCATCTAATAGTATAACTTTTTTTAAATTTTTACATAGATAGAAGGCATTTTTTCCTATAGTTTTTACAGTACTTGGTACGTTGCATTCTTCTATTTTTCCTGGAGCAGCTATTAATGTCGTTTTTTCTTTGTTATATAACACTCCATCTTGTGAACTATAACACTCATTTTCACTATCCACCTCAATACTAACTAAATTACTACATCCATTAAAAACCCATTCATCTGATATATACCTTACACTCTTTGATATATATACACTTTTTAAATTTGCACAACCTCTAAAGCTTTTAGAACTTATGTTCAACAAGCCATCCTGCGTTATAACATTCTCTATATAGCTAACATTCTCAAAACTTATATATGAAATTCCCGTACATCTTTTAGGTATTTTTAATACTCCATTAGTTGTAGATAAAAATTCTTTTAGCTTTTCATCATAATATCCAGTTATTGCATTTCCATTCCATATAAAACAATCTTCTCCTGCTTCAGGTATATACACGCTATATGGCTTTATTCCCAAATCATCTAACCACTTTTTCTCATCTTTTGTTACTTTATCTGGAAAATATACAAGTTCATCATCTTCTATCCCAAGCTTATCTGAATACTTCTTCTTGTTATATCCTGAAATATATTTATCCATATCATCAAGATTGTCTATTACAGTTATTTTTTCTCTATTTCCATAATAATCTGTTACAAGTTGCTTACCTACATACATAGCTAAACTATCTTGAAAGTTTCGTATGTCACTTTTAAAAGCTGCTTCTTTTGCACTGTTTACTGGATTATTTTTTGATATTGTAAGTATCACTGCTGCAGCTAAAATTATTACAACTATTATCGTTATTATTAAAACTATAAGTGATATTCCTTTTTTATTTTTATTCTTATTTTTATTTTTTGTTTCCATTTTCATACCTCTTAATTACTTTCTATTATATATAAAAAGAAAAAATTATACAATAATTTTGAATACAAAACTTTAATAAAATACATAATATAAATATATTATTTTTAGAGGTGATTTTTTGAAGAAAAAAACGGTAATAATTACAGGTGCAGGATCTGGCCTTGGAAGAGAGGCTGCTATAGAACTTGCAAAAAGAGGCCATAGTGTAATTGCAACAACAATGTATGAAAAGCAAGCACAAGAAATTAATACTCTTGCAAATGACAGAAGAATTGATTTAAAATCTTTCAAACTTGATATTAATTTAGAAAATGACAGAAACAAGTTAAAAGAGTTAGATTTTGATGTTTTAATAAACAATGCAGCAATTGGAGATTCAGGTTCAATTGCAGATATCTCAGTAGATAGAATTGAAAATGTATTTGAGACAAATGTTTTTTCAAATATAAAAATAACACAAGTAGCATTAAAAAACATGATTGAAAATAAAAGAGGTAGAGTTATTTTTCTATCTTCGCTTGCTGGTAGAATTTCAATTCCATTCTTAGGTCCATACTGCGCCTCAAAATTTGCAATTGAAGGATTTGCATCATCACTTAGAAAAGAAATGAAAAAACTAGATGATGTAAACATTCAAATTGGCATAATAGAGCCAGGGGCTTATGCCACTGGCTTTAATAAGGAGAATAATGAGAAAAAATATGAATGGATGTATAAAGATTCATATTTTAAATATAAATGGAAAGATATAAAGGAAAAAGAAACAAAGTATTGGAATTTTATAGAAAAGAAAAATTTCAATTCTATAATAAAGCAATACATACATTCAGTTGAGGATAGAAAATTAAAATTTAGATATACAGCTCCAAGAACTCAATCTTTTATAATTCAATTACAAAGAATATTTGGGCTTTAACTATGTATGAAAAGCTATTTCTAGCTTTTCTTTTTTTAGCAATTATAACTTCCTTTATTTTCTTCAAAACAACAGCAGCAACATTTTGGCTCTGGTCTAGGGCAACATATCTCTTTACTTTGACAGCAGCATCCACATTGGTTTTTTTGAACATTGCATTGACATTCACAACTATTCCAATTGTTTTGATAGTATCCACATCCTGTATTTTTATTGCAATTACACATTAACTTTATTTCCCTCCTTTTATATATTAGTGTATATTTCAACACTAATATATAATATGAATATTAAAAAAAATTGATACAAAAAAGACTAGGAATTAACCTAGCCTTAAAACAAGTTTTATATATATGAAAAAGTTTTTTTCTTGTTTACCGTTCATTTTATTCTAATTTTGTATAGGAATCGTCTTTATATTTTTTATTATGGAAAGTTAAAAATTAAATTTTAACTCTAAATTTATCTTACATATACCACCTTCTTTCAATAATTTATTTTCTATATGTTAAAATCCTACAAGGATTTATCTTCTTTATTTACAAATAATCGTTATCATATATCACCTCCTAAAAATCGCATCTTGAGTTAATAACGTCTATTGCTATCACCTCCTTAGATTCTTATTTTAATATATTTAATAACATTAATAGTTAATTATTATCTGCATTCACAGAATATTCTTTCTATCTATATCACCCCTCTCAATAAATTTATTAATTCTATATATTTACAGGCTATACATAGCCAAATCAGTTTTCATATTTACTACATTATATTTTATAATACTAAGTATAGAACAATTTAATTTGTACTATTTTCATTTACAACTAAATTATACTTTATAATTGTGATAGTTTTATGATAATATAGTAAAATATATATGAATTAATAAATTGGCTAACTAATAATAGTATTAATAATATTTTTTCCTCCTTTGATAGTTATATTATAACTTAATTTTATGATAAAAATTTGTATAAAAATTGAAATATCTATGAAAAGATATATAAAACATTGTTAAAACAGTTTAATTATATTTACAAATTTTTTCTAGCGCACTATTAAATTATTTTTTTACTTTTTTCACCTTTTTTTATTGATAAATAAATAATCCTGAGGTATAATTAAATAAATAAGTTCGGAGGAAAACAAATGAGAAAATCAAAAGAAAAATATAGTCCAAAAAAAATAAAAAAAACTATAATAGTTTCTTCGATTGTTGGAATAAGTATTGCAGCAATACTTATTTCTTGTCTTGTATATGCTTATGTGTATGTTAAAAATATATGCAAAGATATTTTAAAAGACAAATCAACTCAAGAGCTATTAAATGGAAATATAATAAATAATATGCAGATATCAAGCTATATATATGATAAAGACGGTAATCAAATAGGATATCTATATGGAACAGAAAATAGAGTTGAAATAGATTATAAAGATCTACCTAAAAATTTAGTCAATGCAATTATTTCTATTGAAGATGAAAGATTTTTTGAGCATCATGGAGTTGATATAAAAAGAACATCAGCTGCAGTTCTAAATTATCTTTCAAATAAAAAAGATTCAAGCTTTGGTGGAAGTAGTATTACTCAACAATTAGTAAAAAATCTAACCGATGATGACGAAACAAGTGTAACAAGAAAAATTCGTGAGTGGTATCGTGCATTTCTTTTGGAAACTAAATACAATAAAGAAGATATTCTTAAAATATATACTAATACCATATATTTGGGTGAAAACGCTTATGGTGTACAAGTTGCATCTAAAGTATATTTTAATAAACCCGTAACTGATTTAAATTTAGCAGAATCTGCTATTTTAGCTGCAGCTATTCAGTCTCCTGAAGCTACAAACCCTTATACCAGCGAAAAATCAAAAGAAAGACTTTTAAATAGACAAAAAGTGGTTTTAAATAAAATGTTAGAACTTGGAAAAATAACAACCGAAGAATATAATGAAGCACTAAACACGCAAGTAACATTTAAAAAAAGCTCTGATATCAATCAAACTCAAACATATTTTGTTGACGCTGCAATTGAAGATGTTGCAAAAAATATTGCAAAAAAACAAAACATAACTTTTGAACAAGCAAAAAAAGATATTTACACTAAAGGTTATAAAATATATTCTACATTAGATCCAAATATACAGCAGGTTATTGATAATACATATTCTAATACATCTATTTTCTATACTGATTCTAACGGTGGATTTATGCAATCAGCAATGGTTGTCTTAGACCATAAAAATGGTAATGTTTTAGGCTTAATTGGAGGTGCAGGTAAAAAAGAAGGAAATTTTGTTTTAAACCGTGCAACTCAAAGTTACAGACAGCCTGGTTCATGTATGAAACCTTTAGGAGCTTATGGTCCAGCCTTTGAATTAGGTACCCTTACTCCTGATTCATATGTTGAAGACTTACCTTTAAATATAAACGGATGGACACCAAAAAATTATTATAATTATTTTAATGGATATGTTACTGTAAGACAAGCTATAGCAAAATCAATGAATCTTCCTGCAGTAAGAACTGTACAAAGTATGGACTTAAATTTTGCTTACAACTTTGCAAAAGAACTTGGGCTTAAGAGTTTATTACCTACAGATAAGGCAATCGCCCCACTATCTCTTGGTGGACTTACAAAAGGTGTAAAACCTATTGAAATGGCAAATGCGTATGCAACAATAGCAAATAACGGTATATATAACGAACCAAAATTTTATACAAGAGTGGTAGACAAAGACGGAAATTTAATTTTAGAAGCAGATTATACAACAAAGAAGGTCATGAATGAAAATACGGCAAATATGTTAAAATCATGTTTACAAGATGTTGTAAAATATGGTACAGCTTACGGATATGTTAATCTAGGAAACAATTTCGTTGCTGGTAAAACTGGTAATACAGACGGTGATGTAGATCAATGGTTCTGTGGTTTTTCAGATAATTATACTATTGCTTGTTGGAATGGATATGATGAACCAAAAGCAATAAATAGACCTTATCCATATGCTAGTGTAAGTTTATTTAATACAGTTATAAACGGAATCACTCATTAAAAATATATAAAAATTAAAGCAACTAGATTTTCTCTAGTTGCTTTAATTTTATTTATTATTTATTATCCTGCTTATTATTTATTCTTTCTGATTTAGCTATTTTAGCAATTTCTTTTTTAGGTTTATTTACTCTGTCTAATTCAAACCAAAAACAAGCTCCTTTAGTATATTCACTCTCAACTCCATAATCAGCTTTATGAATATCTAGTATATTTTTTACTATTGAAAGTCCAAGTCCACTTCCAGAATCAGGTCTTCTAAAAGATTCAGTAGATTTATAATATCTACTCCAAATATGTGGTAAATCTTCTTTCTTTATGCCAATTCCATTATCTATTACAGATATTTTCACTTTCTTTGGTGATAAATCTATTTTTACCTTTATTTCTTTACTATTACCACTATGATTTATTGCGTTAGAAATCAAGTTATATAGTACCTGTTGTATTTTAGACTTATCCACCCTCACATATGCTTCTTTTGGAATATCAGTAACTAGGTTAAAATCTGACAAATTGTTTGCCATTTTAAATCTTTCTACTATATTTTTTACAAGTTCACAAATATCGACTGTTTCCTTATTTAAAACTAAAAGCCCAGACTCAATTTTAGATATATCCATCATATCATTTACAAGGGTTGTTAATCTATCTGTTTCATCAATAATTACCTTTAAATGTTCCTCTCTTTTTTCTTTATTATCACCCGATAAATCCCTAATCATTTCAGAATATGCCTTTATCATTGTAAGAGGTGTTCTTAGATCGTGTGAAACATTTGCAATTAATTCTTTTTTTATTTTATCAGTTTTTGCCAGTTCCTTAGTTGTAAAATTAAGAGTATCAACTAGATCATCCAATTCTTTATATCCTGCCTTTTCAAATGTAACATTGTAATTTCCTCTAGCTAGTTTTTTTGTTTCTTCATTTATATTTTTTATTGGTCTAGACAATCTTCTAGAAATAAATACAGAAATTATAGATGCAATCAAAAGTGCTATAAATGTTATATACAAAAGTTGACTTTGAAGAACTGTTGTAGTTGCATCAATAGGATCTATAGAAGATACTATAACAAGATAATTTCCAGAATCTCGCATGAACATTCCATATACATATAATTCACTTTTAAATTTATCAATTTTCAAAGTATAATTTACTCTTTTAGTTGGGCTTGATTGTATTTTTTCAACAAACTCACTAGTATCAATAGTAACAGGTCTTGTTGGCATTTGCGTTACATTTCCCTGTCCTGATGAATTATTAGATGAGTAAATCATATTAGAATTTTTATCAAATATAAAAATAGAAGCGGCATTTTTGTATGCAATATTATCTATATAATCTTCATAAGCATCAGAATTGTTATACTCAATTTCAATATTTTCAGCTATTTTGTGTACCTCACTTTTTTTCATTGAGCTATAATAACTTTGAATAAAAATTACTTGCATAAACCATAAAATAATAAATAGAGCTATTGCAAATATAAAAAAATAAAGCCATATTTTAAAGGTAAGTGTATTTTTATTTGCATTTATAAATTCACTTAAATTATTTTTACTCTTCAAACTTATACCCCATCCCTCTAATTGTAGTTATCTTATCTCTATATTTTCCGATACTATTTCTTAGCATTTTTACATGAGTATCAACAGTTCTATCTTCACCAAAGAAATCATATCCCCAAACTTCATTTAATATTTTTTCTCTTGATAATGCAATATTTTTATTCTTAATTAAATATACAAGTAAGTCGTATTCTTTTGGTGTTAGTTCCTTTTTCTCTCCATCTACTACAACAACTCTTCCTAGCATATCAATTTCTAAGCCTTCAAATACATATTTATCTTCTTTTTTTGCTTTACTATTATTTTTTACTCTTGATGTTATTGCAGCTACTCTTGCCATTACTTCTTTTGGACTGAATGGTTTTACAACATAGTCATCTATTCCAATTTCAAATCCAAATAATTTATCATACTCTTCTCCTCTTGCAGAAAGCATAAGTACAGGTATATTTTTAGTTTTTCTTATCTCCTTTATTGCAGAAAATCCGTCAAGCTTTGGCATCATTACATCCATTATAATTATATCAAAATCTTTCTCTTTACATATTTCTACTGCTTGCATTCCGTTACCTGCTTCTTCTACCTCATAACCTTCAAATTTTGCATACTCTTTTATTACATTACGAATATTTACCTCATCATCAACAACTAAAATTTTCAAATTATCCCCTCGCTTTAACATACACATATATTATATATCCTTTTTGTGATAGTTTTATGAACTTTATGTAAAACATGCAATTTTACGCTTATTATATCATATTATAATAAAAATATATAGATAAAATTAATATTCTGTATAAAAATAAAGCATTAAACAATAGTTCAATGCTTTATTTTGAGTTACAACTTAACGTTTAAAACATCCATTTCCAATAAATTCTTTAAGAATAGAATCGTTAGGAATATGTGTTGTTTCTATCGGTAAAAAGTTATTTAAAAGTTTATACAGCCTCCTTGCATCTGAATAATACATACTGTTTTCTGGAATTTTTAAAAGCAATTTTTCTGCAAATGGTTTTAAAACTCCAAGTTCATATACAAGATTTGTATTAAATATTGCATCGGCAAGGTTAACATATGGAAAAATGTTTTTTCTTTCGCCATCTAAAACTTTTTTCCAATTACTTAAGGTATCCTCTGGACTCACACCCCTTGTATCTGAATCTCTGACAATTCTACGGATAAGTCTTGTATCATTTGAAGATACTTTAGTAAAATGATCAAGTCCCAATGTTACCAAAGGTGCGAGATATATTTTAAATGACTTTGCATTTATTAGTTTATGAACTTTTGGATTTAAAGCATGAATGCCTTCAATAATCAAAATATCATTTTTTGACATATACAAAACATTGTTATTGTTAAATTCCTTTTTAGAGCACTTAAAATTATACTCTGGAACACGCACGCTGTTACCATTAAGTAAACTATTCATTTGAATACTAAACAACTTAAGGTCAAGATTGTTTATTGATTCATAATCCTTTTTGCCATCAACAACAGGAATTTTTTCCAAATCATGAAAATAATTATCCATAGATATATGTATAGCTCTTTTACCGACTATCTTAAGTCCATCTTCAAGCTTTTGAGAAAATGTTGTTTTTCCAGATGATGATGGGCCAGCAATAAATATCGCTCTTATATCCTTATCAGAATTTATTTTCTTCAAGATTTCCAAAATTCTCTGAGAATGATTAAGTTCAGCATAACGTATATCATTCGAAATAGTATCTCCAAGCACATGCATATTTAAATCAGATACACTATTTATTTCAATATTTTTTTCAAATTCTTTGAATTTATTAAATTCATTGATAACATTATTTGATATTACTTCAGTATTAATTTTATCAATATTATCATCATCTGGCAAAAATAAAATAGCTCCATCCTTATATGGTTTTATTTCAAAGTTTGTTATATATCCTGTTGTGGGTGCAACAAGTCCATAGAGATAGTTATAATAATTGTCGCATTCATAAAAAGTATAATTATCCTTGGTCTTTATCCTGAAGTTATCGAGCTGATGTTCTGAACCCAAACTTTTATATACCTTCCTTGCCCCCTCATAAGAAAGTTTATGCTTCGTTATACGAATATTATACATAATAATATTCCACATTTTCTCTCTTATATCTTCAATAAGATCTTCGTCAACTTGCTGCTTAAACCGAATAAAATAATTATTTTGTATTTTATTGGTAAATTCAATTTTATTCATGTTAAGTGATAAATCATAACAAGCCTTTAAAAAAATAAGTTTTAGAGTACGGGCATAAATCCTCTTACCTTCATCAGAGTAAAATGTTATGGGTTCAACTACAGAATCTTCAACAAGTTTATAATATATTGAATGAATACTGTTGTTTACCTTTACAGCCAATATTCTATTATTATCATCACTTAAACAATCTTTTACCATTGTTTCCTCTTTGACAATTTTTGTTTTACCTTCAATTTCAATTTTTATCATGTTAGTTAACATAATATAATCCTCCTTTGTATAACAATATGATTAAATTTTAATGTATCTATTATTATATCAAAGTTATTCTTTATTTTCAAGTTTTATGACAACTTTTTACATTTTTTTAAATGGTATATCGTTATTCATTTCTTTTATAATCCATTTCATTATAACATTTACAACATATTCTATTTGCTCGCAACTTAAATTAGTACCTGCCTTTATTTTGTGCCACTTATATAAACATCCTCTACAACATGTGGCTGTGGCATGCTGCGCAATAAAAACAGGATGTCCTCTCATTGGTGTTTGTTTACCATCATTTAATATCTGTGATGGTGCCAAACGTTTTTTTATAAAATCATATGCATGTTCTCTTATTTTATCTAACCCCTTATTAGTGACATATTCTTTATCTTTTTTACTTAAATGAAAACTACTTCTAAATTTTGATCTAGACAATTTACAAAAAATATCTTCCATTATTCTCCCCTACTCTTAATTAAATTTGCAGATTTATTTTCACATCACTACAAATTACTTTAGTTATACTTTACTATATTATTTGTCATATTTATATATTTTTCTAAATAAATATTTTGTGAATTATTTTCTCTAATAGTTTTTGTAAATTTATTGATACACTTTTATCTATTTTTTCTTGCAATATTTCATTATTTGATATAATCCTAATTCCAATGCATGGAATATTAAATTTTTCACATACACAATAGCAACCAATACTTTCCATATCTTCACAATCACACTTAAACTTTTCTCTTATCCAAGATATTCTATCACATTCTCTATTAAATATATCTCCACTTCCTAAGGTACCAATACATACTTTATTTTCATAAACATTATTAAACTCATTTCTAAATATTTGTGTATAACTTTCCTCAGTAACTTTTGCATCAATTGCTCTTTTATTTAATTCCCAGCTAAGAGGATTTGAACCTTCACCTTCATATAACATTGGAGTTTTATACGCATTTATATTACAACATCTTTTTCCTATTACAATATCTCCAATATGTAAGTCATTAGAATAAGCTCCTGCTATTCCTTGATTTATAACAAAAGTAGGATTAAAAGACATAATACCTATAGTCGTTGCCATTGTCGAATTTACAACTCCAACCAAAGTTTTTGATATTACAACATTTACATCATTTATATTTCCTAAGTAAAATTCAAATCCAGATATTTCTTTCTTTACTTTGTTACTCATTTTACTTAATAAATAATTAATTTCAATATCTAGTGCACCTTGTATTAATACAATATTTTTCTTCATTATTTCACCTCATATACCAATAAAACTGCTATAACGTATACACGTATTATAGCAGGCCTTAATTCTAGGCTAAAGTCATTATTAAGTATACTATTATATCTACTATCTAATTAAAATATAAATTTTAATTTAATGTTTAAACACAGTAATATAGAATTTAAAAATAAAGCAGTTAATTCTATTAAATTTTAAAAACTAAAGTAGGAAAAAAATTGGAAAATAACACCATCCAAAGAAACTTGAACAGTGCTATTTTAATGTATTTATAAATTATTGGAGGCGCCTATCAGAATCGAACTGATGATCAGAGTTTTGCAGACTCGTGCCTTACCGCTTGGCTAAGGCGCCTTATACTAAATATATATTAAGTATAAAAAAATTTATTACACTTTTTATATATAAAAATAAGGATTATAAATAATCCCTATTAAAACAAATGGAGCGGAAAACGGGGCTCAAACCCGCGACCTTCGCCTTGGCAAGGCGACGCTCTATCAACTGAGCTATTTCCGCTGGTGGCTTGAGACGGAATCGAACCGCCGACACGAGGATTTTCAGTCCTCTGCTCTACCAACTGAGCTATCAAGCCATAAATATTAAGCATAATATGGATTAACATTAACTTAAAGTATAATATCATAATAGCAACTGTTTGTCAATTACTTTAATGAAAATTACAAAAAAATAAGTAAATTAAAATTATGCTATTATTAAAAAAAGAGATGATTTTTTTCATCTCGTTTATCACCATAGTTTGGCGACCCGAATGGGGCTCGAACCCACGACCTCTAGCGTGACAGGCTAGCGTTCTAACCAACTGAACTACCGGGCCAAAAAATAAGTGGTGGGCACTACAGGGCTCGAACCTGTGACCCCCTGCTTGTAAGGCAGATGCTCTCCCAGCTGAGCTAAGCGCCCACTTACTGATGACAGAAATAATTATATCCTAAAATACTATATTTGTCAACACTTTTTTGTATTTTTTTATACTTTTTTTATTATATTTTCTATCATCACACTAAATCAATATTTACTTTAGATATAGACTACATAATTTAAAATATATGTATTATTTTACATCACTTATTACTTGATATACCTTTTCTTTCAAGTTGTCATATTTTTTTATTACATCAGATATATACTCATCATACATTTTATTAAATAAAAAGAATCCTTGTACCTTATCTGCACCACATTTTATTGCTTTTTCTAACTGTTCTTTAGTTTCTATGCAACATATTGTTATTTCAGATTCCAAGTCTTTAGATAATTTTATTACATTTTCCAAACAATTATCATTTAAATCGCTTTCCTTAGACATATATTTTGCATATAATTTAATTTCATCAATATTTAAATTGTTGTATAATATCATATCCTCATATTTTATATTAAAATTATTAATAGAAATTTTGGCACCAGATTTTTTTAGCTTTTCAAACATAGATCTATACATATTTATTTTCTTTAAATCTATATTGTTTGTAAGTTCTAAAATAACTTCACCTTTACTAACATTATACTTTTCTAATATTTTGCATAACTCATTAGTAAAATCATCTTTCATAAAATGTCTTGTAGAAATATTTACAGCCATTTGGATATTTGTATATCCATTATTTTTAAGCTCTGTTAATTTCTTACACATATTCTCTAATACAAATCTATCAAGTTTTACTATTATTCCCATTTCATCTGCTTGCTTTATAAAATAATCTGAATCAAGTTTACCAAGAACTGGATGATTCCAATATAATAATGCTTCAAAACATATATTATCCATATCATTTAAATTAATTCTTGGCTGTAATGATATTGAAAATTCATTTTTATCATATGCTTCTTTTAAGTCTTTTTCCATTTTATTTTTATTATCAAGCTTTGCTTTTAATGATTTATTATGAAAATAATAGCCATTTTTTCCATTTTCTTTTATATAATACATGGCATCATCTGCATACATGATAAGCTCAGTTTTAGTCTTAGCATCTTCCGGAAATACAGATATTCCCAAACTATACTGAAGTGAAATACTAGTTCCTTGAATCATAATAGGTTCCTCAAGTTGCTTTTTCATATAATCAAGTACTTTAGTTATATCTCTCGTTGTTTTTATATTTTGTATTACAATTGAAAATTCATCTCCACCAAGTCTATATGCAACTGCATTTGATGGCAATTTTTCATCAAAAGTTCTTGCCAAGTACACTAAAAGTTCATCACCTGCGTCATGACCCATTGTATCATTTATTTGCTTAAATCCATCTAAATCCATAAAACATACTGCAAATTTATTTCCTTTTTTTATAAGTTTATCAAGAACAGATAAAAACAAATATCTATTTCCTCTACCAGTAAGTTGGTCAGTATAGGCTTGTTTTTTTTCAATTTCTCTTTTTCTAATTTTTCTGTAGTTTATAAGTTGATACAAAACAAAGCCTAGTATAACCAACAAAAATATCTCTGCAATCTTTAAAAATGTAGGATTTGTAAGAAAATTCCACATATAAAAACCTCTCTTTTTAGTTTATTTTACAACTATATTTACAATTCTTGATTTTATAACAATTATTTTTTGTATTTGTTTTCCATCAATATATTGTGTTAATTTATCATCATTTTTAACTTGCTCTTTTATTTCCTCTTCTGAAAATGATGTTGGAACAGTTATTTTAAATCTAACTTTTCCATTTATTTGAACTGCAAGTTCAACATTACTTTCAATTATTTTAGATATATCATATTCAGGCCATTTTGAACTAAATATATGTCCTTCAAATCCAAGTCTTTCCCATAATTCTTCTGTAACATGTGAAGCAATAGGATTTAATATTTGTAAAAAAGGTGCAATATATTTCTTACTTACTTTTTCTTGCTTATATAACAAATTAACATATGTCATCATTGCAGCAATTGCAGTATTATATTTTTGCTCTTCATAATCTTCTGATACTTTTTTTATCGTTTTGTTTAACTCTTTTTCAATTTCGTCATTTGTTATATCTTCATCAGTTGCAAATTCTTCAATTCTAGTTACTCTATCTAAGAATTTTTTACAACCTTTTACCCCATTTTCATTCCAAGGAGCTGAATCTTTGTAATCAGCTATAAATAATATATATGTTCTTAATGTATCTGCTCCATACTCTTTTACAATATCATCAGGATTAATAACATTTCCTTTTGATTTTGACATTTTATCTCCATCAGGCCCTAATATTAGTCCTTGTGTAGTTCTTTTAGAATATGGCTCTTTTGTAGGAACTAAACCAATGTCATACAAAAATCTGTGCCAAAATCTTGAGTATATAAGGTGACGCGTAACGTGCTCCATTCCACCGTTATAACAATCAACTGGAAGCCAATATTTTAGTTTTTTACTATCTGCAAATTCATTGTTATTTTTTGGATCAATATATCTTAAGAAATACCAACTAGAACCAGCCCATTGAGGCATAGTATCTGTTTCACGAGTTGCGTGTCCACCACATTTTGGACAAGTTGTATTTACAAAGCTATCAACCTTTGCAAGTGGTGATTTACCATCTTCACCAGGTATGAATTCTTCTAAGTCTGGAAGTTCGAGTGGTAAATCTTTTTCATCCATTGGAACAAGACCACATTTATCACATTTTACAATTGGAATTGGTTCTCCCCAATATCTTTGTCTTGCAAAAGCCCAATCTTTCATATGATAGTTTGTTTTTTGCATACCAATTTTATTCTCTATAATATATGCTATTATTTTTTCTTTTGCATCTTCAACTGTAAGTGAGTTTAAGAAACCAGAGTTTACCATTATACCTGTTTGAATATCAGTAAATGCTTCCTTGTCCAAATTAACTTCTGAACTATCACTTTTTACTACTTGTTTTATATCAATACCAAATTTCTTTGCAAATTCATAATCTCTTGTATCATGGGCTGGAACAGCCATTATAGCTCCTGTACCATATCCCATCATAACATAATCTGTTACATAAAGTGGTATTACTTCATTTGTAACTGAATTTAAAATGTTAATACCTTCTACTTTAACCCCTGTTTTCTCCTTAGATAGCTCTATTCTTTCAAATTCAGTTTTTCTTTTAGCCTCTTCTCTATATTTTACTATTTCATCAAAATTAGATATTCTATCTTTTAATTCATCAATTATAGGGTGTTCAGGTGCAATTGCCATATATGTTACACCAAATATTGTATCTGGTCTTGTTGTATAAACAACTAAATCATCACCAGTCTCATTAACTTTAAAATCTATTTGTGCACCATATGATTTTCCAATCCAATTTTTTTGTTCAATCTTTACACGTTCTGGAAAATCAACTTCATCTAAACCTTCAAGTAGTTTATCTGCATATTCTGTTATCTTTAGCATCCATTCTTCTTTTTCAAGTTGAACAACATCACTATCACATCTATCACATTTTCCACCTTGAGACTCTTCATTTGCAAGAACAACTCTACATTTAGGACAAAAATTTACATATCCTTTTGATTTATATGCAAGTCCATGTTTGTATAATTGCAAGAAAATCCACTGTGTCCATTTATAATATTCTGGTCTTGTAGTATCTATAGCTCTATCATAATCAAATGAAAAACCTACAGATTTTAACTGATTTGTAAAAGTTTCAATATTTTTATCTGTAACTTTTCTTGGATGAATTCCTGTTTTCATCGCATAGTTTTCTGTAGGAAGGCCAAATGCATCAAATCCAATAGGAAATAACACATTATATCCTTGCATTCTTCTTTTTCTTGAAATAATATCCATTCCAATATATGCACGTATATGCCCTATATGCATACCAGCTCCTGATGGATATGGAAATTCAACTAAAGCATAGTATTTCTTCTTTGAAAAATCGTCTGTTGCATTAAAGCATTTACTTTCTTCCCATATTTTTTGCCACTTTTTATCTATACTTTTATCATACATTATCTTTACACCTCATTACTTTACGTATCTTTCATATTCGCTTTCGATAAATCTATCTGTCATACCAGATAAATAGTCTACTATTATTTGCTCTTTTTTATTATTCAATACGTATTCTTTGTTTTTATTATTTAAAAAGGTTTCATATATATTATTTGATTTTTTAGAATTATTTAAAGCTACCAGATATACATCAAAAAGCTCATTAAAAATTCTAGTGTATCTTTCAACATCTTCTTTTGTATTAGCCTTCATGTAAATATTTTTCATATTGAAATCTTTTAATTTATCTATAGCTCTATATACCGTATCAGACATTGATATATATGGCTTGTTAAAGCTATTTTCAATTATATCTAAAATAATACTATTCATAATCTCAGAGTTTTTAGTTCCAAGTACTCTTTTTATATCTTCTGGAATATCCCTTTCTGCAATTACCTTAAGTCTCATTGCATCTTCTATATCCTTCCCGATGTATCCTATTACATCAGAAATTCTAACAATACATCCCTCTATTGTCATAGGAATTAATTCATAATTATTTTTTTCATCATCAAGACATGCTTCATACTCTTTTTTAAATGTTGTTAAATCTTTTTTTACAGGAGCATACTTATTTTGTAGCATTTCCCCATTATGACACATTATTCCATCTAGTACTTGAAGAGTAAGATTACAGCCATTTCCACCATTTTCTATTTTAGTAAACATTCTTACACTGTTTAAGTTATGTGCAAAAGTCTTTCCGATTTTTTCTTTGGAAATTTTATTTAGTATTCTTTCTCCTGCATGACCATATGGAGTATGTCCAACATCATGACCTAGTGATATTGCCTCACATAAATCTTCATTTACTCCTAGCGCTCTAGCTATAGTTCTTGCTGCCCTACTTACAAATTGTACATGTGTTATTCTTCTTGATATATTATCATTTTCAATATCACTATATACCTGAGTTTTATCTATATATCTTGTATACGTAGAAGAGTGTATTATTTTATCTACATCTCTTTCAAATTCCAGCCTTATATCTTCTTTTTCACTTTTTTCTCTTATAGCATCAGATGATAAACAAGCAAAAGATGTCAAATTTTCTTCTGATTTTTGCATTTGTTTTTTTATTTCACTAAAATTATCCACCTTTTACTCTACCTCCTTCAAAATTATAGCAACATATTAATTGCGCCTTCCACACATTTAATTTCAAGTGGAAAATTAGGACCTGGGTCGCCATCAACATCTGGAAGATCACATTTTCCTTTTGTTTTAGTAATTTTTATCCATTTTTCCTTTGAGTATATTACATTTTTATCAGTATAATGATTTTTTGCAAATAATTTTCCCGCAAGCAAACTTGTATCTGCAATATTACAATCTTTAATTATTAACATATCAAGTAGTCCATCTTGAATACTTGAATTATCACAGAACGCATCTATTCCACCAACACTACTACCATTAAATACTAACATTACTTTTACTTTTTCAATGTATATATCATTTTCTGTCTCTATTTTCACTTCAAATGGTTTAAATTTTACCATTTGATTTACAGCAGTTATGAAATATGAAAGCATACCAAGAGAATTTTTTAAATTTGGATCTACTTTCTGAGACACATTAGTAAATAATCCTGCTGAACATATATTAACAAAATATTTATCATTTACTTTACCAACATCAACAGGCTGAACATTGAAAGTCAGTAATTTATCTATACACTCTGAAAAATTTTGTGGCATTTTTAGATGTCTTGCAAAATCGTTTGAAGTACCTGCAGGTATAACACCAAGTGGAGTTTTAATATTATTTTTCATCATAACATTAACAACTCTATTTACAGTACCATCACCACCTGCAACAACAATTGCACTATATCCATCTTTATCTACATCTTTTAAAAATTCATATAAATTTGTATTATTTGCTGCTCTAAATATAGATACCTCTATATCATTATCCATAAATTTTTCTATAATAGGATCTAAAAAATATTTGAATTTACTTTGACCTGCTCCAGAATTATATATTAATTTTATTTTTTTCAAGTTTACTCATCCTTTCTGGAATTTTTCATACTAATTATATTACATATCTATTGTTATTTCAAGAGAAAATGCCAAAATATAGAAAAAACGGATATTTTAATAATCATATTAAATCCCCGTTTTTTTACATATTTAATTAATTTTTATTAAGTCCTTTCGTTTGAATTTCATCTGTGCTATCAGTTATTCCGTCAATTGAAAATTCACTAACATTTCTATTTGTAACTTTAGACATAAATTTGGTATTGTAATTATACAAATAAATTCCCATTTCATTCTTTACTTTATAAAAGACTGTATCGTCTACATTTTGCAATATTTGTACAGAACCATATATAACCTTTTCCTTAGAGTTATCTGACAAACTTACACTCCATAACGAATTACTATCTGAAGGATTTATATAATATAATTTACCATTTGAAACAAATAAATATTTATTTCCATCTATTTCTTTAATATTTCCCTTATCTGATATTCCAACCGCATCAGAAAGTGAAGTACTGGCACTACCATCTTTTCCTATTTTATATATTTTATTTCCATCTGCTTTATTTACAAAATATATGCTATTTTCATCTTGAATTATATATGAAACATTTTGACTATCAGTAAGTTTTAATTCAGAGCCACCTTCAAGATCATATCTTACCAATATTTTTTTAGTTTTTTCTAGTTTAGCAACATATAAATTATTGTTATCAACTAATACTTCTGATACATTATCTATAGAAAATTCCTTGTTTTCTTTAGTATTTACATCAATATAACTTAACTTGTTATTTGCAATATAATAAATTCTTGTATCTGTTAAAGTATACTTTTCGACCCCAGAATTAACTAAAGTTTCTGTTTCAGAATTTTCTTTAGAAAATCTACATAAAGCACCATTTTTAATTCCATAAATATAATTATTTTTTGAAATTATATCATGCATTCCACTATTTTGATATATTAATGTATCATTAAATCCATCTGTTCTAATTGAGTTTAATGAGTAAACAGGATCATAAGTATACCCTTCTGTTACATAATACATATTATATACTTTCTGATTACTTACGCCATCACCTTCTACATACTTATAATTGTTTGATTTACTATATACATAAAATTGAAAAAATACATAAACTGCTAAAATAACTAAAGCTCCTACCATTATATATGAAATCTTACTTTTTTTCTTAAGACTTTGTTTCTGCTTTTTCTTTCTTTTTAAATATTCTTTTCTTGTAATTTCTTCTTCAGGATTTAGTTGTAATCTTGTCAAAATTATCAACTCCTTTTCTTTTGTCATATACATAATTATTATATACTACTTTTTAAATTTTGTAAATAATTTTATATCAGATTTTATATAAATTTTAGAGGAAAATTTAGCTAAAAAATGCAAGGAAAAAGTAATTTAAAGAAATATATTTAAGTCATTTATATTAAGTATTACATTTGCGCCTTCGCGAATTAAAAAATTAGAAAAGAAACTATTTTTATTCCATATATCTCCAGGTATGACTAAAATATCTTTTCCAAAATCTAAAAAATTACTCACTAACGTATTAGAATAACTAGTATATTTTGCTTCTGGAATTAATATAACGTCTGCAATTGTTAGCATACATATAATATTGTAAAGACTAAAAATATATAAATTATTTATATCCAATCTTTCTATTTCAATTGTCCTTAACTCGCTTACATTTTCTATATTCACTATACTTATATTACAAGAGTTCTTCTTTATATTTTTGCTACCTATGCACACATTTATATTTTCTTTTACATTTTTGCAATTTAAAAAATATTTGCATTTTTCTATTCCATACTTACTTGTATTGTTATCACAAAGAATATATAGCTTTTTTCTAGTACAATTTAATAGATTTGTATTTCCATATACAAACGTATAAAGATATTTGTCATTAATTTTTACTTTTTGTATTTTAATATTCATATTATGAATTATATTTAATAATTTTTCTGATTGGATTTTTAATTTAGAACTTACTAATTTATTTATAACTTCATTTGAAAAAAACATTTTATTTTTGATTAAAATTTGCTTAAACTTTAAACTATTATTTGAAATCTCATACATTTCTTTTATACTTCCAAAAGAAACTTCAAATTTCGAATATAAAGATAAGTCTAGCTTCTGTAAAGAACACAGAAGCCAGAATATATATTTATCTTCTATTTTACATCTCCACCTTTTCTAATACAATATTTCCAATTTTTCCATTTTTTATATCATCAAGAAGTACATTTGCAGCCCTTGACATATCTACATTTCCACCTGATACTAAGCATCCTCTTTTTCTACCAATTACTTCTAAAATATCATATGAATCAAGTTCATCCAAAAGTTCTTCTTCAATAGAATATGAATCTACAAGCAACTTTTTATATCCTTCATTGATTAGTAAATTAATACCTGAACATGCAAGTTCTTCGTTATCTACTACTTCTAGTTTGACATTACCAGTTAAAGCAAGCTTTACACCTGCATTATTTTCATCTAGACGTGGCATAAGAATTCCTGGTGTATCTAGAAGTTCTATATCACTTCCAACTCTTATCCATTGATTTTTTCTTGTAACACCTGGTTTATTTGATGTAACAGCTGCATTTCTATTTGCAATTTTATTTATTATTGTTGATTTTCCAACATTTGGAATACCTGCAATTAAGCACCTATATATAGGTTTTACTTTTATATTTTTACTACTATATTTCTTTTCATATATCTCTTTTCCCTGTTTTCTTATTTCATTAACAAGTTTTGAAATATTTTCAGATTTATTTGAATTTGTTAAAACACAAACATCTCCTCTATTTTTATAATAATCTTCCCATTTTGTAAGTTCTACTTTATCAGCTAAATCTGATTTATTAAGTACAACTATCCTTTTTTTATCTTTTGCAAGCTCGTCCATTAACTTATTATGGCTTGCAATTGGTACTCTAGCATCCAGTATTTCCACAACTACATCTATTAATTTTAAGTTATTTTTTATCTCGTTTTGTGCTTTTACCATATGTCCAGGGAACCAGTTGATACTCGTTGATGGTAAACTTTTTTTATCTTCATTCATTTTTTTATTTTTTCTCATTTCTCTTTTTTGATACATATCCATTATTTATCACTTCCATTCTCTATCATTCTTGTTTCATTTAAAAAATTATCAAAGTCTGATTTATATAATTTATCTTGTTTAACTTTAAATTTATCATACTCTTTATAAGCTAATTCTTTTGCAATACTAGCCGATATTTTCCCCGCATTGTGTAATATTTCTTTACCATTAAATTGCAAAAATGCATTCAACTTTTCTACCCAATCTTTCATAGTCATAGCATTATGATTTTCTGCTTGTAATTCTGCATAATCTAAATACATAGTTACAATTCTATTCAAATCTTTTAATTCTTTTTCATTTAGATAATTTTTTGCAATGTCAACATCATATTTATAAATTGGTCCATCAGGAGAATTTTTCCAATTTGTTAGTCCCATATTTTCTTTTTCTGAATCAACTCTGTTATATATTATTTCAGCTGCAGTATTACCGGTTATTGCATAATGCAATTTATTTTGAACTGTTTTAAAAAATTCTTTTGTTATTTCTGAGTCTTTATCATAATCAACACTACAAGAAGAATATATATCGGTTATTTTTTGATAAAATCTTCTCTCGCTTGCACGAATATTTCTAATTCTTTCAAGTGTTTCTTCAAAATAATCCTCACCAAATATGTAATTAGGATTTTTTAATCTTTCATCATCCATAACTACACCTTTTATCATATATTCTTTTAATATTTTAGTAGCCCAAATTCTAAAGTTTGTTGCTTTTTTTGAATTTACTCTATATCCAACTGCAATAATCATATCAAGGTTATATATCTTTACAGGTTTTTTCGAATTATCAACGTCGGTTTTTCCGACGGTATTATTTTCATCAAGTTCACCACTATTTAATATATTATTAATATGTTCTGTTATTGTGCTTCTTCCTACACCAAACAATTCTGAAATTAAATTTTGCGTAAGCCATATATCGTTATTTATTAACATTACACTAACCTTAACATCATTGTTCAAATCTCTATATATTAAAAAATCATGATTAGTTATTTGTAAGTTTTTATTGTCCATTTGTTATTTTCCTTTCTTTTTAATTTTTCATTTATAATTTCAATTAGCCTATTTTCACTAATAGATTTATTATTTTCACAAGTTTTGTTTCTATAGTAGTTTGAGCAATAGTAATAAACTTTTCCTTTTGAAGTTCGCTTTATCATATTACCAACACAACATTTGCACTTTAAAAGCCCCGATAAAATGCCTCTACTTCCATCTTTATTTACTTTAACTTGCCCATTTAAAATATCTTACACTTTATCAAATTCTTCTTTACTTATAATTGCTTCGTAATGATTAGGAATTATAATCCAATTTTTCTTGTCTAATTGAATTTGTTTGTTAACTCTATAATTTAGTTTTCTTCTCTTGCCCTGAAGTAATGTTCCTGTATAATTTTCGTTTTTCAATATTTGTTTACCATTTCAGGATCCCATTTTTTCATAACTGATACATCTTCATTCTTATTAATATTTAAATACTCGCTTGGAGTTAATATATCATTACACTATCTAAAATTTTATAATTGAGGTGTTTTATTATGTTTTATTTAGGTATCTACACAAAATATTTTTTAATTCTTCGTAATTGTAAAGATTATCATAATCCCTATATAAAAATATTCAATTTTTAATTTATCTAAAACATAAGAATCTTAAAGAACTCTATACACTAAAATTCACAGTTCTAATGCGGAACTTTACTAACTATTTTTCATTATACCATATTTATTAACAATTATAAAGTATATAGCTTTTAATAGCACTATTTATTCTTTTTTTAATAAATATTTACTACTTCTAATAAACTTATACACCGTTATAACTATTAACTGATTTACTTTAATCACAAATGTCTTGTACAAACATAAAATATATATATATGGAGGTATTTTATGAAAAAGAAAATTTCATTTAAGTGTATTTCAAATTGTTCTTGTAATTCTAACTACTGTATTAGAATTTATCACAAAGGAAAAATTATATATAATGGTTGCATAGATGATACAAATGAAATAACATTATGTTTTTTGTTATTTAGATGCTACACTGTAATTATACAAAATTGTAATAAGCTTATTCCTATGACATATATTTTAAATTTATGTCCTACTAACATATGCTATCAAAAATTTTTCTTCTTTTTTAAAGAGCAAAATGTAATACCCTCCATTAAATTTATGGTAACAGATAAAAATTATCCTGTATTACCAATAGAGAAAGGGGAATTAATGTTATGTCGGTACAACATAATATACAAATTACAAATGGAAAGGGAAGTTTAGCTTTAGCTAATGGAAATTACACTATAACAGCAGAAGCTTTTGGTTATAATCCTCCATCATTAGATCCATCAACTATTGAGATTATTGAAGGGAAAAACGAATATAGCTTTACAATTTCAGCTACAGGTACTTTAACGCTTCACATAACAGATGATGGAACTGCTGGAGGTGTTCCTATTGAGGGTGCAACTTTTTATAGATGTGATGCAGAAGGAAATACCTATGGGGATATAATTACTTCTAACGCAGGTGGTGATGCAATATTTAACAATGTTCCGTACTCAGCAGATGTCACACCTCTTAGTGTTTACTTTAAACAAGTTTCTTCTGATGGTGAACATACATTTAACGCAGAACTGCAAAATACTACATTACAGAATCAAGAAGTAACTTTACAAATTTCAAATCCAGATGCTACTGAAAGAACATTTACTTTTACAGACAAAAATTATGCTAACTTACCAATTGCTAATGGTAAATTAATAGCAGAAGGATAATACTTTAATATATATGCATAAATACCAGTACAAAAATGTACTGGTATTTATATATATAATTAGTCTATTTTTTCCTTAGTCTTAGCAGCTTTACCTACTCTATCTCTTAAATAGTATAGTTTAGCACGTCTTACTTTACCTTTTCTTGTTACTTCAATTTTAGCAACTTTAGGTGAATGTACTGGGAATGTTCTTTCAACACCAACACCAGAAGATATTTTTCTTACTGTAAATGTTTCGTTAAGTCCAGCATTTTGACGTTTAATAACAGTTCCTTGGAAGATTTGGATTCTTTCCTTATCTCCTTCTTTAATTCTAACTGATACTTTAACTGTATCACCTATGTTAAAGTTTTCAACTGTATCTTTCATATTTTCTTTTTCTATAGCTTTTATAATGTCCATCTTTTTCCCTCCTTTTATCTATTTATTATTTAAATCACTATATTTTTTTAATAAGTCTGGTCTATTAATTTTGGTAATTCTAATAGATTCATTTTTTCTATACTCGGCTATTTTTTTGTGATTACCTGATTTTAAAATTTCAGGTACCACTCTTCCCCTAAACAAATCTGGTTTTGTATATTGTGGATATTCAAGTAAATAGTTTGTATGAGATTCTTCAATTAAGGATTCACTATTTATTACACCAGGTATAAGTCTTATCACACTATCCATAAGTACCTGACTTGCAAGTTCTCCTCCAGTAAGCACATAATCACCAATTGATATTTCTAAAATATTATACTCCTCTATAATCCTTTCATCAATTCCTTCATAATGACCACAAACAAGTATATAGTTTGAATTGTCATTTGCAAGGCTATTAGAAAGATTATAGTTTAAGAGTTTACCTCTAGGAGATAAGTATATAATTTTTATCTCTTTTTCATACTTTTTTAAAATATCAGTTGCATAATCAATAGCTCTTGATAATGGCTCACATGACATTACCATACCACTTCCTCCACCATATGGTGGAAAGTCAACTTTTTTATGTTTGTTTAAAGAAAAATCTCGTATATCTATTACATCAACACTTACTTTTTCTTCATCAATAGCTCTTTTTATAACGCTTGTACTTAAAAAGCCATCAAACATTTCTTTAAAAAGTGTAAGTACAATAAATTTTGTCATATTAATCCTTTCATTATCTCTACATACATTTTTCTACCTGCTATATCTACCTTTTTTATAACATCCTTGATTGCAGGAAGATATATTTTTTTATTATCTAAAGTTACAATTTCATATACATCGTTAGCTGAACAACTTTGCACATCGTTAAGTGTACCAATTTTATTACCATCCATATCTAATACTTCAAGTCCGATAAGTTCAAAAACATAATATGTTCCTTCATCTAATTTTTCTAAATTTTCTTTTGGAATAAATATATCTTTATTCTTCAGTCTTAAAGCCTCATCAGGATCAGATAAATCTTTAATTTTAACAATTAACATATTCTTATGTACTCTTGCAGATTCAACGATGTATTTTTCTTTTCTATTATTATCTAAATAAAATTCTTTTATTTTTGATAAATTATGAATATCATCAGTATATGGATAAACTTTAACTTCACCTTTTATACCGTGTATATTTACAATTTTACCTATTAAAATATAGTCCACCTTATTTATTCTCCTCAACATTTACTAACACTTTTTTAGAATTTTTCATTCCGTATGAATTAATTATTTCTCTTATAGCTCTTATAATTCTGCCTTCTTTACCAATAATTCTTCCCATATCAGATGAATCAACACTTAAGTGTAGCATAAGTTTAGAGTCTTCTTTTTGTTCTTCTCTAACAACAACTTTGTCAGGATTAGTTACAAGGTTTTTAACTAAATATTCCAATAAATCTTTATACATTTTTTCCTCCTTATATTTCTACTCCTGCTTTTTTTATAAGAGCAGCTGCTGTGTCTGTAGGTTTTGCACCTTTTTTGATCCATTCAGTTACTTTTTCAGTATCTACTTTTAATTCAGCTGGTTCTACCATAGGATTGTATGTTCCTACTTTTTCAATAAATCTTCCATCAGATGGAAATCTTGAATCAGCAACAACTAAAGTATAATATGGATTTTTCTTTGCACCATCTCTTCTTAATCTGATTTTTACCATAATGTCACCTCCTTAAAAATTTATATTTATTTATTAATAACAATTTTATTTAATCATATTCTTTAAATTTCTAAATTTATTTTTTCCCTTAGCTCCATTTAAAGATTTCATCATTTTTTGCATTTGTTCGAATTGATTCATAAATCTATTTATATCTTCAACTTTATTACCACTACCATTTGCAATTCTAATTCTTCTTTTAGCATTTAATATTTTAGGATTTCTTCTTTCCTCTTTTGTCATGGAAGTAATAATTGCATCTATTCTAAATAATTGTTTTTCATCAATTTCAGCATTTCTAATTTCACTTGGAATTCCAGGCATCATACCAAGAATTTGTTTAAATGAACCCATCTTTCTTATTTTTTTCATAACTGATAAATAATCATCAAGAGTAAATTCATTCTTTCTCATTTTACTTTCAAGTTCAATTGCTTGTTCTTCATCAAAAGCTTTTTCTGCTTTATCTATAATTGATAAAACATCTCCCATTCCAAGTATTCTTGAAGCAATTCTATCTGGATAAAATGGTTCTAAATCACTTAACTTTTCTCCAACAGAAGCAAATTTAATTGGTTTATTTGTTACTTCTTTTACAGATAATGCAGCACCACCTCTTGTATCAGAATCAAGTTTTGACATTGTTATTGAATCAATACCTACTTTTTCATTAAATGTTTCTGCAACATTTACAGCTTCCTGACCAGTCATACTATCTACTACAAGTATAATTTCATGAGGTTTTACAGCTTTTTTTAGATCTACCAATTCATCCATAAGTGTATCATCTATTTGAAGACGACCTGCAGTATCTATTAATACAACATCACAAAGTTTAGCATGAGCTTTTTTTAATCCATTACTTGCAACTTCAACTACATTTTTATTTCCTTCTTCACTATACACATCAATATTTAAACTTTTGCCTATAGTTTCAAGTTGTTTTATTGCAGCTGGCCTATATACATCACAAGCTACCATAAGTGGTTTTTTACCCTGCTTTCTTAAATAATTACTAAGCTTTCCACAAAGTGTTGTTTTACCACTACCTTGAAGTCCTACAAGCATAATTATAGTTGGTGGATTTGATGAAATGTTTAATTTTGACTCTGAAGAACCAAGAAGTTCTGTAAGTTCATCTCTAACAATTTTAACAACTTGTTGACCAGGTGTAAGACTCTTCATTACATCTTCACCTAAAGCTTTTTCTTTTACATTATTTACAAACTTTTTTACAACTTTATAGTTTACATCAGCTTCTAAAAGTGCAAGTTTAACTTCTCTTAAACATTCATTTAATTCTTTTTCTGTAATTCTTGTTTGACCTTTTAATTTTTTTACTATACCTTGAAGTCTATCAGATAAATTTTCAAACACTATATATCATCCTCACTTAAAACTTTTAATATTTCTTCTTTATTTCCATCTTGAGTTTTACATATTTTTTCTATTTTGTTTACCTTCTTCTTTAAATTTAGCATTCCAACTTTTTTCTCATATTCTTCAAGTAGTTCTTCACTTTTCTTTATGCTATCTCTTACTGCTTGATAGGAAATTTCTTTGTTTTTTGCTATTTCTCTTAAAGAAAGGTTATATAAATAATATTCTTCAAAAATATCTTGTTGCTTTTTTGTAAGTAACTCTCCATATATGTCATAAAGCATACTAAATTTTATATTTTCTTCCATTTCTTACCTCAAAAAAATATGTGTAAAGCATTTTAACTTTACACATATTATACACTAGTATTATTTAATTGTCAAGAAAAATCAAAAACAAATTTTATTTATGGTGTGTAAAAAAACAAAAAATTAAGGTTTTGATATATCTGATATATAAAATAACACTAATAGTTATATATTAACACTATATTTTATTAAAGTCAATAATCAATAAAAATAAATTATTATTTTTTAAATCTACAATTCTTTAAGTGCAATGTCATATCTTTTTTCTTCTTCATACCACCCATCATATTCTTCATCTTTTTTATGATTTGGTAGATTATATTCATCTTTTAATACTCTACCGATATAGTCTGTTACTTTCATAGCACCATATAAATTTAAATGCCATCCACCATCTTCAGTGTCATCTTTCCAATTAATATCAGCCAAATTATTTTTATTTAGATCTATATACTTTAAATTATGAGATTTAGCAAAGTTCTGTATTTCATTATACTTTTCTTCAGACCAAGTGACAGGAGATGGTATATATGTAAGTACAAGTTCGGTATTATTTTCCTTGCATATATCTATTATTTTATCCAAATAATTCGTTACTTTTATTCCAATTGTTTCACTATCTGAACCTTTTCCTGTACTATATGATTTTTTCTTCTTAGTTATAACATAACCCTTATGTACTGTTATATCTTTATCATCTTCAAGTATAAAATCATCAAATTCAAGCTTATCCCATCTTGAATGATATCTTAATATTGGAAAAATATAGCTTAGTTTTTCTGATGATGAAATATTAAACGTTTTGTCATTTAGTATTTCTCTTTTTACTCCATTATACCTCATTGAATCTAAAGCTTTTCTTAAACTTTGCTCTGAAATATTTTCCTCTGAAAAAAATTCATCAACACTTAATACTATCACTTTTGGTTTTTGATAATTAAAACATTCTTTTATAAAATAATAAGAAAGCCAAATTTTCTGATCTGGTGAAGCAAAATCATACGAAGTTATACCATATTTTTTCCAAATTTCCATTGGTGATATGCCTTTATATACACTACTATTTCCTATAAACACAGCATCAATTGTGTCCTTTGGCTCGTTATAGAAACTTTTAATAACAACTGTAGTTCCATCATTTCTTGTCCAGTGTGGTACTATAATTGCTGATAACAATATAAAAATAATAATTCCAATTAATATAAATGAAATAATTTTAAAAATAAGTTTAAGATTCATCCTTGATAACATACACACTCCTAAAAATTACCGTATATAAAACTGCTAGCGTTATATCCTTTACCATATATTCCAAATATTAAAATTGAAAATATTAGAATATAATATATTGCCCATCTAACTACAACTTTTTTCTCAGCAATTTTATCTCTCACCATATATTCCTTTTCTTGTATAATTCCAACAGTATATAGCAAAATTACTGATACTAAAATAATAATAAAGTCACTTATTCCAACTCCCAAAGAAAAAATTTTACCATTTAAAACCTTATCTATAGATTTAAAACTAAATATTGACTTAAAGATACAAAAAGCTTCTTTAATAGTACTCGCTCTAAAAATCATCATTCCAATAAATACAAAAAAATGTGTACGTATAATCTGCATAACTTTATACCACTTTTTTTGTGTATTAATCTTTAATTTATGTAAAATTATTTTAAATAATGGTGAAAGTACCATCCCTGCCATCATTATAAAATAATAATACATTCCATAAAAAACGTATTTCCAACTTGCTCCATGCCAAATTCCCATCACAAGCCACACAAAAAACATCGATATGACTGATGGTAAAATCTTTGTAATATAATTATTTTTTACTATTTTTTTAAATGCTCCAGTTATTTTAACTGTAAGTTTAGAGAAAGAAATGGGGTAAAAAACATATTCTTTTAACCATACTCCAAGGGTTATATGCCATCTTTGCCAAAATTCCTGTACAGTTTTTGAAAAAAATGGTCTTTTAAAATTTTCACTAAGTGTAATTCCAAATAATCCAGCTACGCCCCTTACTATATCTATACAACCTGAGAATTCTGAATATAACTGCAATGTATATAACATTATAGAAGCTATTATTATGACTCCACCATATGTTGTATAATTATCAAATATAGTACTCACAAAAAGTCCTGCTCTGTCTGCAATTACCATCTTCTTAAAATATCCCCATAATATTAGTTGAATAGAATAAGTAAAATTTTTGTAATTAAATTTATGTGAATTATATATATCGTCTGCTATCAAGTCATATTTCCCAATTGGGCCTTCAACTATATGTGGAAAAAAACTTACAAAAAGTGCGACCCTAAAGAAATTTTTATCGGCTTTATACTTTCCTCTATAAACATCTACAACATAACTTACTGCCTGAAGTGTATAGTATGAAATTCCAAGTGGTAATACAACATTTTTAAATGGAATATTAAAATTTATATTAAATACATTACATATACTATTTATATTTAAAAAAATAAAATTACAATACTTAAGTGCTATTAATATTCCAAAATTTATTACTAAGGCAACTACTAGTAGAAGTTTCTTTTTTATCTTGGCATTTTTCTTTATTATCTTTTTACTATCTTTTTCAAGTAACTTACATTTTTCTTTTGCTAACTTGTCAATTTTTGTCATTAGAAGAGAAATACAATATATTGAAATAGTAGTAATAATTAAATATATTGTTAGTTTTGAACTATTTATAAAATAAAAAACATAACTTGCAATAAGCAAAACAATTCCTTTTGTTCTCTTAGGAAATAAATAATATATAACCACAACAATTGCAACAAATATTACATATTTTAAAGAATTAATTGCCATAGGCTACCACCTTTAATCTTCTTGTAATCTTTTTACAAGGGAATATAATGCATCTACTGAATTAAAATTTTCAGGCACAATATCTTTTATAGATATTTGTATATCAAACTCTTCGTTTAAAGCACTCACAATCGATACAATATCAAGTGAATCTAATATCCTATCATCAATTAAACACTTTGAACTTTTAAAGTCAACATCAGGTTTTACATCTTCTAAAACTTCTAATAATTTTTCCATTACTTTACCTCCAACATTTCTTTTAATTTTTTTCTATCTATTTTTCCATTTGCATTATGCGGCATCACCTTTAGTTTAATAATCTTTGATGGCATCATATAGTCTAATAATTTTTCTTTTAAAGAATTTTTAAGAATATATTCATCTACATTACTACTTGTATAAAACATAACAATTCTGCTTTTTTTAAAATCATAACCACATGCAACGCTTTGTATACCTTCAATAGAATTTGCAACTTTTTCAATTTCTCCAAGTTCTATCCTATACCCCATATGCTTTATTTGAAAATCCTTTCTTGAAATATATTCTAGTTCTCCTCTTTGATTATATTTTACTATGTCTCCAGTTAAATAAATAACTTCAGGAAATTTTAAATTAAGGGGATTTTGTATAAAAGCTCTTTTAGTTGCCTCTTTATTATTATAATAACCAAGTGCAAGATATGAACCCTTTACACAAAGTTGTCCTTCTTCGCCAAAATTTGCTTTTGTAAAATCATCTTTTAATACTAAAACCTCACAATTATCGCATGCAACACCTATAGGAAGTGATTCGTCATTTTTAAATTTTCTATCTACAATATAATAAGTGCAAATATCTGTAACCTCTGTTGGCCCATATAAATTTGCAAACATTGCATTTTTTAAATGTATCATTAGATAGTTTAATTTCTTAACAGGCATAACTTCACCTGCAAATAACACCTTCTTTAAATATGGCAAATCTATATCATCTAAGGCTCTTAAATCTGAAATAATTCCTAAAGCTGAAGGTACCCAATAAATTGTATTTATTTTTTTTTGATTCATAAATTCTAACAATTTTATTGGAAAAGAAAAATATATTTTAGGAATAAGGTAAAGAGTAGAACCTGCTAATATATTAGTATATATATCAAGAATCGACATACTAAAATATAACTGCGTACCACTCCCAAAAATAGTATTTCCATTAATATCAAATTTATTTTTTATAAATGATATATAATCTATAACACTTCTATGACATATTGCAACACCTTTTGGCACCCCAGTAGATCCTGATGTAAAAAGTACATACATAAGGTCTGTATCAATAGAATTTTCTCTTACATTTGATATTACATCATTATCAACTTTCCATTTTAAAAGTTCCTCTACTGTATACACATTTTGAAATATGTTATCATTTTGGATTTTAGATCTATTTTTCTCATCAGTTATTACCTCTGTTACCTCAAGTGTTTTTACAATTGATTTTATTCTATCTATTGGTGAATTCACATCAATTACAGTATAAAATGATCCACTATAAAGTACTCCAAACATTGCAAGTAGTGTATTTATGCTTTTGTCAATGAATATAGCAATTGGCCTTTTATTAGCACTTTTATTATAAAGACCTGTTCCAATTTTTTGCGAGTTTTTTAAAAATCCTAAATATGTTATTTCTTCTTTTTCATCTGCAAATATTATTTTATCTTCACTTTTTTTACATGAATTTTCTAAACATTCTAATACATTTTTTATCATAACGAATATATCCTATCACATTTATATTCTCACCACAAGAAATTTCACAATATATACACAAAAATATAATGCAAATAATAAGTTTTATAATATACAAGCTTGAATAAGTTATATTTTATTGATACTATTGATATTATTGATAATCATTAAAAGAGTACTACTAATTCTTTCTATAGATGTAATGTAATTTTGTTCATTTTTACTTTCATTTAAATATTGGCAAGATCTTATTGTCTTTATATCTGCACTAGTTGCAGATATTATTCCTCTTTTTGAATCTTCTATAGCTATGCAATTACACGGATTGACTTTAAGCTTTTTCATAGCTTTTACATAGCCCTGCATATCAGGTTTCAACTTTTCTACATCTTCTCTAGAAATAACTATATCGAAAAGTTTATTTATATTTAATTTTTCTAACAATAAATCAATAAAGCACCTCTTAGATGTTGAAACTAGACCTATTTTTAAACCATTTTTCTTTATTTTTTTTATAAGCTCAAAATTTAAGAATACTTCATCTTCCTTAATTATCTTTTTAAATTTTTTCATATATTTTTTATATACTTTATTCATAATGATTGAATTATCTTTACTTTTATCAATTAAATTTTCCTGCTTCAATTTTGTTAATAAATTAGAATTAAAGCAGATTCCATTAAAAAATCTTGTATGTATTCTTGTTCTCCAGTTTTAAACAAAGTATAAAAGTGCTTTGCTTCATTTTCACTAACTTCTTGCGTTTGCCCTTTCATAGTTGTTCCAACTGACTTAGCTTCTATCCCAACACTGTTCAGTATTTCAGCATATATCTCTGCCATACCTTTACACATTTACATCTTTGATGTTTTATCCGTATTACTCTTTAACATATTTTCTTTTCTGTTTATAGATAATTGTGCTTCATGTCCATTATCTTCTTGCTGTGATGAATAATTATTGTCATAGTATATAGCTTTCCCTAATTCAATATGGATAAATTTTGCAATATCAAGATCTGTCATATCTAAATTTTTTTCATTTCTATTGCTTTATCAGTTATTTCTTTTAATTTATCGTTCATATATGTCCCTCGCTTATTTTTTATTATACCATATCTAAAAATTTTTGTCTCTAATTATAATAAAAAAATTTCTTTACTTATAATATTCATTTTTAATTAACTTAATATATTTCATATTTTTTACTATTAAATATACTATACTATATAATAATGTGTATATCAAGCATTATTTATCTTAATATCTAAATCTGTCGCAACATCTCAATTTATTGCATTTTACTTGACTTGTAATAATTTTAGATATATACTTATATCATAATCTTAAGGAGGTTTAAAATGATAGAAATTAGATGGCATGGCAGAGGCGGCCAAGGAGCTAAAACAGCTTCTCTTTTACTTGCTGATGCTGCTTTTAATACAGGAAAATATATTCAAGGATTTCCTGAATATGGACCAGAAAGAATGGGTGCACCAATTACTGCATATAATCGTATCAGTGACACACCTATTAGAATACACTCTAATATTTATGAGCCTGATTATGTTGTAGTTGTAGATGACTCTCTTATTGGAGCTGTTGATGTAACAAGTGGACTTAAAGATAATGGTGCTATAGTTATAAATACAAATGAAGATATTGATAGTTTAAGAAAAAAATTAAATGGATTTAGTGGTAAAATATATACTATAGATGCATCAAAAATAAGTTTGGAATGCTTAAAAGCAAATTTTCCAAATACAGCAATGCTTGCTGCAGTTGTAAATATAACTAAAATAATGTCTAAAGAAGAACTTGTAGACAATATGAAAGATGCTTTTAGCCATAAATTTGCTAAAAAACCTGAAGTGATTGAACCAAATATGGAAGCTTTACTTAGAGGATACGATGAAATTAAAGGAGGTACTAAATGAAGAAAAAATATAGTTTAGGCGGTATAATTTTAAAAGATGGTAACTCTGTAGAATTTAAAACGGGTGACTGGAAAAATAAATATCCATATCACGATAAAGAAAAATGTAAAAATTGTATGATGTGTGTTCCCTATTGTCCAGAAGGATGTATCAGACATAAAGATGGAAAACTACTTGGGATGGACCTTGACTTTTGTAAAGGGTGTGGTATCTGTGCAAAGGTTTGTCCATTTCATGCAATTGATATGAAATCAGATATAGATAAACAGGAGGTGTAGATTATGGCTATTCGTGAGAGATTAAGTGGTAATGAAGCTGTTGCCACTGCTATGAAACAAATAAATCCAGATGTTGTTGCTGCATATCCAATTACTCCATCAACAGAAATACCACAATATTTTTCAAATTTTGTTGCAAATGGTACTGTTGATACTGAGTTTATACCTGTTGAAAGTGAGCACTCAGCAATGTCTGCTACAATTGGTGCTGCAGCTGCTGGTGGCAGAGTTATGAGTGCAACTTCATCACAAGGACTTGCACTTATGTTTGAAATGTTATATGTAGCTTCTGGAATGAGATTACCTATGACACTAATATGTGCAAATAGAGCATTATCTGCTCCATTAAATATTCATAATGATCATTCTGACTCAATGGGAGTAAGAGACTGTGGATTTATTCAATTATACTGTGAAAATAATCAAGAAGCATATGATAATACAATTATGGCAGTAAAAATAACTGAAAAAACTAAACTTCCAGTTATGGTTTGCTATGATGGATTTATAACATCACACTCTATTGAAAATATAATGCTTTTAGAAAACGAAGAAGTAAAAAAATTTGTAGGTAAATATGAACCGGAGGAATATTTACTTGATATAAATAAAAATATATCAATGGGCCCTCTTGCTCTTCAAAAATATTATTTTAGCATAAGAAAAGATTTATCTGTTGCTATGGATAATGCTATAGATGTAATAAATCAAGTATCAGATGAATTTTATAAACTAACCGGAAGAAAATACGAACTTTATGAAAAATATAAATTGGATGATGCTAAAATTGGAATAATTGCTCTTAATTCAACAGCTGGTACAATAAAAGATGCTATTGATAAGTTAAGAGATAAAGGTATAAAAATAGGACTTTTAAAACCTAGATGTTTTAGACCTCTTCCTTATACCTCTATTCCACAAGAACTAAAAAATTTAAAAGCTCTTGCTATTATGGATAAAGCTGATAGTATAAATGGATATTGCGGTCCTTTATTTGGAGAAATAACATCTGCTATGTTTTCTCAAAACGTACATGTAAACGCTATAAATTACATATATGGACTAGGTGGTGCAGATGTAAAAATTGACGATATAGAAGATATTGCAAACAATTTAATAAATATATCAAAAGCAGGAAAAATAGATAAAGTTAAATATTTTCTTGGCCTTGAAAAGGAGGAGGTTTAAATGTATATATTAAAAGAACAAATAAAAAAAGAAAATAGACTTACCTCTGGTCATAGGATGTGCGCTGGTTGTGGTGCACCAGTTATTGTTAACGGTGTTCTAAGAGCATTAAAAGAAGAAGATAACGCGGCTATATCAGTTGCAACTGGTTGCCTTGAAGTGTCTACTTGCACATATCCATACACATCATGGAAAAATTGTTCATTTATTCATACAGCATTTGAATGTGCACCTGCTACTTTATCTGGTGTTGAAGCTGTGTATAATAAATTTAAAAAAGATGGAAAAATAAATGATGATAAAACTACTAAATTTATCGGATTTGGCGGTGATGGAGGTACTCTAGATATAGGTCTACAATCATTATCTGGTGCAATGGAAAGAGGACATGATATAACATACATATGTTATGATAATGGTGCATATATGAATACTGGAACTCAGCGTTCCTCTTCTACTCCACATTATGCTGATACTACAACATCTCCTGTTGGTAAGATTAAAAATGGAAAATCTCAAATGCGTAAAGATTTAACAGAAATAATGGTAAAACATAATATTCCTTATGTAGCACAGTCAGCATTGATTGGTAATCTAAAAGATTTATATGAAAAATCAGAAAAAGCAATTTATACCAAAGGTCCTACGTATATGTCTGTTTTATCACCTTGCCCTAGGGGATGGGGATATCCTACAGAAGATCTTCAAACTATTTCTAAACTTGCTGTAGATACTTGTTTTTGGCCTCTTTACGAAGTTAAAAATGGTAAATACAAAATAACATATAGACCTGCTAAAAAATTGCCAATTGAAGAATTTTTAAAATTACAAAGAAGATTTAGACATATGTTCAAACCTGGTAATGAATGGATGATTGAAGATTTACAAAAAGAAATTGATAAAAAATGGGATTATCTTGAAATGATGGAAAAAATAACTAATGAAAATTAATTGCTATTTATATTGTAATTTTCACTAAATCCAAATATAAATAACACTTACCATGAAAAATAAGCGAGCAAATGCTCGCTTATTTTATGGCCTATACTTCTTTTCAAACTCTAAAATAGATTTATACAACTCATAATCATTTCCATCAACTTTAAAATTAAAATCATTTGGAAATTTTTCATTTAAATATGTAGCACATTCTCTTAGTTTAGTAAGTGGATATTCCTTTCCTATCATTCTTGACGCTTCCACTTTACTTTTTTCTGAAAATAAAGTATTAATGTACTCTATCATTTTAATCACTCCAACCTTATTATTAAATACGGCTTATATCTTACCACCGTATATAATTATAGCATTTTTATTTACATAAGTCAAGTTTTTTAATAAAATGATGGTGCATCATCATCGTTTCTTAATGGCTCTTTAACACCATACGAATGATCCTGGTGACGCAATTCACCTGAAATTTTTTTAAATGAATCAACACCTTTATCGTATTCCCCTTGTTCTATTCCCAAATCAGCTATTGTTGTTTCAGATATACTATACAACATTTTTAAAAAACCATCTGTCATCTCTTGTCTTATGTTAGGATCTCCATATTTATTTACTTTATCATCAAATGGGGTCATAATTTTTCCTTTATATAAAGGTGGTATTCCATTTTTCTTCATATCATTTACTAAAGAATAGAAAGATGCAAGAGCATTATTATGATATTTTCTTCTATCTCTATCAAGCCTATACACCTCATTTTTTAATGTTTGCAATTTCAATTCTCCATCATTAAATTTATTGCTATTATAATAAAAGTTTGATAGCCATGATTGCTTAGTACGTAAATCCCTATAATCCATCATTTTCTTGACATTCTCTAACATATCAGGATTTGCATTCAATTCCCTTATTAAATAAAACATATTTCTGTTTTGTTCTACTTTTTGTTGCTCCTCTTCATAATTATAAGTACCATTTATTATATTCTCATATAAGTCTTCATATTTATTTTTTCCCATAAATCTAACCTCTTTATATATATTAACAATATAATATATTTAGTATTATTTGTCAATACATCATGCAATTTAAATCATCTATTTACCACTTTTTTCCATCATAATATGAATAATTATTAAATTCTTTTGAAGAATTCAATTTATATTTTCTCTCTTCTACAGATTTTTTCTCTATTTGTTTTAATTGTTCTTCAACGTTAGAATTTTGTTCGTCATTGAAATTTTTATCTTTATTTTTATCATCATCGTCATTCTCACTATCACCATTTTTATTTAATTGATCTATAAATTCCAATATTTCTTCTTTTAAAGTTTCAGCATCTTTATTATGCCCATTATCATCATTTATATTAGCACATCCTTTTTCACATAATATGTCAAGGGATTCATATAAAACTGAAAGTATATCCTCTTTTTTATCATTTTTAACATCAATTTTTTTTATCATTGCAAGAACTAAATTTATTCTAATATCACAATCCTCATGTTTGGTAGGAAATAATTTTAATGCTTTTTTATATTCTTCTATTGCACCATCATAATCTCCAGTTTTATATTTAGCATTTGCAATGTTATAATAAACTACACATGGTTGTGATATATTTATATATTTAATCACATCTAACATATTTTCATCATATTTTTTTTCATTATACTTAGATAGAAAAAATTGATTTAAAACAAAATTAAAAGAAAGGATAATTGTTATAGAAATAACAATTATATAAATGATTTTTACTATCTTTTTCATATAGCAATTCTCCTTTTATAGTTTATTAGCTCAAAGAACAAAACCATAATTAGCATAATTGCAAAAATGTAATATGTATCATTACATGTATTGACATCAAATGTTTGTGTATCTCTACTGATATCTCTAGATATTTTTTTTAATATTTTATCTACATTAGATGTTTTTTGCATATTAACATATTCTATTCCAAGATCTTTCGCAATCTGTTTTAAATTTTCTTCGTCAATTTTAGATATAGCTTTAGGATGAGGATAAGTATTTTGAGTATTATCCTCTAAATATTCTTTAGATTCACTAAAACTATACTTTTTTACTTTCATTTTTCCGCCTTTATTTGTTCCATATCCAAGAACTGCTCCGCCATCAACATTTTTCTTTAAATCTGAATAAGATTTTAGTTTTTCATCATTTGTAATCTCACCATCACTTATATAAAATACAATCCTCTTTCTTGAAATATCTTTTGCTGAATTTTTCAAATCATATCCCATATCTTTAATTGGAGCATTTAAAGAACTTCCTTTAGCATACATAGATATCATCACATCAAGAGAATCTATAATATTATTTACAGCATCGGTATCATTAGTAAAAGGTATATCTATTTTAGCTGAATTAGAAAAAGTTATAACTGAAAATTTTGCACCTCTTAAATGTTCAATTATATACTTACAATCATTTTTTACTCCTTCTAATCTTGTTTTATTTCCATCATAATCTTCGGCAACCATACTTATTGTATTATCAATTACAAAAAGTACATCTAAATTGTTACTTGACATTTTACCATCAGATGTTGGTATCATAATTCTTAAATTTATCATAAATAACAAAAATGATATAACAGCTTTAGTGATAATATCACGTTTATTTTTCTTACTTATGCCAATAAGGATAATAAATATACAAATACTTGTCATTATCCATATATTAATTATTGGATTTATTATCATACTATCACCTTTCTGTCTAAAATAACTAAAATTAAAATGCTGCAAACAAGTATTGTAAATGGAATAAAAGGTACGTCCACCTTATCTTTCTTTACACTTGTCTTAGTAACGCTTTTTGCTTTTTCGTTTATATTTTTTACAATACTTGTAGTTGTATTTGAGGTTGTTTCAGTATAAACTTCTCCACCAGTTACTTCAGCAACATTCTTCAATCCTTCTAAATCTGTTTTTCTTACACTACTTGGTGCAATTGGATATACAGTTATGTTTTTTTCTTTGCATAGGTTTGCTGCTTCAGATAAGGTAATAATAGGTTCTCCTGACATCTCATTATCTGTTGAAAAAATAATGATTCTACTTCTATTTTCATTTAAATCAGGGAAGTTATATACACATGAAGCAAGCCCATCACTAATAATTGAACTTCCTCTTTCTGGATTACCAACTAAAGTTCCTGCCCTAATATATTGTTGAAGATAATAAAAATCTTCATTTTTATAATCAGCTTCATTATTAACTTTAAGCGCCTTTTGTAAATTTTCTAGTGTATCTAAGACATAATCATAATCATCGGTAAGAGGTACAATCAGTGTGGATGATGTATTAAAAATCGATATTCCCACTCTATCTCCTTGCAAATTTTTTACAGTATCTTTTAGTGTTGATACTAAGTTTTCGTTTAAATCATTTACAGAAGTTGAAACATCCATACATAAAAAAATATCCCTACTGTACTTTGTTTCTTCTGTAACTTTACTTGTAACTGGTCTTGCGATTAATATACTAGAAAAAATAATTGAAATTATTGCAAAGCATATAACTATAGCTGAAAAAAATTTTTGTTTTTTAACTATCTCTTTATAATATGGTATACTTTTTATATACTGGGTATTTGCTACCTTAATTCCATTTTTGTACTTATCATCTTTTTTATTCTTTATAACTAAAACAAAAATTAATATTACAATTATAACTAAAATTACAAAGGGATACATTAGCTCCATTTTTCAATTACCCCCTTTGCATTATTTATTGAAATTTGTATATTTCCTAAACTCTCTTTTGCAAATTCAGGTCTATAATATTCTTCCATAAGTTCCGGCAAATATTTAATGTCTAATTTTCTTACTTCTTCTAAAGTATAATTTTGAACTTTTATATTTGTAACATCATATACAAAATAACGAATAATACTACTTAAGGTTTGATATCCTTCTCTTAAACCTATATTCTCATTTTCCACACTTAATTTTAGTTTGTCCAATTTGTTAATATACTTTTTCTTTATTTCTTTAATATTTAGCTCACCTAATTCTTTTCTCTTATCAATACCTATTATTTTTTCATTTTTACTTTTATTTTTTACAAAAAAATAAATTGATATTATAATAATAAATATTATACCTATTATTATAGGTAAAATATTATATGAAAATGGAGCCCTTAAATCAATTGATGATTGCATTTTTGTGCCTTTCCAACAAATCTATAATATTTGTTACAATTTCATTTTCTTTATTTATTGTAATACTTGACACGCCATATTTATTAAATTTTTTATTACATGAAGAGATTATCTCATTTCTTTTATTTTTTTCAAGGTCAAATAGCTTGTTATTAGTTAATATAGACTTTGGAATATATGATCTTTTATCTATATCATAAGCTACATTTCCTGTCATATATGCATCACTTATATTAATAAACATCAAATCATTTAAAATAGATATTTGTTTTAAAGTATTTTCAGTTACACTATCCATTCCGGCTAGATCAGTAATTACAAATATAATCATTCTCTTTTTTATATTTTTTATAACATGATTTAACATATCATTTATAGAAATTTGATTTTCTATAGATATATTTTTTTCATAACTACTTAATATTTTTTCAACATTTAAAGGACTAGAATTAAATGCTACATTATCAAGTCCATTATTAGAATAAAAAAGAGAACTTGTATAATCTCCATGATTATTTGCTATATATGACAAAATTCCAGTTGTAATTATTGCAATATTTTTTTTAGATTCTCCACTTACTGTATCAGCTAACATTTTTTCTCCAGAATCAAGTACAAATAAAAAATTATGCTTTTTTTCTGCAATATATCTTCTTATTAGGATATTTCCGCTTCTTGCAGACGATTTCCAATCAATATCTTTTATATTGTCTCCTACTACATATTCTCTCAGATCATCAAAATCTAAACTTTTTCCCTTATATATAGATTTATATGTTCCATCCAAAAGCCTTAACGTTTTTTTATTTGTATATATGTTAATATTCGATTTTACTCTACTCAAATAATCTTTTATCATGGCGTTTTCAATGCTCCTATTATTGCATCTATAATATCATCTGAAGTTACTTCGTCTGCTATAGCAGCATAATTAAGTGAAATCCTATGTCTTAGCACACTATGTATTAAACTCTTAACATCATCAGGAGTTACATAATTTCTATTATTTATTAAAGCTACAGCTTTTGATACTTCCATAAGAGATATAGCGCCTCTTGGACTTGCTCCTAGAGTAACATATTTTGCTAATTCAGTGGATATTAATTTTTCAGGATGTCTAGTTGCATAAATTATATTTACTATGTATCTTTTTATTGACTCATCCATGTATATCATTTTAGACGTTTCTTGAAGATATTGTATATCCTTTAAATCAATTACAGATTTTTTATCCTTATCAAATGCACCATTCTCAATTCTATTTAAAATCTCAATTTCTTCATTCATTGTAGGATATTCAAGTTTTTCTTTTAACAAAAATCTATCTAATTGTGCCTCTGATAAAAGATATGTTCCTTCTTGCTCTATTGGGTTTTGTGTTGCAATTACAATAAATACATCTGGCATTTTATATACCTCTTGTCCTATTGTTGTTTGTCTTTCTTGCATCGCCTCAAGCATTGCACTTTGAGTTTTTGCACTTGATCTGTTTATTTCATCTAGCAAAACAAAATTTGCATATACAGGTCCAAGCTTTGTTTCAAAATTATTATTTTGATAATTAAAGATTTGCGTACCTATAATGTCACTAGGAAGTAAATCTGGTGTACACTGTATCCTTGAAAATTTACCTGAGGCAGCCTCAGTTAAAGTTTTAGCTGCCGTTGTTTTTGCAAGTCCAGGTACTGATTCTAAAAGTATATGCCCATTTGCAATAACAGTTGCTAGAAGTGATTTCCTTAATTTTTCTTGTCCAACCATTTTAGCACTATAGTAATTATTTATTTTAGATATTATGTCATTACATTTACTAAGCATTTCTTCCGTAATATTTGATTTATTTTCCATATCATTTGTTCCTTTCTATTTTTTTATTACACATACAGTGTATGATTTATTCATTTCATATGCTTTTATTATATATTTTATGATAAAAAAAGTCAATTAAATAAAGGAAAAAAGGCTATGATTAAATAGCCTCTTTTCCTTTATTTTATATTTTAAATTTCGTATAGATTTATTTAAATAGAAAAAAATATTTTTAAGTTATTTAGAAAATATCTTTATTCCATAAATGTTTTTATAAACATTTTCCATTTTCATACCGCTAACCTTTGCATCACTATCTTTAGATGAATGAATTATCATATTAGAATACATAGGTGCAAAAAATATTGCAACACAATATAGCAAATATACTATAACTATCCACTTTGAAACTTTATCCTTATATCTAAATATAGCTATCATCCAAATTAAGTTTGCTAACTGAATAAATATAAATAAAAAGTAATTTATTCTATATGATGTATTACTACATTTCATAATAACAAATATAACAATTGGAATTATAAAAATAATTAAAGGAATTATTTTTAAAAATTTAAAATTAAACTTCTTTTTCTTTGTATTCTTTTTTTCTTTTTTCAAGATTATCATCTCCATCTTCATGTAATATTACATCATCACATGCTTCATTTACTAGTTTACCTAGTGAGCTTCTAAATGAGTCTTCATTTTTAATAACTGAATTATTTTTTTCTGAATTTTCTATTATATTTTTACATATAACAATTTATTTTAAGCCACTATTTCATCTTCATTGAAACAACCTTAGATATACCATACTCTTGCATTGTAACACCGTAAGTAGATGACGCAACTTCCATAGTACCTTTTCTATGTGTTATTACAATAAACTGTGTATTTTTTGAATATTTTTTAATGTATTCTGCAAATCTATGTACATTTACATCATCGAGTGCAGCTTCAATTTCATCTAATATGCAAAATGGAGGTGCCTTAAGCTTAAGTATAGCAAATAACAAGGCAGTTGCAGTTAGAGCTCTCTCTCCACCTGATAAAAGCATCATACTTTGAAGTTTTTTACCTGGAGGTTGTACTTCTATTTCTATTCCTGATGATAAAACATTAGATTCATCTTCAAGTTTTAATTCAGCTTTTCCTCCTCCAAACAGTTCTTTAAATGTTTCATTAAAGTTTTCATTAATTAGTTTAAACTGTTTTTCAAACTGTTGCTTCATTATACTTGTCATATTATTAATTAAATTTTCAAGCTTTTTCTTTGTTTCTTCTAAGTCTGCTTTTTGATTTGATATAAAATCATAACGTTCTTTTGTAGATTTATACTCTTCAATTGCTCCAACACTTACTTCACCTAGATCTTTTATTTCTTTTCTAATCTTTTCAGCATTTTTTACAATTGTCTTCTCATCACTATCATCTACTGGAAGAGATTCTATCATTTCTTTTGCAACAGATATAGTTATTTCATAATCATCCCACATTTTGTTTTTTAGATTTTCTATTTCTATATCAAATTTTAATTTTCTAGCTTGAACTTTTGCTCTTTCATCTTTTAATTTATCTATTTTTCTTAATCCATCTAGTACTTTTACTTCTAGAGTTTCTCGTTTTTGCTCAACTTCTTTTTTAGTATCTTTTAGATTATTTAAAATATTTGCAAAATCAAGTTTAAAGTTTTGTTTTTCTTTAATAGACTCTGTTAGAGCTTTTATTTCTTCTTCAGCATCCCTTTTTGAATTCTCAAGATTTGCTATACTTGATTTCTTTCTTTCAATTCCCTCTCCAAAGTTTTGTATATCTTGCGATAATTTATCTTTCATTTCGTCAATTGAGCCACTGCTTTCATCAAATGATAAAATTGATACTTTAAGGTTTGCAATATCTTCATGTAAATTACTTACCATTTCGGATTTTTCTTTATTAAATCTTGAATACTCATCAACTATTTCTTGATTTTCATTTATTTTTTTCTCAAGCTCTTCTACCTTTTTGTTATTTTCTTCAATATTTTCTCTTAAAGTTTCATTTTGCTCCTTTAAACTATCAATAGCTAATTTTGCGTTTTCTTTTGCAAGTAATACCTTCTTTTCTTCCCTTTCAATATTTAATAATTTCTCCTTAAGTGTTGCTATCTCTATTTGGCATGAAGATTTTTCTTCTACAATTTTGTTGTTTTCTTTTTTTGCTTCTTCTATTTGTATATTTAGTTCTCTTACGTCGTTATTTAAAGAACTGTATTCTTTTTCTTTATCTGAAATTATCTTCTTTAATTTTTCAATTTTTTCTTTTCTACCAAGAAGTCCTGCTGAACTATGTGAGTTTTTACCACCAGTTATACTTCCTGTAGCTGAGAAAAGTTCACCTGTAAGAGTTACAATTCTTGCCATATTCTTTAGTTTTTTTGACATTAAGATTGCATTATCAACAGTATCTACAACAATAGTTGAACCTAAACTTAAAAGTATTACATCTTTAAATTTAGAATCATATTTTACTATTTCTGATGCCATTCCTATATATCCATCCAATTTTCTTGCTTTATCTTTTATACTGTTATCTACCTTTTTAATAGTATTAATAGGAAGAAAAGTAACACGACCAAGCGAATTTTCCTTTAAGTATGAAATAATTTTCTTTGCTGTTTGTTCATCATTTACAACAACATTTTGCATATATCCACCAAGTGCTATTTCCACTGCATATTCATACTTTTCCTCTGTGGATATCAATGATGCAACTGTACCATATACATTTTGCATGTTGTTTTTCTTTGCATACAAAAGTGATTCTTTTACACTTTTGTAATATCCTTCATTTTCGTTTTCAAGGTTCGTAAGATAATTATATTTTGATTTTAAAGTCATAACTTCTTGATTTAATTTTCTCTCATTAGATAGCATTTCATTATATTTTTCATCCAATATTTTTTTATCTTCGTTATATTTATTTTCTTTTTCAAGAATTTCATTTAGTGAAGTATTTTTACTATTTAAATTAGATGTAAGCTCCTCTTTAGTAGTTGTTACACTATCATTTGCAGTTATATTTTTATCAAGAATTTTTTCCTTTTCTTCTATTTGAGAATTATTTGCTTCAATTGTAGCCTCAATACTACTTGAATTCATTTTAAGCTCATAAGCTTCTTCTCTTTTTAAATCTATTTCGTCCTTAATAGCTGTAATTTGCTCTGCTCTTTCATCTAGAGTTGACATCACATTTTCTAATTCTTCTTGCTTTAAGGATAATTCATTTTCAAATTTTTTCTTGTTTTCCTCAAGAGATTCTTTTTTCTTAAGTCTTTTTTCAATATCTTCTTTCAATAAATTTATTTTTTCAAAGTCATCTTTTATTTCAACATTTAGTCTTTCAATATTTTCATTAGCATTTTCAATACTAGCTCTGCTTATTTCAATTTTTGATGAAAGTTTTTGATTTTCACTTTCTGTTTCATAAAATTTACTTTGAGTTTCTTCTATTTTCAAAGTAACTTCTGCTAGTCTTTCTTTAAGGTTCATTTTAGATTTTTCAAGTTCCGCTGATATTGCTTCTTCTTTTGATATATCATTTGTAAATGTCTCAATCACATCATCTATTTTGCATAAAGCTTCTGCATTTTGATTTAAACTTTGTATAAATATCCTAACATCTAATACTTTTAACTTATCTTTAAGTTCTAAATATTTTTTTGCAACTTCACATTTTTTTTCAAGAGGTTCTAAGTTGTTTTCTATTTCTGCTATAACATCATTTACCCTTGCAAGCGTACTATCAGTATTGGCTAATTTTTTTACAGCTTCATCTTTTCTAGTTTTGTATTTTACAATTCCGGATGCCTCTTCAAATATATGACGCCTTTCTTCTGATTTTGTTGATAATATTTCATCAATTTTTCCCTGAGATATTATACTATATCCATCTTTTCCAACACCTGTATCCATAAAAAGTTCCTGAATGTCTTTAAGTCTACATTCAGCCCCATTTAAAAGATAATTACTCTCTCCACTCCTATATACTCTTCTTGTTACAACAACTTCTTTAAATTCAACTGGAAGTGATTCATCACTGTTATCAAGATATAACGAAACTTCAGCAAATCCAACTTTTTTTCTTGCCTGAGTACCTGCAAAGATAACATCTTCCATTTTTTGACCTCTTAAATTTTTTACACTTTGTTCTCCAAGTACCCATCTTACAGCATCAGATATATTACTTTTTCCACTTCCATTTGGTCCAACAATAGTAGTAACCCCATCTAATACTATAATTTCAGTTTTATCTGCAAAAGATTTAAATCCCTGTAATTCTAATTTTTTAAGCCTCATATATTTCTCCCCTTTTTCTAGTTGATTATATAACAAAAAGCTACATTTTTCAAGCATTTGTGGCAAAAAAAGGCAGATAGCTTTGCTATCTACCTAATATTATTTCCAACCTGCTGGTATTTCTGAATAATTCGATAATTTAGAGCAACCATTAAAAGTTTTTGAATGGGATGTTATTAAACCATTATTCCAAATAGGATAAACTTCTCCTGTTAATTTAACACAATCAGAAAACATCATACTTATCTTTACAACTTTTGTATTATTTGATAAATCAGGTACTTTAGTTAAATTACTACATGCCCAAAAAGCAAGTGAAAAGTCTGTTACTTCTGTGTTATATTTAAATGTATCTTCTGGTACTTCTTTTAAATTTTTACACCCCAAAAATGCCCCATGCCATGCTCCACTGTTTCCAAAAGTTGTAACCTTAGTGTTATACCTAAACAAATTCTTTGGAACAGATTCAATTTTACTACACTGCTGAAACACGCCAGAAAAATCTGTTACATTAATTGATGAATCAAATAATCCTGATGGTATGTAATTTAAATTAGTACAATTAGCAAATGTATTGGAATATGTAGTTACCGCATCACATCCACTAAAAATATTTCCTGGTATTTCTTTAATCGAACTACAATTTAAAAGCACAAATGAAAAATCTGTAACTTTATCTTTATTTTCAAATAATCCTTCTCCTATACTATTAAGTAAATTGCATCCATCAAATAAATGAGTAAAAGTAGTAACATTAGGAGAATCCACAAATAATTTACTTGGAATATTTCCAATAATACTACTACAACCAGAAAATGCATATGCAAAATCTGTTGCACTACTACAATTTCTAAAAAGGTTTTCTGGAATATTAGTTATTCCAGTACATCCCTTAAAAACTGCAGTAAAATCAGTAGCTAAACTATTATTTGAAAACAACCCATCACCTATTTCAGTTATTCCTGTACATTTTTCAAATACTCCTCCACCAGTATTATTCAAATGACTTCCACTAAATTTAGTTGCTTTTGTACAATTTTTAAATAGATTACTTGGAATTTTTCCAGTTAGACCAGAACAACTATAAAAAGTAGAGCTAAAATCTGTTGCATTAACACAGTCTTCAAATAACTTTTCAGGAATAGAACCTGTTAAATTTTTACAAGACGAAAAAGCTCCTGCGCCCCAGTAAACGCCAAAACTTGTTATTTTACTTGCTCCTTTAAATAAATTTTCTGGTATACTTCCTGTAAGAGAGCTACACCCAGAAAAAATAGCATAAGCATCAGTTACATTTATAAAACTATTTTTGCTAGGTTCTGGTATGGTTCCTCCCAAATTTGCACAGTTGTAAAATGAATAAAATTTACAAGTCAAATCTCCCCATTGCACTAATTTTGTTATTTTATTTCTGCTAACCGTATTATTTCCACCAAGGAAATTTATTTGCTCACATTTTCCTGTTATTGTTACAGTATACGTTCCTGCTTTTTCATACGTATGTATTCTATTTTCATCCGAATCCCTCGTAACTTTGTATTCTCCGGTACCATCACCATAATCTACTTTAAGGTTACACTTCCCCCATATTGGAAGTGTTATGCTATCACCATCTTCTACTGTCCATTCAGTTATAAATGGTTTTAATTCTTCAAGTATATCATCATCTATTAGCGTTCCTTCTGGAATCAACCCCATATCTTTTGCTATTAAATATTCATTTTTATTTTTACCAACATACACTAATTTTCCTTCTTCTATTTTAAGAATATTTGCATATTTATTTGGCATACTTGTTATTATTTCTTGTACCGTTGGACTGCTTTTTTTATCTGCATTTAAGGTTTCAGGATTTTTATCATTATATTTCATATTTGCTTTATATATTTCTAATTCTTCTTTCATAGTTGCTATATCTTGCCTAAACACTGCTTCCTTTGCACCACTTAATGTATTATTTTTATTTATTGTTAATATAACTGCTGCTGCAAGTATTATTATCACTATTATCGTTATTATTAGCACTATCAGGGATATTCCTTTTTTCTTTTTCATACACATACCTCTTTCGTTTATTATACTTTAAATATATTTTATTAATATATTAATTTTATATTTTATTGACATATATAGGATACACTAAAAAAATGCAATACTACATAATTTTTTTATAAAAATTTATATAATAATTATTTATTACAAATACAGAAAAAAGTAAGCAACTTTTAAAATCACTCACTTTTTCAACCTACATCATTCCATATTTTCTAGCACTTGATTTAAAATCTTGATTACATAGCTTGCTCCATAATTTATATTCTTGCATATCAGATGTAATTATTTCAATGTGGTATACTTTACTGTCAAGTTTAATTATTCTTGCAATATCAAATTCAACATAATCAACATTTTTAAATACATCAGATATAATTGAAACGTAAGATTGTCCAACTTTATATGAAATCTTAGCATTTCTATCTGTATATTTTTTCCCATTTTTTACATCAACTAATTCAATGTTAACTTCTCTTACTTTGTACATTGCTCCATCAATTTCTTCTGTTTTTGAATTATCAGATAATTCAAAGAAATTAGGGATCATTTTCGATATATAATTTGGAATTTTAAGTAAGTCTTGATTCTTAGCAGTTTTTGTCTTTGATGGAAGCTCATATATAAAATTAGAAATATTATTTAAATTTAATTTTTTTACTTTAACAAGTTCATCGTCTTTTATTTTCTCTTTAATTTCTTTTTTAGATTCTTTTTTTGCCTCATCTAAATCTAATGCTAAGTCAGCTTTAGAAAATAACATATCTGCAATATCTAGTGTATCGTTCTCATCAAAATCGGAATCTACATTGCTATCATCATTTGTATCTTCCTCAACTTTCAAACTATCTTCAGAAATTTCATTTACTTCTTCTCTTTTTTCATCATTTTTTTCTTTTTTTGGAATTGTTTTTTCAGCTAAAATCTGTTCATCATCAACACCTGATATATCTATGTCGTCTAATCCCAAATCATCTTCATCAATATCTATTTTTGGAATTTCTATATTTGATACATATATATCTTCAATCTCATTTTTACTCATTTGCTTTTTCTCAGGTTTAATAGTTGGTTCTTTTCCAAGTAATTCTGAAATACTTTTTACATTGTGAACATATTGTTTTGTTGTAAATATTTCTTTATTTTCTTGAAGTACATCGACCATATCACGAGTAAGCTTATTAAATTTTCCTTCTTCATCTTCAACTATCTTAGTTATACTTTTTACAACATTTTTGTATTCTTTTTTATCATCTGTATCAGAAAGATCATAAGTTGTTTCTAAATAAAATGATAGATTGTTAATCAAACCTCCCTCAGAAAAGTTTGATGATAAATTGTATATTACAGCTTCATCTTTATATTCAAATATACACATACTACTATCAAATTCTATTAGCTCATTATTGTTATATACATATACCTCTTTAGTATACTTTAGCAATGTGTCCAACATTACTTTTGTCGTATTTTTTTTATCAATACCTATTACTATATATTTTTTAGCATCTGAATCTATGAAGTTGTCTTCTAATATGTTAAACCCACCTTCTTTAAAGTTTCCGCTAAATATGTATACCTTTTTGGGATTCTTCTCAAAGCCCTCTTCTATCTTAGATGACACTGTATTATTATTATTTAATTGAAAAAACATTTTTGAATTCATATATATACCCCTTCTTTTATACTAAATACTGTATATAATGATATACTAAAATTAAAAAATTGTAAATAGAAAATAAAAAATTATATAAAAAAGAATGAGTAATAAATTTACTCATCCCATAGTAATAATAAAAATTATTCTATAAACTATATACAGTACCACAAGGAATGTTACCTTATAAAGTACTTACTATTATATTATGGAAAAAAACTATTTTAATACATTATACCAACGATATTTGTTTTATAATATCCTCCCTAAAATTGTCTAAAACAATAATTAAATTTATATTATAATCAGCTATAAAGTAAAGATCAGCTGTTGTTAAAACGTATGTATAATTATATACTATTTGATTGCATAAGTTTAAAATTAAATTATATAATCTAGACTTATTAAATTCATCTGTAATGTTATAATCTAAAGCAATTTTATCAGATTTTATTTTTACTTCTTTATAATAGTTATATGAACTAGGTAATTTTTTTCTTACTTTTTTTTTCAACATTTTCATCACCTAGTCATATTATAACATTATTTTTTGAATTAAATATTTTTTCGACAAAAGTAGTTAGTTTACATCATTTTTTTTGCATTTTTTAGTATTCATAGCTTGATTTGAACAAAAGTGACTTCGTCACTCCACCACTAACTTCTTTTTTGTAGTTAGTGGTATTTTTAAAGATGTTGTATTTAAGTTTCCACCTATCTCT
>ERZ773170.7-NODE-7-length-209282-cov-11.182792_pt1 | contig 209282 bp, 161 predicted proteins | sample MGYA00581002_ERZ773170 | MGnify/ENA primary metagenome ERZ773170 (study PRJEB29015, sample SAMEA2737811) | human gut metagenome | biome: human gut; feature: human-associated habitat; material: faeces | place: China | collected 2012 ... | reverse complement strand
AATCCAAGGGTTATACCCTAAGAGCAAACCACCCCTTTTAGGGGTGGTTTTGATTTGATGCACTTTGTTTCGATAGAACGATCGCCCTGGCGCATCTTCGCCCAGAATCCCCGCGCCTTCGGGAACGCAAGTAAAATCTAATAAGTCTATCTGTCTGAACAACAGCTTTGTTGCGCAACACCTGTTCAACGAGACAGGGGGTTAGGTTATACTAAATTGCACTGTAGGCCGCATCTGATGCATTTCGCTCCAAGCGCGGCACTCAGTGGATATCCGATTTACCATTTGGATGTCCTGCGGTCATTTAGCGTCTCGACACAAGCTCGGCCCCGGAGCTCGTTCGAGCTGTTCGTATTCCTTGAAAGGGGGAAAATGGACATATCGAGGAAGACTGATTACGCCCTTCGTATGCTGGCGATGCTTGCCGAGGATCCGGAGCGTTTGCTTTCTGTTCGCACCGCTGCCGAAGAGGTCAATGTTCCGTATTCGTTTGCCCGCTCGATTCAGCACGGTTTGGTCCAGGCCGGTATTGTGGAGAGCCTGCGTGGCGTCCACGGTGGCATGCGTCTCAAGGTCAGTCCGGACGACGTCACCATCCGCCAGGTCGTCGAGGCCGTTCAGGGCCCTATGGTTATGAATGATTGCACCGCACCCGATGGCGACTGTGCACGCATGGGCACGTGCTGCTATCATCCCCTGTGGGCCGGAGCTCAAGCGTTGATGCGCGATTACCTCGATTCCGTTTCGCTCGGCGACATCGTCGCTCACCGCCAGTTCCCGGCCGTCGATCCCAAATTCGCCGACCGCGAAGCGTTTCCCGAGTACGCCACCTGCGCGTGCGCTTGCCGGGAGGAATAGCGCCGCATAAGGAGCATAGATATGATTCAGGACCCCTTTCGTTCGATGATTCGTTCGGAAGGGGTCCTGCGTTATCGCGACCTTCCGTGGCGCCGCACGCGCGATCCGTACATCATTTGGCTTTCCGAGGTCATGTTGCAGCAAACACAGGTGCCACGCGTGGAGACGCGTATGCCGGCGTGGCTCGATCGCTTTCCGACCGTGCAGGCGCTTGCCCAAGCCGCGCCTTCCGATGTTTTGGACGCTTGGCAGGGCATGGGCTACAACCGACGCGCTCTGGCGCTCCACAAGGCCGCTCAGCGCGTTGTGGAGGACTGGGACGGTGAGTTTCCGCGTGAGACGCGTGACTTGGTCGCTCTGCCTGGTATTGGCCCGGCAACGGCGCAAGGTATCCGGTCGTTTGCGTTTGACCTTCCAGGCGTGTATCTGGAGACCAACGTGCGCACGGTCTTTCTGCATCACTTCTTTCCCGATGTACCGGCTGTTCCCGACCGCGAGCTGGTGCCGCTGATTCAGGCGGCCTGTCCGGCGGTCCCCGGTGCGGCGACCGACGAGATCGCTCCCTTTGCCGTGCCGCTCGATGATGCCGACACGCCGCGCGCGTGGTATTACGCGTTGCTGGATTACGGCGCATATCTAAAAAAGACGTTGCCCAATCCGTCCAGGCGCTCGGCGGGCTATAGCCGTCAATCAAAGTTTGAGGGCTCACGTCGCCAAAAGCGCGCGCATATCGTGCGCATGTTGCTGGCAGCGCGCGATGGCCAACCGGCGGGGATTACGCTTGCTGATGCCGTGGTGGGCGTTAACGATATGGAAGCGGCGGCTGGGCGCGGGCCGGTCGAGCGCGAGCTTGTCGCGGGCATTCTGGCCGACCTGGAGCGTGAGGGCTTTTGCCGAGCCGAGGGCGATCGCTGGCTGAGCATTTAGCCCGTGGAAATCTGAAGAACAGGATTGTAAGGTTTAGATTTCCGACATGAGGGCATCCTAAAGACGAGGCCGCTCGAAGCCTACGGGCGGCATGCGTTGAAGGGAAGTACACCTATGGATTTTGAGAATTCCCAAACCAAGAAGAACCTCGAGACCGCTTTTGCCGGTGAGTCCCAGGCACACACCAAGTATCGCTACTATGCCTCCAAGGCAAAGAAGGACGGCTACGTTCAGATCTCGAACATCTTTGCCGAGACGGCTGGCAACGAGTCCGAGCACGCCAAACTGTGGTTTAAGTATCTGCACGATGGCGCCGTCCCCGATACCCTGGACAATCTGCGCGATGCCGCCGCGGGTGAGAACTACGAGTGGACCACGATGTACGACGAGTTTGCCAAGACCGCCGAGGAAGAGGGCTTTGCCGAGATTGCCGCAAAGTTCCGTGGTGTCGCCGCCGTCGAGAAGGCCCACGAGGAGCGCTACAACAAGCTCGTCGAGCGCATTGAGTCGGGCGAGGTGTTTGAGCGCGAGGGCGTAAAGGTGTGGAAGTGCCTGAACTGCGGACATCTGCACGTTGGTGCCGAGGCACCTGAGGTGTGCCCGGTGTGTAACCACCCCAAGGCGTACTTTGAGGAGCAGGTGGTGAACTACTAGCGCTTGGCGCTGGCTGCTGCGGAGCGCAGGGCGGGGAAATACCTTTCCCTCTCGCTCACGGCTTCGCAGGGTCGCGCGAGGCAAAGGTATTTCCCCGCCTTGCGCTCCGGCGTTGGGTCGTCGCGTGCTCGATACAGAAAAGCTGATAAAAAAGGTTGTGTGCCGCCCCTTTTTGGGGCGGCACGTTTTTGTGGGGTCCCGGTCTCCACAATTTTCGTCAAGCTATTGGTTAGATTTTGGTCAGTTGGCGTAAGGGTGGAAGGCCAAAAGATTGTTGGCGAAAAAAGCTCAGAGAAAGTGCTGGTAGGGGAGTTGTTGAGCTTTTCGACGGCTTTTGAGCAAAAGAAACTTTGTGGCTATTGCCGGCGATTGCGTTGTCGCGGTCATGGCGGTGCGGGATGCTGGTCGTAAGCGTCGAATGCTCCGATTTTGGAGGCCAGCATGGATCTGTTTCTTGAGACTCCGCAGCAACAAGCTGAGCGCATGCTGCGTCAGCAGCAACGACTCATGGAGATGCAAATGCAAGGGGCGGCAGCCCGGCCCTTTGCGCAAAATGTCGTGCCCGCTGCTGTACCTGCGGCTGTGCCCGGGTGTGAATCGGCGCCAGAGGCCTATTCCGTACAGCAAGATTCATATGCGCAGGAGCTCGCGTTCGATAAACGTCGTGCGCGTCACCGTCGCTGGGCCCAGCGCCTGCGTACGCTGGCGATGATCGTGCTGATTCCGCTGGGGCTCGCGACAATCTTCTTGGCCTCATATGCCCTCACGTGCATCCTCAACGGCGCCTCGCCCAATGAGGTACTTCAGCACTTGGCAGCTCTTGGTCAGCGCTTGGGGGATGTCGCAGCAACCATCCGCGCCAGCTGGGAGAGCTAGCGGACCAGCACCCATAGCGCAAAGGTAACTTGTCTGCGCTCGATTGGACATGAGCTGCGTTTGACAGGGTAAGATTGATCGCGGTTTTGATTGGTGCTCGATTGGGTTTGTTGGGCGGAGTTTATGTCTGCTATTGATATTGCGCTTGTTGTGATTGCCTTGGTGGCGGTGGGGGTTGCTGTGGCTTGCGCCCTCCAGCTCAAGAGCCTGCGTGCCGAGCTGCGGGAGCGTGGCGACAGTAGCGCGGAAACGCTGGTAGCGCTCGAGCAGGCCAACAGCACGCTCGACACCCTGAACGTCGCGTTGGCCGAAACCCGCCGCACGGCAAATGCCATCGCGCAGCAGCAGACGACCGATGCCGCCGTAGAGCAGCAGCGCTACCTGACCATTGCGCGCGAGTTCTCGCAGGCCGGCGACCGTATGGATGACCTGCGCCGCGAGACGGCCCAACAGCTTGGCGCCAACCGCGAAGGCATCGAGCATCGCCTGGACAAGGTGCGCGAGACGGTCGATGCTCAGCTGGGCGCCATCCGCAAAGACAACAACGTGCAGCTCGACCAAATGCGTGCGACGGTGGACGAGAAGCTCTCTCGCACGCTCAACGACCGACTGTCGGCATCGTTTAAGCAGGTGAGCGACCAGCTCGAGGCCGTGTACAAGGGCCTGGGCGACATGCAGTCTATCGCCACCGGCGTGGGCGACCTTAAACGCGTGCTGGGCAATGTGAAGGCGCGTGGCATTTTGGGCGAGGTGCAGCTGGGCGCGATCCTGGCGGACATCCTTACGCCCGACCAGTATCTGGAAAACGTTGCCACCAAGCCCGGCGCCTCGGAGCGTGTTGAGTTTGCCGTCAAGCTGCCGGTAGACGAGGGCGACCCCGTGCTGCTGCCGATTGACTCCAAATTCCCGGGTGATGCGTACGAGCATCTGCTCGACGCGCAGGAGTCGGGCGATGCGGAGACCGTGGCGGCTGCGCGCAAGACGCTCGACACCATGGTCAAGCGCGAGGCCAAGGACATCTGCGAAAAGTACCTGAGTGTGCCGGCAACGACCAACTTTGGCATCATGTTCGTGCCGTTTGAGGGGCTGTACGCCGAGATCGTCAGCCGCCCCGGGCTTATCGAGATCCTGGGCCGCGACTATCACGTCAACGTAGCCGGTCCCAGCACCATGGCCGCCATTCTCAACAGCCTGCAGATGAGCTACCAGACGTTTAGGCTGCAAAAACGTACCGACGACGTGCTGCGCGTGCTCTCCGCCGTCAAGGCCGAGCTGCCGCGCTATCAGGCGGCGCTGCGCCGCGCCCAGCAGCAGATCGAGACCGCGGGCAAAACGGTCGAGGGCATCATTACCACGCGCACCAACGTCATGGAGCGCAAGCTCAAGGACATCGACGCGCTGGAGGATGCTGAGGAAGCCGACGCGATTTTGGGCTTGGAGTCCGCAGGCCTGCTCGCAGACCAAAAAGACGAGGACTAGTCGCAACGGACGGTGGGTCGCCGGCGTAAACGCGGGTGCCCCATCGCTTTTCGCATCGTGCTTGCCTGAAGTGCGCTTCAATGTGCAACAATGGCGTTTCGCCCTATCAGATGCGAAAGGAAGCCCATGTCTCAGAGAAGCACCAGTCCGCTCAGCCGCTCCACCGTGCGCCGCACGCTGCAGCGGTTTTGGGGTGTCACGCGCACGCAGCCGCTGATTGTCTTTCTCTCGGTGCTCTCGTCGGCGGGCTACATCTTTTTGCTCACGTTTGCCAACACCTACGTGATGGCCCTCATCGTCGACCGCGTCCAGGCCGGCCCCGTGGCGGGCGATCAAGTATTCGAGGTCTTCGGCCCCTATATCCTGGCGCTCGTACTCGTTAACCTGGTGGGTCAGATCCTCTCCAAGCTGCAGGACTACACCGTCTACAAGCTCGAGATCGCAGGCAACTACCACCTGGCGCGCCTGTGCTTCGACACACTCTCCAACCAATCCATGACATTCCATACCAGCCGCTTTGGCGGATCGCTTGTGAGCCAGACAAGCCGTTTTATGAGCGGCTACACGGGTCTGGTCGACGTGACGGTGTATTCGCTCATCCCCACCATCACCTCGGTCATCTGCACCGTGGCCGCACTCGCCCCGGTGGTACCGACGTTTACCGTGATCCTGGTGGGCATCATGGTCGTCTACATCGCGTTTGTCTGGCTTATGTACAAGCGCATCATGCCGCTTTCGGCCGCGACGTCCGCCGCACAGAACAAGCTCTCGGGCGTGCTCTCCGACGCGGTCACGAACATCTTGGCCGTCAAGACCTGCGGACGCGAGGACTTCGAACGCGATCTGTTCGACGCCGCCGATCGTGCCGCGCGCGACGCCGAGACGGTCTCGATGCACGCCATGATGCAGCGCAACTTTACGACCTCGGGCCTTATCGTCATCACCATGGCCGTGGTGAGTGTGTTCGTGGCGGGCGGCAACGCGTGGTTTGGCATCTCGGCCGGCTCGCTCGTCATGATCTTTACCTACACGTATAACCTCACCATGCGTCTGAACTACGTGAGTTCCATGATGCAGCGCATTAACCGCGCGCTGGGTGACGCCGCCGAGATGACGCGCGTGCTGGACGAGCCGCGCCTGGTGGCGGACGACGAGCATGCTCCCGAGCTCAAAGTGACCGAGGGCGCGATCGATTTTGAGCACTTGAGCTTTGCATACCGTGACGCCGCGGCGGGCGATAGCGTGTTCGACGACCTGACGCTCCATGTGCCGGCGGGCCAGCGCGTGGGCCTGGTGGGTAAATCGGGCTCGGGCAAGACGACGCTCACCAAGCTGCTGCTGCGCCTGGACGATGTTCAGGGCGGCCGCGTACTCGTGGACGGTCAGGATGTCTCGCGCTGCACGCAGCAGAGCCTGCGCCGCCAGGTTGCCTACGTGCCGCAGGAGGCGCTGCTGTTCCACCGCTCCATTCGCGAGAATATCGCCTACGGCCGCCCCGACGCCACCGACGAGCAAATTCGCGAGGCGGCGCGCCTGGCCAATGCCCTGGAGTTTATCGACCGCCTACCCCATGGCTTTGACACCATGGTGGGCGAGCGCGGCGTCAAGCTTTCGGGCGGCCAGCGCCAGCGCGTGGCCATTGCCCGTGCCATCCTCACCGACGCGCCGATTCTGGTACTCGACGAGGCGACGTCTGCCCTCGATAGCGAGTCCGAGGCGTTGGTGCAGGAAGCTCTCGAGAACCTGATGCGCGGCCGCACCTCCATTGTGGTGGCGCATCGCCTGTCCACCGTGGCGGCGCTCGACCGCATCGTGGTACTGGCGGATGGCGAGATCGTCGAGGACGGCACGCATGTGCAGCTCGTCGAGGCGGGCGGCGAGTACGCGAGCCTGTGGAGCCGTCAGATCGGCGCATTCTTGGAGGCGTAAACGTCTCGGACGTGGGACAATTGTGCCCATAAGTTTATTGTGCCGTTGAGCCGAGGAGTCGTTATGCCACGCGAGACCAATGCCGCCAAGCGCGAGCGCGCCATCGAGGTGTGTGAGCGCCTCAACCGTCGCTATGGCCCGGTCGAGTGCTTTTTGGACCACGAGAATCCCTTCCGCCTGCTGATCGCGGTGCTGCTTTCGGCGCAAACGACCGATGCGCAGGTCAACAAGGTGACGCCGCGGCTGTTTGCCCAGTGGCCCACGCCCGAGGCCATGGCCGGGGCGAGCGTAGCTGACGTGGCAGACACCATCAAGTCGCTCGGCTTCTACAAGAGCAAAGCCAAGCATGCCGTCGAGGCCGCGCAGATGATCGTCGCCGACTATGACGGCGAGGTGCCGGCCGACATGAAGGAACTCGTGAAGCTGCCGGGCGTGGGACGCAAGACGGCGAACATCGTGCTCAACGTGGGGTATGGCATCGTGGAGGGTATTGCGGTGGACACGCACGTCAACCGCATTGCGCACCGCCTGATGCTGAGTCCCAAGACGCATGCCAAGGAACCGCTCAAGACCGAGCAGGATCTGCTCAAGATTTTGCCGCACGAGTATTGGGAGTCGGTCAACCATCAGTGGATCACCTTTGGCCGCGAGATCTGCGACGCCCGCAAACCCAAGTGTGACGAGTGTCCGCTGGCAGATTTGTGCCCCAGCGTGCGCGTTTTGGGGTAGCTGCCCGGTGCGCGCCGGCGCGTCCGCCCCATGCGTTACCATGACAAACAATAGTTTTGATGTACGACCCGCCGAGCCTGCCCCGGCGGGCTTTTGGCGTTGCGATGCCGGAGGACCACATGCTCATTCACCGTATAGCCGCGCAGCTCTACACTGCCGAGGCACTGCAGACCGTCGAGGCCGGACTCGATGCCGGCGAGGACGTGACGCTGGCCGTGTCGCAGTCGGGCCGCACGCTCATGGCGGCAGCTCAGTTTGCGCGCCGTCCGCGTCCCACGGTCTACATCGTGAGCGGCGAGGACGCGGCCGATCGCGCCGCGCGCAGCCTGGCCGCCTATGTGGGTCTGGCGCATGTGTGCCGCTTTCCCGAGCGCAAAGACTATCCATGGCGTGAGCAGGCGCCCGACGACGCCGTGGTGGCCCAACGCTGCGAGGCTTTAGGGCGCATCGTGCGCGGCGATAACTGCATCATGGTCGCCTCGGCCCGCGCGCTACTGCGTTGCGTGCCGCCGGTCGAGAGCCGCTATTGGGAGTCCACCACCTTTGCGGTGGGCGAGGAGATTCCCTTCGACGAGGTGCCGCAGCGCCTGGTGGGCATGGGCTACACCAATGCAGGTGCCGCCGACGCGCCCGGCCTGTTCCGTGTACACGGCGATACCGTCGAGGTGTTCCCCGCGCAGGAAAAAGCACCCGTGCGCATTGAGTTCTTTGGCGACGAGATCGACCGCATCCGCCGCATGGTGAGCTCTACGGGTCAAACCATCGGCAACGAGGACAGCATCGAGATCTTCCCGTGCCGCGAGCTGGCGCTCACCGACGAGGCCGTCCACAACATGCATGTGGCGCTCTATCGCGCCAGCCAGAGCGATAGCAAGCTGGCGGCGCTGCTCGAGATGGTGGACGCGCGCATCGTCACGCCCGAGCTCGACCGCTTTTTGCCGGTGATGTACGGCCAGACCGTGAGCCCGTTGGCGCACGTGAGCGGCAAGGCGCTTGTGGTCCTGTCCGAGCCGCGCTCGCTGTTCGATGACTGCCTGCGCGCCTACGAGGATATCGAGGCCCGTGCCGGCGAGGCGGGGATTGACCGTCTGGACGGCCTGTACGTGCGTGCCCAACAGCTCGACTTTGGTGCTCAGCAGCGCCTGAACTACGTGAGCCTGATTCGTGCCGGCGGTGCGGTTACAGCCGAGCTCAAGATTGAGCAGCCGGCCATTGCGGGCTCGGACAATCGCTTTATGACGCGCATTCAGGAGGTCGTGGGCAAGCGCTATGCCTGCGTGTTTGCCATTCCCGACCGCGGTGCGCGCGAGTCGATGGAGCTCACCTTTGGCGACGAGGGCATCACCTTTGAGGAGTCGCTGACGGCCGCCCCCGAAAACGCCGGCGTTATCGGCGACCGCGTGCGCGTGGCGGCGGCGGATTCTGACGACCGTGCTGCTCGTCAGGCGGCCCATGCTTCGATTCGCGAGCGCCATGCCGACGCGCTCAACGCCCGCTCGCTCGAGGCGGGCGCGGCCCAGGCTGCCGCTGGTGCCGCCGTGCCCACCATCTCGCGCGGACGCGTGACCTTTGTGGATGCCGCTCTACCGCAGGGCGTGGTGGTGCCCGATGCCAATCTGGCCGTGTTCTCGATCGCCGACCTCAACGCCCGCATGGACGCCAACCGCGCGCGCAGCCGCCGCAAGGTCGACATTACGCAGATCACCTTCCCCTTTAAGCCGGGCGACTACGTGGTGCACGCAACGCATGGCATCGCGCTCTTTAGCGAGATCGCGCGCCAGGAAGTGGGCGGCAAGGAGCGCGACTACTTCTTGCTGGAATACGCCGACGGCGACAAACTCTATGTGCCGCTCGAGCAGGTCGACCGCATCACGCGCTATGTTGGCCCCGACGGCGATAAACCGCGCTTGACCAGGCTCAACACCGCCGACTGGACGCGTGCCACCAACAAGGCGCGCAAGAATGCCAAAAAGCTGGCGTTTGACCTGGTCGACCTGTATACGCGCCGCTCTTCGATTACCGGTATCGCCTGTCCGCCCGATACGCCCGAGCAGATTGAGATGGAGGAGAGCTTCCCCTACGACGAGACGCGCGACCAGCTGGAGGCTATTGCCGACATTAAGGCGGACATGGAGGCACCCAAGCCCATGGACCGCCTGCTGTGCGGCGACGTGGGCTTTGGCAAGACCGAGGTCGCCCTGCGCGCAGCGTTTAAGTGCGTGGACTCCGGCCGCCAGGTCATGGTACTCTGCCCCACGACTATTCTTGCCCAGCAGCACTACGAGACGTTCTTTGAACGCTTTGCCCCGTTTGGCCTTGAGGTCGAGGTGCTCAGCCGCTTTCGCACGCCGGCGCAGCAAAAGCGCGCGCTCAAGGCGTTTGCCGAGGGCACGATCGATGTGCTGATCGGCACACACCGTCTGCTTTCGGCCGACGTGAACCCCAAGAACCTGGGCCTGGTGATCATCGACGAGGAACAGCGCTTTGGTGTGCAGCACAAGGAGCAGCTCAAGAACCTGCGCGAGCAGATCGACGTGCTCACGCTTTCGGCCACGCCCATCCCGCGTACCATGCAGATGGCCACGAGCGGCGTGCGCGACATGAGCCTGATCACCACGCCGCCGACCGGGCGCCGTCCCGTGATTGTGCACGTGGGGGAGTACGACCCCGACGTGGTGAGCGCGGCGATTCGCCTGGAGGTGGGTCGCGGCGGCCAGGTGTACTACGTGTCCAACCGCGTCAAGACCATCGACGACGCCGTGGCGCGCGTGCACGAGGCCGCGCCCGAGGCGCGCGTGGGCGTGGCGCACGGCAAGATGAGCCCGCGCGAGGTCGAGGACGTGATGATCGAGTTTGCGACCAAAAAGATCGACGTGCTCATTGCCACGACCATCGTGGAGAGCGGTATCGACAACGCGTGCGCCAACACGCTCATCATCGAGGATTCGCAGCGCCTGGGCCTAGCACAGCTCTACCAGCTCAAGGGCCGTGTGGGCCGCTCGGCCACGCAGGCCTACGCATACTTTATGTTCCCGGGCGAGCTGCCGCTCACCGAGGAGGCAACGGCGCGCCTGACTGCACTTTCCGAGTTCCAGGACCTGGGCAGCGGCATGCGCATCGCCATGCGCGACCTGGAGATTCGCGGCGCCGGCTCGCTCATGGGTGCCGAACAGCACGGTAACCTATCGAGCGTGGGCTTTGACCTGTTTACGCAGATGCTGGGTCAGGCCGTGGCCGAGGCGCGCGGTGACGACGATGCCGGCGTGGAGGCGGCGAGCGTGGGCATTAACCTGCCGGCCGATTACTTCTTGTCCGAGGAGTACCTGCCGGCGGTGGACCAGCGCGTGCTCGTGTACCGCAAGCTCGCGGCGGCCGAGGACCTGGAGAGCATCGACGAGGTACAGGAAGAGACCGAGGCCGCGCATGGCGAGCTGCCGTTGGCGGGACTCAATCTGTTCAACCGCGCGCGTATCCGTATCCGCGGCGAGCGCTTGGGGCTCGAGAGCGTCACGCTCAGCGGCGGGCGCATCACGTTTTTGGGCGTCGACGTGCCCAAGAAGGTGGCCTTTGAGTTCAAGAATCGCTATGGCGCGGTGAACTTCCCCAAGAGCCGCAAGCTGTCGGTGCCTTACAAGGCGGGCGCCGGTGCGGGCAGCGGCCTGGGCCGCGGTCTCGACGCCAACGACGGCACCGGCCCCGTGGCCGCGGCGCTCATGCTGCTGCAGCAGCTGGGTGCTACTGACGATGACTAACAAGTAAGTCGGTGGGACAAAGTTATCAGTAGTTTTTGTCCCAGGTGCGATAGTCGCATCGAGCCTGTCAACGCAAGCGACCCTGGGACAAAACTACTGATAGCTTTGTCCCGCCACGTTGCGGGTCGACCCTTCGCCCGATGGAAAGGAAAGCATGTTCGGGTACATCTACAAGAAAGACGCCGCTGCCATTGCGGTTGTCCTGTGCCTTTGTCTGGGCGTGGGCAGCTTTTTCGATTATCAGATCTCGAGCGCGCTGTTCAACATCGGCAGCATGTACGGCCGCTTTATCGAGGCCGCCGGCGAGCTGCCGTTTGAGCTGACGGCGAGCGTCGCGGGCGTTATGCTCGTGCGCGCGGTGCGTCCCGACTCCAGGGGGAGCAAATGGCTCGCCGTGCTCGGCATCCTCGTCAACGTTGGCCTGGCCGGCTACGAGATCGTCTCGTCCCTGAAGGTTGGCGGCAAACTCATCGCTGTCCAGTTGGTGCTGACGTTTGTGCTGGTCATCGCTGCCAACCTTGTCGTCTATCGCCTCACGCGCGACACCGACTCCGACGAGCTCGCGCGCTGGGCGCTGATGGTGCTTGCCGTGTGGGTCGCTCAGGCCATCATCCTCAACGTGGTTGTCAAGCCGCTGTGGTCGCGCCCGCGCATGCGCGTGATCGAGGTCACGCCGGGGCTCAATTTTCAGCCGTGGTGGGTAATCGGCAACCCCGACAAGTGGAGCTATATTGCGGCCGGCGTAATCAAGGACGGCTTTAAGTCGTTCGCGAGCGGGCACACCGCGCATGCGGCAATCGGCCTTATGCTTGCGGGGCTTCCCGCGGCGGCCTTTACGGAAAAGCCTTCGCGTCGTCGCGTGGTCTTTTGGGTGGCGGCGGCCGTCGCGGCGCTCGTCGCCTTTGGCCGTATCGTGATCGGTGCACACTTTTTGACTGACGTGAGCTGCGGCTTTGCCCTGGTGTTGGCACTTGAGTGCCTTGCCGCGCGCGTTGCCTATCCTCACGGCGTACAATAGCCCCGTTTGAATCATCTGGACGATACCTGGTAAGAGAGGATTGCCATGCTCGCGTTCAACAACGACTATTCCCACGGCGCACACCCGGCGGTACTGCAGGCGCTCGTCGACACCAACATGGAGCCGCAGCCCGGCTACGGCACCGATGCGCATACCGAGCGCGCCAAGCAGCTGATCCGCGAGGCCTGTCAGGCTCCCGATGCCGACGTATTTTTGCTGGTGGGCGGCACGCAGACCAACGCGACGGTGATTGACATGCTGCTCGCGCCGTACGAGGGCGTGGTTGCCGCCGAGACCGGCCACGTTGCCTGCCACGAGGCGGGCGCCATCGAGTTTGGCGGCCACAAGGTGCTCACCATTCCCGGCTACGAGGGCAAGATGCACGCCGAGGATCTCGAAAACTATATCCAGGTGTTCTACGAAAACGAGAGCTGCGAGCACATGGTGTTTCCGGGCGCCGTGTACGTGAGCCTGTCGACCGAGTACGGCACGCTGTACTCCAAGGCCGAGCTGGCCGAGATTTATGCGGTGTGCCAGAAGCGCGAGATTCCGCTGTTTGTGGATGGCGCCCGCCTGGCCTATGCGCTGGCAGCCGATGAGTGCGACATTACCCTGCCCGAGCTGGCGCAGCTGTGCGACGTGTTCTACATCGGCGGCACCAAGTGCGGCGCGCTTTGCGGCGAGGCTGTGGTGTTCTGCGGCATGCACGCTCCGGCGCATCCCATTCCGCGTATTAAGCAGCACGGCGCGCTGTTGGCCAAGGGCCGCCTGACGGGCGTGCAGTTTGAGGCGCTCTTTACCGATGGCCTGTATTTTGAGATTGGTCGACAGGCGATTCAGACGGCCCAGGCGCTGCGTCGTGTGCTGCACGAGCGCGGCTACCAGTTCTTTTTGGAGACGCCCACAAACCAGCAGTTCGTGATTTTGCCCAACGAGGACATGGCCCGCATTCGCGAGCATGCGGCGATCGAGTACTGGGAAAAGTACGACGATACCCACACGGTGGTGCGCTTTTGCACCAGCTGGGCCACGACGCAGGAGGACATCGACGCGCTGGCGGCTGTCCTGTAGCCTGATGTAATGACGAGGGGCCGCCTTGCGCTGGGTTTGGCGCAAGGCGGCCTTTGTTTTTGAGAGAGAAGGGTTGTATGACCGAGATGTCCGAGCCGGCGATTCGCCTGGCGACGCCCGAAGACGCGCCGGCGTTGCTTGCCATCTATGAGCCGTATGTGCGCCAGACGGCGATTACCTGCGAATACGAGGTGCCGAGCGTTGAGGAGTTCGCCGGGCGCATCGAGCGTACGCTCAAGCGCTATCCGTATCTGGTGATGGAGCTGGACGGGCGTCCGGTAGGCTATGCCTATGCGAGTCCGCTCAACAGCCGCGAGGCATACGACTGGTCGGTCGAGACGTCGATTTACCTGGCACGCGACGTGCGCCACGGCGGGCTGGGCCGCAAGCTGCACGATGCGCTCAAGCAGTGCCTGATCGCGATGGGCATCACCAACATGTGCGCGCTCATCGCCGTGCCGCACGACAAGGACGACGAGTATCTAACGCACAACAGCCAGGACTTCCATGCCCATATGGGATATCGCTTGGTGGGTGCTTTCGACCGCTGTGCCCAAAAGTTCGGCCGCTGGTACGACATGTGCTGGATGGAGCTGGTCCTGGCCGAGCGCACCCCCAACCAGCCCAAACCAACCTGGTTCCCCGACCTCCTCGCCTAAAACCACCACAAAGGTGCCTATCCCCATTGTGGTGGTTAGCCGATGGGCTCGGTGTATTTGGCGCGGTCGGTGCGCTGGATGCGCTTGGAGATATGGAGCGGGCGGCCGTCGGTGTCGTAGACGTAGTCGGTGATTAGGATCAGCGCCTGCCCGCGCTCGACGTTGAGCAAAAACGCCTCGTTTTGCGAGGCATAGCACACCTCAAAGGTCTTATGCCCCTGCGCCGGCGTACGATGGAACTCCTGGCGCAGCGTGGCGTAGAGCGAACCGTTGATATCGCGATCGATGAGCGACCCAAAGCTTGGCGGCAGATAGGTGGTCTCCAGGCACAGCGGCGCGTCGTCCAGGTAGCGCAGGCGGACAAGTTTGACGAGCTTGCTGCCCGCGGCGGCGTCAAAGAACTTAGCTATGCTGCCGGCCGCCTTGGTAAAGCCCGAGTCCACCGTGCGCGTGGTGGGCTTCATGCCCTGGCCTTCGACCTGCTTGGTATAGCTCGAAAACACCAGGTTGTTCTCGTGGAGCGCGGGCGTGTCGGCCACAAAGGTGCCACGTCCGCGCTCGGTGCGCACCAGGCCCTCGTCAACTAACACCTTAAGCGCGTGGCGCACGGTGCTGCGCGACAGCCCCGATTCGTCCATGAGCTCCATCTCGGACGGCAGCTTGTCTCCGCGTGCGTAGGTGCCGGCGGCGATGCGGTCACGCAGCGTACTCGCCAGACGCTCGTATTGGGCCAAGTTCTTTTTTGACGAAGTGCTCATGCGAACAACCTGTATCTAACTTGTATGCTTACTGAACCAAGCATGTATCCAACATGACAACAAAACCGCTGGTAATGGATTGTCGAAAACTTTACCAGCAAAATTTCTAAGACAAATATAGCATACAACTAGTCGACATAACCAAAACGTGTATGTAACTTGTATGCCATCGAGAGCATCAAACGAGAAGAAAGGCTGATGCACGATGACTACTCAGGAACAGGTTAAGGACGTCGTCTCCCAGGTTTTGGCTGACAAGGCAGACAAGGGCGGCATCAAGCGCGTCGTGTGGATTGGCGCCGGCGGATCCAACGGCGGCAACTATCCTGCCCAGTACTTTATGGAGCACGAGGCCACGCAGGTCGTGAGCTCCAGTTACACCAGCAACGAGTTTGTGCATGCCACCCCGGCCTACGTCAACGAGAACACCCTGGCCGTCGTCGTGTCCATGCGCGGCACCAAGGAGACCATCGTCGCCGCCCAGGTCGCCAAGGACCACGGCGCCAGCACCATCGCCATCTATGTTGACGAGTCCGGCCTCACCGAGGTCTGCGACTACAAGATCCAGTATGACAGCCTGGCCGTTGACGAGTCCTGCATGGGCCGTACCAACTCCGCCGTCGTGACCATGATCGCCATGGAGCTCACGCAGCAGACCGAGGGCTATGCCGAGTACGAGACCGCTATGGCCGCTTTCGACCTGGTCGACCCCATCTATCGCAAGGCCGTCGAGTACACCCGTCCGCTCGCTGCCAAGTGGGCCGAGCAGAACGCCGACAAGCCCTGCATCAACGTCATGGCTCAGGGCCCGCTCTTTGGTGCCGCCTACGTCTTTAGCATCTGCAATGTGCAGGAGATGCTGCAGATCGACTCCTGCACCATCAACACCTGCGACTTCTTCCACGGCCCCTTCGAGATCCTGGACAAGCGCACCTCGCTGTTCCAGCTCATCAGCGTCGGCCGCAGCCGCTGCAACGACGAGCGCGGCATCCGTTTCGTCAACCAGTACGGTGGCGATCGCGTCTATCAGCTCGACGCCAAGGAGCTTGGCCTCAACGACATCAAGGACAGCGTGAGCGAATACTTCAACCACCTGATCTTTGCCCCGATCCTCAACAACGTCTACATGCGTGCGCTCTCCGCCGTCACCCACAAGGATTACATGACGCGCCGTTACATGTGGAAGCTGGATTACTAAGGGATAGAGCGGCCTAACAGCCCAATACCCCTCATGAGTTGCGGTGGAATAGTTCCTGTTTGGGAGCGTGAAGCCTCTGTTTGAGAACTATTTCACCGCAACTGCTAGAGCGGCACTTGGGGACGTTCCCTTTCTGCCGGCACCTGCGACACTCCTTGTTTCAAGAGATTTCCCGTTTGCCGATTTGTGCCTTGAAAAATGTATATAACGACTATAACGTAGTGTGAAACATATTGGAAACAATACCGAGGAGGCTGCGTTGAAGAAAAGCAATCTGGGCTATGTGCTGGTGCTGATCGCCGCGCTTATGTGGGGCAGCATCGGAATCTTTGTAAACGGCATCTCGGCCATGGGCGTTACGTCCCAGAGTATGGCTGCCTTTCGCTTGTTGGTCGGAGCGCTTATCTTGGCGCCGGTCCTGATGTTTATGGGCTGCCGTCCGGGTGAGGGGTCTACCGTGGCTCAGGGTCCGCTGGCCCTGTTCAAGGCAAGCCCTAAAGAGCTTGTTTCCTGCGCGCTTGTCGGTATCGTCGGTTTGGCCGCCGCCAACACTTGCTATTACGAGTGTATGGGCGAGGTGGGCATGTCCACGGCCTCGGTGCTGCTCTATACCTCGCCGGTGTTTGGCGTCGTGCTCGGCCGCGTGCTTTATCGCGAGGACGTGACCCCCAACAAGCTCGTTGCCATCGCTTTTAACATAGGGGGCTGTGTACTTGCAGTAACTAATGGCGACCTTTCCGGTTTCCATTTTTCGGTTTGGGGCGTCACGTCGGGCGTGATTGCAGGCTTTTGTGGGGCGTCGCTCGCGGTGTTTAGCCGGATAGCAACCAAGACGGTCCACCCGCTGGCTGTCACGTTTTGGGGCCTTGTTTTTGGCGGTGCGGTTATGGCGGCTATCGCGGCTCCGTGGCCGGATGTCGCCGCGGCAATGTCGCCACAGCTGCTGCTGCTGTTCCTTGGCTTTGGACTCATCCCCACAGCCGTGGCTTACATCTTATATATGCAGGGTCTGTCCATGGGGCTCGAGACATCGAAAGTTCCCGTCGTAATGTCTTTCGAGACGGTCGTCACCGTACTGGTGGGCATTGGTGTCTATGCCGAGTCCGCCGGCGCGATCAAGGTCCTGGGTATTGTGCTGGTGCTCATGTCCATCCTGATTATGAACACCGACTTCTCCAAGCTGCGCAACAGCGTATTTGTCGGTCATGTCGCTGAGAGCATGACCTTTAAGCCCAACGCGTGGTGGACGGAGAAAACGCAGGACATGGATCTGTTTAAGGAGCGCACCGGCATCGCGCTGGAACCCACCGTGCAGGAAAGCCCCTGGTACTTCGTGCGATAGGGGATTGCGCGCAGGGTCCGACTTGGGGTTATCCCGCCAGTGCCGGCCTGCCCAGCCCCAACGTTTCAAGTACGTTAAACCCGTCAACGGTCGTTTTTCACCCGCGAACGGTTTATATACTAATTATCAATATCCGCAACGTATAAGACGTTATAATGACCATAACGAAAAGGAGGAGGCAAGATGAATCAGATCATTCTCGCATCTCATGGCGGCCTGGCCGCAGGCGCCAAAGACACGCTCGAGATGGTTCTCGGCGACGTGTCGAACGTCCACGTCGTGTCGCTTGCTCGTGACGACAAGGAGCCCATCACCAATAAGGTGGACGCCATGATCGCCACGTTCAACGCGGACGACACCGTCTATGTGCTGACCGATATGCTCGGCAGCTCGGTTAACAACAGCATGGTCGAGCTTTCCAAGAACGGCACGAAGTTCACGGTTGTCAGCGGTTTCAACATTCCGCTGGCACTGACGCTCGCTATGAGCCCCGCCCCCGTCAAGGGTGCCGAGCTCGCAGCCCTCATCAACGAGGCCCGCACCGGTCTGACCAACCCCAACGCACCGGTCGAGGTCGCCGCGGCTCCCGCCAAGAAGGCCAAGGCGTCCCGTTACAGCTCCGGTCCCGCCAAGATCGTCCTCGCACGTCTTGACTACCGTCTGCTGCACGGCCAGGTCGTCTTTACCTGGACCACCAAGGTTCAGGCCGAGCGCATCATCGTCGTCGACAACGCTGCCGCCAACGATGACATCAAGAAGGGCGCTCTTAAGCTGGCCAAGCCCCAGGGCGTGCGCCTGAACGTCTTCACCGTCGAGCGTGCCCTCGCCAAGATGGACAAGCTCAACACCCTCGGCGAGCGCGTCATGTTCGTCTTTGGCAACACGGCCGAGATGCTGCAATTCTGCCAGGGCTACAAGCTCGACGCCATCAACCTGGGCGCCACCGCCAACCACGACGGTGCCGATCAGGTCGGCGGCAAGGACAGCTCCGTCTTCTTCGACGCCAACCAGAAGGCCGACGTCAACCAGCTGCTCGACATGGGCATCAAGCTCTACGTCCAGCAGACCCCTACGTATCAGAGCGTCGACATCGACGCCAAGCTGTAATCAACCAGGCATTTGCCTGACTGAAAGGAGAAGGGTATGAATACGTTCATCAGTGCGGTGCTCGTCGGCCTCGTCGGCGTGTTCTGCATGTGGGACTCCCGCCTGCTCGGTCGTCTTAACTTCGAGCAGCCCCTCGTTGGCGCTACGCTCGTCGGTCTGCTGCTGGGCGATGTGCCCACCGGCCTTGCCGTCGGTGCCGCCGTCGAGCTCGTGTCCATGGGCCTGGTGCAGGTCGGCGCCGCCGTTCCGCCCGATATGGTCCTGGGCGGCATCGTGGCCGCTGCCTTTGCGTGCCTGACCGATGCTTCCGCCGAGACCGCCATGACGATCGCCATCCCGGTCGCCGTCTTGGGTCAGCTCCTCGGCATCGTGTTCCGTTCGATCATCGCCGCCCTTACGCATGTGGCCGATAGCGCGATCGATAACGGAAAGTTCAAGACCGCCTACCGCATGCACATCTGCGCTGGCTCCGGTCTGTACGCCGTCATGTACTTCCTGCCGATCTTCCTGGCCGTCTTTGTTGGCACCGACCTGGTTCAGGCCATCGTCAACATGGTTCCCGAGTGGCTGTCCACTGGTCTTAACGTTTCGACCAAGATCATGACCGCCTACGGCTTGGCCCTGCTGCTCACCATGATGATCAAGAAGGGTATGACCCCGTTCCTGTTCATCGGTTTCCTGCTCGCCGCCTACCTCAACCTGTCCGTCATCGCGGTCGCTCTGATCGGTGTGTGCCTGGCTATCGTCTTCATGGGCTTCAAGTTCAATGGCTCCCATGCAACCGCCGGTGTCGATTCCGACTACGATCCGCTCGAAGACGACGAAGACTAAGGAGGAACACACTATGGCAACCGCAACCAAGGACGTGTCCCTGAACAAGAAGGTCAGCCAGTTCTTCTGGCGCTCCTGGGCCATCCAGGCCTCTTGGAACTACGAGCGTCAGATGAACATGGGCTTCCTCTACGGCATGGTTCCCACGCTCGATCGCCTCTATCCGGATGAGTCCGACCCCAAGCAGCTCGCTGCTAAAAAAGAGGCTTACCACCGTCACATGGCGTTCTACAACTGCACCCCGCAGACGAGCGCTTTCATCCTGGGCCTCGCCGCCTCCATGGAGGAGGAGTACGCCAAGGATCCCGAGAACTTCGACCCCGATTCGATCAACGCGGTCAAGACCTCCCTCATGGGTCCGCTTTCCGGCATCGGTGACTCCTTCTTCCAGGGCACCATCCGCGTTATCGCCTTTGGCCTGGGCGTTCAGCTGGCTCAACAGGGCTCCATCATGGGCCCGATCCTGGCCATGCTCATCTCCATCGTCCCCTCTGTGCTGATCACTTGGTTCGCAGCCAAGATCGGCTACCAGGGTGGCCACGAGTACCTGAGCAAGCTCCAGGGCGGCGACCTCATGGAGAAGCTCATGTATGTCTGCGGTATCGTGGGTCTTATGTCCGTGGGCGGCATGATCGCTACGCTGATCGGCGCCACTACCCCGCTGCAGTTCGCTGAGGGCACCGTCGTTATCCAGGACATCCTGGACGGCATGATGCCCCAGATGATCTCCCTTGGCCTCACCGGCCTTATGTACTGGCTCATCAAGAAGAACGTCAACACCGGTTGGCTTCTCGTGATCGCCATCGTGGGTGGCATCGCCCTCTCCGCGGCCGGCATCCTGGCCTAGTCGCGACCAAGCGTCTAACCGCTTTCCCCGGGGGCCTGCCTGGCATCCCATACCCCAGGCAGGCTTCCATCCCTAAATGTGTCAAAGGGACAGTTCCCTTGTCACATCCTCAACGGGCCGGCGACTCGGTCCTAACTACGGTAACCCTGCGTGCGTCCGGCAATGTGGCGCCGCAAAAAATCGAAAGGAATGTGTCAGATGTACGAGATCGACCTTAACCTCCCTAAGCAGATCGTCGCTGACGTCCTGTCCAACCACGAGATCCACAGCGTCGCCTTCGTCGGCTGCGGCGCTTCCATGTCCGACCTTTACCCCGCCAAGTACTTCCTGGCCAACAACACGGACAAGCTGAACGTTCAGATCTTCACCGCTAACGAGTTCAACTACGACACGCCTTCCTGGGTCAACGAGCACACCTTCGTGATCACCTGCTCCCTCGGTGGCTCCACGCCCGAGACTGTCGAGGCCAACAAGACCGCCAAGAAGCACAACTGCCCGGTCGTCTCCCTTACCAACAAAGCTGGCTCCGCTCTGACCGTCGACGCCGACCACGTCATCGTTCACGGCTTCCACGCCAACTACGCTGCCAAGTGCGAGAAGCCCGGCTACGCCATCGCTCTTGCACTCGAGATCCTTCAGCAGACCGAAGGCTATGACCACTACGAGGACATGATCACCGGCCTCACCAACGTCTTCGAGCTCTGCGAGAACGCCGCTCAGTCCGCCAAGGGTCTTGCCAAGCAGTTCGCCCAGGACTTCAAGGACGACAAGATGATCTACTTCATGGCCTCCGGTGCCTCCGAGAAGATGGCTTATTCTCACGCCGCCTTCCTGTTCACCGAGATGCAGTGGATCGACGCCGCCGCCTACAACACCGGCGAGTACTTCCACGGCCCGTTCGAGGTTTCCACCGAGGGTAAGCCCTACGTCTTCTTCATGTCCGATGGTGCCACCCGTCCGATGGACGCCCGCGCCCTCACCTTCCTTAAGCGCATGGGCGCCAAGGTCGCTCTGATCGACTCCAAGGACTACGGCCTGGCCGACGCCGTGCCCGCGAGCGTCGTCACCTACTTCAACCCGCTGCTGCACCTCGCCGTTATGCGCGAGTACGGCAACCAGATCGCCGAGGCCCGTCAGCACCCGCTGACCATGCGTCGCTACATGTGGAAGCTTTCCTACTAATCACAAGTAAGTAGACCTTACGGGTTGATTGAGAGGGGATGGGGTTTTGCCCCGTCCCCTTTTTTGCTTTGGGGAGGGCGTGTCTGTCGCGTCGCAAAACACCAGATAAAACCTACCAAAATAAACCTGTCCCTTTTTGGCAGGTGGGAGGAGATGCGTATGATCAAGGCAGTGCTGTTTGATATGGACGGCGTGCTGGTCGATACCGAGTGGTTCTACAACCGTCGCCGCGTGGCGTTTATGGAAGAGAAGGGGTTCCACTTTGATGAGATTCCCGATCTTTCGGGGTCTAACGAGCCCGCCATTTGGGAGGCGCTGGTGCCCGACGATGTTGAGCTGCGCGAGCGTCTGCGCGTGGAGTACAAGCAGGTCTACAGTCCAGACCATCCCGTTCCGTATGCCGAGCTGCTCAACGAGCAGACGGAGCCGGTAATGCGCGAGCTGCACAAGCGCGGCGTGAAGTGCGCCATCGCAAGCTCGTCCTATCGTGAGCTCATTGACGAGCTGGTTGAGATTGCCGGTATCGCCGACGTGCTGGACTACACCATCAGCGGTCACGAGTGCAGTGCGTTTAAGCCCGACCCCGAGATCTACCTGCGTGCCATGGAGGCGCTGGGTATGGAGCCTGCCGGGTGCCTGGTTATCGAGGACTCGCCTTTGGGTATCGAGGCCGGCAAGCGCTCCGGCGCCCGCGTCCTGGCGCTGCGCCCGCACGAGGGCGTCAACCTGGACCAGTCCGCCGCCGACACCATCATCGACAACCTGTCCGACATTTTGGCCGCTTTGTAGTGTCAATCCGTCGCGAGAAGCACTGGTTCACGCGTCATTTGCTGCGGATTGGCTTAATTTGGCATCAATTTAGATCCGTTTGGCTTCGATTCGGGCTAAGTGAGTAGACTTTTTGGCGCAGGCCGAGCACAAAACATATCTTCCTTTGTAAAACCGCAGGTCACAGAGGTGGCTATTTTTGGGTGTGCTCGGCAGATCGTAAAAAGTCTACTCACTTGGAATTTTTCCCTTTGGTCGTGGGGGTTGCTGGTCCCGTTTTGGTCGTCGAGAGAGGGTGAATTAAAGCGCCTCCTCTCGCTCCATGCTACAATCGCGGGCATGCCCCACAACCACATCTGCCTTCGAAAGGAGCCTACGTGGCGAATGCCATCGATCAGCTCACGGACCGCGTGCTCGTGCTCGGCCGCCTTACCATCGTCCGCCGCGCTATTACCGCTGTGGCGGTCACCATTTCTGCCGTTCTCCAGACATTTCTGATCCAGGCGTTCATTCGGCCCGCCGACTTGCTTCCGAGCGGCCTTACCGGCGTCGCGGTCCTGCTCGATCGCGTTACCTCGCTCGGTGGCGTTCACATCGACATCTCGCTCGGTATGCTCGCGCTCAACATCCCCGTGGCGCTCCTATGCTGGAGCGGCATTAGCAAGCGCTTCGTCATCTTCTCGATGATGCAGGTCGTGCTTTCGTCGCTGTTCCTCAACATCTTTCATTTCGCCCCGTTTTTGGGCGACAAGATCATGCTCATCATTTTTGGCGGCGTGGTCTCGGGTCTGGGCGCTGCCATCGCGCTTAAGTCCGGCGCATCCACCGGCGGCACCGACTTTATCGCGCTGTGGGTCTCCAACCACACGGGCAAGACCATCTGGGGCGTCATCTTTGGTTTTAACTGCTTTATCCTGGCGATCTTTGGGCTTATGTTTGGCTGGGACAATGCGGCGTACTCCATCGTGTTCCAATTTATTTCGACCAAGACCATCGACAGCTTCTATCATCGCTACGACCGCGTGACGCTGCAGATCACGACGCGCAAGGCAGACGAGGTCATGACCGCCTATGTTGACCATTTTCAGCACGGCATTAGTTGCGCCGAGGTCATCGGCGGATATAGCCGCGAAAAGATGTACCTGCTGCACGCCGTTGTCTCGACCTACGAGAGCCAGGACATTATCAAGCTGGTGTGCGACATTGATCCCGGTGCCGTGATCAACGTGTTCCACACGCTCAGCTTTGTGGGCGGCTGGTGGGGTGGTCATGTCGACGAGCCCATGCCCACGGCCGTTCCCGATCCCGACAAGCCCGCACGCATGGCCAGCAGGCAGGCGCGCCTCAGCGAGCAGGACAGTCTGCAACAGGACGACGGCAAGTAAGGTTTTGCTGTATGTGGTGTATCGTTTTATCCAACTGAGGTAACATATAAAAAGACGTTATATACGTATTAGTTATTTTGATATTTCGATAAGAGTGATTAGATATGCCTGCGCCCAAAAATGCACCGCTTTACCAGCAGATTTACGACGAAATCAAGGATGCGATCGAGAAAGGTGTTTATGCACCCAAGGAGCGTATTCCGTCCGAGCTCGAGCTAGCCGAGCAGTACGAGGTGAGCCGAATTACGGTGCGCCGCGCCGTCGAGGAGTTGTGCTCCGATGGCTACCTGGTTAAGCAGCAGGGCCGCGGCACCTTTGTTTCCACGCCGCACATCAATCGCCAGTTTCACGCCTCGACGCTGCAGACGTTTACCGCGCTGTGTGCCGACAACGGCATGAAGGCGGGCGCACATGTGATCGATCGTCAGATCGTTCCGGCGCGCCAAAACGAGATGGAGTTCTTTGGCCTGCAGAAGGATGCGTTGCTGCTGCATATCAAGCGCGTGCGTACGGCCGACGGTGAGCCCATCTTTGAGGAGAACATCTTTGTGCCGTTTGACGCCTACCGTGAGCTGTTGACGGCCGATCTTGAGGACAAGTCGATTTTTGCCGAGGTCGAGCGTGTTGGCGGAACGCCGATTGTCTCGGTTGGCTACCGCACGGTTGAGGCCGTTCGCGCCAATGCCGAGCAGGCGGCTGAGCTGGGCATTGCTCCGCACGATCCGCTGCTCAACCTGCGTGCCGGCTTTATCGGCCCCAATGGCGAGCCGGTCCTGATGGGTAAGCAGTACTACGTGGGCAGCCGCTACGTCATGGTGATGTAGGGTTGGTTCCGCCGTTCTACCGAACGGCGGAACGGGCCGACGCTACAAGCCCGCCAGAGCGGCAATCTGCCTTTCAACTTCGGCGGCATGACCAAAAGGTCAATGCCGCCTCGTTTCAAGGCACCTTGCTCGCTCTGGCGGGCTTTCGCTGACATTGCCAAAACATCGGGGTAGCCATTGTGGTCATTGGGGACAGACTTAAATGACTACCTATAAAACGAGCGTGGATAATCTCCCGTTTTTGGCTTGGTGACGGGCCCAAAGTGGGAGATTATCCACGCTCATCCGGAAAGTGTCCAAAAATCCACGCTCGTTCCCTTCGGATTGCATCGCCCGTGGCCGGTAGCCGTGCGGCACCGGTCCGCGTGGCGGCGTATAATCGGCGGCAGATGACTTGGACGTTAGGAAACCATGACCGAAAGCATGCAGCAGATGGCGCTCGACACGCTCGGCGCCTATTTTGGCTACACCTCGTTTCGCCCGGGGCAGGACCGCATGGTCGATGCGATCCTTGCCGGCCGCGATGCACTCGGCGTTATGCCCACAGGTGCCGGCAAGTCCATTTGCTACCAGGTGCCCGCGCTCATGCTGCCCGGCATCACCTTTGTGGTGAGTCCGTTGCTCTCCCTTATGGAGGACCAGACCCGTGCGTTGCTCGCGGCGGGCGCGCGACCCAGCTATCTCAACTCCAGCCTTACTCCGGCCCAGCAAAACACCGTGCTCAAGCGGGCACGCGAGGGCCGCTACCAGCTTATGTACGTGGCGCCCGAGCGCCTGCTCGAGCCGCGCTTTTTGGCCTTTGCGCAGGAAGCTGCGGCCGAAGGCGGCATCGGCGTGCCGCTCGTGGCCATTGACGAGGCCCACTGCGTGAGCCAGTGGGGCCAGGATTTCCGCCCCGCCTATCTGCAGATTCGCGAGTTCATCGATTCCCTGCCGCAGCGACCCATCGTGGCGGCCTTTACCGCCACGGCGACCGAGCGCGTGCGTGCGGACATTCAGCAGATGCTCGGCCTGCAAAATCCCGCGACCGTGGTGACGGGCTTCGATCGCAAGAACCTCTACTTTGGCTGTGAGGAGATGGGCGACAAGGCTAAGACCACGTGGGTGCGCGACTATGTGATCGCGCATTCGAGCGAGAGCGGCATCGTGTATTGCTCGACCCGCAAGACGGTCGATGCGCTGGCAGGCGATCTTGCCGAAGCGCTGGGCCCCAGCGGCATTCGCGTTGGCCGCTACCATGCCGGCATGGGCAATGACGCCCGCCGCCAAAGCCAGCGCGCCTTTATCGACGACGATATCCAGGTGATGGTTGCCACCAACGCCTTTGGCATGGGCATCGACAAGCCCAACGTGCGCTACGTGATTCACAACAACGTGCCCGAGAGCATCGAGGCCTACTACCAGGAGGCGGGCCGCGCCGGCCGCGATGGCGATCCGGCAAGCTGCCACCTGCTGTGGAACGGCAACGATTTCCGTATGCGCCGCTTTTTGATCGACCGCGGTGATGCTGCCGACGAGGCGCTCGACGACGAGCAGCGCGCGTGGGCGCTCCAGAACCGTTACCGCCTGCTCAGCCAGATGGAAGGCTACTGCAACACCACCGGCTGCCTGCGCGAATACATGCTGCGCTACTTTGGCGACGAGGCCGCGGCCGAGCATGCGACAGCCGCCGCGGGCGGCACCGCCACGGACGAAGCCGAGGGCTGCGGCAACTGCAGCAACTGCCTCACGCAGTTCGAGGTCGAGGACGTCACCGATATGGCCCGCGCTGCCGTGCGCTATGTGGCCACGCGACCCATGCGCTTTGGCAAGTCGCTCATTGCCGATGTGCTTCACGGCGGCAACACCGAGCGCATTCGCCAGATGCATCTGGACGAGGACCGCGGCTACGGTGAGCTGTCGAGCGAATCGGTCGGGCGCATCAAGGACATCATCGGCCAGCTGTGCGGCCGCGGTTATTTGGCCACCTCGCAGGGGCAATACCCGGTCGTGGGTCTGGGACCGCGTGCCGGCGAGGTCGAGGACGAGGCGTTTGCCTTTACCGTTAAGCGCCGCGCGTCCAAGCGCAAGGCCTCGGCACGCGCCCGCCGTGCGGTGGATCTGCTGCGCGAGGAGGCCGAGCTGGATCAGCGCCCGCGCGTTGGCGACGATGCCGAGCTGTTCGAGCGCCTGCGCGCCCTGCGCAAGGAAATCTCGACCGAGCTCGAGATGGCGCCGTACATGGTCTTTTCCGACAAGGCCCTGCGCGGCCTGTGCCGCCTGCGCCCGCAGACGCGCGACGAGCTTATCCAGGTCAACGGCATCGGCGAGAAAAAGGCCGACGCCTTTGGCGAGCAGTTTATGGCGGCGATTGAAGAGTTTGAGTCCGAGCATGCGCGGGATGGAGCGTAACGATGGCAACCGACGATAAAACCGACCGCGCTGGCGTATCCGCCGTGCCGCTGTACCAGCAGGTCATGGACGACCTGAAGGGCGAGATCGCGCGCGGCGTGTACGCGGCCGGCTCGCGCATTCCTTCCGAGATGGAGCTCGCGAAGTCCTACGGCGTGGGGCGCATCACCGTACGCCGTGCCATCGAGGAGCTGTCGCGCGCGGGCTACCTCAACCGCCAGCAGGGGAGGGGCACCTTTGTATGCGCTCCCAAGCTCAAGCGCAAGATTCGCCAGAAGGGCGACGTCCAGAGCTTTACTGAGGGTTGTGCTGCCAACGACATGGTGCCCGGAGCGCGCCTGGTATCGCGCACGGTGGTCGCGGCGACGCACGAGGATGCGGCGTTCTTTGGCGTGGAGCCCGGCTGCGAGCTTATCGTGGTCGAGCGCGTGCGCACGGCCGACGGCATCCCCGTCATGCTTGAGAACAACGCCTTTGTGCTCGCCGACCATCCCTACTTGCAGACGCTGGCCGATAAGGACCTCACCGATAACTCAATCTTTGCGCTCGTTGCCGAGCACTCGGGCCGCGCGCCGCTCAAGTCCGACCCCTGCACCGTGGAGATTGCGCTTGCCGATGCTCAGGCGGCCCCGCTGCTGGAGGTGCCGGTCGGCGAGCCGCTCTTCTATATGGAGGCGTACTTTACCGATGCGGACGAGCAGCCCTTGCTGCTCGGGCGCCAGAAGATAGTGGGCTCGCGCTACGTCTTCGACATCTAACGTCCACAGATAGAACAACATAGAACAAATTTGCTGAGATGCCTTCACGGGCGTTGTTACACGTGCTATAAATAGAACAACATAGAACGACCGCAGGTACGGGCTGTCGCCGTTCAAAGCCGCCCCACAAGGAGGAACATCAGGATGAACGCACATGATCTGATTCAGGAAATTATCGAGCGCAAGGGCAAGATTGAGAACGTCTTTTGGATCGCCTGCGGCGGTTCGATGATCGACCTGATGCCGGCCAACGAGCTGCTCAAGCGCGAGGCCACCACGTTTACCTCGACGGTCTACACGGCGCGCGAGTTTTGCCTGATGGCCCCCAAGAGCCTAGGGCCGAAGTCGCTCGTTATTGCCTGCAGCCACAGCGGCAGCACGCAGGAGGTCGTCGACGGCTGCGAGATGGCACTGGCCGCCGGCGCCGAGGTCGTCGCCCTCACCGACTGCGAGGGCTCCAAGATCGATAACGGCAAGTGGACTACCTGGGTCTACCCCTGGGGCGAGGGCGTGTCGCAGGCCGAGGTGCCGCAGGGCATCGGCGCCCTGATCGCCGCCGAGCTGCTCGACCAGCAGGAAGGCTACGAGGCGCTCGCCGACATGTACGAGGGCCTTAAGCAGATGGACGCGCTGCTGCCCGCCGCCCGCGAGAAGGTCAACGCCGAGCTGGGCGCCCGCTTTGCCGAGCTCTGCCAGCAGCACAAGTTCTTCTATATCCTGGGGTCCGGCCCCAACTTTAGCCAGACCTACGCCATGGCCATCTGCTCGCTCATGGAGATGCAATGGCAGCACTGCTGCTACATCCACTCCGGCGAGTACTTCCACGGCCCGTTCGAGGCCACCGAGCCCGGCGTGTTCTACTTTGTGCAGCTCGGATCGGGTGAGTGCCGCCCCATGGAGGAGCGCGCCCTTGCGTTCCTCAACACGCACACCGACACGATTATGGTGCTCGATGCGCTCGAGTACGGCGTGGGCGAGGTACCTGCCAGCGTGCGTTCGTTCCTAGAGCCGATCTTCTTCTACGCGATGAGCTGCGAGCTGCGTGCCGCCCGCGGCAAGGTGTTCGACCACAGCCCCGAGTTCCGCCGCTACATGGGCATCGAGCAGTACTAAGTACCGGGAATTATCTTTTTTGACGGGGTCTGCGCTGCGCGCGGGCCCCTTTTTGCGTTGTGGCGGCCGGATTCGTGTCTGCGCGAAAACGAAGGTGAATACTTTTCCGCGAAGTGAACGACCTATTTTGGACCCCCGAAGCATCCACACTTTTTGGTGCCAAAACCGCAGGAAAAACTCGGCGAAACCGCAGGAAACGGCGTCTTAAAAGTGTCGATGCTTCGGGGGCTCGTTTTTGCTCGTTCACTTCGCGGAAAAGTATTCACCTTCGATTCGCAAGGGCACTGCGTGAGTCAAAAAAGCGGGCCGCACCGGGGATTTCCGGCGCGGCCCGCTTAGTATCGCGTTTAGATTCGCAAGGTTGCGGCAGCCTACGGCCTACTTTGCGTCGTAGGCCTCGGCATCCCACCAGTCGAGCTGGGCGATGTTGTCGCGGATGTGCTGGCAGCTCTTGTGGAAGCCCTCGAGCTCGTACTCGGACAGGTCGAGCGTGTAGACCTCCTCGACGCCCTCGGCGCCGATCACGCACGGCAGGGATGTGAAGATGCCCTCCTCACCATACTGGCCGGTCATGAGCGTGGAGGCGGAAAGCACGGCGTGCTCGTTGTGTAGCACGGCGGCGCAGACGCGCGCGGCGGAGTTGGCGACGGCGTACTCGGTGCACTGCTTGCCCTGGTAGGTCACATAGCCGCCCTTGCGCGCGAGCTCCTCGACCTCCATGTGGTCAAAAGTGTACTTGTCGGGGTTCTCGGCCTGAAGCTCGTTGAGGCTCTTGCCGGCGATGGTCGCGGCCTTAAAGGCGGCCAGCTGGCTAAAGCCGTGCTCGCCGATCATGTAGGCGTCGATGGACTTGGGGCTCACGCCGACCTTCTTGGAGATCTCGGTGCGCAGGCGGGCGGAATCCAGACCGCAGCCCGAGCCGATGATCTTCTTGGGATCGTAGCCGGTCAGGTGCCACAGCTCGGTGCACACGACGTCGCAGGGGTTGGAGATGCTCACAAAGATGCCGTCGAAGCCGGCGTCGACGATGCGCTTGGCAAAGGTGCGGGCGGCGTCGGTGGTAAAGAACAACTCACCGTCGCGGTTGCCAGCGGCCAGCGCGACCTTGCCGGCGGCGTTGACGATGACGTCGCAGCAAGCTAGCTCCTCGTAGTGGTCGTAGCAGTTGACGATTTTGGTGTTATACGGGACAAACGAAAGGGAGTCGCGCAGGTCCTGGACCTCGGACGTCACCTTGGCCTCGTTGATATCGCACAGGTACAGCTCATCGGCAATGCCCTGCATAAGCAGGCTGTTGGCGACATGTGCTCCTACGTGGCCCTGGCCGACCACACCGATCTTACGAGTCTGGTACATATATGTATCCTTTCGGCCGAGTTTTTCGCGTCGAACCATTGTAGCGTCCTGCTGCCACTTTGCTAGGCTAAAGCGCCGTAGATTTTTGGGACATGCCTTAATCTCTATTTTTGGAGTGATTCGGGCCGCTGACGGCATCGCTGAGCGATGTGCTCGCGCGGATGGGGCCGCTCGTTGTACCATAGCTACAACTGACTCGTAAGGAGCATCCATGCCCATTCGCATCCCCGACGCCCTCCCTGCCGCTGCGCAGCTCGAGAGCGAGAACATCTTTGTCATGACCGAGTACCGCGCGCTGCACCAGGACATCCGTCCGCTGCGCGTGCTCATCCTCAACCTCATGCCCACCAAAATCGCCACCGAGACGCAAATCATGCGCAAGCTCTCCAACACGCCGCTGCAGGTGGAGGTGGACCTGCTGCGCACCAAGACGCACGAGGCCACGCACGTAAGCGCCGGCCACCTGGAGACGTTCTACCGCACGTTCGACGACATCCGCGACATCCACTACGACGGCCTGATCATCACGGGCGCGCCCGTGGAGCAGATGCCGTTCGAGGAGGTCGACTACTGGCCCGAGCTCTGCCAGATCATGGACTGGTCCACCACGCACGTGCACTCTACGCTGCATATTTGCTGGGGCGCACAGGCCGGTCTGTACCATCATTACGGTATCCAGAAGCACGACCTGCCGGCAAAGGCGAGCGGCGTGTTCGAGCATTATCTGGTGAAGCCACAAAGCCCGCTGGTCCGCGGCTTTGACGACCGCTTCTATGCCGTGCATTCGCGCAACACCGAGGTGCGCCGCGAGGACGTGGAGGCCGAGCCGCAGCTTGAGGTCGTGGCCGTGTCCGACGAGGTGGGCCTGTATATCGTCAAGTCGACCGACAGCCGCCGCTTCTTTGTATTTGGCCACCCCGAGTACGATACCGACACGCTGCGCCTGGAGTACGAGCGCGACGTGAAGCGCGGGCTCAACCCTCAGGTGCCGGCGCATTACTTCCCGGGCGACGACCCCACCGCCGAGCCGCGCAACGTCTGGCGCAGCCAAGCTCAGCTGCTCTACACCAACTGGCTCAACTACTACGTCTACCAGACCACGCCCTACGACCTGGCCCGCGCCGGCGAGGAGCACTAGGCCGCTGTCGTGGCTGTGGCTGCGGCGGTTATCGTGGCCGCTACGCGACGAGCGTGGATAATCGGACGCATGTTGAATGAGCGTGGATAATCTCCCACTTTTGGTCGAGGAACAGGCCCAAAGTGGGAGATTTTCCACGCTCGATTTTTCTGCGGCTGTCGTAGGCGGCAGCACCACGCGTCGAGTGTTTACGGACAGCATCGCAAACTAGGTAGTTTCGAGCCACAGCATATTTTCTTTTAAGGAAATCGACGGCTTTTGAGGCATAAAGATGTGGAGACAGGGACCTCTCGACAACCGTTCTACCTGCAGATATAAGCCATTAACCTAAAACGTCCAAAACCGTCAAGCATTTGGTCAGCTGCTGGACAGCATTTGGTCAGACTTCGCATGAAACCGTCTGGTACGTTGGCGCCGTTCCAAGAGTTGGGAGGCGACATGGCAAACGCGACGGCGAATCAAAGACTCACAGGCCACATTAAAGCGTGCGAGCAGCAGATGAGCTGCGTGTACGCGCGTACGACGGCGGAGGCAAAGCAGATTGAGCGGCGGGTGGCGGCGGGAAGTCTCAAGGTGGTCATGCCGGGGTTGTATGCGCGTCCGGAATACTGGTCCGAGCTCAAGTTTCGGCAGCGTTATCTGCATCGGGTGCGGGCGCTTGCGCAAAAGCACCCCGACTGGACGTTTTGCTCCTATACGGCGGCCGTTGTCTATGGCCTTTCGGTTTCGCATGCCAATTTGACGCACATCCATATCGCCGTGGCACCGGCACAATCAACGACGCCGGGCTCTCAGGTCGTTCGCCATCGTTATGTTCGTCAAACACGGGCCACCCAGATGGACATTGCCGTGACCGATATCGATCAAACGATTACGGATTGCCTGGTCGATGCATCGTTTGTCGAGGGACTGATCATTGCGGACTCGGCGCTTCATGAGCAGCTGTTGTCGAAGGAGCATCTCGTTGAGGCAGTCAACAAGCTTGGCTTAAATCGTCGCGGTGTTGTGACGGCGCGCAGGGTTGCACGGTATGCCGATGGCCTGTCGGAAAGCGGTGGCGAGTCCAAGGCGCGCGCCCTGATGATCGAGCGCGGCTGGCAGACGCCGGAGCTGCAAATTGAGCTGTTCGACCCGGTTGAGCCGGGACGGCCGTATCGCGTTGACTATTTGTGGCGCGTGGGTGACCGGTTGATTATTGGGGAGTTCGACGGATTCGTTAAAAGCGAGAAGGCGGCGGAGGAGGGCAAGCTTGCAAAGGCGCAATTTGATGAGCGCCAGCGCGAGTCGAGGCTTTCGCTGCTCGATAACTGTAAGATTGTGCGCTTGTGCTGGGATGATCTAAGGGACCCGACAAAGCTCGATCGCAAGCTCAAGGTTGCCGGCGTGCCGCGTGCATGCTGAGGCGGTGGCAGGGCGTTAGGCTGCACGAGCGTGGAAATCCGGACGGATGAGCGTGGGAATTTAGACGCGATTTGGTTGAGCGTGGATTTTCGGACACACGAGCGTGGATTATCGGACGTTTGAATAATGAGCGTGGATAATCTCCCGTTTTTTGCCCCCGAACAGGCCCAAAGTGGGAAATTTTCCACGCTCATTTTTGTGGGGTGCAGCGTGCCAGCCGTTAGGCGCTGATGATGTTGGGCAGCGGCAGGTCGTGGGCATCGGTGGGAACGTGGTCGACACGCTGCTCGTCAAAGGCGATGCCGATGATTTGGCATGCGGGCGAGAGCATGGGCAGGTAGCGGTCATAGCAGCCGCCGCCGTAGCCTAGGCGCGTGCCGGTGCGGTCGAATGCTACGAGCGGCACGACGATCATGTCGAGAGCTTCGGCAGGCACGATAGGGAAGCGGCTGCTGTCGATGTCCGTGGCCGCAAAGGCCCGCGTGGGGTGGGCGATAAACGTAGCCGCGTCCGCGTCGCCGGCAGCAACTGCCCGCATACACATGCGCTGGCCACAAGCTGCGGCGTCTGTTGCCGAGAGCATGCACGGATAGGCCACGCGCCAGCCACGTTTGGAGGCAGCTGCGGCAAACGCGGCTGAGTCGACTTCGGAACCCATCGCGGCATAGACGGCAACGGTGTGCGGCGCCGCGGCATCCAAGCGGCCCAGCAGCTCAACCAGCCGCGCACAGATATCAGCAGACTTCGCCGCCCGCAAGTCCAAATCAAGAGCATCGCGCCGAGCAATCACCGCCCGCCGCAACTCAGCCTTGTCCATCCCGGCTTCCTCTCCCAAACCTACCAAAAAGGGACAGGTTTATTTTGGCAGGTTTTATCTGGGCAAATGTCGAAACCACCACAAAGGTGCCTGTCCCCTTTGTGGTGGTTTTGGCCCATGCGTTAACGCTATAACGCCGCGGCGATTGCTTCGGTCACAAACTTATTGAGTGACTCGCCCTTCTTTGCCGCCGCCAGTGCTGCCTGCTTGTGAAGCTCGGAGCCTGTTCTCACATTGAACGAGCCCTTAAAAGCCCGCTCTGGTTCCTTGCCCTTTTCGGCACAAAACTCAAGGTAATCGTCGACGGCGTCGTGGAAGCATTGCTCCACTTCTTCAGCCTTGGAGCCTTCAAATACAATTGCGTCCCTAATGCCGGCGACCATACCTGTTAGTACATGCTGCTCGGCATCGAACTCGACTGGGGCGAAATAGCCCTTGTATGCCAAAACGTTACTCATGACTGCCTCCGACATCCTGCAGAAATCGAACGATGTTTCGAATTGTCCCCGCTGTCAATTCGTCAGATGGATGAGGCGCGTGCATCACGAACATCCTGCCATCTGAGGGCCTGTAGAAGCGAATGCGCGATCCGGATGTCTTGCCTTTGCTGTCCATTTCAAAGCCATATGAGGCCATGACTTTTAAAAAATCGGCATACCGATACGTCGAAGGGCAGCTAAACAGTTGGGCGATGAGTTTATCGGCTCGAGTCATCCCGCCTCACATTCTGCAACTATATTCTAGTTGCAATTTTGATCCGATGCAATCACCCATACTATAGAACATGTGTACGTATAGAACAAGTGTTCGAACCACTACAAAGGGGCCTGTCCCCTTTGTAGTGGTTTTGCTTGCTGTGGTTAGCCCATCAGGTCGACTATGTTGAAGTTGGCGTTGCTCTTGGCGATGACGTCTCGGCCGCCAAAGACGCAGGTCGGCGACTCAGCTGCGATGCGCGTCACGTCGGCGCCGAGCGAGCGCAGCTCACCGGGCGTGGCGGCGAGCATCTGGGCGCGACGCTCCTCGCGCGCGTGCGGATCGAGCCCGGCCAGGTAGGTCGTGTTGCGGCGCTTGGTGAGCGCGTAGGGCTTCACCGGCGCGTCCATGCCGCTCACACAGCTCACGATAAAGCCCTCAAAGGCGGCCTCGTCGGGCTCAAAGCTGCCGAGCCATGCGCCTGCGCGTTCCACGCGCTCAATCGAGGGGTCGATTGCCGGGTCGCGGTAGGTGTAGAACGCCGCCTGGCGCTCGCCGGCCGCGCGGAATCCGCAACCGTATGCGCCGCCCTTCACACGGATCTCGTTCCACAGGTAGTCGTAGGAGAGCGCGTTGGCGGCAACCGCCCAGGCGCCCGTCACGCCGAGCCCCAAGCGACGCGGGTCGCACGCGCTTGCCGCAAAGCAAATGTCGCTGGGGATGACGAAAGCCTCGTGACGGTCGCGCGGCGTCGGCACCACGAGCACGTTGCGGCCGGCATCGGCGCCGTCGCCTGCGCCAAGCCCCAGGTCGCCCGCGGCATCCCAGTACGCGTCAAAGTCCTCATCGCTGCCGGTAAAGCTCGCCAGGCAGCCGTCGGCCACAAAGATGCGGTCTGCCAGCTCGGCAAGCTTGGCGCGCAGATTGTCCAGTCGCTCGTCAAAGTGCTCGAGCAGATCGCGCAGGAACAGGTAGAAGTCCACGCCCGAAAGCTGCTCGCGTACCACGGCCGAAGGCGAGCTGTAGCTCATCGCGCGGCCCAACGCCGCCGAATGTCCATTGTTGATAAAGCCCTGCTCAAGCCCAATGCGAATCTGCGTGAGTACGTCGCGCACGCGGTCGGCGTCGGCCTCGAGCAACAGGCTCTGCGACCACACCTCGCGCGGCAGGCTCGCCAGCGCGTCGATCTTCTCGGACAGGGCGCCGGCGCTCACCAGCAGGTAGGGGCGCGCGCCGTCCACGTCGGGCTGCGTCATGACCTCGGTCGTAAAGCTCAAAAAGCCCAGCTTGCCGGCGATAAGGTTGTCGAGTTCCTCGGCCGAATGCTCGCGCGTGGGCAGCTGCTTGAGCAGGCGGCAGAGCAGCGTCACATAGGGCAAGTCCTCAAACGCGACGCAGCTTAGGTCGAAATACTGCATGGCGTAGGCCAGACGGTTGGTGGGGATGCCGTGGCGCAGACAGGGGATGGGCGTGGTCGTGTCCACAACGAGCGGCGGCTCGGGGCGTGCCTCGCCAATGTCGGATACACGCAGGCGCGGCAGCGTGGCCTTGTCCTCGGGCGTGTCCTCTGCCTCCTGCGCGGCACGCAGCGCGGCTGTGCGCTCGACCACATCGGCAAGCTCGGCATCGGTCATGGCGTCGCGCTTGGCGGCAAGCTCTGCCGCCTCGGCGCCTTCCGATCCGGCACCGGCGTCCACCGGCACCAGCTCGACCAGCGCCATGTGGTTGTTCTCCAGCACCAGCTCGCGCAGCAGGTCCTCAAAGTAGCTGCCGTCCAGCTCGCCGCGCAGCTCCTCGTACACCGGGCCATACTTGAGCGCCAGCGTCGCGGCGTCGTCATCGTAGAGCCAGGTGCTCAGCGCGTCGCACGCAATGGCCACGCCGTCGGCGATGCCGTAGTCGCGCTGGCGCAGGTCGTATTCGTTGCTGCTGATGATAGCTTCCAGGCGCTCGCGCGGAACGCCGTGCTCACACAGGTCGCGGCAGGCGTCCTGGAACACGCGGCGCAGCTCGCGTGCCACACCGGGCTGCGCGTTTTGCAGCATGATGAGCTCGTAGGGCTGCAGGCACTCGGCCGCGGTGTAGCTCACCACGTTGCCGCCCAGGCCGGCGGCCAGAATGGCCTTCTTAACAGGCGCCTCGTTGGAGCCAAGCAGCGCCTCGAACAGGATGTCCGCTGCGATCGTGCGCTTGCGGTCGAGCGCGCTACCCAGCACAAGGCCCAGGCCCACCAGGGCGTTCTCGGGCGTGGTGGCCATCTCGACGCGCTTGTACTCGCAGGTCACGGGCGTCTGCACGCCCAGCGGATTGGGTGCCAGCGCGGACGGGTCCTCGCCGGCGGCAACGGCAGCGTCCATGCGGCGGCTCGCAGCGCTCGGCTGCGACAGATAACGCTCGTCCAAAAACGCCAGCGCGCGGTCCACATCTAGGTCGCCGTAGAGCGTTATATAAGAGTTGGAAGGATTGTAGTGGCGCGCGTGCGTATCCAGGAACTGCTCGTAGGTGAGCGCGGGAATCGCGCGTGGGTCGCCGCCGCTCTCGTGCGCATAGGCGGTGTCGGGATAGAGCGCGGCGTTGACGGCGTCGTCCAGCACGCTCATGGGGTCGGACAGCGCGCCCTTCATCTCGTTGAACACTACACCGTTATAGCGCAGCGTGCCCTCGCGCAGGCTGGCGGCGCTGCCGTCGCCGCCAGCGCCCTCCGGCAGGTCCAGCTCGTAGTGCCAGCCCTCCTGCTCAAAAATGGTGGGCTTGGTATAGATGGCCGGGTTGAACACCGCGTCCAGGTACACGTCCATCAGGTTGTACAGGTCCTGCTCGTTGGTGGTGGCAACGGGGTAGATAGTCTTGTCGGGGTAGGTCATGGCGTTGAGGAACGTCTGCATGGAGCTCTTGATCAGGTCCACGAACGGCTCCTTGACGGGGAACTTGGCCGATCCGCACAGCACCGAGTGCTCAAGAATATGGAACACGCCAGTGGAATCGGCCGGCGGCGTCTTAAAGCCAATGGCAAAGGCCTTGTTTTCGTCGTTGCACGCCAGGTGCAGCAGGCGAGCGCCCGAGGTGGTATGGCGCAGCACGTAAGCGTCCGAGTCGAGCTCGGGCACGGTCTCGCAGCGCTCGACGGCAAAACCATGGCAGGTGGTACCGGGCACCAGCAGCGCGGCGGCAGCGGCGCGCGGGTCGGTTGAGGTAGTGGACATATGCAGTCTCCTTTGACGCCCCAACGGGGGCGAATCGAGTCGAATCCCCGAGAGTATACCCATATGGGGCCGCGGCACTGCAGCGAACTGAAGACGATGCCGGCGGATTGGCATGGGCCCCGCGTGTCCCGCCAAATGAGCGTGGATTTTCGGACGAAATAATCCGTCGCAGGCCCAAATGTCGTCCAATTATCCACTCCCGCATACCTTTCGTCTCCAACCGTGAGATGAGAGATAGACGAGAGACGTATACGAAAGATGGCTGTACAGCAAAGAGCCAAACAATTAATAGTGCTGTTAATAGTGCTGTTTGGTTGGTGATTGTTTTTTCAGTAAAAACATTTACGAATAAAGCAAGTTGCAAACGGCTGCCCCCTTATTTCGTACGCATTTTTATGGCGAGAAATTGCCGCCATATGATCGGACGAGTTTCAACGATTGCGATTTAGTATTTGGCACGGATGCGGTCGATTCCGATGAAACGCTAGTTGACCACGCGGTAGATTGTGCTTTCTCCCAGACGCCCCGGCAATGCGCAATAAGCCAGATAACGAAGCGATTGCCGGTGCGTCTATCCATAGGGAATTCCGGGAAAGCTTCTGCGGGCAGTCAAAAGATTCGTCGGCCTCAAGCGGATTAAAGGTATTTGCATAAGACGTCATTTAACCAGAGACGATGCACATTGAATCGTTCAATGAACTTGCGCGCTGTGTCCAACAACGCCGATTGTTGTTTTAAGGGGCTTGAGGAAAGAGCAGAAGCAAAATAATACTTGCATAGTTAGTTATATAAGGTATTATAACGTTATGGGATGAATGAAGGGTTCATCTAAGTGAGTTAGGAGTAAGGGATGTTCAATTTCGATGAGCCTCGTTACGAGAAGGTTGTGAGCGATGCCCTCGCTCTCCGTCCTCAGATTGAGGCTGCCGTGGACGAGGTCTGCGAGCAGGGTTATTCCAACATCTTCTTCATCGGCTGCGGCGGCACCTGGGCCCACACGCTCCCGATGAAGTATTGGGTCGAGACCACCACGGCCGACGTCGACGTCCACTGCGAGATCGCCGCCGAGTTCCTCGCGTGCCCGCCCAAGGCCTTCAACAAGGACTCGGTCTGCGTCTTCTCCACCCGTACCGGCACCACCCCCGAGATCATCGAGGCCGCCAAGTTCTGCCAGGAGCAGGGCGCCCGCACGCTGATGTATGTCTCCAACGACAACACCCCGGCCACCGAGTACGCCGACTACAAGTTCTTCAGCTTCGCCGAGGACGACGTCCTGTGCGAGGCCATCTACACCTACCAGATCACGCTGGTCGCCCGCTTCCTCAAGAACGCCGGCGCCTTCCCCAAGTACGACACCTTCATGGAGGAGTTCGGCAACATCGCCCCGTACCTCATCAAGGCCAAGGACGCCCAGGACGAGCGCTGCGCCGCCATGGCCGAGGACTTCAAGGACACCGACTACCACATGGTGATCGGCTCCGGCATGCTCTGGGGCGAGGCCTACGACTACGCCATGTGCATCCTCGAGGAGATGCAGTGGATCAAGACCAAGTCCATCCACGCCGCCGAGTTCTTCCACGGCACCATCGAGCTGTGCGAGGAGGGCACGAGCCTCATCATGCTCTACGGCGAGGACGACACCCGTAAGCTCATGGACCGCGTGGACAACTTCACTCACATGCTCGCCGACGAGAAGGGCGTCAACGTCCGCGTGAACAAGTTTGACACCGCCGAGGTCGAGCTGCCGTTCAGCGACCCCGAGTTCCGCAAGATCGTCTCCCCGATGGTCACCTACACCATCACCGAGCGCCTGAGCTGCCATCTCGAGCACGTCCGCAACCACCCGCTCACCACGCGTCGCTACTATCACCAGATGAACTACTAAAGCAGCTTTCAGCGGTCGTTATTTTGCTCGGAAATAATTCGTTATGTTGCGTTCGTAAAACAATGCAAACAAATGTCGCAGTCTCGTTCTAGGGAGCCATGCCGTAGCTGGCCGCTTGAGGTCGTATTTGCTTGGACTCGACCATGCGGCTCGTTGGCATTTCACGGTAGCGACTTCAAGGCGAAATGGGGCATTTTTGCCAAATGCCCCTCTTGTTTGCGCCACAAGTGGCATTCGACACCTTCATATGGAGTGTTTGATATTGTAGACGGTTCAAAAATAAGATTGAACCGTCTATTTCTTTCAAAATAATACGTAATAGGTTATCTTATAACGTATAGAAGTTTCATAGAATGTTATACGGAGAACGTTATGATTAACCCGACTAGTGCTGTGCCGCTATATGTACAAGTAGCTGATGATTTGCGCCGCCGTATTGAGATGGGCGAGTTTTCCGAAAGTGGCGTGTTGCCTAGCGAAAATGGTTTTTGCGAAGAATACGAGGTTAGCCGTGCGACGATACGGAAGGCAATTCAAACTCTTGTGGATGACGACGTGCTTGATACGCGTCATGGCAAGGGCACATTTATCCGGCAGCCTAAAATCGTCTCGAGCTTGAGCACGTTTAAGGGTTTCACTTATTTTTGCCATGAAAATAATATCGAAACCTCGTCTCGTGTTCTCGCTCTTCAGGAGGTCGAGCCGCCCGTTGCCGTCCGTCGTCATTTGCGAATGGAAGAGAATGAATCTGCGGTTTACCTCAAACGCGTGAGGTCAATTAACCACATAAATGCAATGATTGAACATATTTATCTTCCAGTAAAGAACTTCGGGTTTTTACTGGGTGTCGATATGGAGAACGCATCACTTTATGAAACGATTGAGAGAGAGACGGGGCTGCGACTAGAGGATAATTGTTTCCCGTCTATTGTGCTTGAAGCAGGGCTTGCTACGGATGAGGAGAAGCGCATCCTTAATATCGCAGGAGAAGCTGCGATGTTTATATTGAGTGAGACCGTTTATATGAGCACTGGTAAGCCAGTGCACTTTACTAAGCAGGTGATGTTGGGTGATTACTTCAAATACTTCTTTTCGATTAAGGCTAATCAACTCGGCATCAATTGGCGGGGACTTGAAGCCGTTGAGTGTAGAAAGCAATAGGTTGAATAATGGTTAAAGTGGAGAGCGCTGTTCCATTGTATAAGCAGATCGTTCACGATCTTGTGAGTCGAATAGAAAGTGGCGTATATAGCGAAGGGGATAAGCTTCCTACTGAGACGGAGCTTATGGAGGAATATGGCGTTAGTCGTATTACTGTTCGATCGGCAATCAAGGAACTAGAGGATGCCGATATCGTTGAGCGCACGCGAGGGAAAGGGACTTTTGTTACCACGACACGCAATGCCTATGCAGCCGATGACCAGGAAAGCTTCACCCATTCCTGCATTCAAGAAAATAAAAAGCCTTCTACCGTAGTGCTCGAAGTAGCTTGGATTTATCCTACGCTGCGCGACGTGCGTTTTCTTCAGGTCCAGGAGGACGAGAATATTCTTCAGACTAGACGTTTGCGCTTAGTCGATGGCGTGCCAACGATGTTGGAAACCAATAGCTACACTCCTTCTCTTGCCTTTTTGGAACATGAAGATTTATCGGGTTCTCTACTTGAGGTGCTGGGAAGACGCCATATCGAACTTGGCAATAACGAGCGAACGTTGCAGGTGTGCTTTGCAAGTGCTTACGAGGCAGAACATTTGAATGTAAAGCCGGGATCTGCCCTTTTATTATTTGTAGATAAGCGTTGCAGCGCGCAGGGAGTGCCATTGTTTATTTCGCGGCAGGTGTACTGCACTGAGCGCTTAAAGTTTTATCTCTAGCGAAAGCCAAACCCCGGATCTTTCTTAACCGAATAACAAGAGATTGAAAACGCCCCGACAAAGGGGCGTTTTTTTGCCGTTTACGGGCGAATTATTACCGCTTAGGAAGCTTGATTGATCTGTCTTGACAAAGCGAAAGTTTCGAGGATACTGTAGATAACAATACAAAATATAACGTTCTATTAACAGATGATTGACTGAGATTGGGAGATAAATGAGGAAGTTGCTCTTGGCCAGCCATGGGCCACTTGCTAGAGCGATGCGTGAAACGCTCCAGCTATTTTGCGGTGAAGATCCTCGCGTTAAGGTGCTATGCGCATATGTCGATGAGGACACGATGGATGTAAACGAGTTGATAGATTTTTGGGACCGTTCTCGCGACCCAGCAGACCAGTGGATTGTCATCACTGATGTCTATGGTGGGTCAGTGAATAACGCTTTTATGGAAAGGTTGGGTGACGATTCTCTAAGGCTCATTGCCGGCATGTCGCTACCACTAGTGCTCGAAGTGTTTTCGAAATTGAGCACACTTGATGACGCCGAGCTCGCTGCATTGGTTTCAAGTGTCCGCCAAAAGGGCACATGCCTATGTTCGCTGCCAAATTCGGTAGAAGAAGACGAGGATTTTTGAGAAAGGAACAAAGATGATTAAGCTGCTGAGAGTTGACCATCGCTTGCTTCATGGTCAGGTTGCCATGACTTGGACGCAAGAGCTTGACACCAATTGCATTTTGATTGCCTGCGATGCGGTTGTGAAAGATGACGTGCGCAAGACGACGCTTAAGCTGGCACGTCCGGCAGGCGTCAAATTGGTTATCAAATCGGTCGATGATTCTATCGAGGCTCTTAGGAGCGGTGTGACCGATAAGTACCGTTTGTTCATTGTCGTTGAAAGCATCGAAGATGCTTACCGTCTGGCAAAGGGCTACAGCGAAATCGAGCATATCAACATTGGAGGAACGAAGCCGCGTGAGGGTGCAGATGTACGCCTATCTTCAACGGTTTTCGCTACCGATCGCGACGTGGAGCTTCTACATGAGCTCAGTGATGCCGGAATCGAGGTGGAGATCAGGCAGGTACCTAGAGACGAGAAGATTTTGATTTAAGCACATACAATAGAAAGGGGATCCCTCATGTTGACTCAAGCGATCCTTATCGGCCTCGTCGCAATGTGCGTGACATTTGAGTGGGCACTTGGCACTTGCCTTGCTTCTCGCCCGATTGTCACGGGCGTCCTCATCGGTCTTGTGATGGGTGATTTGCAGACGGGCATTATTGTCGGCGCCACGCTTGAAATGGTGTTCATTGGATCGGTTACCATCGGGGCGGCCGTTCCGCCTGACGTTATCACCGGTGGTATTTTGGGCACTGCCTTTGCAATTTCGACGGGTCAAGGCGCTGAAGTTGCGCTGACGCTCGCTTTCCCGATTGCGTCGCTTTATCTCATCATTGATAACGCGCTTACGCTGATCGTGATGCCGTTTTTCGTCCATAAAGCGGACGACTGCGTGGCAAAGGGCGACCTCAAAGGTATGGAGCGGATGCATCTGCTTGGTGGATTCATCGTCAAATCGCTTCCTCGCTTTTTCGTGTGCTCCCTTGCTTTCTATCTCGGAACGCCGGTTATGAACGCGGTGCTTAACGCAATTCCCGAGTTTGTAAGTAACGGCCTGGTTATTGCGGGTGGATTCATCCCTGCGCTCGGCATTGCACTGCTCGCTTCAATGATTGTCAACAAGCAGACTGCTATTTTCTTCGTGCTCGGGTTTGCGCTCTGTGCCTACATGAGCATTCCAATCCTTGGTATTGCCATCATTGGGCTTTGCCTCGCAGTAATCCTCGTGGTGGTCCAGCCAAACTTCATTGCTCAGACGCCACAGCTTAGTTCGGAAGGGAGCTTCGACGATGACGACTTCTAATGACACCAGTTCCAACAAGATTACAAAGCGTGATCTAAAATCGGTATTTTTCCGTTCGCTTACGATGGAGTACTCCTGGAACTACGAGCGCCAGCAGCACATGGGATACTGCTTCTCCATGCTTCCCATCATTCGTCGCGTGTATAAGAATAAGGATGACCAGGCTGCTGCTGCTAAGCGTCACATGGAGTTCTTCAACACCACTCCTTATGTCTCAACATTAATTCTGGGCATTTCGGCAGCGATGGAAGAGGCAAACGCTAACGAAGAGGATTTTGACGAATCCTCCATCAACAGCGTAAAGGCCGCTCTTATGAGCCCGCTGGCCGGCATCGGTGACTCTCTGTTCTGGGGAACGTTGCGTGTCATCGCCACTGGCTTGGGTGTGTCGCTTGCTATGCAGGGTAACATTCTCGGCCCGCTTCTCTTCCTTGTCGTATTCAATGTTCCGCATTATCTGATTCGTTGGTTCTGCCTTAAATGGGGCTATGGATTCGGAACCAGTTTCTTGAGCAAGATCGAGAAATCTGGTCTTATGCCAAAGCTCACTATGGGGGCTGCAATTCTCGGTCTTATGGTTATCGGCGCTATGGTGCCCAACCTTGTATCGGTCAGCGTGGCTGGTTCTCTCGGTACCGGCGACAGTGCGCAGACTATCCAAAGCATCATCGACGGTATCATGCCGAGCCTGCTGCCGCTGCTTGTGACACTTGGAGTTTACGAACTCGTCCAGCACAAGGTCAAAATTGCTTGGATTCTCGTTATTCTCATGGCGGTTGGTATCGTCGGCTCCTTCTTCGGAGTGTTTGCAATCTAAATGGTTGATTTCGCCGTCTGGCCCAATTGAATTAGAAAGGTATATCTCATGGTTTCATTTGATGAACAGGCAATTCTCGATAACGGTGCTTATATCTACAATCAACGTGCCGAAATTGAACGCATTGCTGATGAAATTTGCGAAAAGGGTTTCGATTCGATTTTCTTCACCTCGTCAGGTGGCTCGCTTGCGATGATGCAGCCGTTTGACTATATGGTTTCTGTTATGTCCGATATTCCCGTCCAGTCCCAAGTTTCGGCAGATTTCCTCACGGTTGGCAATCGGCGCATCGGTAAGGGGACCTTGGCGTTCATGGCGTCCAAGTCGGGCGACACCAAAGAGACGGTCGCGGCGGCAAAGGCGGCAAAAGACGCAGGCTGCACCATTGTCTCTACGCTTGGCGTGGACGGTTCACCGCTTGGTGAACTTTCCGATTATGGAGTGATCTATAAGCAGGGTCGTCCTATGGAGCTCGTGCTGTACCTTCTGATTGGAAAGATTCTCAAGAACAGGGGCTTTTTCGATGACTACGATCGCTTCGCTGATGAGCTTGTGAATCTCCCCGCTGCTCTCGTTTCCGTCGGCAAGAACGCTGACGAGATGGCTCGCGCATATGCTCTGAAGCACAAGGACGATCCGTATCAGATTTGGATTGGCTCTGGCAATCTGTGGGGCCCCACGTATTCGTTTGCCATGTGCGTGCTCGAGGAGTCCCAATGGCTGCGCACCAAATCCGTTACATCGCCTGAGTTCTTCCATGGCACTATCGAACTTGTTGAGCCGGGCGTTTGCGTCGCGCTCGCAATGACGGAGGCGCAGACTAGGCCTCTTGATGAGCGCGTTGCACGCTTCTGTAAGCAATATGCGGATGATTTCACCGTATTCGATACACATGATTATGAGTTGCCGGGTATCAGTGATGAATTCCGCTGGATGCTTTCTCCGGTGGTGCTCAATGCCATTCTCTCGCGTGTGAGCAAGAATTTCGAGGAAATTCGTGACCATTCGCTCGACATCCGCCGTTATTACCGCAAGGTCGAGTACTAATAAAGACCGTACGTGATGGGAGGCGTTGAGGTGAAAATCGCAGCAATTGGCGACAACGTTATTGATCGCTATCTCAACAAAGGCGTTATGTATCCTGGTGGCAATGCCGTAAACGTCGCTGCCCATGCAAGCATGCTTGGCGCACAGGCTGCGTATATTGGGGAGATCGGCAACGACCTGGGAGGGCGAATAATCACCGATGCCCTTTCTTCGCTGAACGTTGACCTTTCGCAATCATCTATGCCTGAAAAAGCGACAACCAAGACTTGCGATGTAAATGTTTACGACGGTGAACGTGTCGAAGTTGGTTACGATACAGGGGCTTGCTGGGCGCACAAAACCCACATCAACGATTCTGATATCAAGTTTCTTCAGGGATTCGATGCGGTTTTTACCAGCGTCAATGCAAAGCTGCAGGATGATGTGCACCTAGTTCAAGATCTTCCCGCTGTGGCGGTTTACGACTTTTCCGTTAAAGATAAGTATCGAACCGACGCATATTTCGATCTTGTTTGCCCTGCTACAACCCTTGGTCTGTTTTCCTGTTCCGGCGAGAGCGATCAACAGATTCAAGTTCTATTGAAGAGGGCCATAGAGCATGGTTGTCGCTACACGATTGCTACACGGGGATCTACGGGGCCTGTGTTCTTTGACGGTTCCCGATGGTACCAGGGAAATATAAGACCCGTAGATGCGCTTGACACCATGGGCGCGGGAGATTCGTATATCACTGCGTTTGTTGTGAGCTGTCTCTCGCATGGCTGGAGTAAAAAGCAACCGCTCGATGTGGGGATCATTCGGGATGCAATGGAGTTCGCTGCTGACTATTCAGCTAAAAATTGCCTTAAACCCGGCGGCTTTGGATTCGAGCATAAACTCGCCGAGATGAAAGACAGTCAGGTCCCCCTTTCCTAGAAGGGTTTTTATTTAGACCATTAAGTATTAATACGTAACAAAATGACAAGTTGTCATTGGAACGAATTTCGTTCTATTAAACGAAGGGATAATTGCTATGTTCAATTTCGATGAGCCTCGTTACGAGAAGGTTGTGAGCGATGCCCTCGCTCTCCGTCCTCAGATTGAGGCTGCCGTGGACGAGGTCTGCGAGCAGGGTTATTCCAACATCTTCTTCATCGGCTGCGGCGGCACCTGGGCCCACACGCTCCCGATGAAGTATTGGGTCGAGACCACCACGGCCGACGTCGACGTCCACTGCGAGATCGCCGCCGAGTTCCTCGCGTGCCCGCCCAAGGCCTTCAACAAGGACTCGGTCTGCGTCTTCTCCACCCGTACCGGCACCACCCCCGAGATCATCGAGGCCGCCAAGTTCTGCCAGGAGCAGGGCGCCCGCACGCTGATGTATGTCTCCAACGACAACACCCCGGCCACCGAGTACGCCGACTACAAGTTCTTCAGCTTCGCCGAGGACGACGTCCTGTGCGAGGCCATCTACACCTACCAGATCACGCTGGTCGCCCGCTTCCTCAAGAACGCCGGCGCCTTCCCCAAGTACGACACCTTCATGGAGGAGTTCGGCAACATCGCCCCGTACCTCATCAAGGCCAAGGACGCCCAGGACGAGCGCTGCGCCGCCATGGCCGAGGACTTCAAGGACACCGACTACCACATGGTGATCGGCTCCGGCATGCTCTGGGGCGAGGCCTACGACTACGCCATGTGCATCCTCGAGGAGATGCAGTGGATCAAGACCAAGTCCATCCACGCCGCCGAGTTCTTCCACGGCACCATCGAGCTGTGCGAGGAGGGCACGAGCCTCATCATGCTCTACGGCGAGGACGACACCCGTAAGCTCATGGACCGCGTGGACAACTTCACTCACATGCTCGCCGACGAGAAGGGCGTCAACGTCCGCGTGAACAAGTTTGACACCGCCGAGGTCGAGCTGCCGTTCAGCGACCCCGAGTTCCGCAAGATCGTCTCCCCGATGGTCACCTACACCATCACCGAGCGCCTGAGCTGCCATCTCGAGCACGTCCGCAACCACCCGCTCACCACGCGTCGCTACTATCACCAGATGAACTACTAATCCTCTCAAATTGCTGCTGTTGTCTGCAGGCGAGACGTGCTGAACGTCTCGCCTGCAGGCTTATTACTGGGGTTAATCAAAATAGTTGCCCAGTACCTCCTAGTTGCACTGGTCGCATTATGGCGTCCATGGACGAGCAGTTATTTGGCATTACAATGCCTGGCCGTCCGTTGTTTACGAGCTGTTCGTTGGCTTGATTCTTGGTGACGTTCAACAGGGCGTTATCGTTGGTGCTGCCTTGGAGTCCATGTTCATGGGTGCCATCATGGTCGGCGCGGCGGTTCCTCCCGAGGTCTATACCTCCGGCGTGCTTGGCTGCGCGTTTGCCGTCATTACGGGTACGGGCACGGCAACTGCCGTCGCGCTCGCCCTTCCCGTCTCCGTCTTCCTTCTCTACTCCGTGATTAACTTTGCAACGCGTATCGTCGCAGCCCATCTGGGTTACGACTTGGGAACCAAGTTTTTGCAGCAGTCCGAAGAGAACAACCTTATGTCTCGCATGACGCATGCTGCCGGTGTCCTCGGAATGACCGTTATCGGCGCCATGATTGCGGCACAGGTCTCGCTGTCCACTGCTTTGACCTTTGACGTGGGTGGTTCGGAGATTGTCCTGCAGGATCTGTTCGATTCGATCTTCCCCGGTCTGCTGTCCTTGCTGGCAACGTTCGCTTGCGTTGCCCTCTATAAAAAGGGCGTCAAGACCATTTGGATCATCTTGGGCATCTTCGCAATCTGCATCATCGGAACGGGCTTGGGAGTGTTCGCGGCGGCGTAATGTTGACTGCTATGCTCGCGCGTTGGATAACTAACTGACCGTTTGAAAACGGGGCTCGGCGTAAGGCCGGCCCCGTTTTTTGTTTGAGGGATTTTCTGACCGTCCAATAATCCACGCTCATGCATCACTCACGCATCTCTCGTCTCTCATTCGTCACTAACACGAGAGATAGATTAAAGACGAGAGATAATTACGAGAGATAGCTCAACAGCAAAGAGACAAGCAACCATGGTATTGTCTCAATATCGATTGTTCCACCAGCAAAAACATGATTTAATGAAGCAGGTAGAGATATCTTATCTCTCATCTTTCACTCATATCTAATACGAGAGATAATTACGAGAGATAACTGAGAGACGAGGGAAATCCGTCTGCAGCATTCTCCGCCGGACCGAGCGAAAGGACGTGCAGATGAACGAAAGCGAGCTGGCCGGTCTGCTCGAGTCATTAAAGCGCATGGGCTCGGATGACCTTAGCGTCGAAGTGAAAGAGAGCGCCACGACGCTTTCCCGCGACGTATGGGAAACGGTTAGCGCATTCGCGAATACCGCCGGCGGCATCATCGTGCTCGGAGTGAGCGAGCGCGCGGGTTTTGTCCCAGTTGCAAACTTTGAGACCGAGAAAGTGCTCAACCAATTCGTGGCGGGCATGGGCGATGCCGGCGGTCGCGGAAAGCTGGCCAATCCGCCCAAATACACCATTGAGCGCGTGGAGCTTCGGGGCACCGTTGTTCTCGTCATCACAATCGAGGAGCTCGACCCGTCGAGCAAGCCTTGCTATGTAATAGAACGGGGCGCCCAGGGCGGCAGCTACAAGCGCATCGATGACAAAGACGTGCCGCTTTCGTCGACCGAGGTTTTGGCGCTGTCGTCATACGAACGGACGAGTCCTAGCGATCGCGATACGGTGCCCGGCACGAGCGTGGGCGATCTCGACGAGTCGCTGGTCGACCGCACGATAGAGCGTGCCTATTCGTTGACGCCTCGAGCGATGCACGGTGCGACGGACAGGAAGACAAAGATGGAGCGTCTGAATTTCCTCGACCCCCAGGGCAATGTTACCAAGGCTGGCCTCCTTGCCGCGGGCGTTTACCCTCAGCAGTTCTATCCTAAGCTCTTTATTGATGTAGCTGTCCATGCGGGAACTCAAAAGGGCGCGGCGGGGTCGTTGAGGTTCATGGACCGCACAGTCTGCGAGGGCACCCTGGGCGAGATGATTTCGGATGCTGTCGCGGCTGTCGCCAAAAACCTGCGTCGCACCTCGACCGTTCAAGGCGTCTCGCGTATCGACTCGCTGGAGATTCCCGAGGAAGTCTTGCGTGAGGCGATTGCCAACGCCGTAATCCACCGAGAATACAGAGATCGGTTCTGTGGACAGTCGATCGCTGTTGACGTCTTTGATGACCGTATCGAGGTGACGAACCCTGGCGGTCTTTATGGCGGAAAAACTCGCGAGAATCTGTTTGACGGTAGTTCTCGGTGCCGCAACGCGACGCTCGTGAAGCTCATGTCGCTTGTCCCATTGCCCGACGGTGCGGGCTCTCCTGCCGAGGGCAACGGATCGGGCATCCCGATGATGGTCGATGCCATGCGTGCGCACGGTCTGGCCGAGCCCCTGTTTTGCCCTGGTTTTGACCGGTTTAAGGTTGTCCTCTATCGCTCCAAGGTTGAGCAGGCCGATCATGGTGGGGACCTGATCATGGCGGCCCTCAAGCGCTATGACGAGTTGGGAACGCGCGAGCTGGCAGGGCACACGGGGCTTACCGTCTCTCAAGTTAGGACGCGCGTTAATGCGCTTATTGCTCAGGGCGAGATTGAGCCTACGGCAGCGGCGACGAGCCGCAATCGCAAGTATCGACTAACGGAGCGTGCAGGGCAGATGCGCTAGCGAATATCGATGGCCGTAGTTGCGCCCGCCGGATGAGCGTGGATTTTCTGACACACGAGCGTGGATAATCGGACGCCAACCGAATGACAGTGGATTTTCGGACGAAATCGGCTGCCAAAAGCCCAAAAACCGTCCAATAATCCACGCTCGTACGGCGCCAGCCGTGCCGGCTGGCCCTGCCCGCTGCCCCTCATCTCAGCATTTCACGCACCGCGCATCGAAACCTGCGACAAAGCAGTTACAATAGCCCAATGCGCATCGCGCACGACGATGATATCGGCGCCCGCGACTGGGGGAGACAACATGGCAGAGCAACAGATAACGCCGGGGACCAAGCTTCAGGTGGCATTCGACGTGCCCATGGGCCAAAAAACCGACTTCAACATGCTCGCCACGTACAAAGATGACCTGGACGAGGCGTACTTCCTTATGAGCGCTCCCATGCTCGCCGGCAAGCCGCTGCTCATGGACGAAAACCAAAAGCTGCTGCTGCAGTACAAAGTGGGCGAGGAGACGTTCGTGCTCGCCGGCTATCCCGAGGCAGTCGAGAAAAAGGGCATCCGCACCTACTGGAAAATGCGCAAAGTCGCCGAGCAGCGCAGCTTTGTCAAGCGCCGCGACGAGCGTTTTAAGGTCGCCATGCGCCTGACCTACCAGCGCGACAACGCACCGACCCCCGAGCCCGAGGACGCCATGACCATCGACGTCTCGGCCGGCGGCCTGGCTATCTACCTCAACGATTACCCCGACGTGGGCGAGGCCCTGGCCGTGCAAATGCCCTCGATCCGCCTGCAGGGCGAGCGCCACGAGCTGCCCGAGCAGCTGGGCATCGTGTGCTGGGTGCGCCGCGCGCCCAAGGGTAGCCTGTACCGCAACGTCTGCGGCCTGCAGTTCCGTTATGCCGACGACATGGAGCGCGAGCTCGTCAAAGAATACGTCGGCTACATCCGCGCCAAATATAAGCTCTGATCGCCATGGCACTGCTCAAGCGTAACGACAACAAAGAGCAAGCTGCCGAGGATTTGCCCGAGGGTATAGCCGAGAATCATGCCGAGGGCATGGCTGAGGATTTGACCGAGGGTCAGCCCGAGGACACCCCCAGCACCGATCCCGCCCCGCGCAAGCGCTTCGGCAAGCCCAAACGCAAGCCCAAGCGCGACCTGCGCGGCGTGGTGCGCATCGAGGAGCTGGAGCAGGCGCTGGCCGACCAGGACCTTGACGACATCGACCCCGACGCGGTTGTGTCCATGTATATGCCCAAGCGCCGCATGGAACGCATCGGCGCGGCACTGCTGCGTATGGACAAACTGCAAAAGGCCCTTGTGGTGCTGGCGCTTGCCTTCGGCGTGCTGTTCGCCCTGTCGTTTATGCAGGAAAACATGGGTAACTTCACCATCAACCTCAACCGTCTGGAGCTGTTCCGCCGCGGCGTGGCCATTGCCGACAACGGCGACTTTAACAATGCCACCGCGCGCCTGGCCGCCGACGCCTTGGACAACGGCACCAATATCGCTGCCGAAGACCTGCCCGACAACTTGGACGACATCGACGGCAGCCACAACGGCAAGAACTACGTGGCGTACACCTTCTATATCCGCAACGCCGGCAAGACCGATCTGGGCTACAGCGCCAAGCTCAAGGTGGTTAGCGCCAGCAAGGGCGTGGAGAAGGCGGCGCGCGTGAGGGTGTATCGTAACGGCGAGCCCACCACCTACGCGGCCGCCGCGGCCGACGGTAACCCCGAGCCCAACACCGAGCCGTTTGCGTCCAAAGACGTGGTGACCACCATCAGCCACAACAACTTCCGCGTGGGCGATGTGGACAAGTACACCGTGGTCATTTGGCTGGACGGCGACGACCCGGAGTGCGTGGACAAGATCATCGGCGGCGCTGTGGAGTTCGGTTTTGATTTTGATTCGTCCGAGACCGATGACTCGAGCCTGTTCGTTAAGTTCGTGCAGGATATTGCCGATACCCTGACCGGCAGCGACCCCATTAGCGCGAGCGGCAACGAGGCGCCCGATTACTACAAGGAACACAACGTGACTTGGAGTAACCGTCGCAACCAAAAGAACTCGCCCGCAGGGGACGGGGACAAGTAGGACGAACAAGCGCCGGGCCGGGAGTGATTTCCCGGCCCGGCGCTTTTGTTATGCGGAGGCGTTGTCTTTGGAGGAGGCGACGTCGCCAGCGGCGCCGTCCAGCAAGAACAACCGTAGCGCGAGCTTGATCGCGTAACCCGGTTTGACCTGCGCCGCGTCTCCCATGCGTTCGTCCAGGTCATTACAGTAGGCATAAAGGTCGCGGATGAGGTCTGCGCCCGAGAGCGTGAACATGTAGCCCGCGTCCGAAAGCGCGTTGTGTGCTGCGGGCAGCCCCGCAGCCTGACAAAAGTTTGCAAGGTCGGGAGTCATGACGGCCTCGTAGTCAATCGCGGCGCCACGGTCCTGAGCGGTCTGCTCCTGCTTGCGGGTGTACGACAATGCCGCCGCCAGTACAAAGCTGGGCGTGGGTGCATTGACGTCGTCGGTGGTGGCGACGAGCTTGCCGGCCGCTTGCGTGACCAGCCAGGCGACTTCGCGCTGGCAACGAACGGCCTTGCGCGTCACCGGCTTGATAGATCCGGTGGAAACGCTTCCCTTGGGTTGATTGGCGGCAGGCATGAACCCTCCCAACAAATAGCCTGTTTAGCAGGCAAAAATGACACGTGCCACACCAGTATAGCGAGTGGAGAAGGGCTAGGGCGAAGCTCGGCGGAGGGTGAATGTATGCGATGGCGTGGAACTGCGGTCGCAAGGCTTAAGAGGGACTTACGGCTTTGCGGGAGAGAGACCAAATAAGGTGAATAGTGTTCACATAGCCACACGCATAACCCGAGGTGGACCCATAAATCTGTCGGAATGTAAGCTCCCGAAAACTCATAAGGAAATCGTAAGAATTATGGTATTCTCGATTCCATATCTAAAGGATGGGCAAGCAACATCCAACACGAAAGCGCGGGCTCCCCTTCCGGGCTTCTCGAGGGTCATCTGGGATGAATGGGGAAAGAAAGGGGTCCGCATGGATACCAAGGCATTAAAGAAGCAGATGGGCGCCGCCATCGCCATGGTCCTCGTGGCAGCCGTAGCCCTCGGCTCCGCCACCTTCGCATGGTTTGTGACGAACAATAAGGTCGACGCTACCACTACGAATATCGCCGCTCAATCTAATGCTGCGTATATGACAATCGCTAATGGGGAGACTGGCGCCCATAATTCTGATAAGACTAGTGCGGTAACTCAAATTACCGGTCCTATCAAGCTTTATCCTGCTACGTTTGGTGAGCAAGGTGGGGCCACCGAGGGTACGTTTATGACCGGTTACGGCACGGATCTCGATAATGGCGCTCTTGACGGCGATTTAAAGACCGTTGGAACTCCTGACCAGGCAAACGATAAGCAATTTGCCAAGAAGGAGCAATTCAACATCAGCTCCAAGGGACAGAACCTCAGCGATCTCAAGGTTGAGAGCGTTGACGGCTTGAAGGATGCAGCCGATGGTCAGCTTTTGAAGACTTCCTTCCGCGTGCTTATCACTAATGCGAATAACTCTGCTTGGGTTGTTTATGGTCTTGGGAACGATGGTAAGTACGAAATCAAGCTTTCTTCTGCGGGCAATAAAGCCGCACCGGTTCTCGGCACTGTGACTGCTGGTCAGGATACTCTTGTTAATGTGTATGTGTTCTACGAGGGCTCCGATACCAACATTCATACGAAGAACCTTCAGGATAATTTGCTTGATGAGTCGCAGAGCGTGAAGATTAACTTCACCGCAACTGCTAACAATCAGAACTAAGCCCAATTTGTAGCTGTTTGCTTTTTGGGTAAAAGGGCAGGTTCCCAGCCCGGGATCCTGCCCTTTTTTAACGGAGGGAGGCGACGGATATGCACGATTCGGTAAAGAAACTCAAGATTCAGCTGATTGGAGCGGCGCTAACCGTCGTCGTCTCGGCGGTGGCGCTTTCTGCAACTACCTACGCATGGTTTGTCACGAATAGTAGAGTTCATGCGACTACCAGCACCATTTCTGCTCAAGCGAATGGCATGGTACTCCAAATCGTTGAGGGTGACACACCCGACCACGGCTCCGACACCTCTACGATTGCTTCTGCAACCGGTCACGAGATTAGCCCGTCATCGACGAACGATGCCAAAAACTGGTACGTTCCCCAAGGCTGGCAGGGCGTTAATGTGAGCACCTATCAAAAAGTCGACACATCCATTTCGGGTGAGACTCCCGGCAAGTACACCATTCAGGGCAACGATTACTATGCATTCACCGCTGCGAATTACACGTTGTATACCGTGGCGAACACGGGCGTTGCCGATGTGTATTTGGACGCGAGCAACGGCTCGCCCATTACGATCACGCAGCATGGCGGCACGCAGAAATGGTTCGATAAAATCATAGGCAGCCTGCGCGTGGGCATTGTGATCAACGGTGTGTTGCGCGTTGTCTATGCGCCAGCTGCTCCCTCGACAACCGATACGGGCAACGACGTGGCTACCGTTGCAGGTTGGTCGTGCGTCGACTCCGAATCTCTAAACAAGGTTGTTGCTCCTACGTATTTACACCTTTCTAGCACTGATTCGCTTGATCAAAACGGCGATAACTGGGGTGCCACGAAAGCGGGCGAAGCCTACATTAAGCCGAGCGGCAACGCGCAAAAGGTCGCTTCGAGCGTCGATTACAACGGCACGAACATGAAGATTGTCATCTGGATGGAAGGTACCGACTCCGACTGCCAAAACTGGTCCGAGCAGGGCAAGAACACCACTGCTCCGACCTTTGACGTAACGGTCAGCTTGGTCGGTATCGTGCCTGACGGCAAGTAATTCGAATTTTTCGATAGCTAAATAACGAGGGCCAGTTCTGGATTGAACTGGCCCTTGTTTTCTTTATGCTAAAAGCAGTTTAATTACAGCCCGTATACCTCAACCATGGCTTCGCCGATGCGATGAGGGACACCCGTGACCAGGGCATTGCCCATGCAGAAGGCTCGATGGCCATCGGTCATGCCGGTGTCGGTCCAGCCCTTCGGGAATCCCTGGAGCTGATCGAGCTCGTCGGGGACAAGGCGACGGAAACGACCGTCGGGGCACTCGATGACATGCTTGAAACGGCTGGCTCCCGTCCCGCCTTCGCCCGTGAGAATCGTGCGGCTCGGTTTATCGATGGCATCCGGGAAACTCATGGCTCCCTCGGAATACGTGTACGTAAAGCCCGTCTTCTTATTGGTGCGCTCTTCGCGCTTACTGCCCTTAAGGTAGCGCCAGTCGGGAAGCTTTTCGTCAGAGATGTAGAACTGCTCTGGAACAAGTGCCTCATCGACAAGCACATCGCCAAGCACGCGGCGCTCGCCGTGATAGTCCTCAGTGAAGTCGCACGTCAGAACATGACAGCCCTGCATGACGCCAGCGTTTTTGAACTGCGATGTCTTTTGACCAACGCCAAAGCGAGTCGAGTTCTCGTAAGGATCAGGTAGGACATCGAGCTCGGCCATTTCGTCGGGATAGATGGCGGGGAAGGCCTTTGCCATAACGCCGTTACGCATGCGATCGGCAAGATCGACCTTGCTGGCGTTCTTCTCGCAGAAGATGTAAACGCGCTTGCGGCGCTGGGGAAAGCCGTATTCCGCAGAGTTGACCACACGCCATTCGACGGTGTAATCGAGATCGGCGAGGCAGCTCAAGATGATGGCGAAGTCGCGACCGCGCTGAGATGCGGGCGACTTGAGCAAACGGTCAACATTCTCAAAGAGACCGAAGCGGGGTTTTTTCATCTCGAGAAAGTGATAGATGTCCCACCAAAGGACACCCTTCTTGCCTTCGATACCGTGCGCTTGATTGAGCGGACGTGCAACAGAGTAGTCCTGGCAGGGGAAGCCGCCGACGACCATTTGTACGTCGGGGATTTCAATCTCGCCGGCCTCAGCCTGCTCCAATACCTTATTGATATCTTCGTTGACAACGGAATCTTCGCCAAAGCGGTCCATGTAGCAACGGGCTGCGAACTGACGGGACTTGGTTCCGGGCGGCTCCCACTGGTTGGCCCAAATGGTATGGAAGGGGCCGGCGGGCTTCATGTAAAACTCGGGATGACGCGGGTCGGCATAGCCTTCGAGGCCCAGCCGAAATCCGCCGACGCCCGCAAAAAGCTCGGCAATGTTAATCTCAGACACGTTTCTCCAATCGCTGCTGTGTCCGTTTATGGTGCTCACAACAATAACCGATCGAGCGGACAAGATCAAGCCCTCAATTTCATGGAGGAGAATGCTGCTCTGAACTACCATGGGGCTAACGGCGACTTTCGGAGGTACACCATGTCAAAGAAGCACCTCGATTTCAAGCGCATGCTTGACGATACTGATTTTTCTGACCCCTCAAGCATTGAACGCTATGCTGCCAATCTTGACGGCATGACGTTTCGCGATATTCTTGAGCTTGGCATTGCGCCGGAGGGGGAGAGTGCGCCCAAGGACTTCGGGTCCAAGAAGTACAAGGGTGGCATGGGAACCCTTATCGAGGAGCGTTACTTTGGCTACAAGGCCAACAGCGATGATCGGCCGGATTTTCCCGAGGCAGGCGTCGAACTCAAGGCAACGTGCTTCGATGTGCTCAAGAACGGTCGCAAATCTGCCGGCGAGCGCCTCGTTCTGACGATGATTCCTTACGATCGCCCGGTGTCACTCGATTACGATAGTTCGCATCTTAAGACCAAGCTCAGCAATATCCTGCTTATCTACTACGGCCGCGACCGCTCGATCGACAAATACGACCAGCGCATTGAGCGTGCAGTTATGGTTCATCTGCCCGAAGAGGACATGAAAATCATTCGCGCCGACTACGAGAAGATCATTTCGTACATTCAGGATGGTCGCGCGGATGAGCTGTCGGAGGGTATGACGACCTACTTGGGCGCCTGCACAAAGGGCACAACCGAAGCGACGATGTGGGTTGACCAGTATTACGAGCATCTCAATACCGATACAGGCGAGATTGAACGCCGCCGCGCAAAGCGTCGCGCCTTTTCACTCAAGCGCTCGTATATGGACTACGTGCTTCATACCTACGTGCTCGGTGCCCCGCGTGTTGGCGAGAGCATCGTTCGGGCTGCGGACGAGTCCACGGATTTCGAAAGCTGCGTAACTGGTCTTATCGAGCGTCACTATGGCGAAACCGACCGCCAAATTGCGGAGCAGTACGGGTTGGAGTACACGGGCAATAAAGCGCAATGGACAACGCTCGTTTATCGTATGCTCGGTATTAAAAGCAATGCCGCCGAGGAGTTCGTTAAGGCCGGGATTAACGTCCGTGTTTGTCGCGTTAATAAGAGGGGGCACATCGAGCAGGCAATGTCTTTCCCTCCGTTTGAGTTTAAGCAGTTAATCAACGAGGAGTGGGAGACGTCTTCCTTCCGTGCGCGCCTTGAGACCAACCGTTTCTTCTTTGTCGTGTTCCGTGAGGACCACGAGGGGGAGTGGCGTCTTGACCGCTGCCTATTCTGGGCAATGCCGGCAAACGAAATCGAGGGTCCCGCAAAGGCCTGCTGGGATGAGATGCGAAAGGTCATTCGCGAGGGCGTTGAGCTCAATCCGTATCGGGATGCAAGCGGAAAGCTCAAGGTGACCAACAATCTGCCCGGTATGGCCGACAATCCAATTGTTCATGTTCGCCCGCATACGTCAAAAGCTGCGTACAAATTCGCCGATGGAACTGAAATCGGCGATATTACGAGGAACGCCTACGAGCTGCCCGACGGACGCTGGATGACCAAGCAATCGTTCTGGTTCAACAAGGGCTATCTGGAACATATTCTGGGGCTGTAATCCCTCGAGCCCGCAACTCAGCTACCTGCGCATACTCGATTTTCGAGGAATTCCACACTCGATTTCCGAGGATAACTGGACTCGATTTTCGAGTTTTGCCCTACAGGTAAATCCCCTCGCACAGGGTTTTGTGGAACTGGGTGTGGTGGTCGCGTGCCCAGGTGAAGAGCGCCTGGTCAAAGTTGTCCTGACTGTCGGGGATGCCGTAGACGCCGGCGACTTCCACGCGCACGAACTCCAGCGCGGGCAGCTTGTTGATGGCCGTGAGTGCAAACGGCGACGTGGGCTCCTCGAACAGGTAATGGCTGCCTTGCAGCGCGCCGCAGCCGGCGCAGGTGCTGGAGAGCGATACGGTCTTGGTGGTGCGCGACGTTACGGGCTTGTAGCCGCAGCGCTCGCGCAGGTAGTCGCGGATTTCGGCCGGCACGCAGCCCAGCGCGGGGACGATGGCCACGGCGTTGGCGCGGGCGGTGTCGATCGCGATGTGGCCCACGTCGTCCATGGCAAGCGCAGCGCTGAGCGCAGCCTTGCTGCCCGAGTCCTCGGCCACCCGATACGGAATGCCAAAGGCCGCGACCGTCGTCTGCTCGTGGCACTTCCAGCATTCGCGCTTGCCCAGCACCAGGTAGATGTAGGGTGCGCTGGGGTCGGAGCGATCCACGCCGGGCAGCCACGCGGCAAAGGGCTCGGGGTTGACGCCATCGGGCACGTACCAGATCTTTTTGATCCGGTCCCACTTGGCGCCCAGGGCTTTGGCCTCGTCTTTGTGCAAAAAGGGAACATCGAGCTCGGTGCGCATGGCGGCTCCTTTGTGCGGCTTGTGGTGCATGTGCTCCAAGGATACCCCAGCGGCGGGTGCTCGATGCGCACGACTGGGGCCGGCGGTGTTTGAGCTGGTGGCCGGTGGTGTCTGCTGCCTTAACGGGGCGATTGCGGCGTGGCGAGCGGTCGTTGGATGGATGCTTCGACCGTCCAAGAAGTCGCGGGGTGTTTTGGCGGGGGCGTGCCGTCAAGCAAATGGGCAAGTGCATGGCCAGCTTTTGGCCAGTTGAGCGGCAACCTTGCCAAAAGCTTGACGGATTTGCGGCTAGACGTCGACGAATGAGCATTTTGGACGCGCCGCGGCGAAAAACAGCTGGTCGTTTGCCGAAAACTCGCCAGGGTCGCGAGTCGCCGTCGACGCGCGTGCTATCTTCGCGCCATGGGGTACTTTGTCGTTTCACATAACGCCGCGCTGGCGCTCTTGGCGCACATCCCGAACCCGCGCTTTGGGGATTCGGAACCAGAGGTCGTTTCGATCGCGGGCGCCTGTGCGCTCTCGGATCAAGAAGCGCAGGAGGTTATCTATCGCTACGACCTGGGGATTGACGTGCTGGATCTGATGGTGCCGACGCGCGCCGACCGCCGGCGGACCAAGCACGTCGCGACGCATCTATGCACCAACGAGCTCCCGGCAGGTTCGTTTATCTCGCTGGGCCACTGGATGGGCGACCTGGATGCGTACGTGTGCTCTCCCGAGCTGGCGTTTTTGCAGGCCGCGCATGATGGCGATGCGGCTGAGGCCATCTATGCCGGCTACGCCATGACATCGAACTACCGACTGGATAACCTTGCGCCCGGTGGGGTGACAAGTAGGGATGGGGGCATGCGCGACGGCAGGCTCACGACGAAGGAGCTCATTGCGGCGTACCTTGACCGGGCGTCAAAGGTGAGAGGCGCCGCCAAGGCGAAGGCGTTGCTTCCGTATGTGGTGGAGGGCTCGCGGTCTCCAAGGGAGTCGGGGCTTTGCATGTTTATGTCGTTGCCTGCACATTGCGGTGGGCTTGCGCTGGGCAAGGCCGAGCTGAACAAGAAATACTTTATCCGCGACGGTTACAACGATGGGCGCAACCGCAAACTGCGCGTGTTGGAGCGCACGCCCGACATAACGCTAACGGCGAAAGCAGAGGTGGGCCTGGATAAAGTAAGGGCAGGCTTGCTGCCCGAAGTGCTTACCGCGCTGGTCGACTACGACAGCGACGCCATCCATGATGGAAGCGAGAAGATCCACAAGGATGCCGAACGCCGCAACGAGCTGCAGATGCTCAATGGGGTCGCGTACTTTACGGTGACGACAGACCAGGCAAACGACTACGACAAGCTCGTTCGCCTGTGCGAACGCATCCGACGGAAGCTGCATCGTCGCAAGCGGCCCATATTTTACAAGCCCATGACTGAGGAAGCGCGATATTTGGCGCGGACGCGCGTCGAGACAAAGCGATTTAAGCTCTGGCAGACCGTTATTGAGGCGCATCAGCATTGGTAAGTGGGCCTTTGGCGGCGGAGGGGGTGCCGCCGTATTGAAGGTGAATGGTTTCCCGTGAAGTGAACGAGTGTTTTTGGACCCCCGAAGCATCCACACTTTTTGGCGCCAAAACCGCAGGATTCTAACGACAAAACCGTAGGAAATGAGCCGCCAAAAGTGTCGATGCTCCGAGGGTTCATTTTGGCTCGTTCACTTCGCGGGAAACCATTCACCTTCGATTTGCGGGGGTCGCCCTGATATGGCTGCGTGGCCCATTCTGGCCTGATCGGGGCGCTCGCTGGGGTTATCTGGGCGACTTTGGGCTTGGCTGGGGTGGCCTCCGGTGTTGTCGAGACCACTTTGGGCTCGCTTGGTGTGGTCGCTGGCGCTGTTGAGGTGGCTTTGGGTGCCGCGACGCCCTCTTGGCTTGGCGGTGTAAAACAAAACAGCTCAGAGGCGAAGCCTCTGAGCTGCGAACATTTGGTGGGCGTTAGAAGATTTGAACTTCTGACCTCTTCCGTGTCAGGGAAGCGCTCTCCCCCTGAGCTAAACGCCCGATCAAGGGTGCGCGAGTGCGCAGGGAATAATATAACGGAGCTCCCGCCCGCTGGCAAGAGCTATTTTTTAAAAAGCGGCAACTTGCGACCCTGTCGGTCCCCGATGTAGCGCGAACAGCACGCGGAAAGTCGCGTTTGTACCCCCGATGAACTGCAAATTCGCGTAAAATAACTCCATTATGGGCAAATGGTGTCCAGGTAGTTTACGATGCGGCATCTGGGGGAGGGACATGTCGGACGCGCGCTCGCTGCGAAAACAGTTCAATCGCATGCTCGCCACGTTGCTGGTGGCGCTTGCTGCTGCCGGAGCCGTAACGTATGCTTGGTACATCTACAACGCCAACCGCCACATCACCGACGTCAAGATGGCCGCGGGCACGGGCGTGACCTTCCTTATCTCCAACGAGTACGACGGCGAATACAAAACCAACGCCGGCCTGAGCTTTACGGGTCTGCTCGATCCCGTCTCGACCGACAACGTGCTCAACGGCTTTCAAAAGGTAACGGGCTTTACCGGCGGAACCACCCAGGACTCGCTGTTTGCCAGCATGTTTGGTGCCGCCGAGCATTCCGACTACTACAAAACCTCTCTGTACCTGGCCACCAACTCGGCCGCGACCGACGTGTACCTGTCGGGTATCGACTTTACCGAGCAGAACCCGGCAAACCCCATCTCCACCGCCCTGCGCGTGGGACTGGTTGTCTATGCTCCGGGACAGGGCGACACCGTTACGGGGCAGTATGTCTTTGAGGTCTCGGGCGAGCACAATCCCCAGGCGCGCTACAACACGCTCGACGGCAAGGATGCCGGCGAGAGCGAGCAGAATCACCTGGTGCTCGACAGCACCCGCTCCGATGGAACAACGGTTCATTTTGACCAGCTGACCAGCGCAAACTTTTGCGATTACAACGAAGACACCGGTATCGTGAGCCTCAAGGATGCCACGACCAAGATCTGCAGCCTGCCCGCCGCGGTCGAGGGCGCCAACCGCAGCACGCCCGTACGCGTGGATGTGTACGTGTGGCTGGAAGGCTGCGATCCCGATTGCACCAACAATCTCGCCGCCACCAGCCTGCAATCGCTGGCGCTGCGCTTTGCCGGCAAGCGTTCGTAAGGGGGCTGGACATGAGTACAGCGAACATCAAAGATATCCTAATCTCGCGCCGTCGCATGGTTGCCGCGGCCGCATGGATGCTGGTGCTGGTGGCCGCCCTGAGCGCCGCCACCTACGCCTGGTTTAGCAACTCGCGCTACACCAACGTGACGCCCGTGGCGCACACGGTAAGCGACGAGGGCTCCGACCTGCAGATTGGCCTTTCGGCCAACGGGCCCTGGGACACAACGGCAACGCTTGCCGCCGCCGACAAGACGCTCTATCCCATCTCGACGGCAGACCTTTCCCGCTTTTGGCGTGGCACGTTCCAAAACGCCGCGGGCATCACGACCGACTACGCCGACTGCACCGCGCAGCTGGACGACTACGCTCTCTCGGGCACGCTGTACCTCAAGGGTAGCGATAGCGCGCTCAACGTGTATCTGTATCAGGGCCAGATGAGCGTGACGAGCGATCCGCAGCTGCTGGCCGCGCTGCGCCTGGGTCTGGTCATTACGACCCAGTCGGGCACGCAAACGCATGTCTTTACCTGCGACGACCTGGGCAATACCGCGGGCGCCACCAGTAGGCGTACCACTGCGCAAGACGGCGTGGTTGTGGCGGCTGGCGCCTCGGGCTGGGCCTACACCGCCGATCCCGCGCGCGCCATAAGCGCCTACAGCATGGACGGCACCGGCGACACGCCCGCGGCGCGCGCAGGCGCCACGCCCGTCTGTACGCTAGCCGCCAACGAAGTGGCAAGCGTTCGCTACGTTGTGTACATGGAAGGCTGCGACGCCAATTGCATCGACGAGGCTCAGGCCCGCGATGTGGTGCTGCAGCTTGCCTTTGCCGCGGCCAAGGCATAAGGGGGCGAGTGGCATGCAAGATAAGAAGCAGATGCAGCTAGACGGCAGCGAGGCAGAGACGGCGCGCGTCAACACGGCGGCAACCGCCGCCTTCGAGCCCACCGAGCCCGCAACCACCATCCGCCACCACACCCGCCGCGCGCGTGCTTACATTGCACTCGTTATGGTGGCGCTCGCCGCCACTTTGGGCGCCGCCACCTACGCGTGGTTCACGAGCAACATGAAGGTCAATACCAACTCGGTGAGCGTGCACAGCGACACATCCAAGCTGGTACTGGAGCTCGGCGATGCCGATCTCGGCAGCTGGTCGCAGCAGGGCGACGTTTCCCTGACTTCCAGCGTAAATGGTGCCGTGACGCTCTACCCGGTCTCGACTTTTGACCTCAACGGTTTTGCTGCCTGCGCGCAAAACAACTCGGCCGGCGATGCCACGGTGTTTGAGCAGGCAAAAGACAACGGATCCGCGTTCTACCACGGCTGGATCGACCTGCGCCCCACCATTACCGGAACGGGCGCCAGCAAAGTAAAGGGCAAGGTCAACCTGTATCTGGCCGAATCCCTGGTCCCGCAGGACGCCAACGCCGAGCTGCTGCGCGCAGCCCGCGTGGGCATTAAGATCTCGAGCGGCAGCCAGGTGTTCGCCACCAACATCTTTGAGCTCGACAGCTCCGACGGCGGCCATCGCGACGAGCATCCCGCGACCGTCCCCGCGGGCCTGGCAGGCTATACCGAGGGCATGCTTTTGGGCTGGCAAAACGGTCAGCTCGCTTGCGGTGCCAACGTGACGCGGGACCCGGCCGCCTTTTCGCTGGACACGAGCGAGACAGCCACGCGCCCGCAAAGTACGCTTGCCACGCTGGGGCTGGGCCAGACCTATCGTCTTGATATCTATTACTACATCGAGGGCACCGACCCCGATAGCGCCGACTATCTGTATCAGGATCCGGGCACCTTGCACCTGGCGCTCTTTGCGACCTTGGACGGTGAGTAGCCATGACGCGTAAGCAACCCACCGCCAGCTGCACGCCCGCCACCGGCAAGCCCGCCGGCGCGCAAGCCCCCGCCGACACCGACCTGCGCCGCAAGCTCACCACCACCGTGGTGCTGGTGCTGTTTGCGCTGGTGGCGATAGCCATGGCAACGTTTGCCTGGTTCTCCATCGCCGATAGCGCCAAGACCCGCATGCTCATGATTGATGCCAACGCCGACGGCTCGCTGCGCTTTGACCTGGACGAGCACGCCACGTTCGAAGAATACGTGCACAGCCTGGGCTTCGACCAGATCTCGGCACGCATCGCCAGCGAAAAGGGCGTGGACATCGATGCATCCAGGCTCAAGCCCGTCACCACGAGCGACTACCAGACTTTTACCTTCGAGGACGGCTCCACCGCCGATCCCGCGACCGGCGCCTACCTGGAGTTCACGCTGCACTTTATGAGCAGTACGGACCTGCGCGTTCGCCTGACCGGGCAGGACGGCGACGGTGGCGCGTCCGGCACGCGATTTAGCTCCGACACGCAGGGCATGGCCAGCGCCATGCGCATGAGCTTTACCGCCGACGGTCACACCTGGGTCTACAACCCCAACGGAGGCGGGGGCTCGTCTGGTGCGGCCACCGTCTTTGGGCTCGACTCGGGAGTAGCGAACGCGGCCAGCGACATGTTCGGCCTAATAAAAGATACGGACAAGCCGGTAACCGTTCGCATATGGCTCGAGGGAACGGACCCAAATTGCACTAATATGCTAAAGGGAGCTAACTATTCGGTTTCGATGCGCTTTGAGGGCATCGAGGAACAGTAGATATGCACGGCGGCCATCGGGCCGCGCACGACCTAGTCAGACACGGTAGTAAGGGACATCATGCAATCTGTTAAAAAGGCCGCATCCATCGCACTGAGCGTCGTCATGTGGATCATCATCCTGGTGGCGGCCCTGTACGCGTTCACCACGCTCGCCACGCGCGAGGACGGCAGCGTCTCGGACATCGCCGGCTTCACCCCGCTCGCCGTACAGTCCGACTCCATGGCGCCCACGTTTAACAAGGGCGACCTCATCGTCATCAAAAAGTGCGACACCTCCAAGCTCGAGGTGGGCGACATCGTGACGTTCCACACCATTATCGACAACGAGTACGCGCTCAACACGCACCGCATCGCCGCCATCGACGAGGTCAACGGCATGCGCAGCTTTACCACCAAGGGCGATAACAACGACGTGGCCGATTCGCACATCATCAGCGACGGCGACATCGTGGGCAAGTATGTGTTTGCGCTGCCGCAGATGGGCAAGGTCATGGACTTCCTGTCCAGCTCCATGGGCTTCCTCATCGTAATCGTGCTGCCCATGCTGCTGTTCTTTATCTACCAGGTGTATCACCTCATCGTGGTTGGCATGAACCTCAAGCGCGCCATGGCCGAGGAGGACCGCCTGGCCGCCGCGGCTGCCATCGTGGATGCCGAGGGCAAGGGCGCTGACGCCACCGTCACCGCCGATAACGCCGCCGAGCAGCTCGCCCAGGCCGAGGCCAAGCTCGAGGAGGCCCGTCGTCTGAAGGCCGAGGCCGAGGCGGCGATGAACGCGACCAAGCAGGAGGATACCGACGGTGAGTGAGTTTCTGGGATTTGCCTGGGAGCTGCTGGCAAAGGTCGTCTACAACGTCGTTGCCGTTGTGAGCTCCATCCTTAACCTGCTGGTGTTTGGCTGGGTTGAGTACTTCAACATCTTTATGACCTACTTCACCACGTTTGACCTGGTGGGCAAGATCGGCGCGGTCATCCTGTTTGCCATGCTCATCGCGGTCCCCGTGCTGATCGTGGCCATTCTGGTGCACCGCTACCGCATCAACCGCCGCCTGCATCGCGACGACACGTCCAACAAGGCGCTCTATCGCGAGATCGGCCGCCTGAACAAGCAGGTGCTCGACCTCATGGACGAGAAGAACAAGCTGCTGGCGCTCAAGGTCAATGCCATGGGCGGCACCAAGCAGATTCCGTACGTGGGCGCCTCGGCCCTGGCCGACGACCACCTGCCCACGGTGGGCAACGTGGTGGGCGCCGCCGCGGGCGCGCCTGCGGGCGAGGGCGCCACGGCTGCCGTGGTGTCGGGCAACGCGTCGCTCGCGCTCGATGGCGCGGGCGTCAAGGACGCCGCAGCCGCCATGGCCAAGGCCACCGTTGAGGCCAAGACCCTAGCCGAGGAAAAAGAGATTGCGCAGGCCAACCGCTTCCCCAAGTTGTCCCTTGTGGACCTTAAGTACCGCGACTGGGAATCGCCGGTCTACGACGATGCCATCTCGCTGGAGGACTTTGTCGACAGCTTCCGCGCGTTCGCCTGCAGCCAGATGAAGCTCTACTACACGCCTGAGGTCATCCGCCGCTTTGTGGCCGGCATGGCCGCCTCCAAGCTGCTGATCCTGGAGGGCATCTCGGGTACCGGTAAGACGTCGCTGCCCTACAGTTTTAGCCGCTACCTGGATAACCCCGCGACCATCGTGTCGGTGCAGCCGAGTTTTCGCGATCGCACCGAGGTGCTGGGTTACTTTAACGAGTTTTCCAAGCGCTTTAACGAGACCGAGTTCCTCCGCGCCGTGTACGAGGCGGGCCTTCGTCAGGACCCGTCCATGATCGTGCTCGACGAGATGAACCTCGCCCGCGTGGAGTACTACTTTGCCGAGATCCTGTCGGTGCTCGAGATGCCCAGCCACGACGAGTGGGTGCTCGATCTGGTGCCCACCCAGTGGGCTGCCGACCCCAAGGCTCTGCACGACGGCAAGCTCACCATCCCCGACAGCCTGTGGTTTATCGGCACGGCCAACAACGACGACTCCACCTTTACCATCACGGACAAGGTGTACGACCGTGCGATTCCCATCGAGCTCAACGAGCGCGCCGATGCGTTTGAGTGCGAGCCGCACGAGCGCGTGCACGTGACGGCCGAGCATCTGCAGTATCTGTTCCAAAGGGCCAAGGTCGAGTACGTGATCGACGAGGAGCTGCTCCAGAAGATGCACAAGCTGGACCAGTACCTGCAGACCCGCTTTAAGCTGGCCTTTGGTAACCGTATCATCAAGCAGATGTACGACTTTATCCCCGTGTACGTGGCGTGCGGCGGCACCGAGCTGGGTGGCATGGACTACATCATCGCCCGCAAGGTGCTCAAGAAGTTTGAGTCCATGAACGTGAGCTTTGTGCGCGACGAGATGAAGGGCCTGATCGAGTACATTGAGAAGACCTTTGGCGAGGGCGGTCTGCCCGATTCCGTCATGTACCTGCAGCGGATCCAGAACTTCTACTAATGGCGTAAGTGCGGGGCGGCGTGATGTCGCCCCGCTCCTTTCCAATCGATCCAATCTATGGAGTAACCCATGTCCGAGACCATTCAGGACCTCTATACCAGCTTCTCCGAGCAGATGGAGCCCATCCAGGAGGACAGCCGCTACTTCCGCTATCTGTTTGAGATGGCGCAGGCCTCGGGCACCACGATCGAACAGCAGCGCGAGGAGCTCGTCAAGGTGGTGGACGAGGAATGGATCAGCATGATCGAGGACTCGCTCGACGCCATCAACACCATCATCGAAAAGCCGCGCCGCTTTATCACCACCGAGGAAGAGGTGGTGCCGGTCTCGCTCGCTAAAAAGATCAGCGCCGACAGCGTCCGTCATCTGAGCCAGAACACGCAGTTTTTGGCGCCGAGTGAGGACGGTGGCGTTCACCCTACGCGCATCCTCAACGTCAATACCGTCGAGACGTACGACCTGTACGAGAACCGCTTTATCTACCATCTGATTCAGCGCTTGCTGACGTTTGTGGATAAGCGTACCGACGTGATCTTTTGGTCGACGGGCAACGAGGTCCGCAACCGCTTTAAGATGCACAGTAAGATCGACGACGCGTACGAGCAGATCGAGTACAGCGTGGAGATGACGGTCAAAAACCGTCAGAGCTTTGCCGAGAACGACGCCGACAACATGGACGTCTTTATGCGCATCGACCGCGTGCGCCGCCTGGTCATGGCGCTGCGCGGCGCGTCGTTCTGCCAGATCATGAACGGCTGCAGTGCGGTTCGCAGCCCCATTCAGCGCACCAACCTCATCATGAAAGACCCCAACTACCGCAAGTGCTACCAGCTGTGGCAGTTTATGGAGCGCTACGACAAGGTGGGCTACAACATCGACGTGCAGCAGCAGTCACTGGCGTTCGATGACGAGTACATGGTGCAGATGTACACCAACCTCATTAACAACTACACCGTCTTTAAGAGCCTGACCGATGACGAGCGCAACCTGCAGGAGCTCGAGAGCGTGCAACACGCGCCGGTGGCGCCCAAGTTTATTAAGGAGATTAAGGAGGAGCAGGTCGATAGCCCCGACCTGCCCGACGTCGAGGTCCGGCGCGTGTTTGTGGAGGAGGTCACGCAGGCCCAGCTCGATGCCGAGCAGGCGCTGGCCGAGGCCCGCGAGCAGATTGAGGAGCTACAGGGGCAGCTGAAGTCCTGGAAAGTGCAGGCGCACGCGCTGACCGATGAGCGCGACAATCTGGAAGATGAACTGGACGAGGCTAAGACACGCGAGCTGGCGTTGACGCAGCGCGCACAGATTGCCGAGGCCGATGTCGAGGAACTGCGCGCCTCGCTGGAGGATGTCGAGGCCGGTAAAAAAGCTGCCGAGGATGCCGCTGCAGAAGCACGTGAGACCGCGGCGGCTCAGCTTGAGCGGATGCGCGCCGAGGCCGATGCCGAGGTCTCAGTCGCCCGCGCCGACGCGGACGCCAAGGTTGCTGCCGCCGAGCAGGCGGCTTCCGAGCAGGTCGCGCAGGTTAAGAGCGATGCTACTGCGGCCCTGGCCGCCAAGACGGCGGCCGACGCTGCCGAGCTGCAGGCCACCAAGGACACTGCTGCGGCCGAGCTCGCCGCCGTGCGCGAGGCCTCTGCCAAGGAGATGGCCGAGCTGCATGCCAAGTTGGACGCCGCCAAGCTGCAGATCGAGGAAGTGCAGCTGACGGCCGAACGCGATGCTCGCGCCGCGCAGGAGGCGGCCGACGCCTCGACAGCCGCAGCGGAGCAGGCGCTCGCCGACACCGTTGCCGCGGCTGAGGCGAAGGTCTCCGCCGCCCAGCAGGCCGCCGATGCCGCAATCGATGCTGCCCGCGTTGCTGCCGACTCTGCCGTTGAGCAGGCTGCGGTGGATGCCAACGAAAAGGTCGCCGCCGCTGCCGCCGAGCGCGACACCGCCACGCGTGCCGCCGAGGAGGCCCGTGCCGACGCCGATGCACGCATTGCCGCGGCCGAGCTCGAGGCGGGGGAGCGCATCGAGCAGGAGGTCGCCGCCGTCCGTGCCGCTTGCGAGCGCGAGGTCGAAGCTGCTCGCGCGGAGATGCAGCAGCGCCTGGACGCGCTGGCGCAAGAGCTGGAGCGGGCCGAGCGCAACCGTGAGCGTGCCGAGCGCCGCGCCGAGGGCAACAGCCTGTCGCGCTATCTGCTGGCTCGCTTGCGCGGCGAGGCTGGCGAGGGTGTGGCCACCGCGCCTGACGAGGATGGCGCTTCTGCGGCGGATGCCACCGAGGCCGAGGTCGCTGCCGACCCCGAGACTTCCGCAAAGGACGACGGCAAGTGATGAAGCACGTGCTCCGCGTGATCAACGTGTTAGCGACCGTGGTGATCCTCGTCGCCTTTGTGGTGCTGCTGCGCACGGTGTTCACGCCCGCCGGCGAGATCCCCACCATCATGGGCTACGGCTTTATGCGTACGCTGACCGGCTCGATGGAGCCGGCGATTCCCGTGCACTCGTTTATCGTCGTCGATACCGACAACAGCCAGGCCTACCAGGTGGGCGATATCATCACCTTCCATTCGTCCGATGACGTGCTGGAGGGTTCGCTCAACACGCACCGCATCGTATCCGTGGAGGCCGCGTCCGACGGCTCGCCGGTCTACCACACCAAGGGTGACGCCAATCCGGTCGAGGACGCCGCACCCGTGCCCGCCGCCGACGTGGTGGGCCGCGTGGTCTTTGTCTCGGCAGGCCTGGGCGTTGTGGTGTCGCTGCTCACCAATCCGCTGCTGTTCTTTCCGTTTATCGTGGTGCCGCTGATCGTGCTGCTGGTGCTCGAAATTCGCCATATGGTCAAGACCACGCAAGAGGTGGCGCGCGCTGAAGACGAGGCTGCCTTGCGCGCGGCCGTGGAGCAGATTCGCGAAAAGCGCCGCCGCGAGCAGGAGAGCCAGGACGGCGCCAAGGAGCAGGTCGACGGTGAGGATGCCCAGGGAAGCGCGGAGGCCGACCCCGGCGCCCCAGACGATTCCAACCGCTCGGCATAGCTCTTCGGTGCCTTTCGTCCCTGCAATTTGGATGCTCGTAGATGTTCCGAATCGCCCGCATTTCCGTATCAATATTCGTGCTACAGTTTGAGCGCTTTGTTGCCAATTGATTTCTGGGGAGTGGAATGGAACAGGAGCGCACAGCGCAGCGTGCACGTAAAAAGGCTTCGGTGCCGATGACGGCGGCGGCCGATTTTGTCGTGCCCGAGGGAACTGACGAGCTGAGCCGCAGCACCCGCCGCGCATGGCGCGACCGCCTCAACGATGCCCAGACGCGCAAGATGGCCCTGGGCACGCTCGCCGCGTTTGCCGGCGGTACGTTTTGGGGTTTTTCTGGCACCAGTGCCAGCTACCTCTTTGACGTGTGCCATATCGAGACATTTTGGCTGATGAGCGTGCGCCAAGTTATCGCTGGCCTGCTCTTTATGTTCGTCGTGCTCAGAAAAGATCGCGACCGCCTGGTCAGGCTGTGGACCACCCCTGCCGATCGCAAGCAGCTCATCCTATTTACGATCTTTGGCCTGCTGTTCAACCAGCTTTGCTATCTGTCAGCCGTGCGCCTGACCAACGCGGGCACCGCGACCGTCTTCCAGTGCCTGCAGCTGGTGGTCGTCATGGGGTATGCCTGCGTCACCGCGCATCGACTGCCGCGCACGCGCGAGGCTCTTGGCATTTTGCTCGCATTGGGCGGAACGTTTTTGATCGCCACGGGCGGCGACCCCAGTACGCTCAGCATCTCGCCGATGGGCCTGCTCGCGGGCCTTTTGTGCGCAGTGGGCGGTGCCTGCATAGCAATCATCCCTGCCGGAATCCTCAACAAATACGGTAGCCCGGTCGTCACGGGCTCGGCCATGCTTTCGGCGGGAATCGTGATGAGTATCTTTACCCAGCCGTGGGCGCATATGCCGGCGCTCGGCCCCTCGGGTGTCGGCGCGCTCGCGATATTTATTGTGGTGGGGTCGTTCTTCGCCTATATGTTCTACATGCAGGGCGTTAAGGAGATTGGCTCGGTGCGCGCGAGCCTCCTTGGAACCATGGAGCCGGTTTCGGCCACCATCACCAGCGCCCTTATGCTGGGAACGGTGTTTTTGCCCACCGACCTGGCGGGCTTTGCCATGATTATCGCGATGGTGTTTTTGACGGTGTAGATGGCGCCAAGACGGAAAAGGCGTTGTGCCACATTTTCGCCAATTGATGTCCGTGTCTGGAGTTTAGCTGTCGATGCTCAAAATGCCATAAACTAGTAACGTTATGGACTTTTTCATTGCGACTCAATTGCGAGGATTTCTTTATGGCTGGTAATCACTTTAAGGGCAGCGATAGCGGCCGTCCTGCAGTTCCGCCGCGTCCGAACGGGGCTGGTAAGGCCGGCACGCCGGGCGGCGCTGGGCAGGGCGGTTCCGGTAAGCGCGTGTCCCCGGGCGAGACGGCGATGTTTACCGCTCTGTACGAGCAGTCTCAAAAGGCAAAAAAGACCGGCCGTGCAAGAGGGAATGTCTTTGCGGGCGGTGCAACCTCCACGTCGCAGCCGAGCGGGGCCCCTTCGATACCTGCGAACAACGCAGGTGCTGCCAACGCCGCGAATACCGCCGGCAACGTTAATGCCGGCAAGGCCGCCAACAATACTCCCTCTGCCGGTGGCGCGGGGCTTACGGGTAACCTTGGCACGATTTACACCGGCGCCTCCGAGACTGGCACGTTCGCCCGCCTGGATGATAGCGGTGCCCAGTTTGCGGGCTCGGGTTCCAAGGAAGATTATTACGATTTTGGCTTGAACTACGGTAGCGACGCTTCGTCGAGTTCGACCTCTGACGGTCTGGTCCGTCATCGCCATCGCAAGGGCGAGCGCAAAAAGCGTCACACTGGCGCCATTATTGCCGCTGTAGTCGCGGTGCTTCTCGTTGCGCTTGGCGCAAGTGGCTTTATGCTGCTTAACTCGGCAAAGACCGTAAAGAGCGAAGCGAAGGAGGCTGTCGAGATCGTCGGTGGCCTTAAGGACAAGGTCACGTCGGGCGATTTTTCGACGCTGCCTGACGACGCGAAGAAGATCGATGGGCTCTGCGATAGCATGAAGGCGGAGACCTCGAGCCCGCTGTGGACGGTGGCTTCGTTTATCCCGGTGTATGGCAGCGACATCAGTGCGGCCCGCACCATGATTGATGCCCTGTCCGATGTCTCGAGCAACGCGCTGGTTCCCATGGCCGACAACCTTTCGCAGGCCACGCCCGGCAAGCTGTTCCAGGACGGCATGATTAACGTGTCCGCGCTGCAGGCGGTCGCCGATTCGCTTTCCAGCAGCTCGAAGGTATTCAAGAGCGCCAACGAGAAGATCCAGGGTATTGGCGATACTCATATTTCCCAAGTGACCGAGCTGGTCGATAAGGCCAAGGACGGCTTTGCCACCCTCAACGGCGCGGTTGACGCGGCGGAGAAGGTCGCCCCCGTCCTTCCCCAGATGCTCGGCGCCAACGGCCAGACGCGTCATTATCTTGTGCTCGCGATGAGCAATGTCGAGATCCGCGCCTGTGGCGGTTTTCCCGGTTCTCGCGGCGTGATGTCGGTGACTGATGGTAAGCTCGAACTGGGCGATTTTGTCAAAGTCGACATGATGAAAGAGCCTTTGAGCCCGCTTCCCATCACCGATGAAGAAGCAAACTTGTTCACGACCGGATGGGGCCTGACCGGATTCAACACGCTCGGATACACGATGGGTGACGTTACGATGACGCCCGATTATCCGCGTGCGGCTCAGCTTGCCAGCGATATGCAGAAGGCCATTGTCGGAGATGACATCGACGGCGTATTTGCAGTCGATCCGGTATTTTTGCAGTATATGCTCGGCATTGTAGGCGGCACACAGCTTCCTGACGGTACCGTCGTTGATGGAAGCAACGCTGCAAAGGTGCTGCTGCACGATATTTATTGGAATTACCCGGTAGAGGAACAGGACGCCATTTTTGCGGCGGTTGCCGGATCGGCTTTTAACAAGATCGTGGACGAACTGGGCTCCAGCGATATTGCTAAGATTGCTGGAGCCATCGAAAAGGGTGCTTCCGAGGGTCGCATCCTCATGTATTCGAGAAACGATGACGAGGAAAAGGCCGCGAAGGCCCTTGGAATATCGGGCGCCCTCCAAGCCGATACGTCGGAGGCTCCGATCTTGGGCGTCTATGTGAACAACTACAGTTATTCAAAGATGGATTGGTTCCTCGATAAGCGAGTCACCATCGATTCTTCGGTTGAAAATGCCGATGGCTCGACGACGTATCGAGTGACCACCTCGCTCAAGAACACGATGACCCCCCAGGAGAAGGCCGAAATGCCTGGTTATTTCCAGGGCCATAACGGCATTAGCCAGGATATTGATGATGAGGTACTGAGGCTTTATCTCTATGCTCCTGCGGGAGGCAGCATTTCGGACATTAAGACTTCGGGCTCCGGTTCTATCGAGATGAACGAAGCGACGCACGATGGCTTGAAGGTTGCATGGGGCGGTGTCCACATGCTTCTTGGACAAGACATAAAGGTTGAGTACACGGTCACGACTTCGAAGGACTCTGGGCACAAGGAGCTTAAGGTTCGTACCACGCCGACCGCTCAAACGTTCGAACAGGATAAGTAAGATATGAAGTACTTTGGCACCGACGGCTTTCGCGGTGAGGCCAACGTTGGGCTGACGGTAGAGCACGCTTATAAGATTGGCCGTTTTGTGGGCTGGTATTACGGCGCCAACCGCGAGCGCAAGGCGCGCGTCATCGTGGGCAAGGACACCCGTCGCTCGAGCTATATGTTCGAGGCGGCGCTGGTGAGTGGCCTGGTCGCGAGCGGTGCGGACGCCTATATGCTGCACGTGATCCCCACGCCGGGCGTAGCGCATCAGACCGTGGAAGGCTGCTTCGATTGCGGCATCATGATCAGCGCGAGCCACAACCCGTTTTGCGATAACGGCATTAAGCTCGTCAATAGCGACGGTTTTAAGATGGACGAGGACGTACTGGAGCTCATCGAAGACTACATCGATGGCAAGAGCGAGGTGCCGCTGGCAACGAGCAATCACATCGGCGCCACGGTGGACTACATGCAGGGCCGCAACCGCTACATTGCTTCGCTCATCGCCAGCGCGAACTTTTCGCTGCAGGGCGTCAAGATCGGTATTGACTGCGCCAACGGCTCGGCTTCCTCGGTGGCCAAGCCGGTGTTCGACGCACTGGGTGCCGACGTGCGCGTGATCAACGCCGCGCCCGATGGCTTTAACATCAACGTCGACTGCGGCTCCACGCATATGGAGCGCCTGCAGCGCCACGTGGTGGAGCAGGGGCTGGACGTGGGTTTTGCCTACGATGGTGATGCCGATCGCTGCTTGGCCGTGGACGAGCGCGGTCGCGTGGTAGACGGCGACCAGATCCTGTACGTGTGCGGCGTGTATCTGAACAAGCACGGTCGCCTTTCGGGCGGTACCGTGGTGCCGACGATCGCCAGCAACTTTGGCCTGGTCAAGTCGCTGGAGCTTGCCGGTCTGAGCGCCGTGACCAGCGGCGTGGGCGACCGTCACGTGTATGCCAAGATGCGCGAGGGCGGCTACAGCCTGGGTGGCGAGCAGACGGGCCATACGATCTTTGGCGATATCGAGCGCACGGGCGACGGCATTATGACCTCGCTGCGCGTGATGGAAGTGATTCGTGCCGAGCGCGAGACGCTCTCGCAGCTCACGGCTCCGTGCAAGCTGCTGCCGCAGGCGCAGGTGGCCGTGCACGTGGCGGACAAGGACGCCGCGCTCGAGAACATGGGCGTGCAGAACGCCATCGCCGAGGCCGAGGCCGCGCTGGCAGGCGAGGGCCGCGTACTGGTGCGCAAGAGCGGAACCGAGTCGGTGATCCGCGTTTTGGCCGAAGCCCCCGACCAAGCCGCCGCCGACGCCGCCATGAAGCGCATCGCCAACGCGCTCGAGGCTCTGTAGTTACGCGGTTTTACCAAACCGCGTAACTGCTCGACGCTGCAAACGGCCCCAAGCGGCAATCTGACGTTCAATTTCAAGGGCGCGACCAGAAGGTCAGCGCCCTTTCATTTCACGTCACCTTGCTCGCTTAGGGTCGTTTTCGCTGACGTTGCCAAGACATTAGCGTCAACGAACTAGTCATTGGGTACCTAGTTATTGGGTGAAAAAAGGGGACGCTGCGGATTGATCCCGCGGCGCCCCCTTTGCGTCGGCGTGTCGGTTATGCCTTACAACTCGTACAGCGTGGTGAACTTGTCCTGCAGGTAGCTGCAGTAGTAGCGGGCGTCAAAGGCCATGCCGCAGGCGCCCTTGATGAGTTCCGGCGCGTCTTTGGCGCGGCCCCACTGCCAAATGTGCTCGCCCAGCCAGGCGCGGACGGGCGCCAGATCGCCGCTCGCGCAGGCGCCATTGAGGTCGACACCGTCGCGGCACATGGCCGGCACAAACATGGCGTCGTAGGCGCTGCCCAACGCATACGTGGGGAAGTAGCCAAACGATCCGCCGCTCCAGTGCGTATCCTGCAGACAGCCGCGCGTGTCGTCGGGAACGGGAATGCCCAGGTACTCGTCCATTAAGCGGTTCCAAAGCGCAGGGATGTCCTTGGCCGTGGCCTCGCCGGCAAACAGCATGCGCTCGATCTGGTAGCGCACCATAATATGCAGCGGGTAGGTGAGCTCGTCCGCCTCGGTGCGGATCAGCGACGGCTGCGCGATGTTCACGGCGCGGTAGAGCGTGTCCTCGTCCACGTTGCCGTAGACTTCGGGCGCGTGACGGCGCAGCACTTCGAGCAGCGGTCCCATAAAGGCGCGGCTGCGGCCAACGGTGTTCTCAAAGAAGCGGCTCTGGCTCTCGTGGATGCCCATGGAGGTGCCACCCTCAAGACAGGTGCGCGCATAGGCAGGATTGACACCCAGCTCGTACATGGCGTGCCCCGCCTCGTGGATGATGCTGTAGACGTTGGAGATACAGTCGTCCTCGTAGATGTGCGTGGCGATGCGCGCGTCGCCCACCGAGAAGCCCTCGCTAAACGGGTGCTCGGTAAAGGCAAGCGTGGTGTCGTTCAGGTTCAGGCCGACAAGCTTCATCAGGTCGAAGCTCATGGCACGCTGGGCGGCCTCGGGCACGCGGGCGTGCAAAAAGTCGGCAGCCGGCTGCTGGCCGCGCTCGCCGATGGCGTGCACGAGCGGCACGACCGTGGCCTTGACCTCATCGCAAAACGCATCGAAGCTCTTGACGGAAAGGCCGCGCTCGTACTGGTCGAGCCAAACGTCGTATGGATCGCGCTTGGGGTCCATGAGCTCGGCCTGATGCTTAAGTTGGGCGACGATTCTATCCACATAGGTCTCAAAGCTCGCCCAGTCGTTGGCTGCCTTGGCCTTGTGCCACACGGCGTCCGCCTCGCAGGTGAGCCTGGTCCAGGCCTCGGCTTCTTCGGTGGGGATGGCACTGGCCTCACGTTGATCGCGGCCGAGCACACGGATCTCGTCGAGCAGCTGAGGGTCGTCGATTTTGCCGCCGGCGACGGTCTCGCGCGCTAACGAGCGTACGAGCTCAACGGACTTCTCACTGGTCAGCAGCTTGTGATGCTCGCCGGCAAGCGTGCCCATGGCGTCGGCACGCGCTGCTGCGCCGTTGGCAGGAGCAATCGTCGCTCCATCGAACTCGGCAATCTTGAGCAGGTACTCGCGAGTCCACAGCTTGCCCTCGAGTTTGCGGAACTTTTTGACGGCCTTGTCGACTTTAGCAGCCTTGACGCCCTTGGCAGCCTTTGCCACGGCGGCCTTGGCCTTCTTATCGAGTTTCTTTCCCATACCGTATCCTTAATCTCGCAGGCCGAGCGCCGCAGGCGGGTGCACGGCCAGTTTGCACAGCTACCTGCCTTGTACCCAGTGCGAACAAAACGGAACGCGGTGATGCGCTCGCGAAATGTGTTATCCTATAGCCCAATGCGTTGACGGAGAGGGTTTTGCCCGCCGCGTCGCCGGCAAGAGAGGGAAGGTCATGGGCTGCAAGCCTTCCTGCGGTGGCAAGGGCCAAGCGTTCACTCCCGAGCAGCGACCTCAACGGGCGCGCGGCTAGCGGCGGCGAAGCCCCAGTAGGGAAGCCGTGAGCCTCGCGATAAGGGGCGCAGAGTGGGCACGGCGGGCCAGACATCCGCCGGGTCAAACAAGGTGGTACCGCGGAATTCAACCGTCCTTGGGCAATGCACATGCCCGAGGGCGGTTTTTTGTTACCGAACCGGGCCGCACATCCGTAAGCGTCGGGCGGCGCCAGCCACCCCGGCAGGCGGATGCGCGAGAGACGAAAGGGAAGACATGAGTCTGATTGATGATCTGGTCAAACTCGAGGAAGAGGCCAAGGAGCTCGTCGCAGGCGCCGACGACGCCGCCAAGCTCGAGGCTGCGCGCGTTGAGCTGCTCGGCCGCAAGGGCCGCATCACCGGCCTGATGCGTATGATGGGCAAGCTCGCCCCCGAGGATCGCCCCGTCATGGGCAAACGCGCCAACGAGATGCGCCAGCTGATCGAGGGCATGCTCGACGAGCGCACCACCGAGATGAAGGCCGCCGCCCTCAAGCGCGCACTGGAGCACGACGCTGTCGACATCACGCTGCCGGGCGTCCGTCCGCAGATTGGTCACCAGCACCTGATCAAGCAGATCATCGAGGAGGCCGAGGACATCTTCTGCGGCATCGGCTACACCGTCGAGTCCGGTCCCATGGTCGACACCTCCTATTACAACTTCACCGCGCTCAACGCGCCCATGGATCACCCGAGCCGCTCGGCCCGCGATACGTTCTACGTGGTCGACAACAACCCCGGCAGCGTCACGCACCCCGAGGCTCACGCCCACGGCGAGTCCGACGTGCTGCTGCGCACCCAGACCTCGGGCGTGCAGATCCACACCATGGAGTCGCAGAAGCCGCCCATCTACATGATCTGCCCGGGCACCGTCTACCGTCCCGACACGGCCGACGCCTGCCACCTGCCGCAGTTCAACCAGATCGAGGGCCTGGTCGTCGACGAGGGCATTACCTTTGGCGATCTGAAGGGCACGCTCGACTACTTTGTTAAGTGCATGTTTGGCGAGGACCGCAAGACGCGCTACCGTCCGCACTTCTTCCCCTTCACCGAGCCCAGCTGCGAGGTGGACGTAAGCTGTCACGTGTGCGGCGGCAAGGGCTGCAACTTCTGCAAGCATAGCGGCTGGATCGAGATCCTGGGCTGCGGCATGGTCGACCCCAACGTCCTGATCAACTGCGGCATCGACCCCGAGAAGTACACCGGCTTCGCCTTTGGTATTGGCGCCGAGCGCGTCGCGGCACTGCGCTACGACCTGCCGGACCTCAGAACGCTCATGACAGGCGATATGCGCTTCTTAAATCAGTTCTAGGCCCGGCGGCTTTCCCAAGCACCGCACCTTGCCTTTCAATCGTCGGTTGCGTACCTAAGTACGCGGCCCTCCTCTTTCAAGGCAATCTGCGGCACTTGGAAAACCCGTCTCCGTTGCAGTTTTTTGGCTCAAAGCCGCATTTATGAAAGGAGACCAGTTAGATGCGCGTTTCTTACGACTGGCTCAAGACCATGATCGATATTCCGGAGGATCCTAAGACCCTTTCGGACGAATATATCCGTACCGGCACCGAGGTCGAGGCGATCGACACCGTGGGCGAGTCCTTCGACCATGTAGTGACCGCCAAGGTGCTCACCAAGACCCCGCACCCCGATAGCGACCATATGTATGTGTGCTCGGTCGACGTGGGCGACAAGAACCTCGACGCCGACGGCAACCCCGCTCCGCTGCAGATTGTCTGCGGCGCGCAGAACTTTGAGGCCGGCGACCACATCGTCACGGCCATGATCGGTGCCGAGCTGCCCGGCGACATCAAGATCAAGAAGAGCAAGCTGCGCGGCGTCGTGTCCATGGGCATGAACTGCTCCGCGCGCGAGCTCGGTCTGGGCGGCGACCACTCCGGCATCATGATCCTGCCCGAGGACACGCCCTGCGGCATGCCGTTTGCCGAGTATGTGGGCTCGAGTGATACTGTGCTCGACTGCGAGATCACGCCCAACCGCCCCGACTGCCTGTCCATGATCGGCATGGCCCGCGAGACCGGTGCCATCTTCGACCGCGATTTCCACGTTGAGCTGCCCGCCATCAAGGTCGAGACCGGCCGCGCGACCGACGACGAGCTTTCGGTCGAGATCGCCGACGAGGGCCTGTGCGACCGCTACGTTGCCCGCATCGTGCGCAACGTCAAGGTCGGCCCGTCGCCCGACTGGATGGTCAAGCGCCTCAACGCCCTGGGCGTGCGCCCGCACAACAACATCGTCGACATCACCAACTACGTGATGATGCTCACCGGCCAGCCGCTGCACGCCTTTGACCTCGACACCTTTGCCGAGCGCGATGGCCACCGTCGCGTGGTGGTTCGCGCCGCCCAGCAGGACGAGAAGTTCACGACGCTCGATGGCGAGGAGCGTGTGCTCGACGCCGGCATGGGCCTCATCACCGACGGCGAGCGTCCCGTGGCGCTGGCCGGTGTCATGGGCGGCATGGATTCCGAGATCGAGGACGATACCGTCGACGTGATGGTCGAGAGCGCTTGCTTCAACGCCGGTCGCACCTCGCACACCAGCCGTGACCTGTCGCTGATCTCCGACGCCTCCATCCGCTTTGAGCGCCAGGTCGACGAGACCGGCTGCGTGGACGTCGCCAATGTGACGTGCGCGCTTATCGAGGAGATCGCCGGCGGCGAGGTCGCCCCCGGCTATGTGGACGTGTTCCCCGCGCCCAAGACCATCGACAGCATTAGGCTGCGCCTGGCCCGCGTGCATGCCATCTGCGGTGCCGACATCGAGACCGACTTTATCGAGCGTTCGCTCACCCGTCTGGGCTGCACCGTCGAGCGTGACGGCGAGGACTTCATGGTCACGCCGCCGAGCTTCCGTCCCGACCTGCCGCGTGAGATCGACCTGATCGAGGAGGTCCTGCGCCTATGGGGCATGGGCCGCGTGACGGCGACCATCCCGGCTGCCAAGAACCACATCGGCGGCCTGACCCGCGAGCAGAAGCTCACCCGCAAGGTCGGCGAGATCCTGCGCGCCTGTGGCCTCAACGAGACCACGACCTTTGGCTTTGCCGCCCCGGGCGACCTGGAGAAGATCGGTATGTCCACCGAGGGCCGCGGCTGCCCCGTGGTTCTCATGAACCCGCTGGTGGCCGAGCAGACCGAGATGCGCCGCTCGCTGCTGCCGGGTCTGCTGCAGTCTGTGGCCTACAACGAGGCCCACGGCACGCCTAACGTGCATCTGTACGAGGTCGGCAGCCTGTTCCACGGTCGCGAGAACGCCAGCCTGCCCAAGGAGACCAAGTCCGTGGCGGGTGTGCTCTCGGGTCAGTGGAGCGAGCAGTCTTGGAACATGAAGTACCGCAAGCTACGTTTCTTCTTTGGCAAGGGCATTGTCGAGGAGCTGCTCGCCCAGCTGCGCATCGAGAAGGTCCGCTTCCGTCCCGTCGAGGGCGAGGGCTATGCCTTTTTGCAGCCGGGCCGTGCGGCTGAGGTTCTGTCCGGCGGCACCGTGCTGGGCTGGGTCGGCGAGATTCACCCCGAGGCGCGCGAGGCTATGGGCATTGACGAGGTTGTCGTTGCCTTTGAGCTCGATCTGGACAAGCTGATCAAGGGCGCCCGCAATCAGGAGAACTACCGTGAGTTCTCGCAGTACCCGGCCGTTGAGCACGACCTTGCTATCGTGGTCGACAACACTGTGACCTGCGAGGATCTTGAGCGTCGTATTACGAGTGCCGGCGGCAAGCTGCTCGAGGGCGTGCGCCTGTTCGATGTCTACCGCGATCCGGTTCGCATCGGCAAGGGCAAGAAGTCCATGGCCTTCGCACTTACGTATCGCTCTGATGACCACACGCTCACCAGCGAAGAGGTCGAGAAGGCGCACCAGAAGATTGTCACCAAGGTGTGCAAGGGCGTAAACGGCGAGGTCCGCGGCTAGGATTTGCGATGGGAGTGTAGGGCCTGATGGCGGTTGCTGTGGCCTCTGCGTGACCGCGGTGTTCGGAATAAGGCACCGTTGACCCTGCATATATGACACGCGCATTACATAACGGCGTGCTGCTTTTGTGGCGGCGCGCCGTTTTGCTATGATAGCCTGCGGCGTGTTACGAATCATCTAGCTCGTAACACTGATGAAATGGTTCAAGCGGCGCTGCAATCCCATGTGCCGGCAACCGGGAGGCGTATATGCACATTCCAGATAACTACCTGTCCCCGCAGACCGATGCCGTTATGGCGGTGGCGATGGTGCCCGTATGGGTTCACTGCATCAAGAAAGTGCGCGCCACGCTCGATCGCGAGCATATGGCCTTTCTGGGTATTTGCGCTGCGTTCTCCTTTTTGCTCATGATGTTCAACGTGCCGCTGCCCGGCGGCACCACTGGTCACGCTGTTGGTGGCGCGCTCATCACGCTGCTGCTGGGCCCCGAGGCTGCTGCCATTGCAGTCTCGGTTGCACTCGCGCTGCAGGCGCTGCTGTTTGGCGACGGCGGCGTTCTGTCGTTTGGCGCCAACTGCTTTAACATGGCCTTTGTGCTGCCGTTTGTCGCTGCTATCGTGTTCCGTGCGCTCAACAGCCGTCTGCACGACAAGAGCTGGGGCACCTCGGTTTCTGCCATCGTGAGCGGTTGGGTCGGCCTGTGCCTGGCGGCCCTGTGCGCGGCAATCGAGTTTGGTATTCAGCCGATGCTCTTCACCAACGCTTCGGGCGCCCCTCTGTACTGCCCCTTCCCGCTGTCCGTGGCTATTCCGGCCATGTTGATCCCGCATATGCTGGTTGCCGGCGTGATCGAGGGCGTGGCGACGGCCGCCATCTACGGCTTCATTAAGAAGACGGCGCCGAGCATTATCGTCGGCCCCGAAGCCGCCGATGGCCAGCTTGCCGCCGATGGTACCGCCAAGAAGACTTCCCTGATTCCCACGCTCATTCTGGTCGCCGTGCTTGTCGTGGCTACGCCGCTCGGCTTGCTCGCCACCGGTGACGCCTGGGGTGAGTGGGACGCCGAGGGCGCCGCGACCGCCGTTCAGGAGGCTGGCGACGACAGCCTGCAGGCTTCGGTCGGCCTCGATACCCCGACCTTTGCCGACGCCCTGCCCACGGGCGATTATCTGCAGGCCTATTCCGAGGAGCAGGGTCTTGGCTTTGCCGGCCAGGCTGCCATGTATATCCTCTCGGGCGTGATTGGCGTGGCGGTGCTGACCATCGCATTCCGCCTGGTCTCGCTGACGGTCAAGGAAAGCGGTGTTCATGGCAATAGCCGAGCTGCCTAGCTGGCTTACGGTCGAGCAGCGTTACGAGCCCGCGGGGGCTCGACATCGTGTGATGCAAAAGAATGTCCTACACCTGGCGAGCCTGCTTGAGCGGGTTCGCCTGGGTGGAGGCGCACACGAGGGCGGGTCGATGGTCGACCGCGCCCTTTCTTGCGTTTCGGCGCCGGTGCGCCTGGTGGGGATGTTCGTCTGCGTTCTGTGCGTGTACCTGACACAGAGCCCGCTGTACCTCATGTTGATGGCGGCTATCGCGCTGGTGCTCGTTGCCGTGCGCCCCGTACGCGGGCTGCGGGCAACCTTTGTGCCGGCACTTGGCGCTGCGGGGCTCGCGGTGGTTTTGGCACTACCTGCCCTGCTGCTGGGCGCGTCTGCCACGGGCGCCATGCTCAAGATTGCGCTCAAGACGTTCATTAATGTGTCGCTGGTGCTGGGCGTTTCATGGACGCTTACCTGGAGCTGCATGTCGGCGGCGCTCAAAATGTTGCACCTGCCCGACGAGGTCATCTTTACGTTTGATATGGCGCTCAAGCATATCGAGGTGCTGGGACGCACGGCGCACGATCTGTGCGAATCGGTCATGCTGCGCAGCGTGGGTCGTGCGCCTGCGGGTTTTTCGCGCACCGACTCGCTGGCGGGTATCATGGGCATGACGTTTATCAAGGCGATGGAATGCAGCCACGCGATGGACGAGGCTATGCTTTGCCGCGGCTTTGCCGGTGCGTATCCGGCGCCCGCGCGCGCCGGGTTTGGCTGGCGCGATGCGGTCTATGCGGCCGGCGTGGCACTGCTGGCAGTGTTGTGCGCCGTGCTGTAGGCGCTGCTGGTTCTTGCTGGGGATGCAAATAGGGAAGGGCGACGTTTTGGCAAACGATACGAATGGCGTGATGGGCGCGAGCGGTGCTACTGGCGCCAAGAGCGTGCCGCTCATCGAGTTTCGCGACGTGGTGTTCTCCTATGCGGGGCATACGGTTGTCGATGGTGTGTCGCTGCAGGTCGATCGTGGTGAACTCGTTGCCCTACTCGGTCCCAACGGCTGCGGTAAGACGACGATTATGCGCCTTATCAACGGTCTTGAACTAGCGGACGCGGGTGCGTGCCTGTTTGACGGGCACGTGATCGATGCGGCATATCTCAAGGATTCCGCAGCCGCTCAGCGGTTCCATCAGCGCGTGGGCTTTGTGTTCCAGAATGCCGACGCCCAGCTGTTCTGCGCTACGGTGGGCGAGGAAGTTGCTTTTGGCCCCGCGCAGATGGGGCTGCCGACAGACGAGCTCGAGCGCCGCGTCCGCGATGCCATGGAGCTGTTCCAGGTTGCCGATCTGGTCGATGCCTCGCCCTATCAGCTTTCGGGCGGGCAAAAGAAGCGCGTTGCGCTGGCTGCGGTCGTGTCGATGAACCCCGATATCCTAGTGCTCGATGAGCCCACCAACGGGCTCGATGAGGACTCGTGCGACATCGTAGTCAACTTTTTGCTGGCCTACGTTGCTGCCGGTAAGACGGTTTTGATGAGTACGCACCATCAAGATTTGGTGCGCCGCTTGGGGGCCCGTGCCATCTATATCGATCGATATCACCATGTGGTCGAGGCGCCTTCGCCGTCGTATGGAACCGAGAGCGGTGCTGCGGAATAGTTGCTGCGTAGAGGATGCGTAGCCGCCCGCGCGGCTTTGCCGTGATGGTATAGTTATCCAGGTTTTTTATGGGGGTGGCTATGCCAAGCTGGAACATTCATATCGCTCAAACGGAGCGCTTGCTGACACGTGCTAGCGTGCTTGCCGATAGCGTGCGCGACCGCAATGCCTTTTTGTTTGGCTGCGTGGTTCCGGACATCTTTGTGGGCTACATGGTTCCCGGCATTGCCGATCCCATCCCGTACCGCATCACGCACTTTGCTAAGCCCGAGCCTATCCCCAAACCACGCGAGCACGAGTTCTGGGATACCTATGTGACGCCGCTGCTTAAAAGTTCGCCCACCGGTGCGCCAGCCGCGGCGACCTCGATTATCGAGGAGCGCGAGCGACTGAACCGCGTGCACTATCCCCAGCGCTACAAGGATGCCGAGCCGGTTGCCGGTCCCGGCGCCTGTGAGTTCTCGCTTGCGTCCGAAGATGTGGCGCAGTCGCTGCTCGATTTAACGCTGGGCGTCTGGTCGCATCTGGTGGCCGACACGGTATGGAACACGCGTGTGAACCAGTATCTGGAAGCACACGGCGGCAAGCCGTGCGAGGAATTCCGCATTAAAAAGCAGGGCGATTTTGACTGGTTTGGCAAGACGCTGGGCATCGTTTCCATTCCGCGTGCGACCGATCGCCTCTATACCGCTGCGACGCGTTTTGGGCAGTATCCCATCCATAAAGAATATGTGCTCAAGACTATCGGCGTCATGCACGAGATTGTACGCGAAAACCCCGGCGAGCCCGATCATCCGCCGTATCGCCTACTAACCGAGGAGTTTTTCGATGCAACGTTTACCGAGGTCATCGAGCTGACCGAGGTGGGCTTTGCGACTCGCGTTGCCGCTTCTGACGTCCCCGCAGTCCCTCTGATCACTAGCTGCTAGCTGGCCGGCTTGACGGCGAACAGCTCATCCCAATCGACCAATAGCTCCCGCCGCAGGGCATCTTCGGTGGTGCGTTCCTGATCGGTCTTTGGGATGTAGGGGAGCCCTGCCTTTTTATGGATGAGTTCGGCGATGTTGTTAAAGCTCTTCGTGTCTTTGATTTGCTCATAGGTTATCTGGATAACGTCATAGCCCATGCTTGTGAGGGCGGTGGTGCGCTCGGCATCGGAGAGACTTGCGGCTTCGCCATCGTGGGCGGAGCGGCCTTGGCATTCCAAGATGACGCCCATGCTGTCGGTGTTGCTCTCGATGAGGATATCGGCGTAGCAGCAGGTTTTGTCATACAGTGAGCGCGCGGCGTCGCTAAGTGGGATGCGCACGTTGTTTGCGATGTTGATGCCCATGCCGCCCTCGTTGCGGGGGAGCGAGACAAGCATAGAGGTCTGTACTTCGAGGGGCGAGGCGGTCTGCCCCGTCATGTGCTCGGCCGCCCAGCGCAGTTGTTTAACGCCGCGCAGGCCTGCAGCCTGCTTGGCGAACGCGGCGATATCCGCCGCGCTGAGGAGCGGCGGGCGCTTCCACAAATTGGTGTCATTGCCCTTGGTGTCGACAACACGCTCCCAACCGCAGTTGGGTGGAATGAGCTTAAGCGAAATGGCTTCATCGAGTTGTTGTTGCGTTCGCTCGCAGGGCGTAAACACTGCAAAGGAGCCGCACATCTCGTAGCAAGCCATGAGTAACTGGTTGCGTGAGACCTGCGTAGCAAGGCTGAGCAGCGTAAACTCAGGCGACGTGACATCAAATCCATGTTCAGTTTGCCTAAACGACCCGGGAGGCGGCTCTTGGGTCAGGAGGTGCGATTTAAACAGGCTTCGCGACCCGGATTGTGCTCGAGTGAATACAAGCCTGTGAAGCGGTGCATGAAGCAGGTCTTTTACAACTGCATGACTTCCGAGGCCGCAACATCTGCGATCCATATTGCCAAGGCTAATGGCGGGGTAAAGCCCTAATACCTGCGGCGGGATACGGTGATAGTAAAAAGCGGATTGACCGCATAGCGTCAGGTCCATGATATCCTCCTGGTCGAAATGTGCTTTTGGACCGTGCGATGCCAGCGTCAATTCGGAAGTATGCGGCAAAATCTGAACCCTGTGAGCAGACCTGGCTTTTGAGGCCAGTTTATCAGGCATTTTGTTGTGAAAAAACGGGGTGTGCTCGGAGGTCTCAGAATTTGCCGCATACTTCCGAAAACGCGGTCGATCTGGCTCTTGCTAAAACGATTTAGCAGCGTCGGGTAAGGTGTGGTTTCGCCATCGGGCGAACACTTTTAGCGCTTGGGACTTTATTTTTGGGCCTCGAAAGGTGGATTTCGCGCTTTTGGTAAAGAAATGGGTGCGTGTTTTGCCGTGTGCCGGCATTGACACAGAAAAAGGGCCCGGAAGGCGAATCCTTCCGGGCCCTTTGCAATGCAAACATGCTTGCAAGTACGACTTAACGCACCTGAGCGACGTAAGCGACGTTGGTCGAGGAGACCTTGTCCTCGAGCTGGACGCTCATGCGGGGATCGCCGGCGGTAGCGACGGTCAAATCGCCAGCCTCGACGTAGCCGAGCTCCTTAGCGGTCTCGATCGCCTTGACGATCGTGCCGTTGACGGTGCCCTGGGTAATCTCGGCCTGATGCGGGATAACGCCCCAGTACATGATCATCTGCTGGACGGCCCACTCGTGGCGGGAGAACGCGCAGATCGGCATGTTGGGACGGAAGTGCGAGATCAGGCGAGCGGTACGACCGGTGGTCGTCGGCACGGTGATGCACTTGGCGCCAACGGTGGTGGCCATGTTCACAGCGGACATACCCACAACGTTGTTGACGACGCGGGTGCCGTGAGCATCGGCCGGAACCTCGAGCGGAGCGTGGGCCGGGAGGTACTTCTCGGTCTCGAGAGCAATGCTGGCCTGCATCTTGACGGCCTCGACCGGGTACTTACCGGCAGCGGACTCGCCGGACAGCATGACGGCGTCGGTGCCGTCATAAATGGCGTTAGCAACGTCGGCAACCTCGGCGCGCGTCGGGCGCGGGTTCTGCTGCATGGAGTCGAGCATCTGCGTAGCGGTGATGACGGGCTTGTAGGCCGCGTTGCACTTGGCGATGATCTCCTTCTGGATGTGCGGAACGAGCTCGGGCTTGATCTCGATGCCCAGGTCGCCACGGGCGACCATGATGCCGTCAGAAGCCTCGAGAATCTCGTCGAAGTTCTCGACGCCCAAGGCGCACTCGATCTTCGGGAAGATCGTCACGTGCTCGCTGCCGTTCTCGCGGCAAAGCTCGCGGATGCCGCGGACGGACTCGCCGTCACGGATGAAGGAAGCGGCGATGTAGTCGATGTTCTCGGTCAGGCCAAAGAGGATGTCCTGACGATCGCGCTCGGTGATGGCGGGCAGCGAGATGTTGACGTTGGGCATGTTGACGCCCTTGCGCTCGCCGATCAGGCCGTCGTTCTTAACGACGCAGGTCATGTCCTGGCCACTGACGGACTCGACCTCGAGGGCAACCAGGCCGTCATCGATCAGGATGAGGGAGCCCTTCTCGACCTCGGAGGGCAGAGCCAGGTAGTCGAGGGAGATGTGCTCAGCGGTGCCGTGGAAATCCTCGGACGTGGGCTGAGCGGTGACGACGATCTTATCGCCGGTCTTGACGGCAACCTTCTTGCCGTCGACCAGAAGGCCGGTGCGGACCTCGGGGCCCTTGGTGTCGAGCAGGATGCCGACAGGCAGACCGAGCTCCTTGGAAATACGGCGGACGCGCTCGATGCGACCGTGGTGCTCGTCGTAGGAGCCGTGCGAGAAGTTAAAACGGGCGACGTTCATGCCCGCCTTGATCATCTCGCGGATGGTCTCGTCGCTATCGCAGGCGGGACCCATGGTGCATACAATCTTAGTGCGCTTGTACATTCAGACCTCCATCTGACATCGTCTTGCGCTGATAGATAAACCATAAGAAATAAAACCGAGATGATTATAACGAAATGCCGACCGAATACCCCAAAAAATCGACCGTATGCCGAAATGGAAGTTCATTTTTTGCGGGAAAAACGGTATATGGAAAATCTTTACCAACCACTCCAACCGCTGCTATCTGGGCGATATGTCAGTTTGGCGATGTGCCGAAGAAAAAACGTTTTACCAATGTTGAGCATCACACGGTCTGCACCGTTGCGTGCGGACCATATTTCCAAACCGATTGTTTTGGCTAGACGCGTCGCTTTGGGGTACCATAGCTCCACTATCAACTGCCGCTCAGCACGGCAGCCTTGATGAGCCCTTGCCCTTCTCCTGGGAATTATGATCGGGCATCAATCTGCTGAGTGGCCCGAATCCCAGGAGGGGACTCTATATGCAAAAGGAATACCTGTCCGCCGCGGCGGAGGTGCTCAGCGACCAAGGTGTCGATGAGAACCTCGGCCTGAGCAACGACGAGGCGTCTTCGCGCCTTGCCAAGACAGGCCCTAACAAGCTCGAGGAAGCCGAGAAGACGCCGCTGTGGAAGCGTTTCTTTGAGCAGATGGCCGACCCCATGGTCATCATGCTGATCGTTGCCGCCGTCATCAGTGCGCTCACGGGCATGGTCAAGGGCGAGCCCGACTTTGCCGATGTTGCCATCATCATGTTCGTCGTTATCGTCAACTCGGTGCTGGGCGTGGTCCAGGAAGCCAAGAGCGAGGAGGCCCTCGAGGCCCTGCAGGAGATGAGTGCGGCGCAGTCCAAGGTGCTGCGCGACGGCAAGCTCGTGCACCTGCCGAGCGCCGAGCTCGTGCCCGGCGACGTGATCATGCTCGAGGCGGGCGACTCCGTCCCGGCCGACTGCCGCGTGCTCGAGAGCGCCACGATGAAGATCGAAGAGGCCGCGCTCACCGGCGAGTCCGTGCCCGTAGAGAAGCACGCCAACGTGATCGAGCTTGCCGCGGGCACCGATGACGTGCCGCTCGGCGACCGCAAGAACATGTGCTACATGGGTTCCACCGTGGTATACGGCCGTGGCCGCGCCGTCGTGGTCGGCACCGGCATGAACACCGAGATGGGTAAGATCGCCGGCGCCCTGGCCGAGGCCAAGGAGGAGCTCACGCCGTTGCAGGTGAAGCTCGCCGAGCTCAGCCGCATCCTTACCATTATGGTGATCGTCATCTGCGTCGTGATCTTTGGCGTTGACATCCTCCGCCACGGCGTGGGCAATGTCCTCACCGACCCGACTGCCCTGCTCGACACCTTTATGGTCGCCGTCTCGCTTGCCGTCGCCGCCATTCCCGAGGGCCTGGTCGCCGTCGTGACCATCGTCCTTTCGCTCGGCGTGACCAAGATGGCCAAGCGCCAGGCGATTATCCGCAAGCTCTCTGCCGTCGAGACCCTTGGCTGCACGCAGACCATCTGCTCCGACAAGACCGGTACCCTTACCCAGAACAAGATGACCGTCGTCAAGCACGAGCTCGCTGCGCCCAAGGAGAAGTTCCTGGCCGGCATGGCGCTGTGCTCCGATGCTCAGTGGGACGAGGAGCTGGGCGAGGCCGTGGGCGAGCCGACTGAGTGCGCGCTCGTCAACGACGCCGGCAAGGCGGGCCTCACTGGCCTGACTGCCGAGCATCCGCGCGTGGGCGAGGCCCCGTTTGACTCGGGCCGCAAGATGATGTCCGTGGTCGTCGAGACCCTGGATGGCGAGTACGAGCAGTACACCAAGGGTGCGCCCGACGTGGTGATCGGCCTGTGCACCCATATCTACGAGGGCGATAAGGTCGTCCCCCTGACCGAGGAGCGCCGCGCCGAGCTCGTGGCGGCCAACAAGGCCATGGCCGACGAGGCCCTGCGCGTACTGGCGCTGGCAAGCCGCACCTACACCGAGGTTCCCGACGACTGCAGCCCCGCTGCGCTCGAGCATGACCTGGTCTTCTGTGGCCTGTCCGGCATGATCGACCCGGTCCGTCCCGAGGTGGCCGACGCTATCCACGAGGCGCACGACGCCGGTATCCGCACCGTCATGATCACGGGCGACCACATCGACACCGCCGTGGCCATCGCCAAGCAGCTGGGCATCGTCGCCGATCGCAGCCAGGCCATCACCGGTGCCGACCTCGATCGCATGAGCGACGAGGAACTCGACGCGCACATCGAGGACTACGGCGTGTACGCCCGCGTCCAGCCCGAGCACAAGACACGCATCGTCGAGGCCTGGAAGTCGCGCGACCAGATCGTGGCCATGACGGGCGACGGCGTCAACGACGCCCCGTCCATCAAGCGCGCCGACATTGGCGTTGGTATGGGCATCACCGGTACCGACGTCACCAAGAACGTCGCCGACATGGTACTTGCCGATGACAACTTCGCTACCATCATCGGCGCCTGCGAAGAGGGTCGTCGCATCTACGACAACATCCGCAAGGTCATCCAGTTCCTGCTTTCGGCCAACCTTGCCGAGGTGTTCTCGGTGTTTATCGCCACGCTCATCGGCTTTACCATCTTCCAGCCGGTGCAGCTGCTGTGGGTGAACCTGGTCACCGACTGCTTCCCCGCGCTCGCGCTGGGCATGGAGGATGCCGAGGGCGACATCATGAAGCGCAAGCCGCGCAACGCCAAGGACGGTGTCTTTGCCGGACATATGGGTCTGGACTGCGTGGTCCAGGGCCTAATCATCACCGCGCTGGTGCTGGCGAGCTTCTTTGTGGGCGTGTACTTTGACATGGGCTACATCCACATCGCCGATATGATCGCCGGCAATGCCGACGAGGAAGGCGTGATGATGGCGTTCATCACGCTCAACATGGTCGAGATTTTCCACTGCTTCAATATGCGCAGCCGTCGTGCGTCGCTGTTCACCATGAAGAAGCAGAACAAGTGGCTGTGGGCTTCCGCCGCGCTGGCACTGGTGCTGACGGTGATCGTGACCGTGCAGCCGACGCTTGCCGAGATGTTCTTTGGCCCCGTGACGCTTGAGCTCAAGGGCGTTGTCGCTGCCCTGGGCCTGGCCTTCCTGATCATCCCGCTGATGGAGATCTACAAGGCGATCATGCGCGCGGTCGAGAAGGAGTAGGTCGAAAGGCCATCCTTCCCACCGGCCCGACCGCCTGCGGGGTTTCTTCCTCGCTGGTCCTCGCGCTTCGCGCTGCGGGATCGCTCGGAAGAAACCCCTCCCGGCGGGCGGGCCTTCGGATAACCTCTCGGGACCATTGGCTGAGGGAAAGTTTGTGAGCTGGTCGGGCTTTGCCCGGCCAGCTCTTTTTGATTTAAAATACCTGCTCAGTTGTGTGGTTTTGTGCTGGGAGGCATCTGTGGGCAAGGCTAAGGCTAAAGCGAAGAAAAAGACGACGGGGGCGCGGGCTAAGCGCGATCGTCGTCGGAAGCTCGCGACCGAACCCCCTGCATCTGCTGAGGAGTTGCTGGCGAGTGCACCGGGGCTTGACGCGCTGCAGGATGTTCCGGCGTTTGATGACCTGCCGGTCGATGAAGCTCAGCAGGCTGCCTTTGATGATTTCTGCGCACATGCCGAGGAGCCCGAGCAGATGCAACTTGGCGCCGTGGTGCGCTTGGATCGTGGGTTTCCGCTGGTGGCGACTGCCGACGATACCTTCCGCGCCGAGCATGCCGTGGGATTTGCCAAGTCGCGCGGTGGGGACGAGGTCCTGCTGCCTGCCGTGGGCGATCGTGTGGCGGTGCGCCGCGCTCCCGGGCACGATATGGGCGTGATTGAATGCGTGCTGCCGCGCCGTACGAGCTTTGAGCGTTGGCGCGGCCGTGCCCGCGGAGAGCGCCAGGTGCTCTGCTCCAACGTGGATAGCGTGCTAATCGTGCAGGCGCTCGGTGCCGGTGAGGTGCTGCTCGACCGCGTGGCGCGCTCGCTGGTGTTGGCGCTCGACTGCGATGCCGAGCCGGTGGTGGTACTCACCAAAGCTGATCGCTGCGATGCCGAGGAGCTCGAGCGCGATCTGGACCGCGCGCGCCGCCTGGTGGGTCCGGACGTGCGTGTGATCGTGACGTCCTCTGCCGAGGGCCGCGGCCTGGACGAGGTCCGTGCCTGCGTGCCCGCCGGGAGCTGCGCCATGATTCTGGGCGAGTCGGGTGCCGGCAAGTCGACGCTGCTCAATGCGCTGCTGGGCCACGATACGTTGGCGACCGGCGGTGTGCGCGAACGCGACGATCAGGGCCGTCACACTACCGTTGCGCGCGTGATGGTGGCACTGCCGGGCGACGCCGGCGTGATCGCCGATGCCCCGGGCCTGCGCAGCCTGCCGCTCGTGGGTCACGAGCGGGGTCTGGCGCGCGCTTTCCCCGAGATTGTCGAGGCATCGCGCGCGTGCCGGTTTGGCGATTGCACGCATACCCATGAGCCGGGCTGCGCCGTTCGCGAGGCCGAGGACGCCGGGCAGATCGATAGCCTGCGTCTGGAAACGTTCCAAAACCTGGCGTCATCCATGCGCGTGAGCGCTCAAATGCTCGATCCCGATGTCCATCTGTAATTGATTTTTCCTATGACAGCCGTCTCCCAACTGTTCGGGAGACGGCTTTTTTTGCTGCGGAAAAGCTTCGAAACATACAGTTTGCTGACGTGCTGACCAAAACCTTGCCACGAGCTTGACGGGCTGGTCAGCTTTTGGTCAGCGATTGGTTTGACATCGAAAACCAAGATTGCGATTGCGCCGCTTTGCACTCTGACCGCTCAGACAATGGTGGTACGGGCATTCGCCCGGCACTGCCATGAGAGGAGCGGCCGTGAACAAGAGCAAGCGCATCGCCATCAGTCTGGTCGCGGGCGTGCTCGCTGCTCTGCTCTGCATGGTTTACGGCTCGTCGATCCGCTCGCAAGCCGAACAGGTCCAGGCTGAGACCTTGGCCAAGTACGGTGGCGATCGCGTCGAGGTTTGCGTCGCGGCGCGCGATATCGATGTGGGCGAGACCCTCGATGAGACCAATGTCATAACCCAGGAATGGCTGACGAGCCTGCTGCCGCGTGACGCAGCGACCGAGCTGCGCCAGGTGCGCGGCGACGTGACGACTTCGCGTATTCCCAAAAACGCCGTGATCTGCAATGTCTACACCAAGGCCGAGAGCCGCAAGCTCGAGGTGCCTAAGGGCAAGGTTGCCGTTTCGGTGGCGGTCGATGCCGAGCACTCGGTCGGCGGTGCCACGGGCGTGGGCAGCTACGTGGACGTGTACGTGCAAAAGGACGGCGTGACCGATCGGCTGTGCGGCGCGCACGTGATCGATACCAGTGAGGATTCCGGTGCCACGCGCGAGGGCAAGATCGAATGGGTGACGCTGGCGGCTGACCCCGAAGACGTCAAGGAACTGCTGGGAGCCTCGGGCAAGGGAACGGTCAGCTTGACGATTCCCGCCACGGCGCGCGGCAAAAAGAGCGGAGGCGACGAGTGATGAAGGCGATCTGGCTTGCGTGCTGCGCGTGCGGCGATTACGGGCTGTTGCAGCGGGAAGTCGAGGGCCGTGATGTGGGTGCACAGGTGCTTCGCGTGGGTGACCTGGACGGGCTGGTTTCCATGGCGCGGGCGTTTCCGTCGCGCCGCGGGGCTGCCATCATCGCGGCGTCTCTGTTTGATACCGAAGATGTACGCAAGACTGTTGCGCGCCTGACGGCCGAAGGCCGCGTGAGTCGCGTGGTCGTGTTGATAGAAGCGCTCGATCCGTCGGATATCGAGGGGCTGTTTCGCGCGGGGGCGACCGAGGTCATCGCTGCACACAGTATATGCGGCAACGGGCGCGCGGGCGAGGGAGCGGTTGATTCCGATCGGAGCATGACGATTGAGCCCGATGCTTTTGTTGATAGGGAACCCGGGGCGCCTCGCGCTACAAGAGGCCCGCGTGTTGATGATTATGGAAAAGCGGAAGCCGAGCATGGTCGGCGCCCCCGGAACCCCCTTGTATACGATGACGCTGGAGGGCCGGCGCAGCATGCTGGCGATTCCCCGGCTGTAGATATGGGATACGTGCACGGCGTGAATCTGGCGGATGAACTCGATGAAGTTGAGGGCTTTGCCGGGTGCGGCGAGTTGTCGCTGATGCAGCATGAGCAGATTGTACAGAACGAGCCTGCCTCGCAGACCGAACAAGCTGCCATGCCGGCTTGGACGCAGCGTGTGGTTGCGGCGGGGGAGACGGGTGCGCTGCCACCGACGCCCGCCCCGCCGCCTCCGATGCCGCCGGCAGACGCTGCCGCTCCGCCGCATCGAGCTCCGGTCATCTGCGCTATTTCGGGTTCGGGCGGTTGCGGCAAGTCGACGATCGTTGCCGCCATGGCACACACATCGTCGCTGTTGGGCTTGCGTGCCGCCGTGCTCGACCTGGACCTGATGTTTGGAAACCTTTACGACTTGTTAGGCGTCGATGCTCCGCGCGATATGGCGGCACTTATCGAGCCGTCGGCGGCGGGCACGCTCACCGAGCCGGATATCGTAGCCACATCGATGCGCGTGGCGCCGGGCGTAACGCTCTGGGGTCCCGTCGCGGCGCCCGAGCAAGCCGAGCTCATGGCGCGTCCGGTGGAGCTACTGCTTGATGTTCTGCGTCGCGAATCCGACGTGGTCTTTATCGATACCTCGGTCTTTTGGGGCGACGCCGTGGCGGCTGCGGTGGCGGCGAGCGACCGTTGCCTGGTCGTTGGCGATGCGGCGGTGTCGTCCGCGACATCGGCGTCGCGCGTCATCGAACTGGCAAGTCGAGTAGGTGTGCCGCGCACGCGCATGAGCGCCGTGTTCAACCGGTTCGGTGCGCGCGGGGCAGACGAGGACGTCGCCATGCGCTTTGAGATTGCCTGTGCGTTGAGCTCCAAGATTCGTATCGCCGATGGCGGGCAGGATCTCGCCGCGCTCATGGCGTTTGGGCGCGCTGACGAGGCGGTGGGGCAGACCAGCGCTTTTGCGACTAGCATGCGCGAGGCCACGCGCGAGATGCTCGTGGAACTGGGGTGCGCCGTCGGCCCTTGGAGCGATATGGTCGCCGACCGTGCAACGCGTACCGAACGCCCGCGTATCCGCCTTCCCTGGTCGCGCGAGGGTGATCAGCGATGAGCCTGCAAACGAGGATTAAGGCTGCCGGCGCTGCAGCGGCGGCAGCGCCTGTAGATGCGGGGCGTCGCCGCGCGGTGAAACGACGCACCAAGCGCGCCGTGATGGACCGCATGGGTTACGACGAAGTGGCGCGTATCAGCGTCTATATCGACCCGGCACTTGCCCGCTCGGAATTGCGTCCTGCGGTGGAGGCGGCGCTCAATGTTGAGGAGCCGACCGATCTCGCGACGCCCGAGCGCGAAACCATCATCGACGAGATTTTGGATGACGTGGTGGGCTTGGGGCCGTTGCAGCCGCTCATCGAGGACGACACCGTTACCGAGATCATGATCAACGGCTGCCGCTCGGCTTTCTTTGAACGCGGCGGCGTTTTGTACCCCATCGAGCATGCGTTTGAGGATGATGAACAGATCCGTGTGCTTATCGACCGCATCATCTCGCCACTTGGCCGCCGTATCGACGAGCGCAGCCCCATCGTCAACGCCCGCCTCAAAACGGGCTATCGCGTCAACGCGGTGATTCCGCCTGTGGCGATTGACGGACCGATTCTCACCATCCGAAAGTTCTCGGACCGTATCTGCTCGCTGGACGAGCTTGTGGGGCTGGGGTCGCTGCCGCTTTGGTATGCGCAGCTGCTGTCGTGCGCGGTGTCGCTGCGACAGGACCTGGCGGTTGCGGGAGGCACGGGATCTGGTAAGACCACCCTGCTCAACGCGTTGTCATGTGAGATTTCCACCGGCGAGCGCATCGTGACGATCGAGGACTCTGCCGAGCTCAAGTTTGCGCATCATCCGCACGTGGTGCGCCTAGAGGCGCGCGAGGCTTCAATTGAGGGTGAAGGCGCGGTGACGATCCGCGACCTGGTAACTAATGCCCTGCGCATGCGCCCCGACCGCATCGTGGTGGGCGAGGTGCGCGGTGCCGAGTGCTGCGACATGTTGCAGGCCATGAACACGGGCCACGACGGGTCGCTCACCACACTTCATGCGGGTTCAGAACAGGAGACCGTGGTGCGTCTGACGTTGCTTGCACGTTATGGCATCGACCTGCCGAGTGAGCTCATCGAGGAGCAGATTGCCATGGCGCTCGACGGTATCGTGATGTCCGAGCGCCACGCCGATGGCAGGCGCTTCGTCTCCTCGTATTCGGGGGTGCGACGCGCCGCATCGGGCGGCGTAGAGCTCGAGCGCTATGTGACGTTCGATGCCGCCGAGCGCACCTGGACGCTTGACCGCGAGCCGCCGTTTATCGCAGAAGGCCTGCGGTCGGGGACGCTCACACAAGAGGAGGTGGACGAATGGAGATCGCTGTGCCCCTCGTCGTAGGGGGCTTGGCAGGGCTTTCTGTCGCGACGGCGTGCGGGGCGGAACCTCGTGTGCCGCAGGTACCGCCGGCGGAGCTGGCACGTCAGGCGCTCGAGACGGTGGCAGAGAAGCTGCCGCGTGAGCTGGTGGAAAACGATCTGCTGAAAAAGATCGCCCGTTCGTGGGCATCGCTGGCTCCGGCGCATCGCCTTGGCCTCGTGATCGAGGATGCTTCGGGGTGTTTGGCGTTTCTGCTGCTATCGAGCGGTGTCTGCTGCGTTTTACTAACGATGGTGTCGTTATCGCCCCTCGGATTTGCCTTGGGACTTGTTGCTCCGTTTGCCGTTGGTGCCGCTCGGGATGGCTTTGAGAGCCGGCGCGAGCAACACGATGCAGAAGAGGCAATGCCCGAGGCGTTTACCGCACTTTCCATGTCGCTTGCCTCGGGACATTCGCTGGCCCAGGGCATGCGCTTTGTGGGCGCTCATGCGCAAGAGCCAGTGCATAACGAGTTTTTGCGGGTGGCGGCGGCGATCGATTGCGGCATCTCGGCGACCGACGCGCTCGATGACTTGCTCGTGCGTATCGACGCCCCCGGTCTTTCGCTTGTGACCTTGGCGCTTAAGGTGTCTCAGCGCACCGGCGCTCCGCTTGCCGACTTACTGTCCGAGGCGTCGAGCATGGTGGGGGAGCGCATTGAGCTCAAGCGCCGCCTGGATGTTAAGACGTCGCAGGCTCGCATGTCTGCGCATATGGTCGCGGCGATGCCGGCGGGCATGTGCGCGGTGTTGGCGCTGCTTTCGGCAGATTTTCGTCGCGGTCTTGCGACGCCTGCCGGCGCGGGCGCTGTGGTGCTGGGTCTTGCCCTCAACGCCGTTGCCCTGGTGGTTATCCGGCGCATTATGCGGGTGGAGCTATGAGCGCCCCGGTTGCAGTTGCGGCTTGCCTGTGCGCCCTGAGCGTATTTGTCGCGACGGGGTTGGATCGGGCGGATGCACGCAAGGTCGCAGGGGCCTGCAAGCGCGAGGCGGTGCTGGTCGCTGCCGCGGGTCGCTCGGTGGTCGATGCTCTGACCGCGCGAGTGAAGGGCGCGGTTGGAGCGGGCGGCCCGGCGCGAGTGTCGCTCGGCGAAGTGTCCGAGATGATCGATGTTGTGCGCTTGGGTCTTTCGGCCGGTCTTTCGTTTGATGCGGCGCTTGAGATTTTCTGCGCCAACCGCCGGTCAGTGCTGGCTCTTCGCCTTGAGCGCGCCTGCATGGCGTGGCAGGTGGGCGTGGGCACGCGTGAGGACGAGTTGTTGGCCGCCGCGCGCGACCTGGACGTGCGAGCGCTCGAGACCTTTGCCATCACGGTGGGGCAGGCGCTCGCCCTGGGTGCCCCACTTGCCGAGACGCTGGCCGCTCAAAGTCGCGAGATCCGTGCGGCTCATCGCGCCGCGGTCGAGCGCGAGATCGAGCGTGCGCCCGTCAAGCTGCTGATTCCCACCGGCACGCTCATCTTGCCGGCGTTGCTTCTGTCCATATTGGGCCCGCTGCTGGGAGCAGGCGGGATGATGTAGGGAGGAATACATGAACACGATGACTGACGCTGCTGGCAAGGTCCAGGGCTGGGCGTTTTGCCGGGCGGCACATGTTCGTCAGCGCGCCAAGGAACTATTGCAGGAGGAGAGTGCACAGGGTACCACCGAGTATGCCATCTTGGTCGGCGTGCTCGTGGTGATCGCGATTATCGCCATCGTCGCATTTAAGGGCAAGGTCCAAGATCTATGGAACGCTATCAGCGAGGGCATCAACAGCCTGTAGAGGGCGAGCGTCCCATCGGGGTGCTGCTGGTGTTTGCTTGCCTGACCGTGGCGATAGCGGCGGTGCTTTGGGGGCTTAACGCCGCGCGGCAGCAGCGTCCTGGGACCGCCTCCGATTTGGGCTCAGATTCGGCGGTGGCGTCTCAAAAAGATGAGATGCGAGATGCGGACGATTCGGATGTCGCTGTCACGGCGCAAACCTTTCTGCGGACGCTCGACAAGCGGTCTGGCACTGCGACGGATTCGCCTGAGGGCAACGCGATTGCGGTCCGGCTTGCATGGTCCGAGGACCGACCGATGACCGAAGCGGCGGCGGATATGCTGCGTGCCTATCGCGAGGTACCCACGGCGCAACTTGCTCTGAGCGGCTATCTCGACATCAAGGGAAACGTGTGGGGCGCCATCGTGCGCGACGAACGCGGCTGGGTCGATATGGTGACAATTGCCGCGGATGCTGGCGATGCTTCGTGTCGTCTGCGCGCCGTGCGCCTGGTCCCGCAAACAATAAGCTCAAAGGAGGGGTCGTGAAATGCATGGCGTTCTGCGTGAGGAGGTTGCCCAAGCGACTGTGGAATACGCCATCGTCACGGTGGCGCTGTTATCGATCGTGTTGGCGATTGCGGGGCTTTGGCGTGCTGGCACCGATGGGCGCTTGGCGGCGCTGGTCGAGCGGGCGGCGTCTCACGGCGTCACCTCGACATCGGTTGTCGACGCTGCTGCGGGTGCTGAGGACATCGCGCTGTATTGATATCGCGCGCGAGGACCGGGCGCAGTCTACGGTCGAGGCCGCTTTTTTGCTGCCGACGTTTCTGACGCTCATCCTTCTCGCACTGCAACCGGTGTGTCTGCTCTATACGCGCGCGGTCATGGAGTCTGCCGCCGCCGAGACCGCGCGGCTCATGACCACGACGACGGCGGAGGACGACGATCTTAAGGAGTTCACCCGCCGCCGACTTGCCGCAGTGCCCAACGTTTCGATCTTTCATGCCGGCGGGCCGTTGTCGTGGGATATCGAGCTTGGCCGGGTCGGTGCGGGTGGCGCCTCGTCCGTGTCCGTTTCCGGCGAGGTCAAGCCGTTGCCTGTGATCGGTGCGTTTGTGCAGGCTATGGGTGGTACCGCCGAGGGCGGCTACGTTGAGCTCAAGGTCGATGTCTCGTATCAATCGCGTCCCGAATGGCTGGAGGGAGATTATGATTCGTGGATTGCTGCATGGGATTAAGCGTTTCTGGTCTAGACGCGTTTTGACGCACCGTCCGAGCTGCCATCGCAAGCGAGGCGGCTTTATGGGTCGAGCCGGTGTCGATCTGTTTATCGAAGACGGTGCCTATACCACGCTTTCTTCTGCCGTGGTCATCCTAGTGGTGCTCACATTGTTGTTTTCGTCGACCGCGGCGATATGGAGCATGTCGCGTGCCGGGGACACCCAGGTGGCGGCTGATAGCGGCGCGCTGGCGGGTGCCAACGTGGTGTCGTCCTATCACACGGCTGCCACGGTGGTTGATGCGAGTATCTTGAGTCTGGGGCTGGCGGGGTTTGCCACGATCGGGACGGGCCTGGTCGCCATCCTCATCCCGGGTGCCGAGCCGGTTGCCGGCAATATGGTCGACACCGGGATCGAGATCATTAAAACGCGCAACAAGTTTGCCAAAAGCGCATCGGAAGGCTTACAGAAAATCGAGACGGCTCTGCCGTATCTGATCGCCGCGCGTGCCACGCAGGCGGTGTCGGCGCAGGATACCGATAGTGTGACCTATACCGGTACGGCGCTTGCCGTGCCCAGGACATCCGAGTCGGACTTCGCTGCGATCAAAGGGTCAGAGATCTCGACCGATACCATTAAAGACACATCAGATGATTTAGAGCGTGCGGCCGAGGAGCTGCGGAAGGCTTCTGAGGACACGGCGAAGGCTAAAGAGCGTGCTTGGCTGGCGGATTGTGGTGGGTCTGACAAGGGCTCGGTCGGCAGCTGTTCTTGCATGTGGGAGCGCGCGAAAAGCCTAACGGATCTTTCCGGTGTTCAAAATCCGCATTACTCATCGAGCGTTACGTGGGAGCCTCAAGTTGCCCTTGATCGCGCGAAGGACTACTACCATTGGCGTCTGACAAATGAGAAGCCCCAGGGCTCGAGTGTCGAGATGAAGGCAGAGTCTGCGGCGCGTAAGGCGTTTTATACCTATGCGAACGCGGAGGTCGATCGGGCATATATAACCGAGAACGGAGACAGGGTTTCCTCCTATATTCCGCTGCTGCCGCGCAACTCTGATGAGGTTCGGGCGACGGAACTCTATACCGATGCGGTGTGGCCGACTAGCGTGAACGATGACAAGGCGTATCTGCATTACGGGACGACCTGCCCTAACTATAAGAAAGGGACGCCGAGCGGATTTGCTTCGGTTGCCGATTACGATGGACAGGATAAATGCAGCAAATGCCATTTTGGCGTTTTGTCGCTTGGTGCTGTTGCGGCGCCTTCAACCTCTATCGAAAACGGCTTCGAGTATCACTTTGACAAGTTTAAAGACGCCCTGGAGGACTACGTCGACTGTCGCAACAAGGAGCTCGAGCTCGAGCGTCAGACCGAGGACGAAGCCGACCGTGCGGGCAATGCGTTCGATACCGCCATCAAAGAACTTTCCGGTGAGCGCCCGCGTATCGCTCCGCCCGGTCGCAACGGCGTGGTTGCCTTTGCGGTTTCGGGTGCCATCTCGAGCTCCGATGAACTCAACTCTTCGTTTAACACGGCAGTCAGACTTGGCGATCGCGGTGCCATCTCTGCCGCGGTGCTGGCGCCCGATGGGGCGACGGCGCAAAACAACGTGCTTTCGCGATTTTTCTCGACATTGAAGGAACGCTCGGGCGGCGTTGCCGGCGTGCTCGACGGCGTCATGGATGTCTGGGGACGGCTGCTTGTGGGATACGGAGACATCCAAGGTTCGGCCGACGAACTTATGGACGAGATGATTAAAGGCCTAGGAGGGGGCAGCGGCGCGTTGGGCTCCATTGCATCGTGGCTCGGCGATACCGTTTCGGCGTCCGTGGCGGCGCTGGGTTTGGAACCGTGCGACTTGCGCCTGCGAAAGCCGGTGCTGACCGATTCCGCCAACGTCATTAAGAGCCCGGGGTCTGACATTGCTGGCCTCTCTCAAGCGCAAGACAAACTGCGAAGTATTCCGTTGGGCGTGACCGATCCCAAGGCGCTTTGCGAGGCGTTGGAATATCAAGTCGAACGCACCATCAGCGGTACGATGTTCACGCTTGCGGAGATTCCTCTGCCCGGCGGCGGCTCCATCCCGCTCACCGTCGATGTCGCCACGCTGGTTGGCGCTCTGGGCGGTGGGTCGTAATGAGTATCCGCATGCGTCTGCGCGAGGAGCGCGCCCAAGCGACGGTGGAGATGGCAGTGGTTACGCCCGTTTTGCTGGTGCTGGCACTCATCGTGTACAACGTCATGATCTTTGCCAGCGCTGTCGCGCGCTTCGACCGCGTGGTGCCCGACATCGTGTTGGCGCACGCCGTGGCGTCGGAGGGGGAGGGCGACGAAAGCTCTGCCGATGCCTCGGCGACGGTTCAGACTCAAATTCTGAATGCCATGGAGGGCTATGACTTGCAGATCGAAGTGTCGAGCGAGCAAGGCGCGGAGGCATCGGATGGTGGCCTGCTCTCCCTATCCGGTACGTTTAGGACCTACACCTGCACCATGCACTATGAGCCTTGGCCGACTTCTCTCAGCATCGCTGGCGTTCCGCTGGGGGCGCCGACAACGTTGTCGCACGAGCGCGCGGTGACGGTCGATCCGTGGCGTCCGGGGGTGGTCATGTGACCGCGGTCTCGTCCTACATCGCCTACGCACGGGCACTCAATAGGCTAGGTTGGACGCCGGCGGAGTTTGTGGTGGCGGAGTCGTTTGTCGTGCGCCTGCGCGGCATGCTGGGACGGCATCCGGTTGCCGCCAACGGCTTGCCGCTCGTCATGGCGTTTCCACGCTGCTCTTCGGTCCATACGTGTTTTATGGCCTATCCCATCGATATCGCCTTTATCGATGCACGTGGCTATGTCCTCGTATGCTACGAAAACGTACGTCCCTGGCGTATGTGCTCCTGCCCCGGCGCCTGGGCCGTACTAGAGCGTCCTTCAATCATTGTTTCGACCCCTGCTCTCCAACGCGTGCCGGCTTAAGAATTGGCGACAGCGGACTTTCGTCATACGAAATTGGGTAAGATGGAGGAGAAGATGCATGGATGTTGAGATCCATCCCAACGCTAAAAAGCACCTGACGGAAAAGCAGGTGCTTAGCGCTTGGCTTGCGGTTACTGAGTGCATTCGTCGCGAGCCGAAGGACGAGCCGCCGAGATGGCTTGCGATTGGATGGCTCCCAGACGGACGAAGCGTGGAGCTTGTTGCGGTCGAGCTTGTCCGTGGGGGCTTATCATTCATGCCTTGTCTCCAGTCCAGAAGAAATTTTGGCAGGAGATTGAACGGGCTCGGCAAAGGGGTCGATGATGGGCAAGACATATACGACCGCTAATGGTCAGGTTGTAACGGATGAAATGATTGACGCGTGGTGTGAGTCGTACGAGCGCGGAGAGTTTCCGGATGGCGAACACACCGTTGGTGGGATCGTGCATGGACGGCCCCCACTCTCAGGTGAGGGAACGGCAACGCTATCGGTCAAGATTCCTCTGGGAATGAAGGAGGCCATTCGTCGACGGGCGGCTGCCGAGGGGATGACGCCAAGTGAGTTTGCCCGTGCGGCCCTGAGTGAAAAACTTCTTGCGGCCGGTTGATGCTTCTGACGTGCCGTTCTATAGGATCGAGGTCGTGGCCGATGTCGCGCGCAAAAACTTTTTTAAAATTCTCGGTTGACCGGAGCGTGTCCTTGGTTATACTAATCAAGCCTTGAAACAAGGCACACCTCAAATGGCTGGGTAGCTCAGTTGGTAGAGCAGAGGACTGAAAATCCTCGTGTCAGGGGTTCGATTCCCTTCCCCGCCACCTTGAATTGACTAGGACCTCTGCAAAGGGGTCCTTTTCTTTTACCGAGGGCTCCTGCGGAAACTGCATCCCGGAATTTGGCTTCAGAGCGGGATGCGTTTTCCGCTTTGAAGCCGCTTGGGAAAGCGCGACCCGGAATGACGCTGGATTGTGGGTCGAGCTTTCCGGTTGGGTCTGCCAGCGGAAAATGCATCCCATTATTGAGCGGAAAAACGGGATGAGCTTTCCGGTGCGCGTGTGCATCTTGGCGTGTGCATCTCGGGTTCCGCTTGCCCGGACATTCCTCCCACTTTCGCGTCACTTTGCAGACCGTTCGGTCGCCTGTCCGCACACGCGGGTATACTCAAAACGATACTTATCCTACGCAATACGATGCGGGTTCGACCTGCATGATCCGAAGGGGGCAGTGATGGAGAGGATACTCGGCGTTAATCTCTCTGGCTGGTTTATTCCCGAGCCTTGGGTGACCCCGTCGCTGTACGCGGCGACCGGTGCATCCAACGCGGCCGAGCTACAGGAGGCCATGGGTACCGTCGCCTATAACGAGCGCATGCGCCGCCATTACGAGACGTTTGTGAGCGAGGACGATTTTCGTCGCATGGCGCAGATCGGTCTCAATGCCGTGCGTCTGCCGGTGCCCTGGTATGCCTTTGGCTCACAGGAGTCCGATGCCTCCTACATATCGGTTGTCGATTACATCGACCGCGCAATTGAGTGGGCTGCCAAGTACGACATCCGCGTGCTGCTCGATCTGGCAACCGTGCCCGGTGGCCAGGGCGATTCCAACGATTCGCCCACCACGCCGGAGGCTGTTGCCGAGTGGCATTCGTCCACCAACGGCCGTCATGTCGCACTCGACGTGCTCGAGCGCTTGGCCGATCGCTATGGCGAGGCCGAGAGCCTGCTGGGCATTGAGCTGCTGGACACGCCGCAGATGAGCGTTCGCAAGAGCCTCTTCACCATGACGGATGGCATTCCTGCTCACTACCTGCGCAATTTCTATCGCGATGCCTACGAGCTCGTCCGTTCGTATATGCCCGAGGATAAAATCGTCGTCTTCTCGTCGTCGGGGCATCCCAGCGAGTGGAAGCATTTTATGCGCGGCGCCAAGTACAAGAACGTCTACATGGACCTTCACCTGTACCATTACCGCGACGAGTATGCGCTCGACATCACGAGCCCTCGCGGGCTGACGACGGCGATTTCGCGTAACAAGCGCGAGCTTAAAGAAGCGATTTCGACTGGGTTCCCCGTGCTGGTGGGCGAATGGTCGGGCGCGGCGATCTTTGCCAACTCGTCGGTTACGCCCGAGGGCCGCAATGCCTACGAGCGCGTGTTTATCGCCAACCAGCTGGCTTCGTTTGCGCCGGCTGCCGGTTGGTTCTTTCAAACGTGGAAGACCGAGAAGCGCATTGCAGCATGGGACGCCCGCGCGGCGCTCGGTACGCTCGAGCGCGGCATGATTGAATAGGTTGATATGACGCAAAACAGCGCCCATACGGGCAAACTCTATGTGGTCGGCACGCCCATCGGCAACCTGGGTGACCTGTCCCCGCGCGTTGGCGAGGCCTTTGCCGCTGCCGATGTCATCTGCTGCGAAGACACGCGTGTGACGTCAAAGCTGCTGATGCACCTGGGCATTTCCAAGCCGCTTGTCCGTTGCGACGAGAATGTGATCGCTAGCCGCGCTGCCGGCCTGGTCGACCGTCTGCTGGCGGGGGAGACCCTCGCCTTTGCCTCGGACGCCGGCATGCCGAGCGTGTCCGATCCCGGCCAGTCGCTGATCGAGGCGGCGCGTGAGGCCGATGTGCCCGTCGAAGTTATTCCTGGGCCCTCTGCTTGCGTCACGGCGCTTGTTTCGTCCGGCATTCCCTGCGAGCATTTTTTCTTCGAGGGCTTTTTGGGCCGAAAGCACGGCGACCGTGTGCGCCGTTTGCAGCGCCTTGCCGTGGTGCCCGGCGCACTCATCTTCTACGAGTCTCCACATCGCATCGTGGCGACGCTCGAGGCCGTGGCGGAGGTCTTTCCCCAGCGTGAGGTTGCCGTCTGCCGCGAGCTCACCAAGCTGCACGAGGAGGTCTTGCGCGGGCCCGCTGACCAGCTTGCCGAGGAGCTGCGTGCTCGCGGCGAGGTAAGGGGCGAGATTGCGCTGGTCATCGCGCCGCCGAGCGAGGATGAGGAGGCCGGTATCGTGCCGGTTGGCGCCGCGGCAGCGGATCCCGACGAGGCCCTGCGCGAGGATATCCGCGCCGCGCTCGAGGAGGGGGAGCCCGCGTCTGCGGTGGCCAAGCGCCTGTCTCAGAAGTATTCGCGCCGCAAGCGCGATGTCTATGCCATAGTGCTCGATATGCAATAGATGGAGGATATCCAGCCCTTGCGCTAGAATCATCCTCTGTATGCAACGTTTTTCTGGAGGACAAACCCCATGGATCAAAGCAAGCCTTCGTTCTTTATCACGACGCCCATCTACTACGTCAACGCCGATCCGCACCTGGGCACGGCTTATTCCACCATCATCGCCGACGTTCAGGCTCGCTATCGCCGTTCCGCCGGCTATAACGTCAAGTTCCTGACCGGCATGGACGAGCACGGCGAGAAGGTCGCCGAGGCCGCAGCCAAGCATGGCATGACGCCGCAGGAGTGGACCGACAGCCAGGCTCCGCACTTCAAGGAGCTTTGGAGCAAGCTCGAGATCTCCAACGACGACTTCATCCGCACCACCGAGTCGCGCCAGCATCATGCCGTGCAGTACCTGTGGGAGCGCATGAAGGAGTCCGGCTATCTGTATAAGGGCAGCTACGACGGTTGGTATTGCGTGCCTGACGAGACCTACTTCACCGATACGCAGGTCCAGAAGGGCGACGAGGAGTACGGCAGCGTTGGCCAGCACCTGTGCCCCGACTGCCACCGTCCGCTTGAGCGCGTGCAGGAGGAGTCCTACTTCTTTAAGCTTTCCGCCTTCCAGGACAAGCTTCTCAAGCTCTATGACGAGCACCCCGACTTTGTCGAGCCTGCGTTCCGCATGAACGAGGTTCGCAGCTTTGTCGAGGGCGGCCTCAACGACCTTTCCGTGAGTCGCACGAGCTTTGACTGGGGCATCCAGGTTCCGTTTGACGAGGGCCATGTGACCTATGTATGGTTTGACGCGCTGCTCAACTATATGACGGCCGTCGGCTACGGTGTCGACACCGACGAGGCGCGTGCCGAGCTGGCCTATCGCTGGCCCGCGCAGTTCCACATCGTGGGTAAGGACATCATCCGCTTCCACTGCGTCATTTGGCCCGCCATGCTCATGGCCATCGGCGAGGCCCTGCCCGAGCACGTCTTTGCCCACGGCTTCCTGACCGTGCGCAATGCCGAGACCGGCAAGGCCGAGAAGATGTCCAAGAGCCGCGGTAACGCCATCGCTCCGCAGGATGTTATCGACATGCTGGGCGTCGAGGGCTACCGCTATTACTTTATGACCGACGTGGTCCCCGGCACCGACGGCGCCATCAGCTTCGATCGTATGGAGCAGGTCTACAACGCCGATCTGGCCAACAGCTGGGGCAACCTCATTTCGCGCTCGCTCAACATGAGCGCAAAGTACTTTGACGGCTGCGCCCCGGCTAAACCGGCGTCTGCCGACGCGTTCGATAACCCGCTGGCAAAGATTGCCGATGGCCTGGTCGACCGCTACATGGCCAAGATGGACGTGCTCGATTACGGCGGAGCCAAGGATGAGGTCATGGAGCTCATCCACGCCGCCAACCACTACATCGAGGACTCCGAGCCCTGGGCGCTTGCCAAGGACGAGGCCAAGGCTGACGAGCTGGCATTTGTGATCTACAACCTGCTCGAGGCCATCCGCATCGCCGCCCACCTGCTGATGCCGCTCATGCCCCAGACTTCTGCCGAGGCTCTGCGCCGCCTGTCCTGTGAGGGCGAGGCCGCGAGCGACGACCTCAAGGGCATTTGCACTTGGGGCCTGCTTGCTGGTGGTCAGCCCGTCGAGAAGGGCGATCCGCTGTTCCCGCGTCTGGCGTAGAGACCGCGCGAGCGCCATATCGGCAATTTGATGTTTAGATGTAAGGGCATGGCCGCAACGGTCCATGCCCTTTCGTTTCAAGACGCCGCCATCATGCTAAGGAGGCAACTATGACAACTTCGCCTTTGGCAAACCCCACGGCAACAAGGGAGCTGCTGGAGGAGTTTGGCCTTGCGACCAAGCACCGCCTGGGCCAAAACTTCCTGATCGACAACCATGTGATCGAACGCATCTGTGAGCTCGCTGAGCTTGCAGGTGACGAGCGCGTACTCGAGGTGGGTCCGGGTTGCGGTACGTTGACACTTGCGTTGCTGCAGGAAGCGGCGTGCGTTACGTCCATTGAGGCCGATCCTGAGCTCGAACCGGTGCTCGACGCCCACGCCGCCGACTATGCCAACTTCCGCTTTATCATGGGCGACGCGCTTAAGGTGGGCCCGGAGCAGATTGAGCAGGCCGCCGGCGGCGAGCCCACGGTATTTGTCGCGAACTTGCCCTATAACGTGGCGGCGACAATCATCCTGCAGTTCTTCCAGACGATGCCCGCGCTCAAGCGCGCCGTCGTCATGGTGCAAAAGGAGGTTGCCGATCGCATTGCCGCAGTGCCGGGCAACAAGACCTATGGCGGCTATACGGCAAAGCTCGGCCTGTATGCGCAGGTGACGGGTCGCTTTGAGGTGCCGCCGCGTTGCTTTATGCCGGCGCCGCACGTGGACTCGGCCGTCGTGCGTATCGACCGTGTTGACGGCGTGGTGCCCGAAGGGCTCGATCGCGACTTTGTGGCTCGCGTGATTGATGCTGCATTTGCCCAGCGTCGCAAAACCATCCGCAATTCCATGAGCGCCAACGGCTTTGCCAAGGACGTGCTCGATGCCGCCTTTGAGGCTTGCGGTATCGCACCCACCACGCGCGCCGAGACGCTTGATGTTGCCGACTTTGTCCGTCTGGCCCAGGAGCTAATCCATGATGCCTAATGCCGAACGTGTGACGTTTACCAAGAAAAAGAAGACGGTTGCTTGTCCCGTGCCCTTGGCACCGCTTGCTGACACGCATGCGCATCTGCTTTCGTTCTGGGGCAAGGAGGTGCCCGAGACGCTCCTGCGCGCCAAGGCCGCGGGCGTCGAGCTATTGGTGACGATGCTCGACCCCATCGCCGACAAGCGCAGTGTGACGGACTATAGCGACTGGCTGACGCGCGAGATTCTGCCGATGCAGGGTATCCCGCAGATCAAGTATCTTGCCGGCGTGCATCCGTATGGCGCGCCGGACTATACCGACAACGTTCATGCACAGGTCGTTGCCGCACTCGATGACCCCTTATGCGCCGGTATTGGCGAAATCGGTCTGGACTACCACATGGATTACGACGACGACATCACGCCGGCGCCCCACAGCGTGCAGATTGATTGCATGGCGCGCCAGCTCGAGCTTGCCGTGTGTCGTAACGTGCCGGTGGAGCTGCATCTGCGTCACGAGGACATGGACCAGGAGCGTACCTCGCACGTGGACGCCTACAACGTGCTTCGTGAGGTGGGCGTGCCCCAGGCCGGTTGTGTGCTGCACTGTTTTGGCGAGGACCGCGCCACGATGGAGCGCTTTGTGGAGCTGGGCTGCTATATCGCCTATGGTGGTGCGGCCACCTTTAAGCGCAACGACGACGTGCGCGAGGCATTTGCGGCAACCCCACTCGATCGAATTTTGTTCGAGACGGATTGCCCGTATATGGCTCCGGAGCCCATCCGCGGTCTTGAATGCGAGCCCGCAATGATCTCCATTACGGCAAACGCGCTGGTTAACGACCGTGTCGATCGCACTGGTGAGGACGCCGAAACAATCGCGCATGCCGCTTGGGAAAATGCCTGCAAACTTTTTCAAAAATAGTTCTTGCGTTCGCGGTGGCGCTCCGTTATTCTAATTCCTGCACGCGGGCGTGGCGGAATTGGCAGACGCGTACGGTTCAGGTCCGTATGGGGGCAACCCCATGAAGGTTCAAGTCCTTTCGCCCGCACCATTGATTGAAAGAGCTCCCAGCAATGGGGGCTTTTTTGTTATGTGCCCATCGCAGGGACTTGAACCTGTGAAGGAGCGAGCGTCAAGAAAACGCGGAGCGTTTTTAGCGAGCTGGCGAGTCCGCCGGCAGGCGGGCGAAGCCGGTGCGGATCCGCGAAGCGGATACGCGGACGTCCTTTCGCCCGCACCATGGATTGAAAGAGCTCCCAGCAATGGGAGCTCTTTTTGTTATGCACGATCTCCTTGGACGGGTATCCTAGTACCAACGTGTGCCTATCAGAGGAGAGACCATGCTGTTTTCCGGTATCATCGCCGCCCTTACCAGCCTTTTGATTCCCATCATCATCCTGTTGCTGCTGCTCCCCAACGCCTGTTATGTCGTTGAACAGCAGCACGCCGTAATCATCGAGCGCTTGGGTAAGTTCAACCGTATCGTCAACGCGGGCTTCCACGTGAAGGTGCCCGTGATCGACCGCAAGGCCGCCACGGTGAGCCTGCGCACCATGAAAAACGGTTTTGGCATCGACGTTAAGACCCAGGACAACGTGACCATCGGTCTTGAGGTCTCCGCTCAGTACCACGTGAGCTACGACATGGGCGCCGGCCCGGCAGATTCGGGCATCTACAAGAGCTACTACATGCTGCAGGAGCCCGTCGACCAGATGCGCGACTTCATCACCGACGCCCTGCGCTCCTCCATCCCCGTCTACACACTCGATGAGGTCTTTGCCAAGAAGGATGACATCGCCAAGGATGTCAACGCTACCGTTTCCGAGCAGATGGCCGCCTACGGCTTCACCCTCGTGTCGACGCTCATCACCAAAATCGCACTGCCGACCGAGGTTGAGAACTCCATGAACGACATCAACGCTGCCCAGCGCAAGCGCGCTGCCGCGCAGGAGCTCGCCGAGGCCGACCGCATCAAGCGCGTCACCGAGGCGACCGCCGAGGCCGAGGCTATGGAAAAGGCGGGCGAGGGCATCGCCAACCAGCGCAAGGCCATCGCGCTGGGTATCAAAGATTCGCTCGAGATCATCCAGGAGACGGGTGTCGGCAATGACGAGGCCAACCAACTGTTCATGTTTACGCAGTGGTCCGAGATGATGACGGAGTTCGCTCGCACGGGTAAAACCTCGACGGTCGTGCTGCCGAGCGACTTTTCGCAGTCGGCCTCGATGTTCGAGCAGATGCTGGCCGCCGGCAAAGTTCAAAACGATTCGAAGGAGTAGACGCGCGTGAAATACACCGTCGTTTGCGTCGGTAAGCTCAAGGAGCGCTTTTGGAAGGACGCGTGCGCTGAGTACACCAAGCGCCTAGGTGCCTATGCCAAGGTGGATATCCGCGAGGTGGCCGATATCGACCCGGCTAAGGCGGGCGGCGTGGATGCCGCGCGCGACAAGGAGGGGGCGGCGATTCTTGCCGCCTTGCCATCTCGAGCGCATGTGATCCTGCTGGCTATCGAGGGCAAGGAGCGCTCGAGCGAGGAGTTTTCGGCGAGGCTCGACGATCTTATGCTGCGAGGCGGCAGCGACATTGCCTTTGTAATCGGCGGTTCGGACGGCGTGAGCGATGACGTGCGCGCACGAGCCGACGAGATGCTCAGCTTTGGACGCATTACCTTGCCGCATAACCTGGCGCGTGTGGTGCTGCTAGAGCAGATTTACCGTGCCTGTAAGATCAGTCGTGGCGAGCCGTATCACAAATAGGTCGGCAATACGAAACAATGGCGTGGGACAATACCTTTCGTTTTGAGGAATGTGTCTGAAAGGACTATGCGATATGAAGATTGGATTTGTCGGTTTTGGCAATATGGCGAGCGCTATGGCCGATGGCTGGATCGCTGCCGGTGTAGCTGCGAGCGACATGTGCGCCTGCGCGGGTCGCTACGACGCACTGGTTGAGCGCTGCGAGGCGCGCGGCATGGTCGCCTGCCACGATGCCGCCGAGGTTGTCGCCGCATCCGATATCGTGGTCGCTGCGGTCAAACCGTACATGATCGAGAAGGTATTCGCCCCGCTCAAGGATGCTTTTGCCAAAAAGGTCGTTCTGTCGGTTGCCTGGACCTGGGACAGTGCCAAGTGGGAGCAGGTCCTGCCGGGCGTCGCGCATATCTCGACGGTGCCCAACACGCCGGTTTCGGTGGGCGAGGGCGTCATCGCCTGCGAGAAGGCTTCGACGCTTAACGACGAGCAGCGTGCTGTGGTGCTCGACCTGCTCGGTAAGCTTGGCGCTGTCGTCGAGCTCGACACAAGCCTGCTGTTTGTGGGCGGCACGGTGGGTGGTTGCGCTCCGGCGTTTGTCGCCATGGCAATCGAGGCCCTGGGCGATGCGGCGGTCAAGCACGGTATCCCGCGTGCGGATGCTTATCGCATTGTGAGCCAGATGGTGCTGGGTACGGCAAAGCTGCAGCTTGCAACTGGCCAGCATCCTGCGGCGATGAAGGATGCCGTATGCTCGCCCGGTGGTGCCACCATCAAGGGCGTCGTTGCGCTCGAGGACGCCGGCATGCGCAGCGCCCTGGTCAAGGCAATCGACGCAACCCTTCAGTAAAACCGACCAAAAACGGGACAGGTTTATGTTGGCAGGTTTTCCTGCGGTTTTGTCCTTTTAGCGAAAAGTGCCCCGCAACTGGCTCAATTCCAGTTGCGGGGCACTTGCGTTTGCCCAGATAAAACCGACCAAAATAAACCTGTCCCTTTTTGGCAGGTTAGTCCCAGAAGCTGTCTTCTTCGTCCTCGGACTTGGGGCCGCGGTCGACATACATCTTATGGGTGCGCTTCTCCATTACAAAGGCAATAATCGCAAACAGCAGGATGCCGCCGGCGAAAAGGATGGCAAAACCGGTGCGGGTGCCAAACAAAAAGGAAAAAACTGCGTCCATTGGGTGCCTTCTTGCGTAGTTGAGTTGGGTCGTAAACGCTCATAAGTATATACTTGCCCATACATGTACAAGGTTGCAACCTAAATGGAATGTATATCGCCGGAGGATCTAATGCTTGATATCAAGTTTGTTCGCGAGAACCCCGATGCCATCGATGTCGCCATGGCTAACCGCCAGACGTCTTGGGATCGCGAGAAGTTCTTTGAGCTCGACGACGAGCGTCGTGCCGTCATCACCGAGGTCGAGGAACTTCAAGCCACGCGCAATGCCGAGTCCAAGAAGATCGGCGCCCTGATGAAGGAGGGCAAGAAGGACGAGGCTGAGGCCGCCAAAGAGGCCGTGCGCGCCGTCAACGAGAAAATTGACGGTCTGGCCGAGCGCCGCACCGCCCTCGAGCAGGAGCAGTACGACTTCATGGCTCACCTGCCCAACATTCCTTGCGAGGCCACGCCGTACGGCAAGGACGAGGACGAGAACATCGAACGCCGTCGTTGGGGCACCCCGCGCGAGTTCGACTTCGACTTTAAGCCGCACTGGGATCTGGGCACCGACCTCGATATCCTTGACTTCGAGCGCGGCAACAAGCTCTCCGGCAGCCGCTTCACCGTTCTCGGTGGCGCCGGCGCCCGTCTTGAGCGCGCCCTCATCAACTTCTTCCTCGATACGCACACCAGCCGTGGTTTTAAGGAGTGGTGGCCGCCCATCGTCGTCAAGCGTCAGACCATGTTCGGCACGGGCCAGCTGCCCAAGTTCGAGGACGACGCCTATCACGTCTCGGGCGACAACTTCCTGATCCCCACCGCCGAGGTCGTGCTCACCAACCTGCACGCCGGTGAGGTCCTCGACGCCGATACCCTGCCGCGCCGCTACACCGCCTTCACCCCCTGCTTCCGCGAGGAGGCCGGCTCCGCTGGTCGCGATACCCGCGGCATCATTCGCCAGCACGAGTTCGACAAGGTCGAGATGGTCAAGTTTGCCAAGCCGGAGGAGTCCGACAAGGAGCTCGAGAGCATGACCGCCGAGGCCGAGTTCCTGCTGCAGCAGCTGGGTCTTCCGTATCGCGTGATTAGCCTGTGCACCGGCGACCTGGGCTTCTCTGCCCGTCAGACCTACGACGTCGAGGTCTGGCTGCCGAGCTACAACGCCTACAAGGAGATCAGCTCCTGCTCCAACTGCGGTGACTTCCAGGCCCGTCGCGCCAACATCAAGTATCGCGACCCCGAGAACTTCAAGGGTTCGCGCTATCTGCACACCCTCAACGGTTCCGGTCTGCCGGCTGGCCGTACCATGGCAGCCATTCTGGAGAACTACCAGAACGCTGACGGCACCATCACGATCCCCGAGGTTCTGCGTCCCTACATGGGCGGCCTCGAGAAGATCGAGCCGGTCGCGTAGATTGGCTGCATAAGCGATTTGCTAGGGCACTCCTTTTTGGGGTGCCCTTTTTGTGTGCGGCCATACCATGCTGTGCGGACAGCTCAATAGAAAACACACGAACAACTGTTCTGTATACAGCCATCTACCTGCTATGCTTTTGCTAAATAAGAGCGAGAGAAAGGGGACGCGATGGAGCTGTTTGATGATCGGGTGGTTTTGTTTGAGAGCGACGAGGGCGGGGAGTACCTGCTTGTGACGTGTGAGCCGTCTGGCATGGGTGGCCTGGTGGTTCGACAGACGAGCGAGGGTCCGTTGACCCAATGGTGCTACGAGGAGTCGCCGCATGTGGTTGAGACGTTTGTGGCGCACGAGGGGCTTGTGGCCCTGGAGCATTTCTATGGGGTCCGGACATCTAACCAGGTTGCTCGCATGTTGAGTATCTCGTTTGCCGATTATGATTGTGCCCAGCGGGTGAGATCGCTCCTCAGGGAACTTGATGCTAAGTTTGACGTGATCGAAAAGCCAATCGATCGTACGGGGAACGACGGTATATGCGGAGCAGCATGACAAAACTGCGTTCCAAAAAAAGTTTGAGATTGTGCTTGACTCCAATAAGCTAAAGTGGTTTTATATGTTTTGCGCTGCGGCGTTACCTCAGCTGGATAGAGGGTCTGACTACGAATCAGAACGTCATAGGTTCGAATCCTATACGCCGCACCATTTGAGATTAAAGCTCCCGGCAACGGGGGCTTTTCTTTTACGCCAGCTTGAGTGCTTTCGTCCAAAGGGACGATTTCCTGTCGACTCGTGTAAGATTCCGAGTAGATGTCGCGACTTATTCGCGACCGCTCCTTCTCAAGCGACCGATCAGGGTGATATTTCGTGGCAGAGCGTCCGACATACAAGCTCAGGTTTCTCGATCCCAAGAAGCGCTTTCCGGCGATGTCCGAGCAGCCTGCGGGACGCTCATATGGCGTGGTCTGGAAACTCTTTGGCGAGGATCAGCATGAATCTTGTTATGTCGTCGAATTCGTTGGCAAAAGCCATGTGTCGCTTTTGGGCTACGTAAGCGTTTCGGGTGAGGTGTACAAGGTGGACCGCCCCGTTAGCGAGGCTCCGCTGCCCAACGATCCCGACATGGAACTGGTCCTTGACGAGTCGGACTCCGGTATTGGTGAGATTATGGTGAGGGGGGCAAACGGCACGATGCGCGCGTGCGCGCGAACCGTCGGCTCTCCCGAAGGCCCCATGCGCGAACAGTCCGATCACGAGACATGGAATTCGACCCGCTCCCTTCCTTACGGTGAGTTCATGGCATCGATGTTCCTGCGCTACGTGATATTCGCTGACTCCGAAAATACCATTGCGAGCACGGCGGACGCCGACGGACTCGACGAGGGTATGCAAAACGTTGTCGACAAGATCAAGCTCGTAAAGTTGCCCGAGCCGGTCGAGGTGTTTTTGGGCTTTAACACGGCACCGCTCCCTGACGCTATCGAGACGCTGCTCTACCGCGTTGACCATGCCGAGAATCCGAGCGGTATCGAGCGCTATGCCGCCGCCCTTATGAGTGAAATTGACTTGCCCCGCTTGCGCACCATCGCCGCTAAGTCCGAGATGAGCCTGGCTCGCATCGATCGCTCAAAGCTTTTCTATCTCAATTTTGATCGCAGCCTGCTGGACCAGGACGAGATTGACATGCTGCTTGCCATCGAGTGCCGTCTTAACCGTCTCTCCGGCATCCTTGAGCACATCGGGGCCGGATTGGTCCCTGCGGCATCCTCGCCGAGCCTTGAGGGCTGCGCGCTCTTTGATGCGTGGCATATCGCCAAGACGACCAACGATGTTCCCCGACTGCTCGATACGGCCTCGAGCGATAACCCGTGGGGCAAACCGGGTACGGTGGCTTGCCAGCCGGGCGGTGAGTGGGATGTGCGTACCCGCTTCGCGCGTATTGTCGAGGCACTTAACGTGGTCACGCGGCTCGACTATACCTATCGGGCAAACGTTGCCGAGGGGATCATGCTCGTTCGGTTTGGGCAGTCTGTCGTTGATGCCATGCCGCAACGTGAATACGACGCTCAAGATGACGCCTGGCGCGAGTTGGACGAGGACGCGCGTGCGATCTGGGCCGCGGAGCACGATGCGCGCGTGGCACTCACGCTTGCAGCAGCGTGTTTTGCCGCGGGCACCTGCATCACGCGCTGCTATGTGCAGATTGCTGCTCCCGGCAGTGAGCAGGGCGAGCGCGTTGTCGCAACGTATTTCTTTGGGCGCGCGGCCTATCTGGCCGATTGCGTGCCTGTCGTCAAGGATCTTGAGAGCATGGACATGGACGATATGCCGTGCAAGCGTGTACTTGAGGCGTATGAGTCAACCGCTCCGGAGACGATTGAGCCTGCGGAGGTTCATGCTCGTCCGCGTGATGACCATCGCACGCTGCCGCCGGCGCTGCGCGATCTGCTGCTTGCCGATACGGCTGACGAGTTGGAGGTCATGGAAGAGGACGACGACCCATACGTGGCCCGTGTTGTTGAATTGCGCGAGCAGGCAAAAGTCGACCGTACAGGTGCTTTTGAAGGCTTTTCCCGTCTTGTCGAGGAGTTGGAGGCTAAGTGCGCCGTCGCCGAGCTTTTGGCGACAGGCCCGGTTCAAACGCAGTTTTGCGATAACCAGCTGGTGCGCATGGTGCTACCGGTGTTGGAAGAAGACCGCTCTGTGCGAATCCTTCGTGCGCCCGATGCGCTGTACTTTGCCCAGCACGAGATCTGCAGTTTTTACGCCGAGCAAGAGGACTTTGAACGAGCACTGCCCGAGGTGCGCCATCTTTACGATCTGGCGCGCTCGTCCATGCAGTCGCACTTTGCGCTCATCAACGTGCTCGCGCGTCTGGAGCGCTTTGACGAGATTATCGAGGTGGCGCGCCACGGCCTACGTATTGCCAGCGATCGTTCTGCAATCGGCTACCTGTTCTATCGCTTGGCGTTTGCCTATTGGAATTGCGATCAGCTCGACCTGGCGCTGGCTTGTTACCGTCTGGTGCCGCGCGGCGAGGAGTCGGGCAGCAGCGCGCTGGAAGAAATGCAGGGCCTTATGAACGAGATGGGTGTCAGCGAGCCTCCGACGTTCGAGGAAGCGGTCGAGACCATCCGCAGGGCTGGACTCGAATTGCCGCCCGTGCCCGCGGTGGCCAACCAGCTTGCGGATGCCGCCGTGCAGCTGGTCGATAACGGCTTCTTTTTCCTGGCGCGCGGTTGCATCTTCCAAATGTGGCGTACCATGGGCAACGACGAGCTCGGCTCCCTCAACCGCTCGCTGGGGTAGGGGCGAAAACTGCAAGGAGGAAAGGCCGCCGGGCAATTAGAAAATTCCCTCTTGCCCAACTTCGACTGTTTGGTTACTATAGAACGGCTGTTACGGAGAGCTGACCGAGAGGCCGAAGGTGCTCGCCTGCTAAGCGAGTATGCCCCAAAAGGGCATCTGGGGTTCGAATCCCCAGCTCTCCGCCAGTACGAATTTGAAGAAGGGTCCCATTTGGGGCCCTTTTTATTATCAAGAATGGCGGCTGGGGATTCGAACCCGAGAGGGCACGGGCGTTAAGCAAACGCGAAAGCGTTTGTAGCCCGTGGGCGAAAAGCCGCCAGGCTTTGAAGCCGGAGGGCATGCGCAGCATGCCCGGACATCCCCAGCTCTCCGCCAGTATGACTTGAAAGAAGGGTTCCGAAAGGGGCCCTTTTTTAGTTGAACCACGTTAGCTGGGGATTCGAACCCTCAAAAAAAGAGGCATCCTTTCGGACGCCTCCTTTCAGTGGGCTTATTATTCTTGCGCACTACACCTCGGGCGCCTTGGCGACGGTCTCGCTTTCTGCCGTGAGCGGGCGGTTGTCGATGCGACGGCCCAGACGGTCGAGCTTCACAAGGAGCCATTCAATGGGATTCGGCCCAGCGCCTTCTTCGTCGGCAACCAGGTCCATGACGGCGATCTTGGTGCCGTCCTGCTTGAGCGTAACGCTACCCACCTTATCGCCCACATGCACCGTGCCCGAAAGATCGTCGTAGCTAACCTTTTCGGTCACCTCGCCGGCAAGGGAAAACACGGTCGCTTGCGCCGTAGGATCGGCGAGCGTGGCGTCGATCGTCTTATCCGTCCAGTCGGTTTGGCCAATACGCGCCATAAGCGGGTTGCCGTTGGCGGTCTTTTCCTGCGTGTTGGCGATTGCGACCGTCACCTTGTGACCGTAGTACCAATTGGCAAGGGTTGCGGTATCGGTAAAGCGCTGGTCGGTGGTGGTGGAGTTCAAAACGACGGTGTAGATCTCGTCGCCGTCGCGGTTGTAGGCACCCGTAAAGCAATAGCCCGCGTCGTCGGTGGTGCCGGTCTTGCCACCGATGTTGCCATCTTGGCCCAGCAAATAGTTATGCGTGTCCATGGAATGCGAATGGTCGGCGCCGTCGGCGCCCGTGACCTCGATCCAGGAATCCTCGCTCGCTACGACCTCGCGGATCGTGTCGTTTTTCATGGCCTCCTGCATCATCAGCGCTACGTCGTGTGCGGTTGAGTGCATATCGCCAGCCCACTCATCAAAGTCCAGACCATGCGGGTTTTCAAAAAGCGTACCGGTGCAGCCGAGCTTTTTGGCGCGCTCGTTCATGGCCTTCACAAAGGTTGCCTCGGCATCTTTGGTCTTGGGGTCGATCTTTTTGCCCACGTATTCGGCAAGCACGATGGCGGCGTCGTTGCCCGAGGGGATCATCAGGCCGCGTAGTGCCTGCTCCACGGTGAGCTCGTCGCCTTCGAGCAGGCCGGCAGTCGAGTTGCCTACGGTGGCGGCAGCGTTGCTCACCGTGACCTTCTCGTCCATCTTGCAGTTTTCGACGGTCAGGATTGCGGTCATGACCTTGGTGATCGAGGCAATTTTTACCTGCTCATCGGCGCCGCGTCCATAGTAGACGGTGCCGTCCTTGCCCATAACAAGGGCATTAGTTGCCTCGATATCGGGCAGGTTTTCTGTCGTGATGCCGCGGACGTCGGCGGTCTTGCCGCAGACGTCGTCGGTCGTGAGCACTTGGGCGCCGGCAACAGCGGGCGCGCCGGCAACAAGGGCGATGGCGCAGGCAAAGCCAGCGGCAAGCTGGGCGGAGCGTTTTGCAAAAGAGGTGAGGGACTTCACAGATTTCGCTTTCGACGGGATGGTCTCTTATGGCACTAGAGTATATCGTTTGCCGGCGACGACGATCGTTGCGAGCGCGCATGGCCCGCATTCGTGCTCGAACGGGCGCAAGGATGCTTAAGGTCGACTTAATCGCCCACGCTTGTTGTGTGTGGCGGGCGCCGCCTCGGGCATAATGGAGCGCGAGAGGAGCACGCATGAACGAGCGCATACTGGTAGTTGATGACGAGAAGGCCATCGCCGACCTGGTTGGTATCTACCTTACAAAGGAGGGCTTTGACGTCCAAATCGCCTACAGCGGGGCCGATGCGGCCAAGGCAATTCTGGAACAAGAGTTTGACCTGGCGCTGCTCGATGTCATGCTGCCTGATATCGACGGCTTTGAACTGCTGCGCACGATTCGTGCCAGCCATACCTATCCCGTAATTATGTTGACGGCTCGCGATGCCCAGCAGGATAAGATCGAAGGCCTTTCGCTTGGCGCGGACGATTACGTGGTCAAGCCGTTCCGCCCGCTGGAGCTCATCGCGCGCGTTCATGCTCAGTTGCGTCGCTACACCAGCTACGGTAGCCGCGCGCAGGCGACCGAGTTGCCGACCCTCCAGCTCGACGGCCTCGAGATCAACCGTGACGCTCGCTCCGTGACGGTGGACGGTGCGCCGGTGCGCCTCACGCCCATCGAGTATTCCATCTTGCTGTATCTGGCCGAGCATCGCGGCAGCGTAGTGCCCGTGGAGGACCTGTTCCGCGCGGTGTGGAACGAGGACTTTATGCCCGGCTCCAACAATACGGTGATGGTGCACATTCGTCACCTGCGCGAAAAGATTGGTGACGACGCTCAGAAGCCGCGTTTTATCAAAAACGTCTGGGGCGTCGGCTACATCATCGAATAACGCTTTTCGCTTGTGAGGATATTGATATGACAAAAGACGATAGGCAGGCGTTCGAGGTGCCCGATCGGCTCTTTGAATACGTGAGGGCGGTCGTCGATAATCGCGCGCTCGCGACGGTGCTGCTCTTTTTGCTGAGTCTGCTGCTAATCGGCATTGATAACATCGCCGGTATCTTGGCGGTGCTACTCATCGGCTTCTTGCTGATCGATCGCTTTGAAATCGTGCGTCGTTGCGTGGTAATCGGCGGTGCCGCGTGGGTCATGACGCTGGCGATTGGCACCGTGGCACTCGGTGGCATTAAGGGACCGGTGCTGTTCGATGCCGGCTTTGTATTCAACATGCTTGGCTTTGTCCTGGCGCTTGCCGTGTGCGTCTTGTTCTTTTGCGGCCGTGCTCTGTACTACCAGGGCTATGAGCAGGGTGAGCAGCATTCCGACCGCGTGCTTGCGGCCCGTATCCAGGACCGCCTGATCGATCATCCTGACGCCTGGGACAACATCGACGGAGACTTCCTGGAGGTCGAGGGTGCGCTCAACCGCGCGCGCGATCGCGAGCGTAAGGTGCAGCAAGCCCTACGCGACGAGTCGCATCGCAAGGACGACTTGGTCACATACTTGGCGCATGACTTGCGCACGCCGCTTGCCAGCGTGGTGGGCTACCTCTCGCTGTTGCAGGAGGCGCCCGACCTGCCGGTTGAGCAGCGCGCGCACTTTACGGGCGTGGCGCTCGACAAGGCGCACCGACTCGACGCGCTTATTGAGGAGTTCTTTGATATCACGCGCTTTGACTTCCACGATATTGTGCTCACGCGCGGCTACGTCGACCTGGGATTGCTGCTGGCGCAGGTGGCCGATGAGTTCTATCCCATTCTCAACGAGCAGCACAAAGATGTCCAAGTTGATGTGCGTGAGGACCTGACGGTGCTCGTGGATGGCGACAAGATGGCTCGCGTGTTCAACAACATCATGAAAAACGCCATCGCCTATAGCTACGAAGGATCGACCATCACGATTGAGGCTGGGCGCCAAGATGACGGCGGCGTGCGAATTCGCTTTATCAATCAGGGTGATCCGATTCCGGCGGCTAAGCTCAAGGTGATTTTTGAGAAGTTCTATCGCTTGGACGCGGCACGTGCGACCAATCGCGGCGGTGCTGGGCTGGGTCTGGCCATCGCCAAGGAGATTGTATGCGCGCATGGCGGTACCATCGCGTGCGAATCGACGCCCGAGCATACCGTCTTTACCATCGAGCTGCCCGCTGCGTAGCGTAGGTGCCCTTACAAACACCTGACAATGCGCTCACGTGCGTATGAGCTGCGATTTCTACTATCGATACTGCTGAATTGAAATCGATATGGAGGTATGCGGTATGACGGCTGCTGCGGCGATGGAGCCTACGGAGCTTGAGGAACTCATGGAGGCGCAAGCCGAGGCCGCGCACGAGCGCGAAGTTGGGGATGCGACTCACCCCACGGCGCAGGACCTTGCCGCCTCGCCGACGCGCATCGATGTTGAGGGCCTTGACCTGTTTTACGGCGACCATCATGCGCTCAAGGACGTGAACATCAAAATTCGCGACAAGCAGATCACTTCGTTCATCGGGCCTTCGGGCTGCGGAAAGTCGACGCTGCTGCGCTGCTTTAACCGTATGAACGATGGCATCAAGGATTGCCGCATTGAAGGCAAGATTGCACTCGACGGCCAGAATATCCTGGGCGATTACGATATCTGCCGCTTGCGCCAGCGCGTGGGTATGGTGTTCCAACGCCCCAATCCGTTTCCCATGAGCATCTACGACAACGTCGCCTACGGTCCTCGCGGCATGGGCGTGCGCGACCGCGTCGTGCTCGACGAGCTGATCGAAGACTCCCTGCGACGCGCCGCACTGTGGGACGAGGTCAAGGACAAGCTCAAAGAATCGGGTCTGGGTCTTTCGGGCGGCCAGCAGCAGCGTCTGTGCATCGCCCGTGCGCTGGCCGTGCAGCCCGACATTCTGCTGATGGACGAGCCCACGAGCGCCCTCGATCCCGTGTCGACGCTGGTGGTGGAGCAGCTTGCCTGCGAGCTCAAGGAGACCTGCACGTTGGTGGTCGTTACGCACAATATGCAGCAGGCGGCGCGCATCTCCGACTCGGTCGCGTTTTTCTTGCTGGGCGAGCTGGTGGAGCACGCGCCCACCGCTCAGCTCTTCAAAAAACCGACCGATTCGCGCACAGCGGATTATTTGACGGGACGTTTTGGCTGATACCATCTCGTAAAGGTACCTTTAGGGTTAAGATGCGGTCATGCCGGCCGCAAAGGGGTTCAACATGATCTACTACGTCGAGGACGATGACAACATCAGGGATTTGACGGTCTATGCGCTGCGCAAGCAGGGAATCGAGGCCGAGGGCTTTTCGTGCGACGGCGAGTTTAAGGCCGCCGTGGCGCGACGGGTACCCGATGCCGTCCTGCTCGACATCATGCTGCCCGATACCGATGGTTTGGCGATTATGCGTCGCCTGCGCGCCGACCGCCTGACGGCGACGGTGCCCATCATGATGCTTACTGCCAAGGACACCGAGCTCGACAAGGTGATGGCGCTCGATGGCGGTGCCGACGATTACCTGACTAAGCCGTTTTCGCTCATGGAGCTTGCGAGCCGTTGCCGCGCACTGCTGCGTCGCGGCGGCATGGTCAAGCAGGCGAGCGATGTGCTCAGTGTGGGCGACATCGTGCTCTCGCCCAGCCATCGCGAGGTGACCGTTGCCGGCGAGCCGCTTAAGCTCACCCTGCGCGAGTTCGACCTGCTTGAGTATCTCATGCGCAAGCCCGGCGTGGTCTTTACCCGCGAGTCGTTGCTGCAGAGCGTGTGGGGCTGGGACTTCGACGGCGGTTCGCGCACCGTTGACGTGCACGTGCAGACGCTTCGCCAAAAACTGGGCGAGCATGCCAGCGCCATCGAGACCGTGCGCGGCGTGGGCTACCGCTTGGCTGAGCCTTCTGCCGGTGATGGTGCCGAAGGTGACGACACCGCGTCCACCGCATCGGAGGAGTAACCCGTGGTCTTCGCCCCCCAGGGAAAACAAACGCTATCGCACCGCGTTTTTGTGACGATCTTTGTTTGCGCCATGGCGGTTATCGTGGCGTTTACGGTGCTGGGTGCGTTCTTTGTGCAAAACACCTTGGCGGATGCCACGAGTGCCAATCTGGCGCAGGAAACCGAGCTCATTGCTGCCGCCCTCGACGAGCAGCAGGAGCCCATCCCGTTCTTGCGTAGCCTCGATCGCGAGGACTTACGCATCACGCTGATTAACAAGGATGGATCGGTTGCCTACGACAACGAGGCGTCGCCTTCCACACTGCCCAACCATGGCGATCGCCCCGAGGTCATCGAGGCCTTTGAGAGTGGTTCGGGTTCCGCGGAGCGCGCAAGCTCTACACTCGACGAGATTATGCTGTATCGCGCCGTCACCCTTGATAACGGCCAGGTCGTTCGCTTGGCGCAGGCCCAGCCTGGCGTTGCGGCGATTTTGCTGTCGATGCTGGCGCCGATGCTGCTTATCGCAGCAGCGGGTGCGGTACTCTCGTTTTTCATGGCGCGCCGCGAGTCCCGTGCCATCATCGCGCCGTTGCAAGAGGTGGATTTGGATCACCCACGCCGTAGCTATGAGCACGCCTATGCCGAGATGGTCCCCATGCTTGAGCGCATCGAGTCGCAGCGCCAGGAACTCAAGCGCCAAATGGCGGTGCTAGCGGACAACGACCGTATGCGCCGCGAGTTCACGGCGAATATCACCCATGAGCTCAAGACGCCGCTTACGGCGATTTCGGGCTATGCCGAGCTCATCGCAAATGGCATGGTCGAGGGCGAGGACGACCTGCGCAACTTTGGCGGTCGCATCTATCGTGAGGCGGGCCGCTTGGCAGCGCTTGTCAACGACATCCTTACGCTGTCTAACTTGGACGAGGCCGAACGTGCAACTGAAGGCGAGGCAGTGCCCATTGGGTCCACGGAGCCTATTGAGCTCTCGCGTGCGATCTACGCGGTTGAGCAGCGTCTTGAACAGGTTGCCCGTCAGGCGAATGTGACGATAAGTCATGAGACCAAGCCTGTGGTCATCGAAGGCGTGTCGCGCTTGGTCGACGAGCTCATCTATAATCTGGCAAGCAACGCCATCCGCTACAATCGGCCCGGCGGTACGGTTACGCTGCAGTGCGGCACCAACGACGAAGGCCATCCGTTCCTCGCTGTCGCCGACACGGGAATCGGTATCGCGCCTGAAGAACAGGGCAAGGTATTTGAGCGGTTCTATCGCGTGGACAAGAGTAGGTCCAAGGCACGCGGCGGAACCGGCCTGGGGCTTGCCATTGTCAAGCATGCGGCCCTGTATCATCACGCCACGCTTGATCTGTCGAGCGAGTTGGGCGTGGGAACCACCATTACGGTGACGTTTCCCATACAGCAGGACGAGCCATTCGCATAGCGATACAACACAGATATTGATGTAGACGCCGCATTTGACTTTCGGGTGCGGCGTTGTTGTGCAATTTTACGATTGCTTCCGACATTTTTACAGGAGAGCCTGTTTCTTATGTATAGAGTTTGGTCTCGGTAAAAAGATGCGATAACATACGGACAGTTTTGTCAATCCGAACTGGGGAAATGAAAGGCAAGCTGCATGACCCTTCTCGAACTGTTCCAGCTGCTGAAGAAGCACCTCAAGCTGGTCATCACCCTTCCGGTGGTCTGCGCGATCGCCATGGGCATCGTGTCCTTCGTTGCGATGGACAACACCTATACCGCGACGACGAGCATGTACATTCTCGCCAAGACCGACGATAGCGGTCAGATGAGCTACAACGATCTCTCGGCGAGCCAGATGCTTTCCAACGATATCGCCACGCTGCTGGATAGCGATAGCGTTAAGAGCGGCGCCGCCAAAGAACTGGGCCTCACCGATTTGGATGACTACAAGGTGTCTGTTTCCTCCGAGACCACCACGCGTGTCATTACGCTTTCGGTTACCGGCACCGATGCCAAGGAGACGGCTGAGGTCGCAAAGGCCATTGCCAGCTCGGTGAGTACGGTCGCTCAGAACGTCGGCGCTGCCCAGAGCATCAACGTTATCGACGAGGCTAAGACCCCCGAAGCCCCCAGCGGCCCCAAGCGCACGCTGTATATTGCCGTCGCGTTCCTCGCCGGTATCTTTATCGCAGTTGCCTATGTCGTTTTGGCAGACATGCTCAATACCCGCATCCGCGGTGCCGAAGAGGCAGAAGAGCTCCTGGGTATTCCCGTTGTTGGCCGAATTCCGGCTATGAAAGGTGGTAAATAGGCATGGCTAAGGCAAAGAACACCGATAAGCTCGTTGTGCAGAATGCCGCCAAGACCCTTCTGGCCAACATCCGCTTTGCGAGCGTGGACGACCCCATTCGCACCATCACCGTTACCTCCTCGATTCCCAACGAGGGCAAGTCTACGGTTTCCATTAATCTTGCTCAGGCAATCGCCACGAGCGGCAAGTCCGTGCTCCTGGTCGAGGCTGATATGCGTCGCAGGTCCCTTGCCGATATGCTCGGCGTCCGCTCCCGCGGCGGACTCTATGCAGTCCTGTCCGAGCAGGTTTCTATCGACCAGGCGATTGTCGAGACAGGTCAGAAGAATTTCTACTTCCTCGATGCCGAGCCGCACATTCCCAATCCTGCCGACATCATCGTCTCCCATCGCTTTGCCAAGCTGGTAAAGGCACTGTCCGCCAAGTTCCAGTACGTCATCTTCGATGCTCCTCCGGTCGGCACCTTCATCGATGCTGCCGAGATTGCCAGCTTGACCGACGGCGCGCTGTTCGTGGTGCGCGAGGACTTTACCAAGCGCGAAGAGGCGCTCAACGCTATCGCCCAGCTTAAGAAGTCCGAGAAGGTCAAGCTCATCGGTACCGTCATGAATTACTGTGAGACCGAGACCAGCGAGTACTACTATTCTTACTACACCAAGGACGGTAAGAAGGTTAAGAAGGGCTCCGACGATCAGGGCACTTCCAAAAAGGGCATCTTCACCAACCGAGCAAACGTTTAGTTGATTAAGGCCGACCTATGCGTGACATTCATTGCCATATCTTGCCGGGTGTAGACGACGGCGCCGCCGATCTCGAAGAGAGCTTGGCGATGCTCGAGGCTGCCAAGCGGGCCGGTGTAACCAGAATCGTTTGCACTCCTCACTGCCGTGATCCCTATTTTGATTACGACAAGATGTGGGATGCCTTTGAGCTGCTGCGCGATAACGCTGACGGTTTTCCGCTCCAGATGGGCTTCGAGGTCAACCATCGAAAGCTCGTTGAGCTTGGTATCGATGCCGCGGATCACTTGCATTTCGATGGGACCAACGAGTTTCTGCTCGAGCTTTCGACGCATGCCGATGCGTATGCGTTTAGAGAGTACGAGAACACGATTTACGATTTGCAGTGCCGTGGCTACCAGGTGATCATCGCTCATCCTGAGCGCTATCGTGCGGTTCAAAAGGATGTAAGCGTGGCGGAGCGCCTGGTCGATATGGGCTGCAAGCTGCAGGCTTCGGCGGACTTTATTGCCGGCGGTCGCTTTGGTCGCGAGAAAAAGCCGGCACAGCGCCTGTTCGATCAGAACCTGTACAGCTTCATCGCGAGCGATGCCCATAACGTGGGTCATTACGACTGCCTGGCGAAGGCTCGCGCGAAGTTTAGCGTGCGCGGAGCTCACTTTCGCTAAAATCTGTCCCTAACGTTCGCATTGAATGAAAGGGCAGCCATGGATATCCAACTTAAGACGGGATGCTTTGACGACGCGGCGTTGGTGCGCCGCGTCGTTTTTATGGACGAGCAGGGTTACGAGAATGAGTTTGACGCTATCGACGAGGATCCGAACTGCATTCATGTGACGCTCTATGTAGACGGTGAGCTTGCCGGTTGCTCGCGCGTGTTTCCCGAAGAACTCGAGCGCGCAGCTGACGCAGAGGCTCCGGTGTCGCCGGCGTGCGACTTGGACGAAGGCGTCGCGGCGGGGGAGACCTACATTATGGGGCGCGTGGCCGTGCTGCCGAGCATGCGCCGTCGCGGTTTGGCGAGCAAGATTGTCGAGGCCAGTGATACGTGCGCGCGTGATGCCGGCGCCAAGCTCATTAAGCTGCATGCGCAGGAATACGTGCTGCCGCTCTATGCCAAGGCGGGTTACACGCAGATTGCCCCGGTGGACTACGAAGACGAGGGCCAGCCCCATGCTTGGATGGCCAAGCGCGTAGATGGCAGATAGGGACGTTCCTTTCCTGCCGGCAGTCGGGGACACTCCTTGGCAATTGGCGCATCAGAGCGTTTGGACATACAGTTTTTCGATTCCGTATGTATATATGCGCGCTAATGGGTTATAAAATCTAAGTCTGAACATAGCAGGTCTGCAATGCGGCTCGGGCAACCGGGCCGTTTTTGCGGACGGGGGTAGCGCGAAAGGACTGCACATGCGTCAATTTAAGACCGAGAGCAAAAAACTGCTCGACCTCATGATCAACTCCATCTACACCAATAAGGAAATCTTCCTGCGCGAGCTTATCTCCAACGCGAGCGATGCCGTCGACAAGCTCAACTTTAAGAGCCTGCAGGATCCGAGTGTCAAGCTCGACCAGGGCGACCTGGCCATCCGTGTTTCCTTTGATAAAGATGCCCGTACCATCACCATTTCGGATAACGGTATCGGCATGACCGCCGAGGAGCTCGAGCGCAATCTGGGCACCATCGCCCATTCCGGCTCCGAGGAGTTTAAGACTGAGAACGCCGAGCAGCAGGGTTCCGATGTCGACATCATCGGTCAGTTTGGCGTGGGCTTCTACTCTGCCTTTATGGTTGCCAGCCACGTAAAGGTTGTCAGCCGCGCCTATGGCGAGGACACCGCTCACGTGTGGGAGTCTGATGGTCTTGAGGGTTACACCATCGAAGACGGCGAGCGCGCCGAGCACGGCACCGATGTCATCCTGACGCTGCGCGAGAACGAGAAGCTCGACGCCGACGGCGAGGCCGAGACCTACGATCGCTTCCTGACCGAGTGGGGCCTCAAGAGCCTGATTCAGCAGTACAGCAACTATGTGCGCTACCCGATTCAGATGATGGTGAGCAAGAGCCGCCAGAAACCCAAGCCCGAGGACGCCGGCGACGACTACAAGCCCGAGTACGAGGACTACCAGGAGCTCGAGACCATCAACTCCATGACGCCGATTTGGAAAAAGCGCAGCTCCGACGTTGAGCAGAAGGATTACAACGAGTTCTACAAGTCCACGTTCCACGACTTTGACGATCCCGCGCGCACTATCAGCTTCCATGCCGAGGGTACGCTTGAGTACGATGCGCTGCTGTTTGTGCCGGGTCGCGCCCCGTTCGATCTGTACAGCAAGGACTACGAGAAGGGCCTGGCGCTCTACAGTTCCAACGTGCTGATTATGGAGAAGTGCGACGACTTGCTGCCCGACTACTACAACTTTGTGCGCGGTGTCGTGGACTCTGCCGACGTGACGCTCAATATTTCGCGTGAGACGCTGCAACAGAACCGTCAGCTCAAGGCCATTGCCAAGCGTGTCGAGAAGAAGATCACTGCCGATCTTGAGGACATGCGCGACAACGACCGCGAGGCCTACGAGAAGTTCTTTGAGAACTTTGGCCGCGGCCTTAAGTACGGCATCTACTCGAGCTATGGCATGAAGGCCGATGAGCTCGCCGACCTGCTACTGTTCTGGTCTGCCAAGGAGCAGAAGATGATTACCCTGGCCGAGTATGCCAAGGGCATGCCCGAGGATCAGAAGGCCATCTACTACGCCGCCGGCGACTCGCGTGAGCGCTTGGCCAAGATGCCCGTGGTAAAGGGCGTGCTCGAGCGCGGCTATGACGTGCTGTTGCTGACGCAGGATGTGGATGAGTTTACGTTCCAGGCTATGCGTGAGTACGTTGCCGCCGATATGCCTAAGATCTACGAAGACGACGCCGCCCGCGAGGCTGCCGAGAAGGCCGTTGCCGACGGTGCCGAGCCCGAGGTCGAGGATCGTCACCTGGAGCTCAAGAACGTCGCGACTGGCGATCTTGATCTGGCGACCGAGGACGAGAAGAAGGAGGCCGAGGACGCCACCAAGGAAAACGAGGACCTCTTTAGCGCTATGAAGGAGGCGCTCGGTGACAAGGTCGAGAAAGTTGCCGTCTCCGCGCGCCTGACCGATGCCCCCGCTTGCATCACCACCGAGGGTCCGCTTTCGCTCGAGATGGAGAAGGTGCTCCAGAAGGGGCCCGAGGGCGCGCCCAACGGCATGCCCAAGAGCCAGCGCGTGCTCGAGCTCAACGCCAAGCACCCGGTCTTTGACAAGCTTGTCGCTGCCCAGAAGGCAGGCGACGCCGATAAGATCAAGCAGTACTCCGGCTTGCTCTACGATCAGGCCCTGCTGGTCGAGGGCATCCTCCCCGAGGACCCCGTTGCCTTCGCAGCAGCTGTCTGCGAGCTTATGTAGTTTGGTAGTTACGCGGTTCTACGAACCGCGTAACTACTCGACGCTGCCCTTCGTTCCGCCGTTCTAACGAACCTATTGGTTCTGCCGTTCTAACGAACGGCAGACCGGTCGACGCTGCAAACGCCCCTAAGCGGCAATCTGACGTTCAATCGTCGGTCGCGTACCAAAGTACGCTTCCCTCCTCTTTCACGTCACCTTGCTCGCTTAGGGGCGTTTTCGCTGACTTATGCTCAACCTGCGACGCTTTCGTGGCCCTAAGTAGTCATCGGGGACGTTCTTGTTTGACTAGTCCGTTTAAGAACGTCCCCAATGACTATTTATTCGGATTGCTAATTTGTGCTGGTTGTGGTTTTGTGACCTGCTGAAATTTGAGATACTGTACAACTGTACGTTAACTAATCTTCGTAGTATATTGCTACCCGCAAAACTCAATACCATTGTGCTTCGAGACGCTAAAGCGCCTACGTACAATGGTTTTTGATAGTACGATTTGATTCAACGACAGGATGGATGGTCCAAGCGTGAGTCTCGGCAGCAAACTATCCAACGCAAAGGTCTCCTTTGCGATATTTAAGCGCGACATTAAGCGACTGCTTATGAACCCCGTCGCCCTGGTGGTTACCTTGGGCGTGTGCGTCATTCCCTCGCTGTATGCCTGGTACAACATCGTTGCCAACTGGGATCCGTACGGAAATACCCAGGGCATTAAAATCGCCATCGCCAACAACGATCAGGGCACCCAGAATGACTTGGTGGGCGAGCTCAATGCAGGCGATAAGGTGGTCGACCAGCTCAAGGAAAACGATCAGCTGGGCTGGACCTTCGTCGACTCGGCTGCCGATGCCAAAGAGGGCGTCGAGAGCGGGGAATACTACGCGGCGATCGTAATCCCCAAGAACTTCTCCGACAATCTTGTCTCGATGCTCGATGGCAATTACCATCAGCCGAAGCTCACCTATTACGTCAATGAGAAGAAGAGCGCCATTGCGCCCAAGGTCACCGATACCGGTGCCAACACCATCGAGGAGCAGATCAACTCGGAGTTTGTCTCCACGGTGGGCGAGACTGTTGCCAGTATCGCCAAGGATGCCGGTGTCGATTTAAAGGACAAGGCAACCCAGACTCAGGACTCGCTGACAAGTTCGGTGTCCGAGGCATCCGACACCTTGGGTGAGGTGCGCGATTCGATTGGCGATATGAATGCCGCCATCGATAAGACGAGTGGCTCTATCGCCTCGGCTGATGCGGCGCTTGCCGGCTTGCAAGGTCAGGCACCGTCGCTGACGCAGGCAATCTCCCAGGGCAACGACCTGCTGGGCGAGGCTCGCGCCACGGCGGGCAACTCTATCACCTCGCTCTCCAAGGCACTCTCGGAAGGTAGCCTTGCACTCACCAAGACGTCAGCCTCCGCGAACGCTGCGATTGGCAAGCTAACGGGTACGGTCACATCTACGACCACCCGCATCGACAACTCGCTCGAGTCTCTCCAGGCGACGATCGATCACAATAAGGCCGTTATCGGGCACTTGGAGATTCTCGTTAATGACACGTCGACAGGTTCCGAGGAAATTGACGCGCGCATTGTATCGACCATCGATTCGCTTCGCGAGCAAAACCAGAAGCTGCAGAGCATCAAGGATGGCCTTTCTGCACAGTCGAGCGCCATGGCAAACGACGCTACGGCAATCTCGAACGCGAGCAACGCACTCAACGCGACAATTCAGACCGGTACGGCTAACCTCGGTCAGGCTCAGACCGATCTGGGTCAGAACGCACTTCCGAAGGCTTCGAGCGCGCTTGACTCCTTTGCCGCCGTTTCGGGCGATTTGACCGGCATTGTGTCGGGTATGACCCCCACGATAGCGAGCGCGCGCGGCACGCTGGCGCAGCTCGACGCCACGCTCAAGCAGGCAAAGACCACGCTGTCCCAAACCGACGCCTCCCTTGCCAAGGTTCAGGACAAGCTCGCGACCGCCGCCAATGACATTGCGGCGCTGCAGACCTCTGAGTCTATGGGCGAGTTAGCCGACCTCATGGACGTCGACGTCAATGACGTGGCAGATTTCATGGCATCTCCGGTTGAGCTGACGTCCAAGTCAATCTATCCGGTCAAGAGCTTTGGCTCGGGCATCGCGCCCTTCTACACCAATCTGGCGCTGTGGGTAGGCGGCTATGTGCTCATCGCTATCTATAAACTCGAGGTCGACCGCGAGGGCATCGGTAGCTTTACGGCGCGTCAGGGCTACTTTGGCCGCTGGCTGCTGCTGGTGATCCTGGGTGCGTTGCAGGCCATCATCGTTACGGTGGGAGATCTGGTCATTGGCGTTCAGTGCGTCAATCCGCTGCTCTTTGTACTGGGCGGCATCGCTATTTCGTTCACCTACGTCAACATCATCTATGCGCTGTCCACCACGTTTAAGCATATCGGTAAAGCCATTGGCGTCATCCTCGTCATTGTGCAGATCCCCGGCTCGTCGGGCATGTATCCCATCGAGATGATGCCCGGCTTCTTCCAATGGCTGCATCCGCTGCTGCCCTTCACCTATGGCATCAACCTGCTGCGCGAGACCGTCGGTGGCATGTATTCGTTCAACTACCTGTTCAACCTGTGCATCCTGGGCGTGTTCCTTGCCATCGCACTCTTTATTGGCTTGCAGCTGCGTCCGCTGCTGCTCAACCTCAACCTGCTCTTTGACAAGCAGCTTTCCACGACGGGCCTCATGATCTGCGAGTCCAACGACCTGCCGCGCCAGCGCTATTCGCTGCGCACGGCCATGCGCGTCATGCTCGATTCGGATTCGTACCGTCGCGAGCTGCTCGATCATGCCGTGGCGTTTGAGCATCGCTACCCGTACTACATCAAGGGCGGTTTTGCCGCCGTGGTAGGCGTGCAGGTTCTGCTCTTTGTGCTTTCGACGGTGCTCGATATCGACAATAACGGCAAGATCATCCTACTCGTTATCTGGATCATTTCGGTTATCGCCATCTGCGGCTGGCTCATCAACATCGAGTACATCCGTGCGAGCCTTAATACCCAGATGCGTATCTCGGCGCTTTCGGACGAGGATCTTCGCCGCGAGATGCGCGAGCACACGGCTGCCATCCCTGCTGCCCGTCGCATGTTTGGTCTCAACGCCAGCGAGCGTGGCGCCAAGGGAGGCGAACAGCCTACGAGCCGTCTGTCGCATATCGGTGCGCATCGTAAGGCTCAAGATGCCGACGGCGCTGACAACGTAAACGGAAACGACGGGGACACCACCTCGCTTGGCAAGCACTCTAAAGGAGGTGAGGCATAAATGAAAAACATCCTGCACCTGTTTAAGCGCGATGTCCAAAACGTGTCTCGCTCCGTGATCGGCATGGTCGTCGTGATGGGCCTGATCATCGTGCCATGTCTCTATGCATGGTTTAACATCGCCGGAAGCTGGGATCCGTACGGCAACACCGGCAACCTTAAGATCGCCGTGGTCAACACTGATGAGGGTTACGAGAGCGATCTGATTCCCGTCGAGGTCAACGTGGGCGAAAACGTAACCGCCACCCTGCGCGGCAACGAGAACTTCGACTGGGTTGTGCTCAACGATCGCGATAAGGCCATCGATGGCGTCAAGTCGGGCGCGTACTACGCTGCCGTCGTTATCCCTAAAACGTTTAGCGCCGACATGATGACGCTTTTCTCGACCGAGGTGAAGCACGCCGATATCGAGTTCTACGAGAACCAGAAGGCTAACGCCATCGCACAGATCGTGACTGAAAAGGGCTCGAGCGCCGTCCAGAGTCAGGTCAACGAGACCTTTACCAAGACCATCACGACCATCGGCCTTAAGACCGTGTCCAGCCTGCTCGACTATATGAGTACCGACCAGGTGAGCAACTTTATCGCCAATCTGTCCTCGACGCTGGGCGATTCGGTCGAGGACCTGCAGGACGTTCAGGCGAGTGCGACGTCGCTCGCGGGCATTTTGAGCTCCACGTCCGATTCACTGACATCGGCGGGCGGCATGCTCAAGCAGACGGGCACCGTTGATGAGTCGACGAAGCGGCTGATGGAGCACGCCAAGAGCGGCATCAATGATTCCAAGGAAGCGCTCAAGGCCGCCAACGATGCCGTTGACGCGGCGATTGACGGAAGCGCGGGCTCGTTCGACAACGTGTCCGCCGAGCTTGCGAAGGCATTCGATGCCGCGAATCAGCATGTTGACCTTACGGTGTCTCAGCTCAACGAAGCCGCAGCGGCGCTCAATACGCGTGCTGACGATATCGATGCGATGGCCGATCAGCTCCGCAACCTTGCCGACCAGGTGAGTGACGACAAGTTCAAAGACGGTCTCAAGTCCGTTGCTACGTCGCTGGGCAGAATTGCCGTGGAGTACCGCAACAATGCGAAGGACCTGACGGCGACCGCAAAGTCCCTTTCGGACGGCATGGCGGAGGTCAACAACTCGCGTGCCGAGGTCGACCAGGCCATCGCCGATGCCAAGGCGGGTATCTCGGGAGCCAAGTCCGACTACGATTCCACGTTCTCGGTTAAGGCCAAGGAGCTTAAGAAGACCATCTCGGGCGTTCTGGATTCCCTGAACGGTATCTCGGGTGACTTGGATAGCGCCGTGAGCGGTCTGACCGACGCCTCTGGCTCGCTCGCAAAGGGTCTGTCCAAGGCTGCGACGCTGGTCAACAAGGCTTCTGATCAGTTGGGCGAGGCGTCGGACAAGATCAGCGCTTTTAAGGACGAGCTTGATAGCGCTCTGATGTCGGGTGACCTGGCCATGATTAAGACAATGATTGGCAACGACCCCGAGGGCCTCGCCGTGTCGCTTTCCGGCCCCGTCGCGCTCGACCGCAAACCGGTCTATCCGATCCGCAACTACGGTTCGGCCATGGCACCGTTCTACACGATTCTGTCGCTGTGGGTGGGCTCGATTGTACTGGCGGCCATGATGAAGGTCTCGGTTGACGATGAGCTCATCAACGAGCTGATCCCCGTGCGCCTGCACGAGATCTACCTGGGCCGCTACCTGTTCTTTGGAGGTCTGGCCCTGCTGCAGGCGACACTCGTGTGCGCGGGCGACATCCTGTTCTTTGGCATTCAGTGCGACAACCCGCTGCAATTTGTGCTGGCGGGTTGGGTCGCGAGTCTCGTGTTCTCCAATATCGTCTACACGCTTACGGTTTCGTTTGGCGATATCGGCAAGGCGCTCGCCGTCGTGCTGTTGGTTATGCAGGTCGGCGGTTCGGGCGGTACGTTCCCCATCGAGATGACCGGCCCTGTGTTCCAGGCGATCTATCCGTTCCTGCCGTTCACCCACGGCATCAACGCCATGCATGCCGCCATGGCTGGCGCCTACCATATGGAGTACTGGATTGAGCTAGGCATTCTGGCGAGCTATCTGATTCCGTCGCTGGCACTGGGCGTCGTCTTCCGCCGCCCGGTCATCAAAGCCAACGACTGGATCATCGAAAAGCTTGAAAGCACGAAGCTTATTTAGTGCAACAGCGTGACATTGACAAAACGTCGAGGTTCACTTTGCTGACGCTTTAGTGGGCTGGATTGCGGTGCAACGCTGGTTGTTGCTACAGTAGCGGGGCGTGCCGGGGGTCCGGTGCGCCCCGTTTTATTTGACCATGAGGCGGCACGCGGCCATGCACGTGCGGACACCACGCCCAGACTGAGCGCGAGGATGCCCTATGGCTCAGAATGCCGTTGATGAAATCGAAAACATGCCCGATAGCCCTGTAGCGCGCGAAGACCTGGGTGCCGGCGGCACCTCCCGCGGCGCCGGCGCGCGTTCTCCGTTCTTCTGGAAGGTCTTGCTGCTTTCGGTGGCGGTCATCTGGGGCTATTCCTTTACCACCATGAAAGATGCGCTCGATACCATTCCGGTGTTCGAGCTGGTCTACGTTCGCTTTCTCCCGGCATCACTGGTTATGTTTGCTATTTTCCATAAGCGCATCATCGCTCATTTCAATGCCCGCAACCTGATCGTCGGGCTGGGCATGGGTGCGCTCATGTGGGGAGCATACGGACTGCAAACGATTGGCCTGGCACAGACCACGGCAGGCAAGAGTGCATTTTTGACGGGCACGTACTGTATCCTTGTGCCGTTTGCCAGCTATGTCCTGAGCGGCGAAAAGCTCACCCGCTATAACCTGGGTGCGGCACTGCTGTGCCTGGCGGGCATTGGCCTGGTGGCACTCGATAGCGTCGAGTTCAATGCTGGAGATGTCATCACGCTGGGCGGCGCGGTCTTCTTTGCTATCCAGATGGCAGTGACCGCCAAGTATGGCCGCAAGATGGACATCAACGTCATCACGTTTTGGATGTTTGTGGGCAATGGCGTTTTGAGCTTAATCACGTCGCTGCTATTCGAGACTCAGGCGCCTCTGTCCGTGTGGACGCCGAGCTTTGTCGGCGTGGCGGCCTTTCTCTCGGTGGGCTGTACGTGCGTGGCACTGCTCGTCCAAAACGTTGGATTGGCGCACGTCCCGGCCTCGACGGGCTCGCTGCTCCTTTCGATGGAGTCCCCCTCGGGCGTGCTGTTCTCGGTGCTGCTGATGGGGGAGGCGCTCACCTCGCGCCTGCTCGCCGGCTTCGTGCTTATCTTCCTGTCGATTATCTTGAGCGAGACTCACTTCGATTTTTTGCGCAAAAAGCCGCGCCCGCAATTGTAAACAACTTGTTGCGCCGCCCTCTCGGGGCGGCATTTTTTATGCGTCGCCCTTAAAGTTGTACCTTGCACTTTACGCTATCAAAGTGCTTGCTGCAAAAACGTTACTGGAGGGCATTTATGGCACCAGCTCTGTCCGATCTTCAACCGCAATCAGCGCCCAAGGCCACCGCAGCGGCGCAGGCCGCTATCGGTGACGGTCTCGTTGCAGAAGCTCAGGCTTTTGCAGACGAGCTCGCTGTGTGGCGACACGATTTACACCAGATGCCCGAGCTGGGTAATAGCCTCCCGCAGACCTCTGCGTATATTCAAGCGCGCCTGACCGAGATGGAAATCCCATTTGCCACGCTCGTCGATGGTTCCTGTGTTGTGGGCCTTGTCGGCGCCGGTGCCGCCGCGGCCCAGGGCAATGGCGTCTGCACGGACGAACAGGCCGGTACGGTCATCATGCTTCGCGGCGACATGGATGCCCTGCCCGTTGTCGAGGAATCGGGCGAGCCTTTCGCTTCCACCAACGGCTGCATGCACGCTTGTGGCCACGATATGCATGCGACGGCGCTGCTCGGCGCGGCCCGTTTGCTCAAGGCCCGCGAGTCCGAGCTTGTCGACGCTAACGCCACAGTTAAGTTGCTGTTCCAGCCGGGCGAGGAAACCTTTGAGGGTGCCCGCGCCGCCATCGCCGACGGTCTGCTGCAGAACCCGCGTCCCCAGGCCGCCTTTGCCATGCATGTCAATAGCCAGTCGCCGCTTGGCCTGGTGCTCTATGGGAGTCCGGCGCTCTCGGGCGTGTACGGTTTCCGCATCACGCTGCAGGGCAAGGGTGGCCATGGCTCGAGCCCCGAGATCTGCATCGACCCCATCACGGCCGGCGTGCATGTGCACCTGGCGCTTCAGGAGCTTATCTCTCGCGAGGTGCCGGCGGCCAAGGAGGTCGCGCTTACCGTGGGTAAGTTCGCTGGCGGTTTGGCGGCCAACGTCATCCCCGACACCTGCGTGCTCGAGGGAACGTTGCGCGGCTTCGATGTCGAGCTCATGGCTCACCTTAAGACCCGCATCGCGGAGGTCGTCAACGGCGTTGCCGCAACATATCGTACGCTGGCAACCATCGAGACGCTTTCGGACGTTCCGCCGCTCGTGCTCGACAGCGATATGACCCAGGCCTCGCTTGGCTACGTGGGCGCGGTGCTGCCCAAGGCTGCCTTCCTGCCGCTATTCCACGCCATGGCGAGCGAGGATTTCGCACTTATCTCGAGCGAGATCCCAAGTGCGTACTTTACGGTGGGCGCGGCCGTGACCGATACGGACGAGCATTTTGCCCAGCATCATCCCAAGGCGCGCTTTAACGATGCCGAGCTTCCTCTCGGCGCCGCGGCTTATGCCGCCGTCGCTTTGGGCTACATCGCCGACCACCGGTAGCACCCAATCTTGCTACTCGTTTGTTTAAAAAAGGAACAGCATGTCTCAGCAACGTAAGCTCTTCCCCGGCTGGCTCGTGGTGGCCTCTGGCTTCGTGATCATGGCCACGTGCTACACGATTTTCGTCAACTGCATGAGCCTGTTCCAGCCGTTGATCGTCAGCGACCTGGGCATTTCCCTTGCGCAGTACACCATCTCCAACGCCCACGATCGCTGCGTCTAAGCAGTTTGGCATGGCCGACCTGGGTAAGGTCACGGGCACCATTACCTCGCTCGAGATGGTCGGCGGCACCGTGGGCGCCATTGTCTCGGGCGTGCTGTTCGATGCCACGGGCTCCTTTGCGAGCACCTGGATTGTGTGCCTGGCGTGCTCCGTGGTCATGCTCGTGTTCCTGCTGGCGTCCGAGCCCATCGCCGCCAAGCTGCGCGCAAGCGTGGCGGGGGAGTAGATAGGCCAAAGCGCATTGCCGCTTGTCCGCTTCGTCCGTGGCTACCGCGGCGGTGCATCTGGCCGAACGAGTCCCCATACCCTCGTTCGGTCAGATGCACCGCCGCTGTTTGTGTTTGTGCCGTATAATGACCACTACCTATGACGCGATACAAAAGAAAGGTGTTTGCCCATGCAGGCACAGAAGGCGGAGGGAACCCGCGACCTTATCGGCGCTGAGATGCGCGCCTGGCAAAAGATGCAGCAGATCGCTGCCGGCGTGTTCGAGCCGTTTGGCTTTAAGCCCATCGAGACGCCCGCCATCGAGCAGGTGGACGTGTTTGTCCACGGCATCGGCCAGTCGACCGACGTCGTGCGCAAGGAGATGTTCCGCGTCTTTAGCGGCGCCAACCTGGAGCGCGTCTTTGCTGAGGGCACCGATAGCAAGCTCAAGCCCAAGCAGCGCCTGGCGCTTCGTCCCGAGGGCACGGCCGGTGTGGTGCGCGCCGTCGTGGAGAACAACCTGGTGCCCCAGGGCTCCACGCCGTTTAAGGCGTACTACGCCGAGGCCATGTTCCGTGGCGAGCGTCCCCAGAAGGGTCGCCTGCGCCAGTTCCACCAGGTGGGCATCGAGTGGCTCGGCGCTCCCGATCCGGCAGCAGACGCCGAGTGCATCATCATGCTCATGGAGTTCTACAAGCGCCTTGGTTTCGATCTTTCCAAGCTCCGTCTGCTCATTAACTCGATGGGCGATGCCCAATGCCGTCCGGCCTATCGCGAGCAGGTCAAGCGGTTTATCCTCGATCACGCCGACGAGATGTGCGACGAGTGCCGCGAGCGCGCCGAGCTCAATCCGCTGCGTGCCTTCGACTGCAAGAACGACCACTGCCGCGAGATCATGGCCGACGCACCGCTGATGGGCGACAACTTGTGCGATGAGTGCCGCGAGCACTACGAGCAGGTCAAGCGCTATTTGGATGCGGCGGGTATCGAGTATGTCGAGGATCCCACCTTGGTGCGTGGCTTGGACTACTACACCCGTACCGTCTTTGAGGTCGAGGCTCCCGGCGCCGGCGTCGGTTCCATCGGTGGCGGCGGTCGCTATGACGGCTTGGTCGAGCTCGAGGGTGGCAAGCCCACGGCAGGCGTCGGCTTTGCCGTCGGTTTTGAGCGTGCGCTGCTGGCCCTGCAGGCCTTTGGCAGCGACCTGGGTGCCGAGGAGGCCCCGTGCGTCTACGTCGCCAATGCCGGCAAGGAGCTGCGCCAGAACGTCTTTGCCATCACGCAGGAGCTTCGTGCCGCTGGCATCGTGACCGAGGCCGACTACCAGGGTCGTTCGCTCAAAGCTCAGTTTAAGCAGGCCGACAAGGTTGGCGCCAAGCTCATTTTGGTCCTGGGTGGCGACGAGCTTGCCGCCGGCAAGGTCAAGGTGCGCGACATGGAGAGCCATGACGAGGCCCTCGTCGATCTGGCCAACGTGGTCGAGGCGGTTCGCGAGCGCCTGTAGCGCATGATTTTTGAGCTGTAGTGCCGCTGGGGTGCCCAGCTCATTGCGAGCGATTGTTACGGGGGTGTTTCGCTTTTATGCGGAATGCCCCCATTTACGTATGCCGCCCACCGAGAAATACGACCATTTAGGGCAAAAACCCTTGCAATGCAGAAAATACTTTTGTGTGGTAAAGCGCAATCAGTGTCGAAAGTATTTCGCAAGCGCCTATAATGAATACCGCATGTTACGTGCATAGAAGGAGGAATGGGAGGAAACGTGGCTGAGAACCTAAGCAACCAGTCTGTACCCGAAGCCGCGGCGCGCGTCGCTGCCGTGGTCAACCGCCTCGTTAACCGAATCGGCTCGAATGCCGAGTCCAGGGAGCGTCTCGCCGAGATCGAGATCCCCGAGGAGCTGCGCGACAACTTGGCGCTGTTCCTGCGCCTGGAGCGCCGTGTGCTTAGCGAGTATGATCCCGAGATCGCGGACCTGTTCGACAAGATCCTGACGGCCGAGATTGTGGCCAATGCCGGAAATCCCGGCGCCCGTGCTGCCGACGAGTCCGTCGACAAGCAGGGCGTGCCCACCGCCGACGAGCCTACTGCTGTGGCGTTTCGTGAGGTCGTCGATCTGATTGACAGCCTGCCGCTCGATAAGCAGCAGGTTATTGTCCGCGCCTTTACGAGCTTCTTCCATCTGGCAAACCTGTCGGAGGAGAACTACCGCGTGGCGCAGCTGCGCGAGCGCGAGGCAGGTGCGTCGACCGATACCGAGGTCGATCCCGCCAACGAACTCACCGTCGCCTATCACCAGTTGGTAAACGAGATGGGTGTCGAGGGCGCCAACGAGCTGCTCGACAAGCTCGAGTTCCACCCTGTCTTTACCGCACATCCCACCGAGGCCCGTCGTAAGGCCGTCGAGGGCAAGATTCGCCGTATCTCCAACCTGCTGGAGGAGCGTCCGCGCCTGGGCGGCTCCGACCTGGTGGAGAACGAGCGCCATATGCTGCAGGAGATTGACGCTCTGGTGCGCACGAGCCCCATCGCGCTCAAGAAGCCCACGCCGGTCGAGGAAGCCGATACCATCATCGACATCTTCGATAACACACTGTTCGATGTGATCCCCGTCATCTACCGTCGTTTTGACGACTGGGTGCTGGGCGACAAGGCCGGTACCGTGCCGCCGCTGTGCCCGGCGTTCTTCCATCCCGGCAGCTGGATCGGTTCCGACCGCGACGGTAACCCCAACGTTACCGCCAAGGTGAGCCGCGAGGTCGCCGCCAAGTACTTCACGCACATGGTGCTCAAGCTCGAGGACAAGTGCCGCCGCATCGGCCGCAACCTTACGCTCGAGGCCGCCTACAGCAAGCCGTCGGCAGAGCTCATGAACCTGTGGAACCATCAGGTCGAGATGAGCGCTCAGTACACGGCTCGCGCCGAGCTGATTTCCGAGCACGAGCCGCATCGCGCCGTCATGCTCGTCATGGCCGACCGTCTGAACGCCACCGTGCGCCGTATCACCGATACCATGTACCACAGCGCCGATGAGTTCCTGGATGACCTGCGTGTCGTCCAGCGCTCGCTGGCCGCTTGCGGTGCCGTCCGTGCTGCCTACGGCCCGGTCCAGACCATCATCTGGCAGGTCGAGTCCTTCGGCTTCCATATGGTCGAGATGGAGTTCCGTCAGCACTCCGTGGTGCATGCCCGCGCCCTCAAGGATATCCACGAGAACGGTATCCATGGCGACCTGCAGCCCATGACGCGTGAGGTCATCGATACCTTCCGCGCTATCGGCTCCATCCAGAAGCGCTACGGCAAGAAGATGGCGCATCGCTACATCATCTCGTTTACCAAGAGCGCCCAGCATGTGGCCGACGTCTTTGAGCTGGCCCACCTGTCCTTTGCACACGAGGAGGATGTCCCCGAGCTCGACGTGATCCCGCTGTTCGAGCAGCTCGAGGACCTCGAGGGCTGCGTCGACGTGCTCGACCAGATGCTTACGCTGCCCGTGGTGCAAAAGCGCCTTGCCCAGACCAACCGCCGCATGGAGGTCATGCTGGGCTATTCCGACTCCTCCAAGGACGCCGGTCCTACCACGGCCATGCTCGCGCTGCACTCCGCGCAGGAGCGCATCGCCAAGTGGGCCGAGAAGAACGATATCGACCTGGTGCTCATGCACGGTCGCGGCGGTGCCGTGGGCCGTGGCGGCGGCCCGGCCAACAAGGCCGTGCTGGCGCAGCCCAAGGGCTCGGTCAACTGTTTCTTTAAGCTCACCGAGCAGGGCGAGGTCATCTTTGCCCGTTACGGCAACCGCACGCTGGCCCAGCGCCATGTTGAGTCCGTTGCCGCCGCAACGCTTTTGCAGTCGGCCCCGAGTGTCGAGAAGACCAACACCGAGACCACGCAGAAGTTCTGGGATATGGCGGAGAAGCTCAACGCAGTAAGCCATGAGCGCTATCTGGACCTGCTGAACACCGAGGACTTTACACCGTGGTTCTCGACCGTGACGCCGCTGACCGAGGTCGGTCTGCTGCCGATCGGCTCGCGTCCCGCCAAGCGCGGCCTGGGCGCCAAGTCGCTCGACGACCTGCGTACCATTCCGTGGATCTTCAGCTGGAGCCAGGCGCGCATCAATCTGGCCGCTTGGTACGGCCTGGGTACTGCCTGCGAGCAGCTTGGCGACCTTGATCAGCTCAAGGCTGCCTACCAGGAGTGGCCGTTCTTCCGCACCTTTATCGACAACATCGAGATGTCGATCGCCAAGACCGACCAGCGCATCGCCAAGATGTATCTGCACCTGGGCGACCGCCAGGATCTGTCCAAGAAGGTCTTCACCGAGATGCAGCTCACGCGTAAGTGGGTCCTTGCCATCGTCGGTGACGAGTGGCCGCTGCAGCGTCGTCGCGTGCTCGGCTGCGCCGTCCGCGTGCGTAACCCCTACGTCGACGCCCTGTCCATCGCCCAGGTCCGCGCCCTTCGCGAGGTGCGCATGAACCAGGACGAGATGGCCGAGGAGAAGAAGGCCGAGTACATGAGCCTGATTCTTTCGACTGTGACCGGCGTCTCGGCGGGATTGCAGAACACGGGGTAATCGATAGCCCTGTGGCTCTCACCGGGACCCGCCGTATGCCTGCTTTCCGGCGCGTCCTCGAACATGCAAGAAGCCCTCGCTGCGCACTTCGTGCGGCGAGGGCTTCTTGCGTCCTGCGGAGTGTGCCTAAAAGTAAACTAATGGCGGGCCCTACGATGTCCGGTCTTCGGCGGATTACTGCTGGGGAAAGATAGCGCGCTTCGCGCACTTTGATGGGGCTTCGTGCTGTGGAATGCATTCAGAGGGAAACCCATCGGGTCCCTTCGTCCTCGGTCTTCAGGGATTAAAGTTGAGGAGAAAAATGGCGCGCTTCGCGCGTTTTGGAGGGGGTCTATCCTGGTGGCGCATTTGGCGCTTCTCGCCTTACGACTGTTCCGGCCGTAGTCCCGTTTGGGGTCGCGGCCGTTTTGTTGTGGGTCAAATATGAACGTTGTGTTAATGAGTCGGTGGACGGTGGTGTTTTTCGGTGAGCGGCGTATCCTTCCAACGGTTTATCTAGTGTGTCAGTTGAAAGGAAGAGGGCGCTCGTCATTGTTTGAATGTGAACTGCCGTTTGACCACAAGACGTTGCATCTGGAGCTCGAGGATAAGAACTTCGCGGGTGTGATGGAAGGTCATCAAAACGAGTTTAAGACCACGAAATCGCAGGAAGAGCTAGTAGAGGAGTCGCTTGCCAACCCTTATGGCTCGCCTTCGCTCGAGGAGCTTTGTGCTGGCAAGAAGGATATTGTCATCATTAGCTCCGATCATACGCGTCCCGTTCCCTCGCGTGTGACGATGCCTATTCTGCTGCATCACATCCACTCCGCTGCGCCTGAGGCGCGCGTTCGCATTCTGGTTGCTACGGGTATGCACCGTCCGTCGACGCACGAGGAACTCGTTAACAAGTACGGCGAGGAGATCGTCGCTAACGAGGAGATCGTCATGCATGTCGCGACCGACGACAGCATGATGAAAAAGATCGGTACCCTGCCTTCTGGTGGCGAGTGCATCATCAACAAGATTGCTGCCGATTGCGATCTGCTGCTTGCCGAGGGCTTCATTGAGCCGCATTTCTTTGCCGGTTTCTCTGGTAGCCGCAAGTCCGTCCTGCCTGGCATCGCCAGCTACAAGACCATCATGTACAACCACAACGGCCAGTTTGTGAACGATTCCCACTCGCGTGCCGGCAACCTGTGCCACAACCACGTGAGCGAGGACATGTTCGCCGCCGCCGAGATGGCTCACCTTGCCTTTGTGCTCAACGTGGTGCTCAACGGCAAGCACGAGGTCATCGGCTCCTTTGCCGGCGACATCCACAAGGCGCACGAGGCTGGCTGTGAGTTCGTGAAGAGCCTTGCCGGCGTTGAGCCCGTTGAGTGCGAGATTGCCATCACCACCAACGGCGGCTACCCGCTCGATCAGAACATCTATCAGGCCGTGAAGGGCATGTGCGCTGCCGAGGCCACGCTTCCCGAGGGCGGCGTGATCATCGACGTCGCCGGTTGTGCCGACGGTCACGGTGGCGAGGGCTTCTATCACAACATCGCCGACAACGATCCGGCGGAGTTTGAGCGCGCCTGCATCGATCGTCCCAAGGACGAGACCCTGCCCGATCAGTGGACGAGCCAGATCTTTGCCCGCATCCTGGCGCATCACCCCGTGATCATGGTCACCGACCTGTGCGATCACCAGATGCTCAAGGATATGCACATGACGCCGGTCAACACTATCGAGGAGGCGCTCAAGCTCGCCTTTGAGATGAAGGGTGCCGATGCCAAGGTTGCCGTCATTCCCGATGGCCTGGGCGTTGTTGTTGCGCAGCACTAGTGCGCGGCCTAAACGAATCGTTTATAACCGACAAGAAAGATAAGGTTTTATGCTTACCAAACTCCTCTGCGAATTCGGCGCGACGGCCCTCATGATCGTCTTTGGCGTGGGCGTGCACTGCGATACCGTGCTCAAGGGCACCAAGTATCAGGGCTCCGGCCATATGTTTGCCATCACCACCTGGTCTTTTGGCATCTCGGTCTGCCTGTTTGTCTTTGGCGGCGCCGTGTGCATGAACCCCGCTATGGTGCTTGCCCAGTGCATCGTCGGTCTGGTGCCGTGGGGCAACTGCATCCCCTTCATGCTTGCCGATATGCTCGGCGGCTTTGTGGGTGCCGTGATCGCTTGGTTTATGTATGCCGATGAGTTCAAGGCATCCGAGGGTGTCGTCGATCCCATTGCTCAGCGCAACATTTTCTCGACCAACCCCACCACCGAGGGCACGAACTATGCCCGCAACTTCTTCTGCGAGGCTATCTGCACCTTCGTGTTCATCAGCGCCATCCTTGCTGCTGCTAGCCGTGCTGGTGAGAACGTTCTGTTGCTCGCCATCTGCGTCGGCCTGATTGTCTGGGCCGTTGGCATGGGCATGGGCGGCATCACCGGCTTCGCCATGAACCAGGCACGTGACCTTGGTCCTCGCATGGCCTATCAGGTGCTGCCGATTAAGAACAAGGCTGACAACAACTGGAAGTATGGCCTGCTTGTTCCTGGCATCGCGCCGTTTGTCGGTGCTATTGTGGCCGCGCTGTTTGTGCATGGCTTCTTGGGCATGTTCTAGTCGAAGGACGGCTCTATAAGGTCCGGGCTCGGTAAGGGTTTACTTTCCAACGCGTCCTCGGACATGCAAAAAGGCTCGCTGCGCACTTTGTGCGGCGAGCCTTTTTGCGTCCTGCGGAATGCGTTGGAAAGTAAACCCTTACCGAGCCCTGAGCATTCTTGGCTGTGTTCGAACAAGCAAACCAACATATATATCTGAATTTGGATGGGAGGGGCGCTTTGCTTTTTGGTGCTCTTACAAGAAAGCGTGACTTGGTGATGGGATGGCGCTTTGGGGTGGGGTCTTACTTAGTTGAAGAGGGGTTGTATGGCTGATAGGTAGTCATTGGCTACGTCGGCTTTGTTGGCTTGGAAGTTGTGCCAGGCCCACCATTGGACGGTGGCTACGAAGCTTGAGGCTATGTGATGGAGTAAAAAGCTGCGGTCTATGGTGCCGGCGGGGCCTGTGGGATCGGCGGGGACGGTTTCGGCTGCGCGCGCCATGATGGTCTTGCGGAGGCAGTCGGCGAAGACGCGTGAGCCGGCGCCGGCTACGAGGGCTCGAACGCCCTGGCGGCGCTCCCAGAGGTTGTTGAGGATATGCTCGACCTGAACGAGTGGGTCATCGAGGGGCGTACCGTCATCGTCGAGGGCGTGGGTGCAGATGTCGCTCACGAGCTCAGCGAGCAGATCATCTTTGCTTTTGAAGAGGCCGTAGAACGTGGTCCGACCCACATGGGCGCGAGCGATAATGTCGCCGACGGTGATCTTGCCGTAGTCCTCTTCGCGCAGCAGCTCGGAGAACGCCGCAACGATGGCAGCGCGGCTTTTTGCCTTGCGGGCATCCATGGCTATGCGTCCGCGTCAACGAGCAGGCAGCGGAGCGTGCCGGAGCAACCCTCGTAGGGGCGCTTGCCGGCGCCGTAGCCGACGGCCTCGATGCGGTAGCGGGCCGGCAGGTGCTCGGACGTGCGCAGTGCGGCGACGATGGCGGCGCCCGTGGGCGTCACAAGCTCGCCGGCGACTGGTGCGGGCGTGAGGGCGATATTGCCCGCCTGGCACAGGTTGACGACAGCGGGGACGGGAATGGGCATGAGACCGTGGGCACAACGGATGGTACCGTGACCCTCGGAGAGCGACTCGACCACGATGTCCTCAATACCCAGGTCATCGAGGCAGATGGCGACAGAGCAGACGTCGACGATGGAATCGACGGCGCCCACCTCGTGGAACATGACGGTCTCGGGCGTTTTGCCGTGAGCCTTGGCCTCGGCAGCGGCGAGTACGGAAAAAATGGCGAGGGCGCGACGCTTGGCGCCATCGCTTAACTGCGAGCCATCGATGATGGCGGTGACGTCAGCCAAAGAACGGTGGTGATGGTGGTGGGCGTGATGGTGACCCTCGTGGTCGTGGTCGTGGTCGTGGCCGTGGTCGTGGTCATGCTCGTGGTCGTGGTCATGCTCGTGGCAGTGCTCGTGTTCGTGCTCGCCATGATCATGATGGTGGTGCTCATGCTCGTGCGTGTGCTCGGCAGCTGCTTCGTTGCCGTAGAGCCAGGCCATATCGTGATCGTGGTTCTCGAGCTCCTCTGCAAGCTGGACGTCGAAATCGCAGGCGTCGATGCCATGCTTGCTTACGCGTGCGACGGCGATCGTAAAGCCGTCGACCGGCAGCGTGGCGAGCTGCTCGCGCAGGTGCTCCTCGCTGGCGCCTAGGTCGAGCAGGGCCGCGACGGTCATATCGCCGCTGATGCCCGAGGTGCCGTCGATGATAAGCGTGTGCTGATGATTGGACATGGAATGCTCCTTAACGGGCGCAGGGCGTGCCGGCGCTCAGATGATTGATAAGACTTGCCTGGTAGGCGGCACCAAAGCCGTTGTCGATATTGACGACCGAAACGCCGCTGGCGCAGGAGTTGAGCATGGCGAGCAGCGCGGCTACGCCACCAAAGCTCGCGCCGTAACCCACGCTGGTGGGAACGGCGATGACCGGACAGCTCACCAGGCCGCCGATAACGCTCGCCAACGCGCCCTCCATGCCGGCAATGGCGATGACCACCTGTGCCTGGGCAAGTTCCTCGGCATGCGCAAGCAGACGGTGCAGGCCGGCGACACCCACGTCGTAGAGGCGGTCGACCTCGTTGCCATAGAACTCGGCCGTCAACGCGGCTTCTTCGGCGACGGGCAGGTCGCTCGTGCCGGCGCAGGCGACGACGATGCGTCCGTTGCCGGTAGGGGAGGGCTTGCCGCCCACGAGGGCGAGCTGTGCGTCCGGGACATATCCCAGGTCGATGCCGTTGCCAAGAAGTTCAGCGGTGCGCGCGGCTTTTTCGGCATCCAGGCGCGTGACCAGGATGCGCTCCTGGCCGGCATCGCGCAGTGCTTCGATAATGGCGGCAATCTGATCGGCGGTTTTACCGGCCCCGTAGACAACCTCGCCGGCCCCCTGGCGCACCCCGCGCGAAAGATCGAGCTGCGCAAAGCCCAAATCGGCGGTCGGAGCCGTCTGGATGCGCGTGAGGGCGTCGGCAGGGGTGACTGCTCCGCCGGCAACATCGCTCAGCAATTGCTCAAGATCTCGCTTATCCATATATGTTCCCTTCGACGGCGCAAAGTCTAGCACTCAAAGGGTATATTTCCGAACACTAAGACAAAATTGTTCGGAAACTATAGGACAGACTGATCCAATTGTTGGACGGATCGACTAGTCGCGCAGGATGATGTCCATGGCGAGCATCAGGTTGCGCTCGTCGATGGTAAACGGGGCGGCCTCGCGCGTCTTGGGCTTGGCGCAAAACGCGATGCCCGTGCCTGCGGCCTGGATCATGGGGATGTCGTTGGCGCCGTCGCCGATCGCGACGGTATGGGCCATATCGACACCGCACTCAACTGCCCAGTCCAGCAGCTGGATAAGCTTGGACTCCTTGGTCACGATGTCTGCCGCCAGCTTACCCGTGAGCTTGCCGTCCACGACCTCCAGACGATTGGCCAGGCAAAAGTCGATGCCCGCGGCGGCTACGATCTTATCGGCGACCTCGTGGAAGCCGCCGCTCACCACGCCGACCTTCCAGCCCTTGCTGCGCGCCGAGCGCACAAGCTCCAGCGCGCCGGGAGTAAACGTCACGCGCTCAAAGGTGCGCTCGAACACGCTCTCGTCCAAGCCGGCAAGCAGCCCCACGCGCTCCTCGAGTGCCTGCTTAAAATCGAGTTCGCCGCGCATCGCACGCTCGGTAATTTGTGCTACCTGCTCGCCCGCGCCTGCCTCTTCGCCCAAAAGATCGATAACCTCCTGATTGATGAGGGTGGAGTCGATATCCATAACGATGAGGCGTGCAGTCATGTTGGGCCTTTCCGAGCGCGGTTGTATTGGGGCACATTGTCGCACGCGGCGTGCCTCGGCGACGACTGCGGTGCGCCAATTGTTTCGTCTCCGTCAAGTCTTTGGGCAGGAGCTACTTTTCCGCGGCACATCGACACAGGTGCGATAAGATAGAACGCCATGTCTGGCTGCGCGGTTTACGCAGGCCGGGCAAATCTGTACGACGCCGCCCGGAACGACACGGGGCGGCACAGATCCATAAAGGAGGATCACTGGTATGAGCCAGACCCGTCCCATTGACGAGCATTCCATGCACACCCGTACCTGCGGCGAGCTTCGCTTCGAGAACGTGGGCGAAGAAGTCACCCTCACCGGTTGGGTGAGCCGTCGCCGCGACCACGGCGGCCTTATCTTCTGCGACCTTCGCGATCGCGAGGGCATCACGCAGCTCACCTTCGACCCCGAGCATTCCGACGGCGATGCCTTTAAGATCGCCGAGACCATGCGTCCCGAGTGGCCCATCAAGATTCACGGCGTCGTGCGCGCCCGTGGCGAGGAGACCACCAACACCAAGCTCGCGACCGGCGAGATCGAGGTCCTGACCGATCATGCCGAGGTGCTCAACACTTCCGTCACCCCGCCGTTCCAGATCGAGGACGGCATCGAGACCAGCGAGGACACCCGCCTGCGCTATCGCTATCTGGACCTCCGTCGTCCCGAGATGATGGCCAACCTCAAGCTGCGCTCCGACTTTACCTTTGCCATTCGCGAGGCGCTGCACAACCGTGAGTTCATGGAGGTCGAGACGCCCTCCCTGTTCAAGTCCACGCCCGAGGGCGCCCGCGACTTCATCGTCCCCAGCCGCATCCAGCCGGGCAACTTCTATGCCCTGCCGCAGTCCCCGCAGCTCCTGAAGCAGCTGCTTATGGTCGGTGGCGTCGAGCGCTACTATCAGGTTGCCAAGTGCTTCCGCGACGAGGACTTGCGTGCCGACCGTCAGCCCGAGTTCACCCAGGTCGATATCGAGATGTCCTTCGTGGACCAGAACGACGTTATGAGCGCGCTCGAAGAGGTCCTGTCCGACGCCTTCGGCCGCATGGGTGTCGAGATGCCCACGCCGCTGCGTCGCATGGACTATTGGGAGGCCATGGACACCTATGGCTCCGACAAGCCCGATACTCGCTACGGCATGCACCTGGTCGACCTGACCGACATCTTTGCCAACTCCAAGTTCAAGGTCTTTGCGACTGCTGCAAACGAGGAGGGCTCTGTCGTCAAGGCCATCAACGCCAAGGGCGCCGGTGCCTGGGCACGTGCCAAGATCGATAAGCTCGCCGGCGTGGCCTCCACGTTTGGCGCCAAGGGCCTGGCCTGGATCGCTTTCCGCGAGGACGGCTCCATCAACAGCCCCATCGTCAAGTTCTTCTCGGACGAGGAGATGGCTGCCCTGCGCGAGCGCATGGACGTCGAGCCCGGCGACCTTGTGATGTTCGCCGCCGGCCCGCGCCTGCTCTCCGACGAGATCCTGGGCGGCATGCGTTCCCACATGGCCAATGCGCTCGAGGTCAAGCGCGAGGGCCACGACTTCCTGTGGGTCGTCAACTTCCCGCTGTTCCACTGGGACGAGGATCGCAAGGCCTATGCTGCCGAGCACCAGCCCTTTACCCTGCCGACCGAGACCGACATCGCCAAGATCGAGGCCGACCCGCTGGCAGCCGGTTCCTGCACCTACGACTTTGTCATGGACGGCTTTGAGGCCGGCGGCGGCGGTATGCGTATCCACAACGCCGAAATGCAGATGTCCATGCTCAAGCTCCTGGGCTTTACCGAGGAGCGCGCCGAGTCGCAGTTCGGCTTCCTCATGGAGGCTCTCAAGTTTGGTGCGCCCCCGATGGGCGGCTTCGCCCTGGGCCTGGACCGCGTGTGCATGCTGCTCACCGGCTCCGACTCCATCCGCGACGTCATGGCGTTCCCCAAGACGGCCAGCGGCTCCGACCTCATGTCGGGCGCTCCGAGTGCCGTTTCTGGCGCCCAGCTCAAGGATGTCAGCCTGCGCTTGATGTAGGCGAGCGGCTACATATTGCTTGCAACGAGGGAAGGACGCGCTCCTTCCCTCGTTTTTTATGCGCCGAGGTTGTGAGGGCATGGGATGACCGGGCGTCGCGGAAAGTGCGTCCCGGAATCTGCGTCCGGAATGGGATGAGCTTTCCGCTAGGGTTGTTCCGCGGAAACTACGACCCGGAATTTGCGTCCAGAACGGGATACGGTTTCCCGAACAGGGCCCTTTGGGAAAGTGCGACCCAGAATCCAACCAAATAACGGGACACAGTTTCCGGTTGAGCTTCTGGCGGGCCTCGGCAAGCATCTCACGCTACAATAACTACCACGTGGCTGGGTTTGCCGGCCGAATGAGCGATGCCGCGGGAGGGGACATGGTCGAGTTTACAAAGACGATTAAAGATCCGTTGGGACTACATGCCCGCCCGGTTGCGCTGCTCTACGATATCATTGCCAAGCATCGTAGCGACGTTTCGGTCAGCATCGGCGATCGTCACACGGATGGCCGCGATGTGATGGGGCTCATGGCCCTCTACGGCGAGTGCGGCGAGGACATCGTCTTTCGCGTTTCGGGCGTAGACGAGGCCTCGTGTGTCACGTCGATCAGAAACCTCTCGCTCTAAACGCAACAAGGGACTGCGGACAGTCCCTTTGTCACATCTCTGGGAGGCGCTCTTTGCGGCGCCTCTTTTGTTTCATATGGGAAACTTTTCCGAAAACTGAATAGGGACCCTTTCCAAAAAGTTAACCACATGCTAGTTTACTGTAGCGAACATAGACGTGGTTAACTTTTGCTGCGTCGATGTTGAGGACGAACTGACGTTAGGAGCACACTCATGTCTTGCGGACCGCAGATGCCGGCCATGCCGCTTTCGATGGTGAAAGCGGGCGAAACCGTGCACGTGTCTCGTGTAAAGGGCAATGAGGACATGAAGCACCACCTCAAGGACCTCGGCTTTGTCGAGGGCAACGAGGTTCACGTGGTGAGCTCGAGTGGCGCCAATATCATCGTCACCGTGCTGGGTGCACGCTTTGGTATCGATTCCAAGGTCGCCATGCACATCATGACTGTCGGTTAGTTCGCAGCATTCCATAAAAGCTGAAAGGGGGAAAAGAATATGAAGACGTTGGGTGACGTTAAGGTGGGCGAGAGCTCCACCATCGTCAAGCTTCACGGTGAGGGTGCGCTTCGCCGCCACCTTATGGACCTGGGGCTCATCAAGGGCACTTCGTTCAAGGTCGTGAAAGTTGCACCGCTCGGTGATCCGGTCGAGATCAACGTGCGCGGCTACGAGCTTTCCATCCGCAAGGAGGAGGCCGCCGTCGTCGAGGTTCAGTAAGGACTCGCGACGTATATTTCTGCAGATAAAGTTAGGTTTTTCTAACTTAATGCTACAACTTTAAAGCACATTATCCAGCCTGCGCGGAGAAAGCAGCGCAGGCACACAAGGAAGAAGGATTGAATGGCGGACTCTCAGATCCATGTCGCGCTGGCGGGTAACCCCAACTGCGGCAAGACCACGCTTTTCAACCTGATCACCGGCGCCAACGGCTACGTTGGCAACTGGCCCGGCGTCACGGTTGAGAAAAAGGAAGCCAAGCTCCTGAGCGACAAGAACGTTACCATCACGGACCTCCCTGGCATCTACTCGCTTTCCCCCTACAGCCCCGAGGAGCAGTGCTCGCGCGATTACCTCATGAGCGGCGAGCCTGATGTCGTCGTCCAGGTGGTCGACGCTACCAACCTCGAGCGCAACCTGTACCTGGCGCTTCAGGTTATCGAGACCGGCCTGCCCGTGGTCGTTGCCCTCAACATGGCCGACTTGGTCGAGAAGAACGGCGACAAGATCGACACGGACAAGCTCTCCAAGAAGCTCGGCTGCCCGGTCATGATGATCTCCGCTCTTAAGAACAAGGGCATCACGGAGCTATTCGAGCAGGTCAAAAAGTCCGCTGCTTCCAAGGGCCAGGTGCCGGAGCACAAGTTCGATTCCTCCATTGAGGACGTTCTGGACCACATCGAGAACAATCTGCCGGCGAGCGTTCCCGCCAACAAGCGTCGCTACTACGCCGTCAAGCTGTTCGAGCGCGACGCGGACGCCTGCAAGCTCATCAACCTCACCAAGGAGAAGGCCGCTCGCGTCGAGCAGCTGGTCGCCCAGTGCGAGCAGGATTGCGACGACGACGCCGAGTCCATCATCACCGGCGAGCGCTACGGCGTGATTGCCCACATCATCGACGAGTGCCTCACTAAGGCTCCGGCAAAGATGAGCACCTCCGAGAAGATCGACCGCGTGGTTACCAACCGTATCCTGGGCCTGCCGATCTTTGTGGTCATCATGTTCTGTGTGTACTACATTGCCGTCTCTACCTTGGGCGGCACGGTGACTGACTTCACCAACGACCAACTCTTCGGCACCGACGGCTGGTACGTGCTCGGTCAGGGTCGCGACGCCTATGACGCAGCTGTTGAGGCTGCGGGCGACAATGCCGACTCGGTCGACCCGGCACAGTACGGCCCCTATGTCCCGGGTATCACCACCATGGTGCACGACGCCCTTGTGGCGGGCGGCACCGAGGACGGCGGCCTGGTCGATTCGCTGGTCTGCGACGGCATCGTCGGCGGCCTGGGCGCCATCTTCGGCTTCGTCCCGCAGATGTTCCTGCTCTTTGTGATGCTGTCTTTCCTGGAGGACTGCGGCTACATGGCCCGTGTCGCCTTCATCATGGACCGCGTGTTCCGCCGGTTTGGCCTGTCCGGTAAGTCCTTTATCCCCATGCTCGTGTCCTCGGGCTGCGGCGTCCCCGGCGTCATGGCCACCAAGACCATCGAGAACGAGAAGGACCGTCGCATGACGGTCATGACCACCACGTTCATTCCCTGTGGCGCTAAGCTGCCGATCATTGCCCTGCTCATGGGTTCCATCATCGGCGATTCTTCTACCACCGCCGCGTGGATTAGCCCGCTCTTCTACTTCCTGGGCGTCTTTGCCGTCATCGCCTCGGGCCTCATGCTCAAGAAGACCAAGCTCTTTGCCGGTCGCCCGACGCCGTTCGTTATGGAGCTTCCTGCCTACCACTTCCCGGCGATCCGCTCTTGGGCGCTGCACGTGTGGGAGCGCTGCTGGGCCTTTATCAAAAAGGCCGGCACGGTCATCTTCGCGTCCACCGTTGTGGTTTGGTTCCTCTCCAACTTTGGTAGCTATAACGGTTCCTTTGGCTTCCTGCCCGCGATGGACGGCATCCCCGAGGAGTTCATGGACTACTCCGTGCTTGCCATGCTGGGCAACCTGGTCGCCTGGATCTTCGCCCCGCTCGGCTTTAGCACCTGGCAGGCAACTGCGCTGACTGTCTCTGGCCTTGTCGCCAAGGAGAACGTCGTCGCCACCGCCGGCTCGCTGCTGTCGGTTGCCGACGCCGCCGAGACCGACCCGAGCCTGTGGACCGCGTTTGCCGGCATGTTCCCGACTATGGGCGCTTGCGTTGCCTTTGGTGCCTTCAACCTGCTGTGCGCCCCGTGCTTTGCCGCCATGGGAACTATCCGCAACCAGATGGACTCCGGCAAGTGGACCGCGATTGCCATCGGCTACGAGTGCGCCTTTGCCTGGGTGATCGGCCTGTTCATCAACCAGTTCTACAACCTGCTTGTCCTTGGCCAGTTTGGTATTTGGACGGTTGTAGCCATCGTACTGCTGGTTGCGATGCTCTTCCAGATCTTCCGTCCCATGCCCAAGCACGCTTGGACCGACGAGGACGAGACCAACACCGCTTCCGCTGCAGTTTCCGCTTAAGTCCGAATAAGGATCAGCCCCTTTCCACGAGCCCGGGTGTCCCAGCGACACTCGGGCTTTTTGGTGAGGGAGATGTTGCGTTTCCGCAGATAAAACCGACCAAAATATACCTGTCCCTTTTTGGCAGGTGGAGAATGGGGTAAAGTAAGTGGTGGTTAACTAGAGGAGGCTTGCTATGGCACCTATCGATATTGTTGTACTGGCTGTTATCGGCATTGCGTTTGTCGCCGTGTGCGTGCGCATTTATCGCAAGGGCACCTGCGCCGACTGCGCTCAAGGTGGCGTTTGCACAGGACATTGCTCCAATAAAAAGACCTGCGCCGCACTTAAGGGCGTAGACAAAATCGCCGAAGACTTGGGCCGCGGTATCAAGTAAGGTCCGTCATCCAAGCGCCCCGCGAGCATCCGTTCGCGGGGCGCTTTGCACATTTGGGGGCGAGCGTGGCGAGTTGAAGGGTGATTTTGGGGTATCGTTACCTGTACTGTTAATTGGCAACTTATCTATAACGGAGTAACCCCATGAGCGCTCGCGTAACCATGAAGGACATAGCCGCCGAGCTTGGCGTTTCCATCAATACCGTGCATAAGGCCCTGACGGGCAAGGCCGGCGTGAGCGAATCCGTGCGTGCCAAGGTGAATGCCAAGGCCGAGGCCATGGGTTACCACCGCAACACAAGTGCCTCGAGCCTGCGCCGCAAGGATATCAACTTGGTGTTTTGCCTGCCCCGCGCATCGCGCGAGGGGGCGTACTTTTTCCGTTACCTTTGGGAAGGCTGCAACCGCTTTGAGCAGGAGGTCATCGATCAGGGCATTACGGTTGAGCGCGTTGAATTTGGCGTGGGTGGCTACGCCGATGCGCTCGAGCAGATTGATGAGCGTCTGCAGGTGGGCGAGAAGATTGATGGCCTGCTTGCCTATGTTCCGGGCGATGACCGCGCAACCGAGCTCTTGAGGCAGATTGCCGAGGCGGGCGTGACAATCGAGCTCGTAGACGGCGACCGCCCGCACCTCGATCGCCTGGGTGCCAGTCTGGCGGACTATTCCGCGGCGGGCAGTCTTATGGCGGAGCAGGCGGCAAATCTGGTCCACGCTTCTGGGGTTGACGCCCGCGTGCTCCTGTTGGCGGGCGACCCCTATACCGATTCACACTACCTGACCGCCCGCGCCTTTCATAATTACCTGCGCGAACACGATATTCCATGGCAGGTTGAGGACCTTGCCGGCGCCCATGCGCAAGTCAAACAGCTCGAGCGCGAGCTTGAGCAGCGCTTGAGTGCGCCGGATGCTCCCGAGCTCATCTGTAGCGTTTTTGCCGTTGGTTCCGAGGTGGTCGCCGACGCGCTTGTTTCAAGCGGCAAGGCCGGCAAGGTCATGGTAATCGGCAACGACCTGTTCCCCGAGAGCGCCTTGGCCTTGCGCCGTGGCATCTTTACCAATATTGTCTATAAGGACCCGGTGAGCCTGGCCTACCGTGGCGCCAAGACCTTGGGCGAGTATCTGCTGTGGGGTAAAACTCCGGCGGAGCCCGTGCAGAAGGGTGCTGTGGAGATGGTGTTTGCCAGCAACGTCGACCGCTACTGCGAGCTTGCGGGAATTTAGCCGTTTAGTCAGGTACCCCCTCTTGCGACGTGCATTTTTTGGAGTATTCAGCAATGGCGTGTCCCGAAAGAGGTTAGGACGACTGTTTTAAGTGCCCCCGATGGCGTAATTCGCCATCGGGGGCACTTATTTATGCCGATTGGGCGCAATATGAGCATCAGATAGGGCTTCGAAGACGGTGCGCGGTGCGCTCCGATGCTGAATACTCCCAAAAATGCACGGCGGAACATGACCCACCTGGCCAAAGCGCTCAAGCTCGGTATTCGGGGACGCCTGCCAATTCGCAATACATACAAGTCACGGCTCCAGTAACCGTTGAACGGGCAAAATCGACCGTTCACCCCATGGTGGTTAGGTGAACGTTCACCTTTTAAGTCGCAATGAATTAGTATAGTGAACGTTCACCTAGAGGATAACGAGCGCATCGTTCGCCCGCTCCGCCAACAAAGGGGTTGTTTGATGAAAAACTTCATGGACGATCAGGATTTCCTGCTGAGCACCAAAACCGGTGAGGAGCTGTTCCACAACTTTGCCGAGGGCATGCCCATCGTTGACTACCACTGCCACATTTCTCCCAAGGAGATCTGGGACGACAAGCGTTTTGAGAACATCACCGAGGTTTGGCTGGGCGGTGACCACTACAAGTGGCGCCTGATGCGTGCCAACGGCGTCGACGAGCGCTTCATTACCGGCGATGCCCCTGCTCGCGAGAAGTTCCAGAAGTGGGCCGAGACCCTGGGCCGTTGTGTGGGCAACCCCGTCTTTGAGTGGAGCCACCTGGAGCTTAAGCGTTACTTTGGCTACGAGGGCGTCCTGAACGGCAAAACCGCTCAGGAGGTCTGGGACCTTGCCAACGCCAAGCTCGCTGAGGCCAGCTTTACCTGCCGCAACCTGATCAAGCAGTCCAACGTCCGCATGATCTGCACTACCGACGACCCCGCCGACAGCTTTGAGTGGCACAAGAAGATTGCCGCCGACGACAGTTTTGACGTTCAGGTCGTTCCCGCCATGCGCCCCGATGCCGCCCTGCGCATCGAGCGTGGCCAGGAGTTCGCCGACTACTGCAAGCATCTCTCCGAGGTTGCTGGCGTTGAGATCAGCGACTTCGAGGGCATGAAGGCTGCCATCTCCAAGCGCTACGACGTTGCCCACGAGCTGGGCTGCCGCGCTTCCGACCACGCGCTCGACTACGTTATGTACGTTCCGGCTACCGCCGACGAGATCGAGACTATCTTTGCCAAGGGCCTTGCCGCCGAGCCGCTTGCCGAGGACGAGGTCCTCAAGTACAAGACGGCCTTTATGCAGTTCGTCGCCGGCGAGTATGTCCGCCTTGGCTGGGCCATGCAGCTGCACTTTGGCTGCAAGCGTGACAACAACCGCGCTATGTTCGCCAAGCTCGGTCCCGACACCGGCTACGACTGCATCTCCAACTACACGCCGTCCGACCAGCTGGCCGATTTCCTCAACTCCATCCAGGAGGCCACGGGTCTGCCCAAGACCATTCTGTACAGCCTGAACCCCATCGACAACACCATGATCGATACCGTGATGGGCTGCTTCCAGGAGGCTCCGACCGCCGGTAAGATCCAGAACGGCTCTGCCTGGTGGTTCAACGACAACGAGATCGGTATGCGCGAGCAGCTCACGGCTCTGGCTAACGAGGGCGTGCTGGGCAACTTTGTGGGCATGCTTACCGATTCCCGCTCCTTCCTGTCCTACCCGCGTCATGAGTACTTCCGTCGCGTGCTGTGCGGCGTGATCGGCGAGTGGGTCGAGCAGGGCAAGTATCCGGCCGACATGGAGCTGCTGGGAGCCATCGTGCGCGACATTAGCTACAACAACGCGGTCCGCTACTTTGGCTTTGACCTGGATACCGTCGAGGCCTAAACCCGCATCGAATCAAACCGAACTCGGGAGCGCCGTTGCCACACGCGGCGCCCCCGTTTTGCCTGCACGCTAACAGCAATCTAAGGAGAGACATCGATGGAGAACATCAGCTACGAGACGCTCGAGAAGATCGGCTACAAGGGCTACCTGCTGCCCAAGGACGCGCCCGAGAAGGTTCTGCAGTTTGGCGAGGGCAATTTCCTGCGCGCCTTCGTCGACCGCTTCTTTGACATGGGCAACGAGGTAACCGGCTGGAACGGCAAGGTTGTCATGGTCCAGCCCATCAGCGGTGCCTTTGGCTTTGCCGACGGCATTAACGCTCAGGATGACCTGTACACCGTGCTGGTGCGCGGCAAGGAGAGCGGCAACACGGTCGACGAGTCCCGTGTGATCAGCGCCTGCAGCCGCTGCCTCAATCCGTATCGCGAGGACGACTACCGCGCCATGATGGAGGTCGCCGTCTCCGACGATTTGGAGATTATCGTCTCCAACACCACCGAGGCCGGTATCGCCTACGATCCGTCCTGCAAGGCCGACGACATGCCGCCCGCGAGCTTCCCCGCCAAGCTTGCCCAGGTGCTCCACACCCGCTGGGCCGCCGGCAAGCCGGGCGTCATCGTGCTCGCCTGTGAGCTCATCGATCACAACGGCGAGGAGCTGCTGCGCATCATGAACCAGTACGTGAGCGACTGGGGCTGGGAGGACGAGTTTGCGCAGTGGATGGCCAACGACTGCACCGTCTGCACCACGCTCGTCGACACTATCGTCCCCGGCCGTATCCGCGACCCCAAGGAGGCCGCTGCCGTGGCCGAGCGCCTGGGCTACGAGGATCCCTTCCTGGCCGTGCGCGAGCCCTTCCAGATGTGGGGTATCCAGGGCGATGAGTCGCTCAAGGAGCGTCTGCCCTTCGTGAAGGCCGGCCTGCCGGGCGTCTTTGTGACCCCCGATGTCACCCCGTACAAGAAGCGCAAGGTCCGCATCCTCAACGGCGCCCACACTGCCTTTGTTCCGGGTTCCTGGGTTGCCGGCTTTGACATCGTGCGCGATTGCATGCATGACGAGACCGTTCGCGGCTTCATGAACACCATGCTCTACGACGAGGTCATCCCGACGCTTGCCGCCGATCTTGATGTCGAGGACTGCAAGGCCTTTGCCGCCGCCGTCGAGAACCGCTTCGACAACCCGTTTATCGACCACGCGCTGCTCTCCATTTGCCTCAACTCAACCGCCAAATGGCGTGCTCGCGACCTGCCCACGCTCAAGGACTATGTTGCCGAGACCGGCAACCTGCCCAAGTGCCTGGCGACGAGCCTCGCTACGCTCATTGCCTTCTATACGCAGGAGCTCGTTGCTCGCGAGGGCGATGGCCTGCACCTGCGCCGCGCCGACGGCACCGAGTACACCGCTCAGGACGATGCCTTCGTGCTCGATTTCTACGCCGCCCACGCCGGTGCAGACGATGTCGAGCTGGTGCACGACGTGCTCAGCAACGAGCAGATGTGGGGCGAGGACCTTACGCAGATCGCCGGCCTTGAGGAGTTTGTCGTCAACGCGCTTGCCGTTGTGCGCGCCGAGGGCGCCAAGCAGGCATTTGCCAACGCCCAGGCCTAAATCCTTCTGTGCGCCCGCCGGGCAACTGGCGGGCGCCCGCTGACTTCTGCTCAACCTGTAGGGTTAGGACTCTTTGTAATGAATACTATCCAGATCAATCCGGCCGACAACGTGATCGTCGCGCTGTCGCCGCTTGCCAAGGGCACCGCCGTCGCGGTTCCCGGGGTGGGCGAGGTCGTTGCCGCGGAGGATATTCCGCAGGGCCACAAGATGGCCGTGCGTGCCATTGCGGCGGGGGAGGACGTCGTCAAGTACGGTCTTCCTATCGGTCACGTGACGGGCGACATCCAGCCCGGTCAGTGGCTTCATACGCATAACGTCAAGACCAACCTTTCGGGCGAGGTCGAGTACGCTTACAACCCGACGCATCCGGTCGTTGAGCCGGTTGAGCCCGAGACCTTTATGGGCTTCCGTCGCGCCGATGGCCGCGCCGCCACGCGCAACGAGCTGTGGATCATCCCCACGGTCGGCTGCGTCAACGAGGTCGCACGTGCCATGTGCGAGCAGGCTCAGGATCTGGTCGAGGGCTCGCTGGAGGGCGTTTACTACTTCCCGCATCCCTTTGGCTGCTCGCAGACCGGTGCCGACCATGCCCAGACGCGCCGTCTGCTGGTGGCGCTCTCGCGTCACGCAAACGCTGCGGGTGTGCTGTTCCTGTCCCTCGGTTGCGAAAACTGCACGCACCAGCAGGTACTCGACGAGCTCGGTGACTTTGATCGCGAGCGCGTTCGATTCCTTGCCTGCCAGGATGTAGCCAACGAGCAGGTCGAGGGTCACAAGATCCTGTCCGAGCTTGCCGACCTGGCCAAGCAGGCCAAGCGTGAGCCCATTCCTGCCTCCGAGCTGGTCATTGGCCTTAAGTGCGGCGGCTCTGACGGTCTTTCGGGCATTACCGCCAACCCCACGATCGGTCGCGTGAGCGATATGGTTGTCGCCCGCGGCGGCACGTCGGTGCTCACCGAGGTTCCCGAGATGTTTGGCGCGGAGAGCATTCTGCTCGATCGCTGTGAGAGCCAGGACGTCTTCAATGCCGCCTCCGACATGCTCAACGGCTTTAAGGACTACTTTATCAGCCACGGCGAGGTCGTCTATGAGAACCCGAGCCCCGGCAACAAGGACGGCGGCATTACCACGCTCGAGGACAAGAGCTGCGGCTGCGTGCAAAAGGGCGGATCTGCCCCCATCGTCGACGTGCTGCCATATGCCGGTCAGGCTACCAAGCATGGCCTGAACATGCTGTGCGGTCCGGGCAACGACATGGTATCCACCACGGCCCTGACGGCTGCCGGCTGCCACGTAATCCTGTTCTCGACCGGCCGCGGCACGCCGTTTGGCGCACCGGCGCCTACACTCAAGGTGTTCACCAACCAGCGTCTGTGCGACCACAAGGCCAACTGGATGGACTTTAACGCCGGCGTGGTGGCTACGGGCGAGCGCACGCTCGATGAGGCTGCCGACGACCTGTATCAGATGGTGCTGGACACGGCGAGCGGCAAGCTTACGAGTGCCGAGCGTCGCGGCTGCCACGAGATCAGCATTTGGAAGGATGGCGTCTGCCTGTAGCGGTAAATGGGTTCGCATAGGGCGCTATTGACCATGGCCCCGTCGGGAGTGTTCCCGGCGGGGCCATGTTTGTTCTGTCTGTTCGGGCGTGTCTTCCTGAGGGTACGGGAGCGGCGAAAACAATAAACGTTCACCTAATCGACCTCAAATTTAAACCCACTCAATACCCATGTAATCGTGATTTTTTTCAAGTCAGATATCCGTTTAACGGCAAAAAACGACCGTTCAAGGATAATATACAAGTGAACGTTCACCTATCATATGCAATCGCGCATAATCTAGCTAAACGTTCACTCTACGAGTGGGCGATATGCAGACAGACATCGGTATGGACTCCAATGTCTTGTTACAAGACAATCGAGAAAAGAGAGGGAGCTCGATGACTAACAAGATCGGTAAAAAGCGCAAGATCACATTTTGGACGCGCTTGGGTTTTGGTATGGGCGGCATGCTCAACTCCGGTGCCCTGAGCTTTACGCACAGCTACATGGTGCTGTTCCTGTCCACGGAGTGCGGTCTGTCCGCAGGCGAGGCTGCGCTGATCAGCTCGTTCGCCATCTATCTCAACGCCATTCTGTGCCCGCTCATGGGCTTTGTGGCCGATAACTTCTACGCTACCAAGATCGGCCGCATCTTTGGCCGCCGCCGTTTCTGGATCTTGCTGGCTATCCCGATGATGGTCGCCGAGCCGCTCATCTTTGTGGCTACGCCGTTTGGTTTCCCGTACTACTTTGTGTTGTACCTGATCTACAACGTCGCGTACACGTTCTGCACCGCCAACCTGTCGCCGCTTACCATCGAGATGACCGATGACTTCAAGGAGCGTACGTACCTCACCGGCTACAAGCACCTCTTTGGTAACGCCGCCGGCTTCCTGATGGCAGCACTCGTCGGCTTTGGCTTTGGCACCTTCGGCGAGACCAACCCGTTCAGCTACTTCATTATTGCTACGATTAACGCTTCGGTCATGGCAATCTCGCTGCTCTGCGTGTACCTGTCCACGTGGGAGCACACCCCCGAGGAGGTCGCTCAGGAGAAGATCGAGAGCGTCGGCGAGGGTATCAAGAAGTTTTTCATCGACGTTATCTCTACCTTCCGCAACAAGTCCTTCCGCAAGGTCCTGTATGCGCAGGTCTCCACGAAGCTCGCCGCTGCCTGCTGGTCTGCGTGCCTGTCCTTCTTCATCGTCTACTGTCTGCAGATTCCTAAGTCCTACGAGTCCGTGATGGAGATGCCCGGCAAGGTCGTCGCTATCGTCTGCACCGCCATCTGGGTCGCCCTCATGGCCAAGAAGGGCTTCCACAAGTCTTGGTACCTGGCAAACGTCGGTTGCGCCGCGTGCATCATCGCCTACAACTACTTCGCCTTTGGTCAGATCAACGGCACCTCCACGGTCGCCATCGCCATGATCGCCTACCCCATCATCTTCGCCATCTGGAAGTTCTTCTACGTTGGCTTCCAGTATCTGCCCGATGTTCTGCTCAACTACATCCCCGATGTCGATGAGCTCATCACCCTGCGTCGTCGCGAGGGCATTTACAGCTCCGCACAGCAGCTCTGCCAGCAGATCGCCCAGGCTGTTGCCGTCAACGTATGGGCTATCGTCCTTGCTGCCTCCGGCTTCATTCAGACCGCCGGCAACAGCGACGCCGTGACCCAGCCCGCCACCGTGCCTCTGTACATTTGCGGCTACATGCTCATCGGCTGCGCCGGCTTCTTCCTGCTCGCGGCCGTCCTTGCCCGCGGCATCAAGATTGACAAGGAGCAGTGCGACATCCTTTGCGACGAGATCCACCGTGTCAAGGAGGGTGGCAAGATGGCCGACGTCAAGCCCGAGGTCAAGGCGCTTTGCGAGGAGCTCTCCGGCTTTAAGTACGAGGACTGCTTCGCCCACAACAATGTTGGCTTCCAGGACGGCAGCGTAATTCCCGCCGAGTAGGGCAGGCGCATCGTCCAAACCACAGGGCCGTGCCACCGGAGATCCACCGGCGGGTACGGCCCTTTTTTAAAAACGACTAGTATGAACTTCTGATTACATTTGAGGGAGAGGCCCATGGAGACGAACGTTATCTGGCGCAATGCCCGCGCGGCCGTTATCGAGCTCGACGATGGCGGCTACTTTACCTGTGCCGATACGTGGGAGATCTTTGTCAACGATGAGCCCGCCGGTACCACGAATACGGTCGAGACCTATGTCGATGGCCTGACTCCCGGCAAGCGCAACCTGATCCGCTTTGTCTGCGGCGAGCGCGAGTTGAGCGTAGGCGTCACCACGCCGGCGGAGCCCTTTACCATCAACGTTCGCGACTGCGGAGCCAAGGGCGATGCCGAGCACGATGACACCACCAACATTCAGGCTGCCATCATGGCCTGCCCCAAGGGCGGGCGCGTGCTGATCCCCGCCGGCAACTACCGCATCAAGTCCCTCTTCCTTAAGAGCAATATCAACATCGAGCTTGCCGAGGGCGCGGTGCTGCTGGCCCGCCACGACCGCGCCGCGCTTGCCTACATTCCGGGCACGGTCACGGGTGACGAGGGGGCTGGGTACGCCGGCACCGATATGCTGCCCCTGGGCCGTTGGGAGGGCGAGAGCTTCTCGACCTACTGTTCGACCTTTACGGGCCTGAGCGTGCACGACGTGTGCATCTATGGCCGCGGCGCCATCGACGGCCAGACCGATTTTGCCGAGGACAACTGGTGGAACAAGGACTTTAAGAACATCTTCCGTCCCGAGGAGGGCCGCAAGATCGCCCGCCCGCGCATGATCTTCCTGTCCGAGTGCGAAAACGTGAGCCTTGCCGGCTTTACCGTGCGCAACAGCCCGGCGTGGAATATCCATCCCATTCTGTGCGAGCACGTCGATGCCCTGTGCCTGTCCATCGAGGGTCCCAAGAACTCCCACAACACCGACGGTTTCGATCCCGAGAGCTGCGGTTTTGTTCGCATCCTTGGCTGTCAGTTCTCGGTGGGCGACGACTGCATCGCCATCAAGAGCGGCAAACTGGGCATTGAACCCGAGCTCCGTCCCGCCACGCACGACGTGCTGATCTCGCACTGCTACATGCACGACGGCCACGGCGCCGTGGTGCTGGGATCCGAGGCCGCCGGCGGCATCAAGGACCTCACCGTGAGCAAGTGCCTCTTTGAGCGCACCGACCGCGGCCTGCGCGTCAAGACACGCCGCGGGCGCGGCAAGGACGCCGTCAACGAGGGCATCACCTTCGAGCACATTCGCATGGATAAGGTGCTTACGCCCTTCGTGGTCAACTCGTTCTACTTCTGCGACAAGGACGGCAAGACCGACTACGTGCAGTCTCGCGAGGCGCTGCCCGTCGACGACCGTACGCCCGGCTTTGGCGCCACGACGTTTTGCGATATCGAGGCCACCAACTGCCATGCGGCCGCGGCCTATATCACGGGCCTTCCCGAGAGCAAGGTGACGCGCCTGACGTTCCAGGATGTCCATGTGACCTTTGCCGCCGATGCCGAGCCCTTTGTGCCGGCCATGGCCTGCGGCGTGGAGCCCATGGTGCGCCAGGGCATCATCGCACAGAACGTGAAAGTCCTCGACCTGCAGAACGTGCGCATCGAGGGTCAGGATGGCGACGAGCTGCAGCTGCAAAACGTCGACAAGGTTATCCGCGCGTAGGGTAGTGCTCCTGCACAAGTGAATACGGCATGTTGAGGCGTGCGACGGTCGGGTCTGCCCGGCTGTCGCACGCAATCTATAGGTGCCGGTATTGCATGGTGGGTGTTCTGTGACAGAAAGCGTAATGACAGATGAGTGGTAAAGAACAGCTCTTTGAGGTATCGCTCGAACGCGAAGGCGCGTATCGCAGCATTTCGGCGGCGCTCGAGGCGGCGGAGCGGTGTGTGCCCGATGTGACCGTGCCGTTGCGCGTGCTGGTGGCGCCGGGTGAGTACCGCGAACGGGTCGAAATTCGTCGTCCGCATGTGACGCTCGAGGGCGAGACGGCCGACAGCGTGCGTATCGTGGGAGGCCTGGGTGCCAAGATGCCTTCGGAAGATGGTAGCGGCCAGGATGGAAGACTCGGCACCTTCCGTACGTACACGGTGCTGGTCGATGCCGACGACGTGACGCTTGCGGGTCTAACAATCGAAAACAACGCCGGGGATGGGCGCGAGGTCGGCCAGGCGATTGCCCTGTATGCCGATGGTGACCGCCTGGTTGTCGATGCCTGCTGCATTAAGGGACACCAGGACACGCTCTTTTTGGGGCCGCTGCCGCCGCGCGAGGCCAAGCCGGGCGGCTTTATAGGCCCCAAGCAGTTCGCCCCGCGCCGCGTGGGGCGGCAGTACTACCGCCGCTGCCTCATTGCCGGCGACGTCGACGTTATCTTTGGTGGTGCGCGAGCCTATTTTGAGGGCTGCGAGATCCGTTCGCTCAACCGCGATATGGATGTCAACGGGTATGTAACGGCAGCCTCCACGCCCCAGGGCGAGCCGTACGGATTTGTGTTTCATGGCTGTTCGTTTACAGCCGATGAGGGCATTGCCCCCGGATCGGTCTATCTGGGTCGTCCATGGCGCGAGTGGGCCCAGACCGTTTTGCTCGAATGCTGGCTGGGCCCCCATATTTCACTCGAGGGTTGGTGGGATTGGAATAAGCCAGCGGCACATGACGGCACCCTGTATGCCGGCGGTGCCCTGTTTGGCCCGGCGGGTGATACTGCCGCTTGGGTGCCGTGGGCGCATTGCCTGACCGGTCAGGATTCCGAACGCTATGCGCGTGACCGAGTGCTTGCCGGCACGGATGGTTGGGATCCCGAGGGCGGCGACGGTGATGCGGTAGAGACGGCCGGGCTATCTGCCAATGGCCGCACCGTGCACATCGAGACGTACTACGAGGACGAACCTGCGCTGCGCGCCCGACTGAAGCGCGAGGGGCGCTCGGCCGCATTTACGGGCAAGACTCCCACAGACTTTGAGGCATGGAAGGCTGCGACCAGGACTCGTCTGTACGATATTTTGGGTCTTTCGCTTATGGACCGCGCCCCGATTGAGATTCGTGAGCTCAATCGCGTGCGGGTTGCCGGCAGCATCGTGCGTACTCATGCGGTGCTGCAGGTTGAGCACGATGTGTGGATGCCGTTTTACCTGTTGGAGCCGTCCCGCCCCAAGCTTGACGAGCGGGGACTCAAGCGCTGCTATATCTGCCCGCATGGTCACCAGGGGGCGGGTGCTGCAAGCATAGCCGGCGTTGCGGGCGTGCCGGCGGTCGACGATGCCGTGCGTAAGTTCAATTACGACTACGGTCTGCGTTTGGCGCGCATGGGTTATGTGACCGTCTGCCCCGATGCGCGTGGTTGGGGATACCGTCGTGACTGGAAGGGTCAGGGCGACGACGAGAACAGCTACCTGCGCGGTACGTGTCTGAATCAAGCACGTATGGCCGAGCCGCTGGGTCTTACGGTCGCGGGCCTCAACGCCTGGGACAACATGCGCTTGATTGATTACTTGGAGACACGCGGTGACATTGCCATGGACGACCTGGGCTGCTTTGGTTTTTCGGGCGGCGGTTACATGACGTTGTACCTGTCCGCGCTCGACCCGCGCGTGCGCAAGGCGTTTGTCTCGGGCTATCTGTACGGCGTTGATGATTCGCTACTGCACCTCAACGGCAATTGCAGCTGCAATTACACGCCTGGACTCTGGCGTCTGCTCGACATGGGCGACATTGCATCGCTTGTCGCGCCACGGCCGCTCTTGGTTCAGAGCTGCGAGAAAGACCATCTCAACGGCGCCCGCGGGCTTGCGAACGTAGACGAGCAGCTCGATATCGTTCGCGACGCCTACGCGCTGCTGGGCAAGGACGAAAACCTTCTGCACGAGGTCTGCCCGGGTGGACACCACCTGGGCGTGGCGCATCTTGCCGAGGATATCGAATGGCTCGATTCGCAAGTTGCGGAATACGTCCACGCATAGTCCCTCGGTATGTTGTGAATGAACGGTATGTACCTGTATGACCGCCGGTGTGCGGGTGAGGAGAAGAATATGGAAACGAAAAACTTGAGCGAATCGACCGTCTGCTGCTTTGGCGATTCGACCACCTGGGGCGATAACGGATGCGGCGGGGGAGGTAACGACATCTCTTGGACCTCGCACCTGGGTGCGCTGCTGGGCGGCGCTACGATCGAGAACTTTGGTATTAAGGGTTCGCGTATTGCCGTCAAGGCCGACCGTAGCGATTCGTTTGTTGAGCGCTTGGACGGCATCGATCACACGGCAGATATCTGCATCGTCTTTGGCGGCGTTAACGACTTTAGCCGTAACGTGCCGCTGGGAGAGCTGGGCAGCACGGACGTGCACGAGTTCTACGGTGCGCTCGACTACCTGATCCGCACCATCACGGCGCGCTCGCCCCGGTCAAGGCTCGTGTTTATGACGCCGTGCAAGACGAGCGGCAAACACGAGAAGGATATTCCGGCAAGCAACGAGGCCAACCATCTGGGCCTGACGCAAGACGCCTATGTGCGCGCGATGCTGGAGGTCTGCAATCGCTACTCGGTGCCGGTGATCGACCTGTATGCGCAAAGCGGCATCAGCCCGTTTTTGCCGGAGTACCGCGAGTTCTACATGCCGGACGGTCTGCATTACAGCCCTGCCGGCTATGAGCGCCTGGCGCATCGCATCGCCGCGGGCCTTGCCGCCGTTTGCCGCTAAAAGGATGCCGTTTACGGGGATTATAGGGTTAACGTTCACCCTATAATCCCCGTTCGCGTTACACTAGGGTAAACGTTCACCCATCAATAACGTCAGAGGGGACAGCAATGGGTTGCAATCAGATTCTGGACCGTTATATCGAGCAGTTGATCGAGACCTCCACGCCGCAGGCGCCAGCCTGGAACATCGAAAAGCTCCGTGCCGGCAAGGAGAATACCTGGAATTACATTGATGGCTGCATGATCAAGGCGCTCATCGAGCTGTACGAGATTACCGGTGAGCAGCGCTACCTGACCTTTGCCGACGACTACATCGACTTCTTTGTCCAGGACGATGGCACCATCAAGCACTACGATCCGCAGGAGTACAACCTCGATAACGTCAATGCGGGTAAGACCCTCTACAAACTCTATGACCTGGTCGGCAAGCCAAAGTACCGCGCCGCCATGGATACCATCTACCGTCAGCTCGAGACCCAGCCGCGCACCAAAGAGGGCGTGTTTTGGCACAAGGCCGTTTATCCCAACCAGATCTGGCTCGACGGCATGTACATGGCGCAGCCGTTCTACATGCAGTACGAGCTGAGCTTCCACAACCGTCGCGCCTGCTCGGATAGCTTCCATATGTTCCAGGTCGTGCACGACCTCATGCGCAACCCCCTCAACGGCCTGTACTATCACGCCTACGACGCGAGCCGCAAGCAGTTCTGGTGCGATCCGGTCACTGGTCTTTCCGCCAACTTCTGGCTGCGCGCCGAGGGCTGGTTTGCCATGGCGCTCATCGACACCTGGGAGCTCATGCCGCCCTCGATGTCGGCCGAGAAGGACGAGATCCGCAAGATGTTCCACGACCTGATCGATGCCATGCTGCCGTATCAGGACGAGAAGACCGGCATGTGGCACCAGGTCATCAACCTGCCCAACATCGCCCCCAACTACCTGGAGGAGTCGGGCAGCGCCATCTTTGCCAACGCCATCATGAAGGGCGTGCGCCTGGGCGTGCTGGGCGAGCGCTACTACCAGTACGGCCGCCGCGCCTTCGACGGCATCTGCGACACATGCCTGTCCGAGCATGACGGGCAGCTCGCGCTCGACAACATCTGCCTGGTTGCGGGTCTTGGCAACACCGCACACCGCGAGGGCACGTTTGGCTACTACATGAGCGAGCCCGTCGTCAAAAACGACGCGAAGGGCGTGGCCCCGCTGGTGCTCGCCTATATCGAGACCATGCACCACGACAAGCTGGCCGGCAAGCGCGACCCGCTCGCCCCCTCGGGTGTGTGCTCCATCGAAGACCCGTTTGGCGGATACACCCCGGGCATCAACGCTCGTAAGGGATGTGAATAGCGTGGGGGCCATTACTCCGGGCGTACGTTTGCACGACCTTCCGCAGGGAACCGTCGAGGAGCGCATTCGCATGGCAGGAGAGCTGGGCTTTTCGTGCATTCAGCTGCCGAGCAAGGTGCTCTACGCATCGATGGGCATCGATCGGGGCGGCCTGACTCGCGAGCTTGCCGATCACTTGCGTGCGCTGCTCGACGAAGCGGGCATTACGGTGGCGGTGCTTGGCTGCTACAAGAACCTGGCGACGCCCGACCGCCAACAGCTCATGGATAACTTTGCCGAGTACGAGGCGTGCTTGAACTTTGCCCAGATGCTCGGCGGATGCCCTGTTGGCACCGAGACCGGCCGTCCCAACGCGCAGAACCGCGTCGCAGACGATCGCATGACCGACGAGGCACTCGATGCTTTCATGGACGGACTCGCGCACGTCTGTGAGCGTGCCGAGGCCGTGGGTGGGCAAATTCTGATTGAGCCCGGCTGGAACGAGACGGTCAACACGCCAGATCGCTGCCGTGAGGTGCTGGAGCGCGTCTCGAGCCCGGCGCTCGGTGTAATCTACGACCCGGTGTCGTTGCTGCACCCCAGTGTTGTTGGCGAGGCGTCCGAAATCACAGCGCGTATGCTCTACTTATGCGGCAGCAAGATCCGCGTGCTGCACGCCAAGGATTTTGAGGTCGTTGACAACGAGGACGAGGCCGGTTGGTGCGACGGTACGGGTTCGCGCCTGGTGTGTCGCGGTGTGGGCGAGACGGGACGATATGACTTTGAGCCCGTGGTGGCCTGGGCCGCTGCCGCTTGCCCGGGGATTCCCTGCGTGGTCGAGAACAGCGTGCCGGCGACAGCGGCCGGCTGCCTGACGACACTCGAGCGCATGTCTGCTTGTTGCGGGGCTTCACATCGCGAGATATAGCATTGGCTTTTGCCATGGCGGCCAATTGAGTTTGCCTGACTGGGGGCGACGATGAAGGGTCTTTATCGTCGCCCTATCGGATTACATCAAAAAGGGGAGTTGCGTGGCTATCCACATTGTCGAAGAGGCAAATCGTTGCCTAGGTTGCAAAAGGGCGTTCTGCCAGATTAAGGGCTGCCCGGTTCAGACGCCTATTCCGCAGGTTATCGACCTGTTTAAGCAGCGTCGTCTGGAAGAGGCGGGCGAGCTGCTGTTCCAGAACAATCCCATGAGCGCGGTCTGCTCCATGGTCTGCAACCATTCGGGCCAGTGCGAGGGCTCGTGCATCCAGGGCCGCAAGGGCACGCCGGTGCATTTCTCGAGCATCGAGAACTATATCTCGACCGCGTATTTGGACCGCAAGGAGTGGAAGCCCGCGCCGTCGTGCGGCAAGCAGATTGCCGTGGTCGGCTCCGGTCCTGCCGGCATTACCGTAGCCATTAAGATGGCCCAGCTGGGCTGTGCCGTTACGGTGTTTGAGCAGCGCCCCGAGATCGGCGGTGTGCTGGAGTACGGTATCCCCGAATTCCGCCTGCCGCGTTCGCTGGTGCAAAAGTACCGTCACGTGATGTGCTCGCTCGGCGTGCGCGTTCGCCCCTCGACCACCATCGGCGGCGCGCTGCATATCGACGATCTGCTGCGCGACGGCTACGATGCGGTCTTTGTGGGTACCGGTACCTGGCGCGCCCGCAAGCTGGGTATTCCCGGCGAGTCGCGTGGCAACGTGCTGTTTGGTATCGATTACCTGGTCGATCCCACGAGTGTGGCGATCGGGCAGAACGTGGCAGTCATCGGCGCCGGCAACGTGGCCATGGATGTCGCCCGCACGGCCCTGCGCTCGGGCGCTCGCAAGGTTACCGTGTATGCTCGTTCGCGCCATATCTCGGCTATCGATGACGAGGTCGAGCTGACCGAGCTCGACGGTGCCGAGATCGTGTGCGGCAAGGCAATCTGCGCCATCGACGATAACGGTCCGGTGTTCGAGACCGCTATCTTTGACAAGGACAACAACGTGGTAGGCTACGAGGAAGAGCTTGACCATGTGCCCGCCGACACCGTGGTGATTGCGGCTTCGCAGATGCCCAAAGACAAGCTCGTGCTTACAACGGGTGGTCTGGAGACCGACCATCGCGGTCTTCTTTCGGTCGATGAGTGCGGTATGACCACCGTGCCGGGTGTCTTTGCCGCCGGGGACGTGGTCAACGGTCCGCTCACCGTGGTCCATGCCGTGGCCGGCGCCAAGCTTGCCGTCGAAGGCATGACCAGCTACCTGGGCCTCTAACTCATCCCACCCATCAGTTGCGGTGAAATACGGACTGTTTTGGCTGTCAGAAGCCTCATCTACTCCGTATTCCACCGCAACTTTTTTGTGGGTCGAGTAAAAGCCGGGGGAGCGCTCACGGTCGGGCATTGCGCGGTTACTGCTACGATAGGTAGGTCAGCAACTGCCGCCGAGCGGCTCAAACGAAAGGAAGCCTGCATGGAGTCCTGTGCCTACCCGATGCTCTTTAGCCCGATCAAGGTCGGTACGACCGAGGTCAAGAACCGCGTCTTTATGCCGCCGGTGTCTACCAACCTGGCCGACCACGGCTATGTGACCGATGATCTGGTCGACCATTACCGCGCCCGCGCCAAGGGCGGCGTGGGCCTCATCATCACCGAGGTCGTGACGGTCGAGCCCACCTATACCTATCTGCCGGGCGACATGTGCTGCTACGACGACACGTTTATCCCCGGCTGGGAAAAGCTCGCCACAGCCGTCCACGAGTACGGCTGCAAGATCATCCCGCAGCTCTTCCACCCCGCCTACATGGCCTTTAACATTCCGGGCACGCCGCGCCTCATTGCCCCGTCCTTTGTGGGCCCGTCCTATGCCCGCGAGGCGCCGCGCCCCATCACGGTCGATGAGATCCATACGCTCACGCATCAGTTCGGCGACGCTGCCGTGCGCATGCAGAAGGCCGGCGTCGATGGCGTCGAGGTCCATGCGGCGCACGCCCACGGTATGCTCGGCGGCTTTTTGACCCCGCTCTATAACAAGCGTACCGACGAGTACGGTGGCTCGCTCGACGCCCGCATGCGCTTCTTGCTCGAGGTCATCGCCGAGATTCGCGAGCGTTGCGGCAAGGACTTCATCATCGACGTCCGCATCTCGGGCGATGAGTACACCGATGGCGGCCTGACCCTCAACGACATGATCTACGTCTCACGTCGCCTGGAGAAGGCTGGCGTCGACATGATTCATGTGTCGGGCGGCACCACCATCAAGCGCGGCTCTGCGATTCCCGCCGCCGGCACGCAGCAGGCCTCGCACGCCGCCTGCTCGCGCGAGATTAAGAAGCACGTCAACATTCCCGTCGCCACCGTCGGCCGCATCAACGAGGCATGGATTGCCGAGGAGCTGATCGAGGACGGCGCTGCCGACATCTGCATGATGGGCCGTGCCAATCTATGCGATGCCGAGTTCTGCAACAAGGCCGCTGCCGGCAACGCCGACGACATCCGCCCCTGCATTGGCTGCCTGCGCTGCCTGAACGGCATCATGTTTGGCAAGCGCATCTCCTGCACCGTCAACCCGGACGTGGAGCGCGACGAGGCCGGCTACGAGCCTGCCGCTGAGGCCAAGAACGTGCTCGTTGTGGGCGCTGGTCCTGCGGGTATGGAGGCGGCCTACATTGCCGCCAAGCGTGGCCATAACGTGGTGCTCGTGGATAAGCAGGACGAGCCGGGCGGCGAGATGCGCATCGCGGCCGTTCCGCCGGCAAAGCAGGAACTCACCCGCGTGATCAAGTATCAGTACCGTCGCCTGGCCGAGGCGGGCGTCACGTGCGTCTTTGGCACCGAGCTTACTGCCGAGGACATTCAGCGCGACTACGCGGGTTACGAGGTTGTCCTGGCTTATGGCGCCGAGCCCATCGCTCCGGCCTTCATGCAGGGCTTTAAGCAGGTTATGACGGCCGACGACCTGCTGGGCGGCAAGGCTTTCCCGGGCAAGAAGATCGTCATCGTGGGCGGCGGCACCGTCGGCTGCGAGACGGCCGATTACCTGGCCCCGTTGGTCAACGACCTGTCGCCGGCCAACCGCGATGTCACCGTCATCGAGATGACCAAGACGCTCGCCGCTAACGAGGGCGGCGCCGGTCGCGCGGTGCTCATCACGCGCATGCTCTCCAAGGGCGTCCACGTGCTGACCGAGGCCAAGGTGACCGAGATCGCCGAGGACACCATCAGTTACGAAAAGGACGGCGAGGTCCACACTATCGCCGATGCCGACACGCTGGTGCTTGCCATGGGCTACCGTCCCAATACCAAGCTGGCCGACGACCTGGCTGCAGCCGGTGTTGCCACCCACGTGCTGGGCGATGCCAACAAGTGCGGCAACATCCGCGACGCCATCGGCGATGGCTACAAGGTCGCCTGCGAGCTCTAGGCTCTTGGCAAATAGGGGAGCGGCCGCCTTGCGGTGACTCAAGCGATAGCCAATCTAAAAAGGCGCCGCGACACATGGATCGTCGCGGCGCCTTTTGTCTGGCGGCTTGTTGGGGGGTGGTGCGCCCCGTGGGCCTTATTACAGGCCCAAGATCTCCTTGACCTTGGCGATGATGGCCTCGTCGGTGGCGTTGGCAAAGAAGTACTCCTGGAAGTGCTCACCAGCGAGGGCGCCCTTCACCAGGTCCTGATCGATCTCGCCCAGGACGTCGACGAGCGGACGCATGGTCACAGCGCGCACGCCGTCGAGGATCTTCTTGTTGCGCTGCTCGGGCTCAACGCGCTCGGCGGGGTAGCCGTTGCCCGAGCCAAAGCCAAAGAGCTTCTCGAAGGTGTACTCGAGGTTGAGCTCCTGGCCCCAGCCGTTCTTGAGGGCGAAGGGCATGGCGACGGCGTTGCCATCGTTGACCTGGGCAAAGGTGTAGGCATCCAGCGGGTCAGCAACATGGCCGCACAGCACGCCGGGGAAGGAGTTGCAGGCGAGCATAGCGCCCTCGCCGGTGCCGCAACCGGTCACGACGTAGTCGGCGGCGCCGGAGTTCAGCAGCACGGCGGCAAGGATGCCGTTCTGCACGTAGGTGAGAGGCTTGGAATCGGCATCGGCATACATGCCATAGTTAAAGACGGTGTGGCCCATGGGCTCGACAACCTTCTTAAGCGCAGCCTCAATCATGGGGTTCTTGGAGTTCTGAGAATTCTCATTAATCAGAGCGATCTTCATTTGAGTTAACCTTTCAACTTAATCTTCCAGTTTTTTGTTTCTGTGCGCGGGCGGCGGCAAAGCCAACCCGCGATGAGCTATGCGGGCGGTCGGCAGTTAAGTCTGTCGCGAGTTCCGCACAAACCGAAGCGCCTGTGTTGGCTGGTGCGTGACGGTGGCGAGGGCGCGCGGAGTGCGGCAGATTGGCGTGAAAGAGGAGCGAAGCGTACTTCGGTACGCGAGCGACGGTTTGAGCGCCAAGGTGCCGTGCTCCGCGCGGCCGCAGCCTATTGCGGCTGTTTGCCGATGTAGGCGAGGATGCCGCCGTCCACGTACAGAATGTGCCCGTTGACGAAGTTCGAAGCATCGGAAGCCAGGAACACGGCGGGACCCTTCAGGTCCTCGGGCGTGCCCCAACGGGCTGCTGGCGTCTTGGCAATGATGAACTGGTCGAACGGGTGACGGCTGCCATCGGGCTGCGTCTCGCGCAGCGGCGCGGTCTGCGGCGTGGCAATGTAGCCCGGCCCAATGCCGTTGCACTGGATATTGGCCTCGCCAAACTCGGAGCAGATGTTCTTGGTGAGCATCTTGAGTCCGCCCTTGGCGGCGGCGTAGCCAGCGATGGTTTCGCGGCCCAGCTCGCTCATCATGGAGCAGATATTGATGATCTTGCCGTGACCCTTGGCGATCATGCCCGGCAGGCAGGCCTTGGACACGATAAACGGGGCATTGAGGTCGATGTCGACGACGCGACGGAAGTCCTCGGCGCTCATGTCGAGCATCGGGGTGCGCTGGATGACGCCGGCGTTGTTGACCAGAATGTCGGGCGTGGTGCCAAAATCGGCCTCGATCTTGGCGATGAGCTCGGCGACGACGGCCTCGTCGGTGACGTCGGCAACATAGCCGTGAGCATCAAAGCCCAGCTCGCGGTAGTGCTTCTCGGCCTCGGCGACCTTGTCGGCGTGACGGGCGTTAAAGGCGATCCTGGCGCCGGCTTCGCCGAGTGCCTCGGCCATGGCCATGCCGATGCCATAGGTGGCGCCGGTCACGAGCGCGACCTTGCCGTCTAGGCGGAAGCTGTCCATAAGGTTAGACATTACAATCCTTCCAAAAGAAACGTTCATCTATATAAGTCTTGCTTCTATTACAAGTTCAGTATAGGAGAAGCGGAGGAATTAAAAGTCAGGTTTTCCTAGAATCAGGTGAACGTTCACTTTTAAAAGGTGAACGGTTGCAGCCGCTCGTCGCGATATCTGCTACATGGAGTAGCGCCCGTGCGCATCGCATTTCTCCTCTCATAGATGCGCGGCGCAAGAGGCCCCGAGTTCACACGAGCTCGGGGCCTTTTTGTTTGGATTACGGACGCATTGCCGGACGAAAACACTATGCGTTTGGTAAATAGTCGTATGAACGTGAAATTTGTATCTAGTTTCCGTACGCAAATAAGACGAAAACAGTTTGCGTCTGGTTCTAAGCCGTACGCAAATGTTTTTCGTCTTATAATACGGTTCAGATGAGCATGAAAAGGAGAAGGACCGTACGTATGGTTGTCAGAGAGAGTCCTACCGTCGAATACAAGGAAAGCGTAACGCCGACGTTTCTTAAAACGGTGAGCGCCTATGCAAACTACGGGACGGGCAAGATAGAGTTTGGCGTTGACGACGGTGGTGTTGCAGTCGGTCTTTCTGACCCGGTTGCGGAGTGTCTGCGCATCGAGAACATGATTAATGACAGTCTGGATCCTGCGCCTCGTTACACGCTCGAGCTCGACGAGAACCGCGGAACTGTAACGCTTACGGTTTACGAGGGGCAGGACAAGCCCTATCGAAGCAAGGGGAAGGCCTACAGGCGAAATGATTCGGCGACGGTAGAGGTCGACCGTTTTGAGTACGGCAGGCTGACGCTCGAAGGCAGCAATCTGACGTTCGATGCGCTCACCTCGGCTCGCCAGGACCTGAGTTTTCATACGCTCGAACACAAGTGCATCGAGCATCTAGGCATTTCTGAGCTCACGTCGGATATCATGCGAACGCTTCGCCTGCTCGGCAAGGATGGCTATACCAATGCCGCGGCGATATTGGCGGATAACAACGAATTTCCGGGCATCGACTGCGTTCGTTTTGGCGACACCGAGGACGTGCTTTTAGATCGTGAGACGACGACGGGCCTGTCTGCAATTGAGCAGGTCGATAGAGCAGTTGCCATGTTCGCGCGCTACTATCGTTATGAGCGCATCGAAGGTGTCGAGCGTGTTCAGACCGACCGGATTCCCCTCGAGGCATTCCGCGAGGCAGTTGCAAACGCTCTAGTGCATCGGACGTGGGACGTGCAAGCGAATGTTCAGGTTGCTCTGTATGATGATCGCGTCGTTGTGACTTCACCCGGGTCGTTGCCCGCTGGCTTGACGACGGAGCAATACCTGTATGGACAGATATCCGTGCTCAGAAATCCCATCGTTGCCGAGGTCTTCTTAAAGTTGGACTATATCGAGAAGTTTGGAACGGGAATTGCGCGCATTAGGCGTGCCTATCGCGATTCGATTAATCAGCCGGTCTTTGATATTCGTGGCGGCGTGGTAGCTGTCGCGTTGCCCGTTACCGATGCCTTTGAAGGGTCTGGAGAAGAGGCTCAGGTTCTTAAGGCCTTGTCGGGCGGACGAATTATGTCGCGAAGTGAGATTGAGAAACAGACGGGGCTGAGCCGTGCGCGAACATTGTCCGCACTCGAATCTCTGCTCAGCCGAAACGCGATCATGAAACAGGGGACAGGCCGCGCCACGAAATACGAGCGAGCGTAGTCCGAAAGACCTGTGTTACCAGGCAGGCCCCAAGCCGCGAATGGCTTGGGGCCTTTTGCATGCCGGCTGGCAATGGACCAATTTATGTCAAGTTATAGCAACATATAGCTCCGCTTGCGGGGTTTGCGACGGGCTATTCCTCATCGTCCGTATAGCGCGTGCGTCGTTATTTGCGACATCGATATGCCGGGCACTCGAGCCTCGTTTGCTCCGCGGCTGTTCGCTATTTGGCGCCAAACGCCATGCGGACGAATCGCTGGGCAAACAGCTTGTTGGCGAAGTTGATGATGTGGCCCAAGAACAGTGCCGAGATGGCGGTGGTTACGCCAAAGCCGCCTAAGTTGTGCATGCATACCAGCGACAGCGTGAGCGAGGCGGCGACATGCGAGCAATCGAACATGACCTTTACGTCTCCAAAACGGCGCTTGAGCTTTTCCGCAATGACCTGCACCAAGCCGTCGGGTGCGTTGGGGACAACGCCCATGTTGACGACGAGACTGACGCCAAATGCGGTGATAGCGAGGGAGAGCAGCATGGTCGCAACCTGCGCGGGGAGCGCCGTGGGATGCAGCGGGTTGAACGCCATGAACAGATCGGTGAAGCCGCCCATTAGCGTTGAAAAGCAAAGCTCGAGCAAAATGCGCGGTTGAAATTCGCGTCGCAAGATGGCGAGCTGCGCCGCGATGTAAGCGACATAGGTAGTTGTAATCCAAAAGCCGAGCGTCTTGCCCGTGAGCATGGATAGGGTCGTGGCAAAGCACGTGAGCGCGGCGACGCCCAGGCCAGATGCCGTCTGGAGGCTCATACCGAGTGCCAGCACGGCAACGCCCGCCAGATACATCAGCATTCTTATGACGGTATGACGCCAGTCGATCTTCTCGCCATGCATGATGATGAGCGGTCGCATGCTGCTGCATCCTTTCGATTGAAGGATATTTAAAGAGAAATGTCTGACCTGGGCCGGCAAAAAGAGGGTTATCGGAGGCACTGCCTCAACGGCAGAAAAGCCGGCCCCATGGTCAGTCGTCTAGGAATGTCTCGTTGTGCCGGAATGGGACTGAAGGGCTCAACGAGACGGGAAGAAAGCAAATGGCATGGCATGGGCAATAGGATGCCAAGATGGTAGGGTGCGTCTTAGCATCCTATTGCCCAGGCTTGACGAAATCGGTTTCGTTGAGATTTAGTATACGTATGGGAATCCATTTGCAAAGCGAAATAGAAGAAATTAGGTGAACGTTCACCTAATTGCAACAACTTATCGGTCAAAAGCCGAATCCCGGCCCTACCCCTCAAACATCGCCGTGGGATGGGGGATGCGATAGTATTACGTGGAGTTATTCGACAAACCGTGGGCTTCATTCGAGGGCATTATGGAACAGCACCAGCATTATCAGAGCCTGCAAGATCAGGCATACAACGCATTGCGCTCCAAGATCATCTATGCCGAGCTCAAGCCCGGCACGCGCTTATCAGCGATCGGTCTGGAAAAGGAGACGGGAATCGGGCGCACGCCCATTCGCGAGTCCTTTGTGCGCCTGCGTGAGCAAGAGCTGGTGGAAACACGGCCCAAAAGCGGCACCTATGTCTCAAAAATCAGCATGGAGCGCGCCGAGAACGCCTGTTTCTTGCGCGAGAAACTCGAGAGAAGCGTGCTCATTAAATGCTGTTCGGCCGCCACGCCCGAGCAAAAGGATCGGCTTGAGCAGATTCTGGCCGAGTCAGAGTCGCTCGACCATCGAGAAACGCGCCGCTTTTTCGACCTGGACAACCTGTTCCACGAGACGTGCTTTGAGATTGCCGGCCGCCACATGTTGTGGGATTGGATGAAGAGCGTCAACACGCATTTTGAGCGATACAACTGGTTACGTATGGTGTCGCAGGATTTGGATTGGGAGCCGATCCGTCGTCAGCATCGCCGGATTCTCGAGGCCATTAAGAAGGGTGATACCGACACGGCGAGCTATCTGGCAGAGACGCACTTGCATCTGATGCCCGAGGAGCAGGGCCCGGTTATCGCCTTACATCCCGACTATTTCGAGCTGCCCAAAGACTCGGCCATCTAACTCGCTCCCTTACTTAGTTGCGGTGAAATATGGACTGTTTTGCGGTTCTGGCGGCGTAAACAGTCCGTATTTCACCGCAAGTGCGGGGGTGCTATTGGGGCGTAAAAAGGCTGCGGCGCCGCTTGGAGGAAAAGACCGGAAGCAGGGGCCCATTCCTCCAGACGGCGCCGCAGCCGTTTTGGCGGGTTGGTTTTTGTCAAAGTGGCTTAGCTGAGCACGGCTGCCAGTCGAGTGGGAAAAGCGGCTCGGGTGCGTGTCGCTTCCGTCACGTTCTATCAGCATACAAGACGGTTTCGGTTCTTGTTCGTGACGGAAACGGCGCGCTTCCGAGCCGTTTTAAAGGGGCGCAACCGTGGCCGCGCCCCCACGATAGAGAGCGGATCAAACGGGGAAGTCAAGCAGAAAACCTACCATATCTACCCCGTACCCAAATGGCAGGGTTAGCCGCGGACCTTCTTGACGACGTCCATGGCCTCGCGGGCGATCTGCTCGACCTTGGAGAAGTCGCCGTCGGCGAACAGGGCCGGCTTGACCATCCAGGTGCCACCGCAGGCGATGATGGCGCTCGAGCTCAGGTACTCCTCGACGTTAGCGGTGCTCACGCCGCCGGTGGGCATAAAGCGATGGCCGACAAACGGGGCGGCGAGGGCCTTGATGGTGTTCAGGCCACCATACTGGGCCGCGGGGAAGAACTTGGTGACCTTGAGGCCAAGGTTCTCGGCGGCGGTGACCTCGGAGGGGGTCACGGTGCCGGGAAGGACGGGCAGGTCGATGTCGATGCAGTGCTTCACGACGTCTTCGTTATAGCCCGGGGAGACGATGAACTTGGCGCCGGCGGCGCGGGCCTGCTCAACCTGCTCGACGGTCAGGACGGTGCCGGCGCCAACACACATCTCGGGCTCGGCCTCGGCCATAGCGGCGATGCACTCGGCGGCGCAGGCGGTGCGGAAGGTGACCTCGGCGGACTTCATGCCAGCTGCCATAAGGGCGTGAGCGAGCGGAGCGGCGTCCTCGACCTTATCGAGCACGACGACGGGCACGATGCCCAGGGACTCAAGCGTGGTGTAGAACTGATCGAACATGGTGTTCCTTTCGAATGTGTGGCGCGCGTGGGCGCATAGTTGCCAAATGCGCTGGTCAAGAGCCGATTTTGGATTGGTTATCGGAGGCACTGCTTGGGGTCACAAGCAATTCCAAAACCGGCTACGCGACCAGTCGTATAGGAAATGCCGGGCAAAACCGGAATGGGACTGGTGGTTTTGCCCGACCGGAAAAATCGGGGATCGGGCCGCAGGGGTATGGGTATGGAGAACTGCGGCCCACGGAATGGGGCGGTTTAGCGCGCGACGCGAGTGCCACCGTCGGCGGCGAATGCCACGGCTGCGATCTCGTCTGCGGTCACCAAGTTGGAATCGCCCTTGATGGTGAGCTTGAGGATCGATGCCGCAATCGCGTAGTTGACGGCGTCCTGCGGGTCAAAGTCGTTGATGAGGGCATGGACGAGACCGGCGTTGAAAGCGTCGCCGGCGGCAACGCCCTCGAGCACGTGCACGTCGTGAGCGGGGGAGAACCAGTGCTCGCCGCTCACGGCGTCAAAGAACATGCCCATCCAGATGGAGCGCTCGACGCAGGAGATGTTACGGACGACCGAGGCGACCTTTTTGCAGCCGTACTCGGCGCAGATCTGACGGGCCATCTCGACGTAGGTGTCGCGCTCCTCGATGCCGTGGGCAAGGGAGCCGGAGACGCAGGTCATACCGAGGCCAGCGGGCGCGTCCTCGTCGTTGGCGATGCAGATGTCGACGAGCGGCAGGAGCTCCTTCATGGTGGCCTGCGACTTCTCGGGCGACCACATCTTGCCGCGATAGTTCACGTCGCACACGGTGGTGATGCCCTTGGCGCGGCAGGCGGTGAGGGCATCCTTGCAGGCAGCGGCCATCTCGTCGGACACGGCGGGCGTCACGCCAGAGAAGTAGAAGACGTCGATGCCCTTGAGGATCTCGTCCCAATCAAAGACGTCGCGCTTAGCCATGTTGATGGCGGAATACTTGCGGTCGTAGACGCAGCCGTTACCGCGCTGCGAGGCGCCAACCTCAAACACATAGGAACCAAGACGGTCGCCCTGGCGCACGACGCGCGAGGTATCGACGTCGTAGACCTTCAGCGAACGCAGGGCGCACTCGCCCAGACGGTTGGCCGGGACAACGGAGACGTAAGCTGCCTTGTCACCCTGGTAGGCCAGGGAAAGGGCGGTGTTGGCCTCGGCGCCGCCGTAGCGGACATCAAACTCGGTGGCCTGCTCAATGCGCAGGTGATCTTTGGGCGAGAGCCTCATCATGATCTCGCCGAAGGTAAGAACCGTTTTACCCATGGTCGCGCAGCTCCTTCTTGCTCGTGCGTTCACCTTTGATATGGCGTTGGCACGGAGGTGCCAAGACGGTAGGGTGCATCTTTGCACCTCCGTGCCAACGCTCGCCGAAATCGGTTTACGAAATCGGTTTCGTTTCGACTTGTAGTATACTCACCTACAACGTTTTGCAAGCGAGATTTTTAAAAAAATGCCTAAAATGGTTCAGACTGCCGACAATTGGGAAACGGGGTGCGCTATGGCGCAGATGAGAATCAAGGACATTGCCGCCGAGGCGGGCGTGAGCCCGGCCACGGTCTCGCGCTATCTCAATAACCGCCCCGGGCAGATGACCGAGGAAACCCGCGCTCGCATCGCGGCGGTTATCGAGCGCACCGGCTATCGCCCACGTGCCGCCGCACGCAATCTGCGCAGCTCGCGCACCAACCTCATCGGCGTGATCTTGGCCGACATTGCTAACCCGTTCTCCAGCGCCATGCTCGAAGGGCTTTCCGCCAGCGCCGCCGCGCGCGGCTGCTCGCTCATGACGGCCATTAGCGGCAACGACCCCGCCAAGGAGGCAGAGTCGCTCACCAGACTTATCGATGCCGGCGTGGACGGCCTGGTCGTCAATACCTGCGGAGGCAACGACAAGGCGATTGCCGCGGCCGCGGGGCGCCTGCCCGTCGTGCTGCTCGACCGCGATGTTGCCGACGGTGGCATCGATCTGGTGACCTCTAACAACCGCGAGCTGGTTGCCGGCCTGGTAGACGCCTTGGCCGCTGCTGGCAGCGAGCGCCTGTGCCTGCTCACCGAGGCAAGCGATGACAGCCCCGTGCGTCGCGAGCGCGCCGAGGCCTTTGCCGACGAGCTTTCGCGCCGCGGTCTTGCGGGCGAGGTCGTCACCCTGGCCGACGGTGGCGCCACGGGTGTCAGTCGCCTGGACGAGACCATCCGCGGCTATGCGGGTAAAAAGCTCGGCCTCATTGCCGTCAACGGTCTGGTCTTCCTGCGTCTGACCGAGGCGCTGGCACAGCTGGGTCCCTCGCTGCCGGCGGGCCTCAAGATCGCGACGTTTGACGATTACCCTTGGAACCACGTGCTCTTTGGCGGTGTGACCACGGCCGCGCAGGACACCCTCACCATTGCCGAGCGCGTGGTCGAGCGCCTGTCCGAGCGCATCGACGTCGTTACCACTACGGTGGGCGACGCCGCAAAGCTCGCCCCCAAGCGCATCGAGGTCCCCGGCCACATCGAACACCGCGCCTCGACCTCGCGCTAACCATTCGTTCGTGACGGCTTGTTCGCGCACGTTTTTTGAGCGCTTGATACGCTTTAACCCTGCGGAAACATTTTTCTGCGATAGTATCTGCGATATAGACCAGTCGAAACCCGCCCGAAAGAAAGGGGAGCGACATGAACCAGCAGAACATCGATTACGTACTCCGCTCCGTAGAGCAGCGTGACATCCGCTTTGTGCGTCTGTGGTTTGTCGACATTCTCGGCCGCCTCAAGAACTTTGCCATTAGCCCCGAGGACCTCGAGGTCGCTTTTGAGGAGGGTATTGGCTTTGACGGCTCCGCTATCGAGGGCTTTGCCACGCCCGAGGAAGCCGACATGCTGGCGTTCCCCGATGCTTCGACCTTCCAGATCCTGCCGTGGCGCCCGAGCCACAACGGCGTAGCCCGCGTGTTCTGCGATGTGTGCACTCCCGATCGCAAGCCGTTTGCCGGCGACCCGCGCGATGCCCTGCGCCGCATGTTCCGCAAGGCCGAGAAGGCTGGCTATCTGCTCAACGTGGGTGCCGAGCTGGAGTATTACTACTTCCCCGACGAGCACACGCCCGAGCCGCTCGACAACGTGGGCTACTTCGATCTTTCGGTGAGTGACGCAGCCCGCGACCTGCGCCGCAACACGGTCCTCACGCTCGAGAAGATGTCCGTGCCCGTGGAGTACACCTTCCACGCCGCCGGTCGCTCGCAGCACGGCATGAGCCTGCGCCACGCCGAGGCCCTGAGCATGTCCGATGCCATCACCACGGCCAAGCTCATCATTAAGCAGCAGGCCTACGAGAGCGGTTGCCACGCCTCCTTTATGCCCAAGCCGTTGGCGGGCGAGGATGGCAGCGCTATGTTCCTGTGCCAGTCGCTATTCGACCACGACGGCAACAACGTGTTTTGGGGCGAGGACGACGAGAAGTACCATCTCTCCGAAATCGCCAAGCACTATATGGCCGGCATTCTGGCGCATGCCCGCGAGATCAGCGCCATCACCAACCCCACGGTCAACTCGTACAAGCGCATCACCACGGGTGGCGACTCCGTGCCGCAGTACGCCACGTGGGGCCTGCGCAACCGCGCGAGCATGGTCCGCATCCCGGTCTACAAGCCCGGCAAGCAGCTGTCCACGCGCATCGAGCTTCGTAGCCCCGACCCCATGGCCAACCCGTACCTGGTCAACGCCGTCACGCTGGCGGCTGGTCTGGACGGCATCGAGCGCAAGCTGGAGCTCCCGCCCGAGGCCACGGCCGAGACGCTCAAGCTCACCGACCGTCAGATGGTCGAGGCCGGCTACACGCCGCTGCCGCGCTCGCTCAAAGAGGCGCTCGACGTCTTTGAGGACTCGCAGTTTATGAAGGATGCCCTCGGCGAGCACATCCACAGCTTCTTCCTCAAAAAGAAGCGCGACGAGTGGCATAAGTTTGAGTCCACGATCACCGAGTGGGAGATCAAGCACTACCTGGCGAACTCCTAATCGCGCTGGCTTGTTTCAGTACGATTGAGCTCATTTCTTTGGAGGCCGATATGTCCGATAAGAGTGCCCTGTTCATGGCGCGCACGACGCGCTTCCACGAGTTTGCCCGCAGCTTGACGACCACCCTGGGTGTCGAGGTGAGCCTGGCAACCCCCGATTCGCCGACTGCGGCGCACGACTTTGACCTGCTGATCCTCGATTCCGACGGCATCCGCAGCGACCGCATCGATCAGATTGCCAAGTGGCTTGACGATCGCGGCGGTGTCCCCATGCTGGTGATCGTCGACGATGAGGCGCTCGGTACCCTGCGCCTGCCGAATCACGCGCATGCCGACTTTGTGTGCCCCACGGCGACGCCCAACGAGCTCAAGGCTCGCGCGCAGCGCCTGATGGGCGAGGAGGAGACCGTCACCGCCGACGATGTGCTCAACATCGATAACCTCGAGATTAATCTGGCTACCTACCAGGTGACACTCGATAACGAGCCCATTGACCTGACGCTGATGGAGTACTCGCTGCTGAGCTTTTTGGCGACGCATCCCAATCGCGCCTACAGCCGCGAGGTGCTGCTGCACCGCGTGTGGGGCTTTGAGTACTGCGGCGGTACGCGCACCGTCGACGTGCACATTCGACGCATCCGCTCCAAGGTGGGCCCGCAGATCGCGGCACACATCACCACCGTCCGCGGCGTGGGATATCTGTTTAAGGACTAGATTTCCACCACAAAGGGGACAGACACCTTTGTGGTGGTTTTGACGCAGGTGCGGGCTCCTTTCGAGTTTGCAGCAGAACTTAAGCCTTCCTAAAAGATTGCGTTCTCGTACACGTACGCCTGCATATTGGGGTACAACTCAACGTGAACAATGATGGCCCGCCACGTGTTTGGCGGGCCTTTGGTTATTTGACGAAAGGATCGCAGCCATGAGCGAGAACGATTCCCAGCGTCCCCAGGATGCGGGCAACGCCGGCGAGACTCAGCAGCAGCCGCGCGTGCAGGTGGAGTCGACGCCTGCCGACAGCAACATTCCCTACGTGCAGGCCTACGATACGCAGACCGGCAAGCCGCTGGGCGGCCAACAGGTCGTGAACAAGCACACGGTGGTCAAGACCAAGACCAAAAAGCTACCGATCTTTATCACAGCGCTTGCCGGCTGCGCATGTGGTGCCCTGCTGGTCATCGCGCTCATTATGAGCGGCACGCTCGATATCGGTGGCGGCAAGAATGCCGTGACGGCGGGCGCTTCGGGTTCGTCGACGCAAAAGATCACGATCGACTCCGAGGACACCACGCTGGCCGAGGCCGTTTCTGCCAAGGCCCTGCCCTCCGTGGTTTCCATTACCGCCACTTCGAGCGGCAGCCAGAATGGCTCGCTTTCGCAGTCTGCCGACGAGTCGGACAACTCGGGCAGCGTCGGTTCGGGCGTTGTGCTCGATACCGAGGGCCATATCCTCACCAACAACCATGTGGTCGATGGCTATGACCAGTACGTGGTGACCATGGACGACGGCACCACCTACGAGGCCGAGTTCGTGGGCAACGATGCCTCGAGCGACCTGGCCGTCATCAAGCTCAAGGACGCCGACGCCTCCAAGCTCACCCCGATCGAGATCGGCGATTCCTCCAAGCTCAACGTGGGCGAGTGGGTCATGGCGATCGGCTCGCCGTTCGGCAACGAGCAGTCTGTCTCCACGGGCATTGTGTCGGCGCTGTATCGCTCAACGGCCATGAGCTCTACCAACGGTAACACCATCTATGCCAACATGATCCAGACCGATGCCGCCATCAACCCGGGCAACTCCGGCGGTGCGCTCGTCAACGACAACGGTGAGCTTGTGGGTATCAACTCGCTTATCGAGAGCTACTCGGGCTCCAGCTCGGGCGTGGGTTTTGCCATTCCGGTTAACTACGCCAAGAACATTGCCGACCAGATCATCGACGGTAAGACGCCGGTGCATCCGTACATGGGCGCTACGCTTTCGAGCGTCAATGCGCTTAACGCCCGCACCAACAAGTTGAGCACCGATAGCGGCGCGTATGTGGCGAGCGTCGTTGAGGATGGTCCTGCCGCCAAGGCCGGCATTCAGGAGGGCGACGTCATCACCAAGCTGGGCGACGATGAGATTTCGAGCGCCGACGGCCTGATCATCGCGCTGCGCAGCCACGAGGTGGGCGAGAAGGTCGAGATCACGCTCATGCGCGGCAAGGAAGAGAAGAAGGTCACGGTTGAGCTGGGCTCCGATGAGGAGCTGCAGAACCAGCAGCAGAGCGACAGCGCGACCGATACCGGCAACGGCGGTATTACCGACGAGCAGCTGCGCCAGTATCTGGAGGAGCTGCTTGGCCAGCAGGGCCAGGGTCAGGGCAACGGCCAGGGTTTCTAACGAGCTGTATCGCACATATCGAGGCCAGAGGGGGCTGTTCCGCCAGCGCGGGACAGCCCCTCTTTTCGTAGTGATCCATTGGGGATGGAGGAAAACGGATCATTTAGAAACGGCAAGGGCATGGTTTGAACGCGCGATCCACTCCAGTTTGACGGCTGCCGATTCGGTGCGGTTTGAGACCGCTATTCGGCCCCATCGTGACCGGTGGTACTCTTGTATCCGTTTGAATTCGAGCGAAGGAGTGCCGCTATGGAGCAATCGAGCCTGTTTGGTGACGGCGTGGACATCGATACCGAAACGCCCGCGAGCGCGGATGCCGCCTCACCGACCGACGCCCGTGCCCAGGCGGCGGCGCGCGCGGCCGAGCTGCGCCATGAGCTCGACTACCACGCCTATCGCTACTACATGCTCGACGCGCCCGAGATCACGGACGCCGCCTTCGACAAAATGCTCGTTGAACTGCAGGAGATCGAGGCGGCCTATCCCGACCTGGTGACGCCCGACAGCTATACCCAGCGCGTGGGCGGCTACGTGAGCGAGCAGTTTACGCCGGTCACGCACATGGCACGCATGTATTCCATGGACGATGCCATGGATCTGGACGAACTTGACGCGTGGCTCCAGCGCACCGAGGATGCGCTCGGCGCCGGTAGCGTCACCTATACCTGCGAGCTCAAGATCGACGGCCTGGGCGTGGCGCTTGCCTACCAAAACGGCACCTTTGTGCGCGCGGCCACACGCGGCGACGGCACCACGGGCGAGGACGTGTCGCTCAACGTGCGTACCATCAAGGATGTGCCCATGCACCTGTCCGAGCCGGCGCTCGCCCACATGGGCGCCGACCGCGAGCGTGCCATCGAAGTACGTGGCGAGGTCTATATGCCCAAGGGCAGCTTTGTGCGTCTGAATGAAGAGGCCGATGCCGAGGGTCGCGACCCCTTCGCCAACCCGCGCAACGCCGCTGCCGGATCGTTGCGCCAGAAGGATCCCAAGGTCACGGCACGCCGCGACCTGGCCACCTTTATCTACGCCATTGCCGATACCGATCCGCTGCACGTCCACAGCCAGCGCGAATTTCTCGACTGGCTGCGCAGCGCCGGCTTCAGCGTCAACCCCAACGTGGCCCGCTGCGCCACGCCGGCTGAGGTTCACGAGTTCTGTGCCCAGGCACTTGAGCACCGCGGTGACCTGGACTACGACATCGACGGCGTAGTCGTAAAGGTCGACAGCTTCCAGCAGCAGCTCGACCTGGGCTTTACCGCTCGCGCACCGCGCTGGGCTATTGCCTTTAAGTTCCCGCCCGAGGAAAAGCAGACCGTCCTGCGCGAGATTCGCATCCAAGTGGGCCGCACCGGTGTGCTCACGCCGGTCGCCGAGTTCGACCCGGTCACGGTTGCCGGCTCTACCATCGCGCGCGCAACGCTGCACAACATCGACGAGATCCGTCGCAAAAACGTGCGCGAGGGCGATACCATCATCGTGCACAAGGCGGGCGACGTGATCCCCGAGGTCGTGGGTCCCGTGCTCGACAAGCGCCCTGCCGATTCGGCCGACTGGCACATGCCCGAGGTCTGTCCCGTGTGCGGCAGCCCCGTGGTCCACGAGGACGGCGAGGTCGCCTACCGCTGCGTCTCCATCGACTGCCCTGCGCAGCTCAAGGAGCGCCTGCTCCATTGGGTGAGCCGCGGCTGCATGGACGTCGACGGCCTGGGCGACGAGATTGTCGACAAGATGATCGCCGCCGGGCTGATCCACGATGTCGCAGACTTCTACCAGCTCACGGTCGACGACATCGCCGGCCTGGACACGGGCCGCGTGTACGCCAGCTCCAACAGCAAAAAGGGCGTCAAGAAGGGCGATCCCATTCCGGTGGGCCTCAAGACGGCCGAGAAAATCATCGCCGAGCTCAACAAGTCCAAGAGCCAGCCGCTCGGTCGCGTGCTGTTTGCCCTGGGCATCCGCCATGTGGGCAAGAGCGTGGGCGAGGTCATCGCCGAGCGATTCCTGTCGATCGACAAGCTCATCTTGGCGAGCGAAGAGGACATCGCCGAGTGTGAGGGCATCGGTCCCAAGATTGCGGCGAGCGTCAAGCAGTTCCTGGCCGTGCCCGAGAACCTCGCCGTGCTAGAGCGCCTGCGTCAGGCGGGCCTGTCGCTCGAGGTCGACTTGGGCGCCGCGCACGCGCAAGCCGCGGCCGACGCTGGCGTGGCGGGCGAGCTTGCCGACGCTCAACCACTCGCGGGTCTGACCTTCGTGCTCACCGGCACGCTCGTCAACCGTACGCGCGACGAGGCAGGCGCGGCGCTCAAGGTGCTCGGCGCCAAGGTTTCGGGTAGTGTTTCAAAGAAGACGAGCTATCTGGTCGCCGGCCCCAAAGCGGGCTCCAAGCTCACCAAGGCCGAGCAGTTGGGCGTGCCTGTATTGGATGAGGACGCACTCGAGCAGATCTTGGCTACTGGTCAGGTGCCAGAGGTGTAAGGCATCGATAGCCAAATTGAAGAACCGCCCGGAAGCACGATGCCTTCGGGGCGGTTCTTACTTTGCTGGGGAAACGGGCACCGTGATCTGCGTCACGTAGGTCTCTGGATCGTCGCTGATGATGTCATCGATAAGGGCGATCTCGCGTGAGGGACCGGCGGGTGTCAGGCCGTGCTCGCACATATAGCCGAGCAGCTGCTCGTAGCGTGGGGCTGCTTGCCCATGTGTACCGCGGAAGCTTATGGTCAGACAGCGCGCGGCGGGCCGCACCTCGACGTCGCCCACGTAATCATCGGCGTCATCGAGCAGCAGGAAGACCTCGTCGTAGCCATCAAAGTCGCCGGCGGCGAGGCGCTCGGCGCCAATCCCGACGCCCAAGTTGCCCAGAAAGACAAAGGTCTCGTGCTGGCCCTTCTGCAGTTGACGAATCTGCCACTCCAGCGCATAGGCGTCGGTAGGGTTGACGCGTTCGCGCAACACGGCGCAGCGAAGCTCGGGCGCATCGATTTCGCGGATGGTATCGAGCTCGGTGCTCAAGGCATCGTGTAGCAGAGCAAGCCGGTTGTCGATCTTGCGCGATACGCGCTCCAGCTCGCGGCGCTTGCGCTCGATGAGTTCCTGCTGCTGAGCCAGCTGCCGCTGCATGAGGTCCACATCGCGCGTGGTCACAAACTCGCGGATCTGTGCCAGCGGCAGGTCCAGAACACGCAGGTGGCTGATGGTGTTGAGGGTGGAGAGCTGCCGCGATCCGTAGTAGCGGTACCCACTCGCCGGATCGATGTGCGCCGGGTCCAGTAGGCCCATCTGCTCGTAATGGCGCAACGTGCCCACGCTCAGGTTAAACAGGCGCGCCACCTCGCCAATGCGGAGCAGGCCCTCGGTATGTTCAGTTGGCGAGTCGGCCATAGGAACGCTCCTTTCAATAGAGCCGGGGAGGGGCGCCGGGCTCGCGTTGCCCCGCTACGCCACCAGTTTGTCAAAAGCCCCGCGCCGGTTGAGCACGGTAAACGCGACAACACAGATGACTGCCGACAAAATCGATCCGCACGGCGAAGCGATGCCCATGGGAAACAACGTATCGGAATAGGCGTTCGACAGCAGCCACGCGCCCGGCACGCGAATGAGCGCCACCGCCAGCACGTTGTGCGCAAAGCCGATGTAGCTCTTGCCGTATGCAGCGAAAAAGCCGCTAAAGCAAATGTGGATGCCGGCAAAAATCGCGTCGAAAATGTAGCTGCGCATATAGCCGGTGCCGGCGGCGACTACTGCAGCGTCCTTGGCAAAAAAGCCGATAAACGCCGGCGCCACCAGCCACATCAGCACCGTGATCAGGCAGCCGTACACTACCGAGATGGTCATGGCGTCTTTGAGCACCTGACGTGCGCGGTCGCCCTTACCCGCACCGGCGTTTTGCGCCGTGAGTGCGCTGACGGTGGCGCCCATGGAGCTCGGGACAATGAATAAAAAGCTGATCATCTTCTCGACCAAGCCCACGGCGGCGGCGTCGACCAGGCCGCGGTGGTTGGCGATGACGGTGATGAACATAAACGCCACCTGGATGCAGCCGTCCTGCACGGCCACGGGCACGCCGGTCTTAAGAATGCTGCCGAGCACCTCGGGCTGAGGGCGCAGGTCGCTGCGCTTAACGTGGATGTTCGTGCGGCGGCTCTTGAGCCACACGAGCGCGAGGGCAACGCTGGCCGTCTGGGCGATTACCGTGCCGAGCGCCGCGCCCACGGGGCCGAGCCTCATGTGGCCGATAAACAGATAATCAAGCGCGATATTGATGATGCATGCCACGCCAATCACGTACATGGGCGAGCGCGAATCGCCTAGGCCGCGAAAGATGGCCGAGAGGATGTTGTACGCGGCGATAAAGGGAATGCCGATAAAGCAGATACGCAGGTAGGCGGCGGTTCCTTCGACCGCTTCGGCCGGCGTGCCAATGAGCGCCACGATCTGCGGACACAGTGCGAGCAGGACAGCGGCCAGCACCACCGAGACACCCATAAAGAGCGTGATGGTGTTGCCGATGGCGGTCTCGGCGCGGTCAAACCGACGCGAACCCACGGCGTGGCCGACGATAACCGTCGTTCCCATGGCCAGGCCCACGAGCGTCACGGTAATGATATAGAGCGTCTGCGCGCCGTTGCCCACGGCGGTGATGCCGGCGGCGCCGCTAAACTGCCCCATCATGTACAGGTCGGCCATGCCGTAGAGCATCTGCAAAAAGTACGAGAGCATATAAGGCAGGGCAAAGACCGCGATGGTCTTGGGGACATTGCCGCGTGTGAGGTCGTGTTCCATGGGCGGGGCTTTCTGGCTGGGTTTGTTTACGTACCAGTGTAGTGAAAACCCTATAACGATTGTAGAGTCAAGGTTTGTGATGACGACGGGGCGAAAATAGTCACGCTCCAAGCACGATGCTTTGACCCCTCCATGCCCCTCACCTAGCCTCAAACCATCACAACATTCGCCGTTTTTTGCCAAAATCGGGAAAAGCATCGAATGTTGTGATGGTTTTTCTGCCACTCGACCGGGTGGAATCGCTTTCTTGCGCACGAAGGTGTGCGGACCCGTGGGCAGGGGAATAAGGTTGGTTATCCGACTCCATTGGAGGGCTCATGGACCTGCCGATCGTCCTGTCCCATAAGACTGCCTGGCTGTACCACAACGTGGCGCGCCCGTCCGAGCCGCTCTCGCGAGCAAGCAGCCTATACGATGAGGACTCGCTTGCTAGCGAGGCGGAGCCGACCGCGAGCCTGCCCAAATTGGGACTCCATGCCAAGGGGCTGAGGGCTTCAACGGCAGTTGGGATCGTTACCGACTATCTGGTTTCGCTTGGTATTCCACGAGAAGAGCTCGATCATATCGATACGCTCGTCAACTTCGATTTTGAGCGCTCGACGCCGGCTGGATTTAGGTGCCACGTGTTTGGAGCGCCGGTACCTCCAGGCCATCTTATCGAGGTGGCAGAGGGCCTTCTGGTGGTTGATGAGGTCATGTGCTTTGTCCAAGCGGGTTCGTGGATGAGCGAGCCCGAGCAGCTGGAATATGGCTACGAAATCTGTGCCCGATACCATTTGAATCATCTGTCGACAGGCGATTATATCGAGATGGGGCAGAGGTATACCGTTGCCGACCTGATTGCCTATTGCAATGAGAACCGATCTCGTCAGGGGGCTATACGCGCGGCCGCCGTGCTCAAGCGCGTGCACGATGGCGCGCGATCGCCCATGGAGACGGCCACCGCAATCATGGTCGTAGCAAAACGTTCCCAGGGAGGGCTGGGATACACCAAGATCGAGCTCAACCATCGGGTCGATGTTCCCAACGAGTTCAAGTATCTCGCTAAGGCCGGGTATTTCGAGATTGACGTATATGCGCCTGCGAGCGGTACGGGAATTGAATACAACGGCTCGGACCATCTTGATAAACAGCGCAGCGCGTCGGATGCGGAGCGCATGACTGTGCTGAGCGCGCTGGGCTTTAAGATGATCGTCCTCACCGGGACTCAGTTTGCCCATCAGCTGCAATTGCACCGGGCGATGAACGCCATCGCGCTTGCGATAGGCCTTAAGTGCGACCGAAGCGAAGCGTTCCAAAAGCGGCAGAACGACCTGCGAGAATTCGTGATTCGGCACTGGGACGGCGGCCTTTAGGGGCGCTTTGGCCCTTCTGCGGGGTGCCGTGGGCAGGCAAACCATCACAACATTCGACGTTTTTTGCCAAAAACGGGAAAAGCATCGAATGTTGTGATGGTCTGTGTTGAGGATGGGCTTGGAAAGTCCGTTTTGCTCGAAGCGACCTGTCCTGTCGTACGGGTGTCGGCATGATTCTCCCGTGGGGTATTATGTTTTCCGAAGAATAAAACGCCGCGTGAGGGGAGGGCTGCGTGGACGGGCGCGTGCAACATGACGGCTTTGGCCGCGATATCAACTACCTGCGCATTGCCGTTACCGACAAGTGCAATTTCCGCTGCATTTACTGCATGCCAGCCGATGGCGTGGCGCCCCGCGCGCACGACGAGCTGCTCAGCGCCGAGGAAATCGCCCGCTTTGTGCGCTTGGTGGCGGGGGAGGGCATTCGTCGCGTACGCCTGACGGGCGGCGAGCCGCTGGTCAGCCGCCGTATCATCCCACTTATTCGTGACATCCGCGCGATTCCGCAGATCGAGGACATCTCGCTTACCACCAACGGCGCCCTGCTGCCCAAGCTGGCGCCGCAGCTCAAAGACGCGGGGCTTAATCGCGTCAACATCTCGCTCGACACGCTCGACCCTACGCTCTTTGGAAAGATCACGCGCCTGGGCCGGCTCGAACAGACCATGGCCGGCATCGACGCGGCGCTGGCTTGGGGCTTTGAGCCCGTTAAGGTCAACTGCGTTGTGGTGCGTCGGCTCAACCAGGATGTGGCGGCTCTTGCGCGGCTGACCGTCGACCGCCCCATCCACCTGCGCTTTATCGAGTACATGCCCATCGGCGACGAGCGTACGAGCTCGCATTGCGCTGTGGACCCGCATGCGCCCGCGCTCAATCCCGAGCTGTGGGACGCGAGCGATACCGTGCCGAGCGACGAACTGCGGGCGCGCATCAATACCGGGGTCGCCGCGACGGGGCTGGCCGAGCTCGAGCCGCTCGACATCAACGACGCTCCTGCCGGCGCGGGCCCTGCGCGCTACTGGCACTTTCCGGGTGCGGCGGGAACGGTCGGCTTCATCAGCGCCATGTCCAACCATTTTTGCGCGAATTGCAACCGTCTGCGCCTGACGGCCGACGGCAACGTGCGTCCGTGCCTGTTCAGCGATGCTGAGTATTCGGTGCGTGAAGCGCTGCGCCGTGGTGATGATATGCAGGTACTTTCGATTTGGCGCGATGCCGTGGCCCACAAACCGCAGGAACACGCGATAATTGAGGGCACGCAACGATTTATGTCCCAAATCGGAGGATGATCATATGGCCAAGAGCAGGTACGCCGATGCCACCAAGGCCGCTCGCAGGGCCGCGATGTCTGCCCACAAAGTCACAGCTGCGGCGAATGCTGGCAACGCCGACGCGTCCGCGCAGCCGACTGCCAGCGCTGCCACCGAGCCGCCCGCCCGCGACGCCCGTCGCGACGAGCTGACGCACGTGGACGCCAAGGGCGAGGTACGCATGGTCGACGTGTCCGACAAGGCCGAGACCCATCGCAGCGCCATCGCCGAGGGCACCATCCTCATGCACCCCGAGACGCAGGCCATGGTGCTGCAGGACCGCGCCAAAAAGGGCGACGTGCTTGCCTGCGCGCGCGTGGCGGGCATCATGGCCATCAAGCGCACGAGCGACATCATTCCCATGTGCCATCCGCTGCTCATTACCAAGAGCAAGTGCGATATTGCGCCCATCGCTCCGGCGGGAACGCCTGCCGAGGACGTGCCCGAGGGCTGGGCACCGGCGCGCGCGGACGGGCAGGTTGGCTTTTACGTGCTGGTTACGGCGGGCGTGACGGGCAAGACGGGTATCGAGATGGAGGCCCTGACCGGCGCGAGTGCTGCGTGCCTTACGATTTATGACATGTGCAAGGCCGTCGATCGCGGCATGGAGATCGTCGACGTGCGCCTGCTGCACAAGGAGGGTGGCCGCTCGGGCGTGTGGGATCGTGCCGAGCGTCAGGCCGCTACTGTTGAGGCCGCCGGCGCCGACGGTAACGCACCCACAAGCGCGCCTGCCGCCGTCGCGCCCGCAGCTCCGACACCGGCCGTCCCCGCGATCGCGTTTATCGGCTACCAAAACTCGGGCAAGACCACGCTCGTCGAGAAGGTCATTGCCGAGCTCACCCGCCGCGGCCTGCGCGTGGGTTCGCTCAAGCATCATGGGCACCACGGCTTTGATATCGACGTGCCCGCTAAGGATACGTGGCGCCATCACCAGGCCGGATCCAAGCACGTGGGCCTCATCTGCGCCACGCGCTGGGCGGAGTACGCCGATACGCGCGAGGAGGACGAGATGCCCGCGCGCGAGCTGCTGTCGCGCTACAACGATGTCGATGTGGTGATCATCGAGGGCTACAAGACCGAGGGCTTCGACAACATCGTGGTCGCGCGATCGGGTGTCGACCGTCTGCGCGGCAAGAGCTCACTCGACCTGGTTGACGGTCGCACACTGGCGCTTGCCTGCAACGAGGCCCTGGCGCGCCAGGCATTCGACGCCGGCTTTGCGACCCGAGCTATCAACATCAACGACGCCCGAGCCATCTGCGATCTGATTCAGGACCATCTGGCCTAAAACCTGCCAAAAAGGGACAGGTTTATTTTGGCAGGTTTTATCTGGGCAAACGTCATTTCCACCACAAAGGGGCCAGGCACCTTTGTGGTGGTTTTTTTTCTTTGGTAGATTTTTGGGACATGCCTTAAAATCTACCAAGTAGTTCATGCTGGGCGGAAAGACGGAAGGGGTTCGATGCGACCCTAGTCAGGCATACGGATAGATTGAGCCAATGGACAGCGGATGAATGGCCGCTGCCCGCTATTCGTATGCGATAAGGAGCACCCATGCCCACGCTTGTATTCCCAAAAGTCCGCTCGTCGCTGTCCGTGCAGGCCAAGCGCCTGGTGGCGATGCGCTTTCTCATCTACACCGGGTTTCAGACCAGTTATTTTATCGGCGTTATCGGAACACTCACCTATGCAGACGATGCCTCGGTCGTCGCGACATCGCTGGCCGTCCTGTTTATGAATGTATTTGTGATCCTGGGATCCTTTGCGGGCGGCGCTGCGCTCGACGCATGGGGTCCGCGCCACCATTTCTTGCTGAGCATCGTCGGCACGCTTGCAACTGGCACGGCAATCATCGCCTTTGGTAGCGCGACCGGCGTCGTCCTGCTCGGCGCGGTGTTTCTGGGCTTTACGATGGGATTCGCCCAGCCCATTGCCACGTCCTATCCGGCCTACCTCACCGACGATCCTGTCGAGCTCAAAGACATCAATTCCGCCATCGCCATGTTCTCAAACGTGAGTATTATCGTCGGACCCACGTTGGGCGGCTTTGTCGCGGCGGCTGCGTCGTCGCGCGCGGTGTTTGTGCTTATGATGCTCTTTACCGTGCTGGCGTTCGTCGTCGGTTGGGGCTTTAGGCCGCAGACCAGCCATGTCGCCGGGGATGCGGATGCCGATTCGGCAGAGGAAGGGGAGCGTGCGGGACAAAGCTCCAACCCCAGCACGTCCGCCCGCGCCACCTTCGCAGCCAGCATCAAGACAGTCTTCACCAACAGCGTCCTCGCCCTGCTGTTTTGTATCATTTTTCTTTCGAACTTTGGCTATGGCGCCTTTGACCCGCTCGAGTCGTTTTTCTATCGCGATGTCCTGCACGTCGGCGTTGAGTGGATGGGCTGGCTTTCGTCGGCCTGCGGTGTGGGCGCGGTGCTGGGTGCCGTGCTCGCGCTCCGCTTGCCGCCGCACTTGGTAAACCTAAAAACACTGCTCGTGGCGCTCATGTCCGTGGGCCTGGGAAGCCTGCTCTATGTGGGGACACCGTACGTGGGCGTGGCTCTTGTCGGCCAGATTGCACTGGGCATAGCTTGGGGCATCGTCAACCCGCTCCACAACACTATCGTGCAAACGACGGCTCCGCTCGAGCAACTCGGTCGCGTGAACTCGGTCATGGGCTTTGGCAACATGTTCGCCGGCGTGGCCCCGCTGGCGATTGCCCCGTGGCTGGCGGCGACATTTGGCGTGCAGCAGACGCTCGTAGGGGCGGGCATGGTCGTGACGGCAGTTCCCGCGGCGTTGCTGCTGTTTGGACGTCGGCATCTGGATCGTGCCGCAAAGCAGTAAAAACCATCACAACATTCGATGAAAATCGCGATTTTGCCAAAAAACATCGAATGTTGTGATGGTTTGGCCCGCAAACGTCATTTCCACCACAAAGGGGCCAGGCACCTTTGTGGTGGTTTTGCTTTGAGGGGCCGCGCCCGCGCCTTGGTATACCATGCACGCCGTTCACGAATACGCCCCACACCGCCGCGCAACCCAGAAAGGCCCCCATGGACACCACCTTCAGCCACATCAAAGCCGTGTTCTGCGATATCGACGGTACGCTGCTCACGAGCCAGCACACGGTGTCCCCGCGCACCGTGGCGGCGATCCGCGCCCTGCGCGAGCGTGGCGTGCTCTTTGGCCTGTGCACCGGGCGCGACGCCCATGCAACCGAGGCCATGTACGAGCTCTGGGGCATCGAAGGCCTGGTGGACGTGCTCGTGGGCTGCGGTGGCGCCGAGGTCATCGACCGCGCGCACGACATCAACGAGCTGAGCTATCCGCTGCCGGGCGAGACCATCGCGCGCATCTGCAAGCACATGGCGGACCTTCCGGCAACACCCGTCTGCCCCCGAGACGGCGTGTTCTACGTGCCCGAGAGCAACGCGTGCGTCGAGCACCTGTCACGCGTCGACGGCGTGCCCTACCAGGTGGTCGATTTTGCCGAGTTCTTGCGCGAGCCGCAGCCCAAGGTGATGTTTACCATGGCGCCCGAGGTAATGCCGCGGGTGATTGAGCGGGCGTCGACGTTTGCCGATAACACTGTTAAGGCGGCGGCTCTGCAAACCACGCAGCGGCTCTACGAGTTCATGGATCCGCGCGTGTCCAAGACGCGCGGCCTTGGGCGCGTGGCGGAGCTCAACGACATGGAGCTCCAGAACATCTGCGTGTTTGGCGATGCGGACAACGACACCTGCATGGTGGCTGACGCCGGCGTTGGCGTGGCCATGGCAAACGGCAGCGCCGCCACCCGCGCCGCCGCCGATTTTGTAACCGTCAGCAACGACGAAGACGGCATTGCGATCTTTGTCGAGGAGCATCTGCTGTAGCGCCTGGGGGCAGCCACAAAGAGGGCAGAGCGCCTTTGTGGTGGCCTCAGGCAATTTGGGCGAATTGATGCCTAAAATCTGCGCGAAAATTCAAATTTAGTTGTCTGAACATTACGCTTCTAACCACCGATGGGTTAAAGATATTCTCATCAGTTTGGTAGGGTATTCCTCCCGGTTGATGACCTACCGCTCACTGTCGTTATTCGACCGTTCACAGGATGTTTGCTCTTGAGCAAAAGGTTATGCAAATTAATAAAATGCTATTAAAAACTGATAACTAACTTAATTACCAGTAGAAACAGATGTTTTATAGCGAATAAACGAAGGCAAATCTAAACAATTGTCAAGAGAATTAAGAACTTGCACAAAAATGTCGGTTTTGCTGCTCAGATGTTTAAACAATCGTTATAATTGCATCACTTAGCGAGCGCAATTACAGATTGCGCAGATACGTTTGATAGGGAAAGAGCAAGATCGCGGTCTCTTGGGGAGGAGACATCGATGAAAGCGAATTCGGACAAATCTAAGCAGAGTAATAAAGCGACGCGCCGTGTACTGGCAGGCGTTTTGTGCGGAGCCTCCGTGTTGAGCCTGGTACTGTCGCTCGTCATGCCTCCGATCTCGCAGGCCATCGCCAACGATGCCGAGGCGGTTTCTACCGAGGAAACTGTGATGGGGGGGGGTTCCTCAAGTGAGTCTACTGGTATAGACAACAGTACTAACGGGGATGCCGGCACAGACGCCGATAACCAGAACAGCGACGATGCTGCGAGCGACGACGATGCTCGGCCGGAGGAGCAGTCCAAGTACGAGTCGCAGGCGGAAGATAATGATGCGATGGATGTTAACGCTGTCGCGTCAGCCGAGGAGGCTGCAGAGAGCGAAGAGACAACCACAGCTATTACTAACATTACTAACGCCGATGATTTGTCAGCTAAGCTTCAAGGCGTTGGGGAAAACCAAACTGCCTGCTTCGAGCTTACAGCTGATATTGACTATGCTGGTGAAATCAAACTTGAGAAGAGCGGCAGCAATATAACGCTGAACTTAAACGGTTATAAGATCAAGTGCTTGAACACCGAAATGCCGTTATTTGATGTTGCTAACGGCGCAACACTTACAATTAAGGACGAAATTAAGGACTCCGCGCCGGTGACTGAGACGGTCAACGATGTCCAACAGCTGACTAATCAGGGGCAGAACCCGAATCCCAATAATTATGGCAAGAAAGTCGAGCTAAATTACGTTGGTGGCATTCCGTCTAATCTTACCTACTACGTGACCAAATCGACTCCGAGTGGTACAGGGACAATCGAGACGCTTGTCAGACATAACGTCGATATTAAGGGCGCCATCGTGGCGTGCGACGGCAACGCAAATCTAAAGCTCATCAATCTGTATAACAACAACGGCAAGGGTGGCACGTTTAACCTTGTGAGCGGCGTGATCACGCAAAAACAAGGCAGCAGCGTTAGCAGCTTGGTCTATGCCGAGAACGGCTCTACCGTCAACATGCGCGGCGGCTATGTGTGTGGAGCTTCTGGCTCGGGTGCGGGCGGCGGAATTGAAATACACGGTAATTCGACCCTCGAGGTTTCCGGTGGCGTAATTGCCGGCAACAGTGCTCCTAGTGGCGGTGGTGTGTATGCTAAAGACTCCACGGTCAACATAACTAATGGCGTAATCTCCGGCAACAGCACGCTTGCTACTGGTGTTGGTTTCGGCGGCGGCATCATGGCCGAAGGCGGCAGCGTTACTGTTTCTGGTGGCTACATTACTAACAATAAATATGCCAATTACTGTGGTAACGATGGTAATGGCGATCATGGCGGTGCTGGACTTGCCGCTAAAAACGGTACTCATGTCACCATTTCTGGTGGCCAGATTACGGGCAACTATTCTGAGGAAGCTGGCGGTGGCGTCTATGTGACCGACATCGGACACCAAGGGGGGAGAACGGCATGGCTCAACATTACGGGGGGAACTATTGCCTCTAACGTGAGTTTTCGCTCTGAGGGTGCCGGCATTCGCGTGGGCCAGATGGTTGACGCGACGATAAAAGGAGCGTCAAATTCAAATCCAGTCTATATCACTAATAACCACTGCATGTCTCGCTTTGACTGGGGTGGAGGCGGCATCTTCGTCCAGGGCGATTCTAAGGTCGCGTCTAATGCTGGTAGGCTATTTGTCTATAACTCCTATATAAGCAGCAATGAGGCCGGTGGCTACGGTGGCGGCGTTGCGGTTTGCCCGACGGGTAAGACTTTGGTGACAGGCACCGACGGCACGGCGATTTTCGGTAATACTTCTGCCGGAAATGAGCAAAACGCGAACGATTACGAATCCGTGAGTAATACAGGCAATAACGGCACCCCCCATCTTTCCGGCGGTGGTCACGGTAAGGACCAGGACTCCGACGCCTACAATGCCGAAGTGTTTCGCGAAAACGACCACGCGGACTTCTTCCTTGCGGCGGAGGGTCATACGACTCCGATCGCGGCGGTGATTGGCAAAATGCTTGGCGGCGGCGATGCTAAGTATCGGGGAAGCTTAGAGCTTCAGAAAGCCATTACTGTCCCCGCTAACGGTGGCGTGCAGGTATATAACAGCATCGGCCTGAGTTCGAATGTTAAGGCTCAAGACCCCGAGGCGATCAATGCGCGAAAGGCTGCGCTAGAGGCGGGCGCGACGTTTATCACGGGCAATTATTCCTGGAACCATGGCGGCGGCATCATGTCGAACGGCGACCTGTACATGGGCGCGCCTGAGGACACGTATGTCTATCCGAGCCTCAAGCTCAAGGCGACCAAGAAGCTGGAAGGCCGCAAGCTCAATGATGGGGAGTTCTCCTTTACGGTGTATCGCAAGGATTCAGACGACCCTTTGGCTGGCACGACAGCTGGCACGACATTCAATCGCGACGTTTGCACCGAGGTTGGAACAGCAGCAAATGATGCAGAAGGCAGCATTACGTTTGACCTTGGTGAACAATTCGCATCGAGTGGCGCGGGTAACGAAATCACATACTACTTGGTCGAAGATCCCGGTGGTGATTCTGGCATCACGTACGACTCCAGCGTGTATAAGATTGTGGTGACGGCCGAAGATACCAAGACCTTGCTCATGTCTGTTCCGAGTAAAGAAAACTCAAGCCAACTGAAGGATCTTTACATCCATAACTACACGATTAAAAACGTCGGTGTAACCAAGTACGAATTCCGCGAGTCGTCTGGGAAGTGGGAGAACGTAAAAGCGAGGAGCAAGGTGCAGAAGAGTGGAGACTATTATCCAATTATCTGTGAGGGTGACTCCACGACTTTCACTAACAAGTTCACTCCGTACGACTCGAAGGGCTCCTGGACGCCTATGGCGACTAAGGTCGTTGAGGGTGGCGAGATGAAGGAGTTCACGCTCCAGCTTGCGACCGACACAGATTTTACGGATATCGTTAGCAGCAAGTCCACCACTGCCGACGGCGACAAGTCCCAGACCCTGAGCTTCGACAAGATTGATTACAAACTCGATCAACTCGACCAGCTCGCGTCTGGCCCCACTGGCCGTGGTGCTTCCAAGACCTTCACGTACTACGTGCGCGAGAAAGACGACGGTTCGCTGTTCTCGCACTATACGTACGACAAGTCGGTCTATCAGATTACGGTTAACGCGACTGACGACTCTAACCACCATATCGACGTCACTGCGACCTACAAGCAGATTCAGGATCGTGATGGCAATGAAGTGACCACTGACACGCCCCACGACCTCACCGGCAAGTCCACTCCCACCTTCACCAACACCTACTCCACCTCTTTGCCCCTTTCTGGTATGTCGGGCGTCACTCTGACGTACCTTGCCGGCGCGGCGGTGCTTTGCGCTGCTGCGGCTTGGATGCACATTCGTCGCAAGGCGAATGCGAAGGGAGGCGAGCGTCGTGAATAAGAAAGTTTGCTCCTTCCCGATCTTGTTTGCGCTGCTTGCCCTCCTGATCGGCACCTGCGCGGTTGTGTTCCCCGCATCCGCGCAGGCCGCGCCGACCTCGACCGGTTCCATCACGGTGAGCGGCGCCGTGGCGCGCAGCTACGACGCCTACCAGATCTTTAGCGCCAACGTCGTCGACGGCGACAGCGACGCTAAGATCGCCACCGACCTTGCCTGGGCAAGCGACGCCGTGCGCGACGCCGCGCTGCCTGTGCTGCACAGCGCCGGCATGCCCAATTCCCAGACCACCGCGCAGGAAGCTGCCGAGTGGCTCAACACCGATTCCCACCTTACGAGCGCGCTGAGCGCACAGCTCGCTCGTTCCCTCCAGAGCTCTGGCGCCGAGCCCGTGGCCCTTAACGCGGGCACGGAGGCCGAGCTGCCCTGCGGCTACTGGCTCATCGTCGCCGACGACGACGCCATCGCCCAGGGCGAGGCCGGCACCGCGCCGATCATGGCCCTGGTGGGCGGCAGCGCCGTCACCGTCAAGCCCAAGGCGGCGACCCCCAAGGTGTCCAAGCACGTGCTGGAGGACAGCACCGCCGCCTGGCAGAAGGCCGCCGACGCCACGGTCGCCGACGACCTGTACTGGCGCCTGTCGGTCACGGTCCCGGCCGGCCTCACGGCCTACGACACCTATACGGTGCAGTTCGTCGACACCATGGGCGCGGGGCTCGACCCCTCCAAGGTGGCCGCGAGCATGCGCGTGTACGTGGCGGCGGGCGCGGACGGCGGCTTTGGTGCGGTCCAGACCGACAAGGGCGGCCGCGCCGGCACCGAGCCCGCGAAGGGCTGGACCGATATCACGGCTCAGTGCGCCACCAAGGTGGCGGCGGACGGAACCTTCACCGTGCGCACCGGCGACCTCATCGCCGCGCTCGGCGGGGCCGACGCCTTTACCGCGGGCGCCCGCGTGGTCGCCGTGTACAATGCGCCGCTCAACAGCGCGTGCAACCACGGCATCGCGAAGGGCAACCCCAACGAGGTCTACCTGCGCTACCCGCGCTCTCCCTTTGCCGACCAGTCCGGCGATGCCGGCTTCACCCGCACGCCGAGCGATGACGCGTGCGCCTACACCTGGGATCTCGCGCTCACCAAGCGCGGCAGCGACGGCGACAAGCCGCTTGCCGGGGCGGTCCTGAGCATCGCCGACGACCGCGGTCGTACGCTGGCGGCCGACGGCACGTGGGATGCGGAGGGCAAGGCCACCGTCACCACGGGCGAGGACGGCCGCGTGACCGTCTCGGGCGTGGACTCGGGCAAGCTGGAGGTCCGCGAGCTCAAGGCGCCCAAGGGCTACACCGCCTTTGAGGGCACGCGCTCCGTGACGGTCAAGGCTGAGGGCCTGGACGTCGACCAGGTGGCGGCCGCCAAGCCTAAGGTGACCGTATCGGCCGAAAGCCCTCTGCGAGTTGATGCCGCCGATGCCGGGAAGGGTTTAGTCGAGTTGTCGGTGCTTAACACCCCAAGTAACGAAGTGAGTCGAGGCTTTATGCCCTCGACGGGAGATAGAACGTTGGTGTTGGTAACGGCTTTGGCCGTCATCGGAGTAGTGGCTATTGTCGTCGCGCTCGTCATCAAGCGGGGAGGAGGTCGCCATGATAAATAATTGCCCCCCCCCTGCTCAATGGCGTACTGCCTCCGTAGCGATTAGAGCGCAGGGAAATGAGCCTGCTGACTTTTGGTGATGACGAGAATTAAAGCAACCTCCAAGAAAGAGGTCCCAACATGAAAACAACCAAGAACATCGCACGCCTGGCAGTAACCGCCGGCCTCACCGCAGCCCTGAGCTTCGGCGGCGTTATGGCGACAGTCACGATGGCGTTTGCTGCGGAGGGTGCTGCCCCCAGCTATTCGCTCACGATTAACAAGTCCGTGGACAATGACTCCACTTCGTTCAAGGCGTATCAGATTTTTAAGGCTGACGTTATTGACGGAAAGTCCGGTAAGGTTGCGTCCAACATTGAGTGGCCGAGTGATGACGCAGAGACTGCGGTCCTGAAGGTGCTTGTTGATAATAATGTCCCAGGGATTACCTTAGACTCGACCGCTTCTGACGTTGCCGACTACCTTTCCAAGATCACTGATACCACTGATACCACGAGTCTGCCGCAGAGCAGCATCCTTAACAAGATTGCCTTGGCTGTAGAGAAGAGTGTTACCGCTACGGGCGATTCCTTTGCCGCCGGTCGCGCTTTCACCACTACGAGCGCTGGCTACTACCTGTTCATGACCGATACCGACTCGCTCAGTGCGAATGAGAAGCAGACCGGTACCTCGCCGATCTTTGCAGTCGTGGGCGGCAACGCAGTGGTCGTTACCGAGAAGACGAGCATCCCGACCGTGACGAAGCAGGTCAAGGACGATGGTGCGGACAACGACTGGAAGTACAAGGCGGACTCCCAGATGGGTCAGACCGTTCAGTACAAGCTGACCGGCACGGTTGCAAGCAATGTCGACACGTTCAACACCTACTATTATGAGTTCCACGATGAGCTGTCTGCCGGTTTGACTGTTGATAAGTCCACTGTCAAGGCCGTGATTGGTGAGACTCAGATCACGCCTACTTCTGTGACCATGTCTGATCCCGATTCAAATGGCAGAACGGTCTTGAGCGTAAAGTTTGACGATCTTAAGGCTGCCGCCACGGCGGCCGGCGTCACTGTCGGCGAGCATACAAGGGTCGTTGTCACGTACAGCGCCAAGCTCGACCCGAATAAGTCCCAGCATGTCGTTGTCGGTGGCACGGGCAACTCCAACACCGTCAAGCTCATCTACTCCAACAACCCTGGCCACGATTCCCGGGGTGAGTCTGTGCCCGACACCGTGCGCGACTACACCTATGCGCTCAAGCTCGTCAAGAAGGACGCGACGGATGAGAATAAGATACTTAAGGGCGTAAAGTTCACCATCCGTGCCACTGATCCCGACGATATTGCATCCAAGGACATGTATGTCCAGGAGAATGGCTCCCTCGGTACTGAGGCTTATGAGTTCACGACCACCGACTCCGGCGAGATTAACGTCAAGGGCCTCGATGCCGGCACCTACACCGTCAAGGAGACCCATACGCTCGCCGGCTATAACACCATCCCCGAGTTCACCTTCACCATCAAAGCCATTGGATTCAACCAAGCAGAGGGAGAGGGAGAAAACAAGATTACGGTCGAGACGAGCACCAGGGGTTCCAATTTGGTCGAGGTTGACACGACTAACACGGACAACGGTACTGCTGCCTTGATCGTCAAAAACAAGCAGGGTTCCGGCCTCCCGCTCACCGGCCTTAACGGCGTGACGTTCACTTGGATCGCTGGTGGCGCGGTGCTGTGCATCGGCGTGGCTCATCTCATCCGCAGCCGTAAGCAGGCTGAGGAGTCCGAGCAGGAGTAACGCTCACTCACCCATCCCTTTGGCAGGTGGGATGTGATGGCCATGAGACTTGCGGACACTTTTCTCGTTCATCCACGTTCTTGCTTTGCCATCCTCTTTTCGGGGCAGACTCCACGCTGGAGTTTGCCCCGTTTTTTTGGATAACGCAGGCAGCCTCCATCGTCCGATGCGGGTACGTTCGTCATCGCGTTTCTTGACTCGTATGAGGTTCGGATTAAGGTCCGTAGGCGCACGCGCGGTGCGGACGGTAGAAGGCATTTGCGCCGCAAGCGCAAATAAGAATGCCCGGGGGTCGGATCCCGGGCATTTAACTAAAGCTGAAAACTAGGCTGCCCGCGCTCCTAAGTACTTACGCGGGGTGCGTCGTTTTCTGTTGACATTGTATCCCGAATCGCCCCGCCGATCCGGGACATTTTGAAAACGCAAATGCTGGCCTATGCTCGCGCCGCACAATGCTGTCTAGCTGTGTTGTCCGGCGCGGAAGCCCGCGATTCGGCTATTATTTGTTTAGACAACCCGAGCTGTAGAGGAGTGACCGGCGATGGTGCAGGGCGCCAAACATATGAAGAGCAATAACGCCGCGGACAACGGCGGCTCAAGCCCTCAGCCCAAACCTCAACCAAAGCCCAAGCGCCGCCGCAAGCGACTGCCGCGCTGGGCCGACCGGCTCATCACCATCGTGATCATCCTTGTTGGCGTGGGCCTTATGACCTGGCCGTGGATCTTGGACCGGCTCGAGGCCTCGGGCGTGTTCAACCAGATCAGCACCGTGTCCAGCACTGTGGACGCGCTGTCTGCCGAGGAGCGCGAGCGCATTCTGCTCCAGGCTCGCTCCTTTAACGAGCAGCTGGCGGGCGAGGCCACCGAGCTCCCCGCCGACCAGATCGAGCCCTACACCCAGCAGCTCATCTTTGACCGCGACCCCATGATGAGCTGGATCGAAATCCCCTCCATCGACGTGAGCATGCCCATCTACCACGGCACGAGCGAGGAGGTCCTCATGGCGGGTGTCGGCCACCTGGAGGGCACGAGCCTGCCAGTGGGCGGCACCTCGACGCATTGCGTGCTCACCGCGCACTCGGGCATGCGCAATCTGAGCATGTTCGACGACATCCGCTTGCTAGAGCCCGGCGACCTGGTGCTGCTGCACACCATGAACAAGACGCTCGCCTACAAGATGGTGGACTCCGAGGTAGTGCCGCCCGAGGAGATGGAGTCACTGACCATCGAGCCCGGTGCCGACAAGGTGACGCTCGTTACCTGCACGCCCTACGGCGTGAACGACCATCGCCTGCTGGTGCATTGCGTGCGCACCAAGTACAACAAGAAGGACGTCGACAAGCAAAAGTCGCTGGCCGGCCGCCACTGGGGCAAGCGCGAGTTTGCCGTGCTCATCGTGGTCGTGGCCATTGTGCTGTTGCTGCTGGACATCGTGATCCACGCGGTCCGCAAGCGCCGCAAGGCCAAGGCCTCGGCATAAGACATTCTCCAGAACCACCACAATGGGGACAGGCACCTTTGTGGTGGCCGGGACTTCCAAACCGTCACAACATTCGATGAAAATCTCGATTTTGACGAAAAGTGTCGAATGTTGTGACGGTTTTCGCTATGGACGGTGCGGTTTCGCTGTAGAACCGCCGGACCACGCCCCGCCAACCCGCCGTCCTCGTTACGTTTTCGCTGCATTTGGGTAAAGCGCCTGCTCCAAGCCGTCGCTGCCCTGTATACTAGAGCGGTTTAACTGTTATGCGGAAGGGAGCGCCTATGGCACTCAGCGAGAAAGACGTGCGCGGCATCGCCGAGTACGCAAAGATCGCACTGACCGATGACGAGCTCACCCAGATGACGTCCTACATGAACGACGCCGTCCAGATGCTCGAGCCCGTCTTGCAATATGACTTGCCCGACGTGGAGCCCACGTTCCATCCCATCGGAAGCCTGTCCAACGTGATGGGCGATGACCTGCGCGAGCCCGAGCGCGATTTGCCGCTCGACGTCGCGCTCGAAAACGCCGGCAGCGCGCGCGACCGCTACTTCCGCGTGCCGTCCATTTTGGGAGAGGGGGAGAGCGAGTAATGGCGCAGAGATTCGATTCCCTTACCGCCGCCCAGATCGCCGCGGGCGTTGCCGCCGGCGACTTTACCGCTACCGAGGTGGCCCAGGCCTCCCTTGCCGCCATCGAGGCGCGCGAGGGCGGGGTCCAGGCATTCCTGCAGGTGGCGCCCGAGCTCGCGCTCGAGGCCGCTGCGCGCGTGGATGCCGACCATGCCGCAGGCAAGCCGCTGCCCCCGCTCGCGGGCGTGCCGCTGGCCATCAAGGATAACATGAATCTCGTGGGTACGCGCACTACCTGCGCTTCTCGCATGCTCGGGGACTACCAGAGCGTCTACACCGCTACCTGCGTCCAGCGCATGCTCGATGCCGGCTGCCTGCCCATGGGCAAGGCCAACATGGACGAGTTTGCCTTTGGCAGCTCCACCGAGAGCTCGGCGTTCCACCGCACCAACAACCCTTGGGATACCGAGCGCGTGCCCGGCGGCTCCTCGGGCGGCTCCGCTGCCGCCGTCGCCGCGGGCGAGGTCGCGCTCTCGCTGGGCTCGGATACCGGCGGCTCCATTCGCCAGCCGGCGTCGCTGTGCGGCGTGGTGGGCTTTAAGCCCACGTATGGTGCCGTGAGTCGTTACGGCGTGGTTGCCTTTGGCTCGTCGCTCGACCAGGTGGGCCCCTTTGGCCGCACGGTCGAGGACGTCGCGCTGGCCATGAACGCGCTTACCGGCGCGGGCCACGATCCGTACGACTGCACCAGCCAGGATTGCGCCGTCGACTTTACCGAGCATCTCAACGACAGCATCGAGGGCAAGCGCGTGGGCATCATCCCCGCATTTATGGAGGCCGAGGGCCTGACGCCCGAGGTCAAGGCCGCTGTTCAGCGCGCCGCCCAGGAGCTGCAGAACCAGGGCGCCGAGCTGGTCGAGGTCGACCTGCCGCACCTGGATGCCGCCATCGCCGCCTACTACGTCATCGGCCCGGCCGAGGCGTTCTCCAACCTGGCCCGCTTCGATGGCATTCGCTACGGCTACCAGGAGGAGGGCTGCGCCAACCTGTCCGACCAGAGCTCGCTCAGCCGCGCCCACGGCTTTGGCGCCGAGGCCAAGCGCCGTCAGATGCTCGGCGCCTACCTGCTGAGCTCGGGCGTGTACGACAAGTACTACTACGCCGCGCAAAAGGCCCGCACGCTCATCACGCAGGACTACGACGCTGCGTATGCCAAGGTGGACACCATCCTCATGCCCGCCTCGCCGCGCACGGCCTTTATGTTTGGCGAGATCAGCGACCCCACGCAGATGTACCTCTCCGACCTGTACACCATTTCGCTCAACATTTGCGGCAACGGCGGTATCTCGGTGCCGCTGGGCCTGGGCGAGGATACTCATCTGCCCGTTTCTGCCCAGCTGGTGGGTCCGGCCTTTAAGGACCGTCAGCTGCTCACGTTTGCCCGCGCCTTGGAGCGCGGCTTCGCCGATGCCGCCACGGGTGCGCCCGCGCTTTCCGTCGCGCCCGATTTTGCCGGGAAGGGAGGCGAGCTGTAATGAAGGAGCTTTCCGAGGTCCTGCAGGATTGGGAGGCCGTGATCGGCCTGGAGATCCATACCGAGCTCACCGCACTCGATACCAAGATGTTCTGCAACTGCAAGCTTAGCCACGATGACGAGCCCAACGCCAACGTGTGCCCGGTGTGCCTGGGCCTGCCCGGTGCGCTGCCGGTGCCCAACAAGCGCGCCATCGAGAGCATCGTCAAGGCCGGTCTCGCCACCAACTGCGAGATCCAGCGCCACTCGATGTTCTACCGCAAGCACTACTTCTATCCCGATATGGCCAAGAACTTCCAGACTACGCAGGGTCCGGTCGCCTTTGCCATGTACGGTCACCTCGATCTGGATGTGACCGGTCGCGGTGCCGCCGAGCGCCCCGATTGCGCGTTTGGCGAGGCCGAGGCCCAGAGTCTGGCGAGCGCTTCGGCCAACGCCGAGGGCTTGTCCACGTCCATGACGTCGACCATGCGCGAGGGCAACCAGCGTGCCGGCCATCTGGCCAGCTACGATGCGTCCAACCTGCAGATGCCCGAGCGCCGCGAGGACGGTTCCTACACGGTGCCCATTCGCATCCTGCGCATCCACATGGAGGAGGACGCCGCCAAGATGGTGCACGTGGGCGGCGCCGAGGGCCGCATTACCGCCGCGGCCGAGTCGCTCGTCGACTACAACCGCTGCGGCACGCCTTTGATTGAGCTCGTGACTGAGCCCGATCTGCGCACGCCCGAGGAGGCTCGCCTGTTTATGGAGAAGCTCCGTCGCATCTTTGTGACGCTGGGCATTTCGGACTGCTCCATGGAGAAGGGTTCCATGCGCTGCGACGGCAACGTTTCGCTGCGTCGCCGCGGCGAGACCAAGCTGGGCACCAAGACCGAGCTCAAGAACCTCAACTCATTTAAGAGCCTGCATGACGGCCTTGCCTACGAGATCTGCCGTCAGGCTGAGGTGCTCGAGGAGGGCGGCATTATCTATCAGGAGACCCGCCACTGGGAGCCCAGTCGCAAGCGCACCGTTGTCATGCGTGTCAAGGAGACGGCCGACGACTATCGTCTGTTCCCCGATCCCGACCTGGCACCGTTCGATCTGGACGACGAGTTCATCGACCGCTGCCGTGGCGAGATCCCCGAGCTGCCCGATGCCAAGCGCGCCCGCTTTGAGGCCGACTTTGGCATTAAGGCGGCCGACGCCGAGCAGATCGCCGGCGACCCGGAGTTTGCCGAGTTCTTTGAGGCGGCCGCTGCCGGTATGGCTGGCAAGGAGGCCCAGACGGTTGCAAACTTGCTGGTCAACGAGATGATCGCCTACCTTAAGAGCGCAGGCGTGTCGCTCGCCGAGTCCGGCATCGCGCCGGCTCAGGTAGCAGCGCTGGCCAAGCTGCTGGTGACCGATGCCATCAGCTCCAACCAGGCGCACGAGGTCTTTGAGGCCATGGCCCAGACCGGCGACGACCCCAACAAGATCGTCGACGAGCGCGGTATGCGTCAGGTGAGCGATGCCGGCGCGCTGCAGCCCATCGTGGACGAGGTGCTGGCAAACTGTGCCGAGCAGGCACAGCAGTATCGCGACGGCAACCAGAAGGTTATCGGCTTTTTGGTGGGCCAGTGCATGAAGGCGAGCCGCGGCAAGGGCAACCCCAAGCTCTTCAACGAGTTGCTGAGAACGTCGCTCTCGTAAGCGGGAACCGAGGGGCCGGGCGCAGGGCCTTGCCTCTCAATTTCGGACAGTCCTGACTCACGACGGAGGCGCCACTGGCGCCTCCTGTTCGTGCGGAACTCATTGAGAGGCAAGGCCCTGCGCCCGGCCCCTCGG